>Ga0181594_10003167_pt1 | contig 14973 bp, 10 predicted proteins | sample 071ome_18_FD_145603 | JGI IMG/M metagenome (GOLD analysis project Ga0181594, IMG submission 145603) | Coastal salt marsh microbial communities from the Groves Creek Marsh, Skidaway Island, Georgia - 071413BT metaG (spades assembly) | ecosystem: Environmental > Aquatic > Marine > Intertidal zone... | reverse complement strand
CATGGCGGCTTTCTCGGAGTCGACTTTGACGCGCGTTTTCTCTATGTAGCACTGGTGGATTTCGCTCAAAAGACACTTTCAGAGAAGCGCATCTCCCTGGGCAGAAACCCAACTCGGAAAAAGGTCCTCGGCATACTTCGCGACACTCTCGAGGTTCATCACCAACAAGCTCCTGCTCCCATCATTGGGCACGGGATCGGCGTGCCGGGACGAGTGCAGCAGAGCGAACGCATCGCGCTGGGATACCCTTACATCAGCGACTGGGAGAGTGTCGATCTCTGCGCGGAACTTCAACTGACTGCGGAACAACTCTGCATCGAGAACAACACCCGGACCATTGCCCTCGGGGAATACTGGCTTGGCAAACCCAACTCGATTGAAAATCTCGTCTGTCTAAGCATACGAACAGGAATTTCCGCTGCCGTGATTTCCGACGGAAAACTCTTTCGAGGTCATCACGAAACCGCCGGAGAAATCCGGGGATGGAATGTCCTCGGGGCCACCAGCGGCAAACGTGCGTGGCTCGAAGACGAAGCCACTGTCCGCAGCATTGGTAAAAAATCGAAAACCGCGCCCGGCGAATGGGAAGCTTTTATCGAAGGCTGTCTCGCAAGCGATGCAAAATCGCTCGGTGCTCTTGATCGGTTCATCTCCCTGCACGCCGATACGGTGACGCGGCTCGTTCAACTGTCCGACCCCGAGCTTGTCGTAATTGCCGGTGCCTTTAACGAACTTGGCGATCTCTACCTCGAAAAACTACAGAGCAAGTGTCGCAGATTCCTGACAGATCATTATTTTCCACCGCCGGAAATTCGATATGTGAAACGCGCTGAATTCGCCGGCGCTCATGGAGCCGCTGCTCTGGCCGCCCAGAACTTCGTCCCCGGCGAAGAGTGATCTCCCCTATCGAGTCGATACAGACATTCGCCAGATGGAAGCAAGAATCATGGATCGTGACGCCTTCCAGATCGGAGATTTCTGCAAGCATCGCAGCATTAGCGCGAGATCGATCGAGGCCAAGATGTGCGAGTAAGACTATTGTCGATTTCATATTTTCATAAAAGATCGGTAACAGAGGAGACGGCAATGCGACCGCAAAACTTCTTTACCGCATTATGAGGCATCCGCAAAACTGTGTTATGAAAATCCCTTATCTAAAATGGCTATGTCTCTTCGCTTTCTCTTTTGTAGTGGGAACTATGTCGGCCACAGCCCAGCTTGAGGCGGGTTTCTCCATGATGGATATCACGCCTCCGAAATGGCCAGTCACTCTGCGTGGATCTTTCAATCCGAAGCCAACAGACGCAGCCCATGATCCTCTACATGCGAGGTCGTTTGCATTTCGAAATGGCGAAGGGCGAGTCGTGATGACCGTCGTCGATATCCTCTATATTTCACAGGACAAGATCGATGAGATTAAGGCAGAAGCAGCCAGGCGCAGCGGCTGGAGAACGACGGAAATGTTGATCTCCGGAACCCACACCCACTCGGCTCCCTCTGCCGATGGCTCCAGCGAAGAGCCTGCAGAAGTTGCGTTTCGCCAGCACGCCTTCGATGGGATCGTCAAAGCGATCACCTCCGCAATTGATCGACTTGAGCCGGCCAAAATGGCTTTCGGCTCTGCCGAAGAGGCTTCGGAGGTCTTCAATCGACGCTGGTATCTGAAGGAAGGAACCATGCCACCCAACCCATTCGGAGGAATTGACAAGGTAAAGATGAATCCGCCCCGCGACCTCATCGTAAAACCTGCCGGTCCAATCGATCCCGAGGTCGCCGTGATCGCAGTGAAAAACGGTCGAAACAAACCGATGGGACTATTTGCCAATTATGCTCTGCACTATGTCGGCGCCGTTCCGAACCGCAATGTATCAGCTGACTATTTCGGGCAGTTTGCGGAACTCGCCAAGTACAAGGTTGGCGGCCGAAATGCACCGGACGACTACGTCGCGATACTCTCAAACGGCACCAGCGGCGACATCAACAATATCGATTTTCGCGGAAAGCGCCCACCCCGGGCTCCTTTCGAGCAGATTCAGCAGGTTGCCACGAAAGTTTCGGATGCTGCTCACATGGCCGTGAAGGACGTCGAATTCCAATCGAATCTCCCAGTCAGCATCGTGGAGCGGCGGGTCACCTTGAAAAATCGAAAGCCAGACCCCGCCCTCATCGAGAAATCGAAAAAGATTCTCGAAATGACGGGAGAGGAACTGAAGAAAGAGCCGCGTCTCGCGATCCACTATGCGATGCGTGCCCTGCGTCTCAACGAGGGACCTGATGAAACCGACGTGGCGATACAAGCAATACGCCTCGGAGACCAGGCAATCGTTTCCCTGCCGTTTGAAGTGCTCGTCGAAATCGGAATGGAGCTGAAAGAGAAAAGCCCGTTTGAGCGAACCATGATCGTTGAACTCGCTAACGGAGGCTTTGGCTATCTACCACCACCCCACCAGCACGAGCTTGGCGGATACGAGACATGGCTCGGAACAAGCAAAATGGAGAAGCAGGCTTCTGTCATTCTGACAAAGCACCTCCTGGAAATGCTGGAGGAGTTGAAGAAGCAGTAGCTTCGACGGTTATGAATGAAGGGAAGGAGCTTGCTCCTTCCCACGAAATCACCGCCTCTACTGCTTGTCCCCTGCTGAGGGAGACCACTCTTCCTCTTCTGGAGTGGAGCCTTCCGAGGCTTGATCATCGGAAGGGACCTCTTCCACCCTGATCTCGGCTTCCGCAGCTTCTTCCACCGGAGCCGGCTCTTCAGAGGGAGCCTCCTCGGCGCTGGTTTCAGCTTCAACAGCTTCAACGGCTTCAACGGCTTCAACGGCTTCAACGGCTTCAACGGCTTCAACGGCTTCAACGGCTTCAACGGCTTCAACGGCTTCAACGGCTTCAGTTTCAGCTTCGGAAGTCTCGGGAGCTCCCCCTACCTGCGGTTCAGCCTCGGCTGCCCCGCCCTTGTCGGCGGCTTCTCCGTTAAACGCGGTAACTTTCAACTGGTGGCCCATGAAGGACTTCCCTTGCAAAAGTTCGACGGCAGTTTGCGCACCTTCAACTTCGGAAAATTCCACTTTGAGATCCTGGGTCAGCTTATCAGCACCTTCTCCAACAGCCTCTTTGCTGGCGACAGCCCCAATTCCGTCGAAAAGATCCTGAATATCCTGATCCGATGCATCAGCATTCACATTGCCGACAAGCAGAATCGGAGACTCCACTTTTTCGATTTCGATCTGGCGAACCTGGCGGCTTTGTTTCTTTTCCTCATCAGCACCACGTCGGTCACGAGGCTTGCGATCCCGCCGACTTCTATCACCGCGATCTGAAGAGGATAATTCTCTGCGACCGCCCTCGCGGCGACCGCCCTCGCGGCGACCGCCATCACGATCGCTCCGCGATCTTGAATCACCACGCCGATCATCGCCTGATCGTGGCTTCTGCGCCTTTGCTCCTGTGACAAAAATACTGCGCCCCTGGATTTCCTTGTCATTCAACTTGGAGGCCGCAGCCTTAGCTTCCTCCAGCGAACTCATTTCCACGAACGCAAATCCCTTGGAACGACCGGAACCTCCGTGACGAACAACAGAAGCTTCCTTCACAGTTCCGCTTCCCGAGAAAACTTCATTCAATTCCTCATCTGTTACATCGTAACTGAGGTTTCCCACATAAAGACGAGGAGTCGTTGGCTCGACGATCTCTGGCTTTCGTCTTGCTCCGCCCTTTTTGGAAGGAGCGGACTTTCTCGACGACGGTTTCCGCGAGCCAGATTTGGGCTTCTTTCTCGGATCGATCAGACCAAAACTGATTGCTTTGAGAAATTTTTGAAAACCAGTCAATTGCGGCTGACGAGGTCTCCGGCGACCGCCTCGATTGCCGCCACCCTGACGACTACCCTGGTTTCGATTTTGAGAGCCGTCACCTTGGGAACTGCGATTTCCCGAACTTCTTCTTCGGGGGCCGCCGCTCCGCGAGCCTCCACGATTACGATTATTTCCTGACGATGATTCAGACATACTTGTTCTTTCTTTGCGATCCGACCCTCGGTCGTGATTCTTCCAAATTTTTAAAACGGGATATCATCGTCAGCTTCCTGACCATGACCACCTGGAGGCTCGTTCAAATGCGAAGGAGGAGCCTCCGTATCACTGAATCCTCCGTCTGCGGGAGCAGCACTACCTCCGCCAACTTTTTCCAGCTTCCAGGCATTGAGGTTCACGTAGTAACGACCGTTGTATTCATTTCCACGGATATCAAAAGTCACTTTGACCTGCTCGTCCGTATTGAGTCCATCTGTGAGAGCAGTCTTTTCTTTGACGCACTCAAATTTGATCATCTGCGGGTAGTTTCCATCCGCTACTTCCACGACGAATTCTCGCTTCGAGAATCCGCTCGCGAACGTCTGAATTTCGTTAATTATCTTAAGGGTTCCTTCCAATTCGAAATTTTTAGCCATAGGTCTTATTGGGGTGGCGCATTCGATCACCCCGTTTCGACCGAAACGAAAGCGGAAATTTCCCTTTCTTCGCGCAGTCGCGAAGGACGGGAATTCTCAAAAAGAGCCCCTAATCACTCTTCGATCAGGTTCGAATCCGCTGGTCTGAACACCGGAGTCCTCGCGGCATTTCGCTCGCTGATCTGGGTATTCAGAGTGCAGTAGTCGTAGGCCCAGCCAATTCCTGCCAGTCCTGCGGTGCACAGATAGAGAATTCCCGTGATCCATTTCTCCATATACATTCGATGGATTCCGAGAGGCCCCAGAAAGGTCTGGAGAACCCAGGCTACCGTGTAATTGATCGGTCCCTCTTTGTAGCGAAGCTCGGCTTTTTTCTCCATCCCCGGAATCAGGAAAAGGTCGACAATCCAGCCGACGAGAAAAAGCCCGCCTGTGCAAAGCCAAAGAATTCCCGTGAGAGGCTTTCCGAAATAGAATCGATGCGATCCCGTAAATCCGAAAATCCAAAGGATGTATCCGACAGTTTTGCTGTGAGTGGGTTCTCTCATGAGGAATACTTGCCGCGAATTGAATGGAATACCAATTACAATCCGGGCACAAATTTCGAACGGGTCACCAAATTACAACAGCACATCCTTGACAACATGCCCATGCACATCGGTAAGTCGGAAATCGCGCCCCTGGAAGCGGTGAGTCAGTCTTTCGTGATCAAAGCCTAGCTGATGCAGTATTGTCGCATGCAGATCGTGAACGTGAACTTTCTCATCGACCACTTCGTAGCCAAAATCGTCCGTTTTTCCGTAGACTGCGCCCGGTCGAAACCCGCCTCCGGCAGCCCACATCGTAAACGCATCAATATGGTGATCACGCCCGCCAACCTTATTATTTCGCGTTTCCCCCATCGGCGTGCGGCCGAATTCGCCCCCCCAGACAACGATGGTATCTTCCAGCAACCCTCGTTGCTTGAGGTCGAGAACCAATGCTGCTGACGCCTGGTCGACTTGCTTTGTCACTTTCTCCAGATCCTTGCCCAACGTCTGCCCTGGCCCACCGTGGTGGTCCCAATCGGTATGATACAATTGCACAAAACGCACTCCTCGCTCCACGAGACGACGGGCTAGAAGACAGTTGTTCGCGTAAGAATTTCCTCCCGGAGTTGCTCCATAAAGATCGAGCGTCGCCTGTGATTCCCCTTTTAAATCCATCAACTCCGGCGCACTTGTCTGCATGCGATATGCCATTTCGTAGGCATTGATCCGCGTCGCAATTTCCGGATCGCTTGTCACACCGAGACGCTCCCGGTTCAGCGCGCTGACTGCGTCGACAAAATCTCTCTGCCGCTCTTTTGAAATCCCCTCGGGATTCGCCAGATTGAGAATTGGATCCCCGCTTCCACGAAACGGAACTCCCTGGTAGCTCGATGGCAAAAATCCAGCCGACCAGAGCGCATTGCCGGCACGAGGTCCGCGCGGCCCCGACTGAAGCACGACAAAGCCGGGAAGATCTCGCGACTCGCTGCCAATTCCGTAAGTTACCCACGATCCCATACTCGGACGCCCCGGCACCTGGAAACCTGTATTCATAAAAAGCTTGGCCGGACCATGATTGAAGACCTCTGTCTTCATCCCGCGAAGCCATGTCACTTCATCAACAATCTTTCGATGATGTGGGAAGAGCTCGCTCAAAGTCATGCGCGACTCGCCGTAGTGCTCGAACTTGCGTTCCGAGCCGAGGATTTTGGCATCCTGTCCCAGGAAGGCAAAACGCTTGCCTTTGACCAGAGATTCCGGCGGTTTCTGGCCGTGATACTCACGCAAAGTCGGCTTGTCCTCGAAAAGCTCGAGATGACTTGGCCCACCCGCCATGAACATGAAGATCACGTTTTTGGCTTTGGCCGGGTGATGAGATTTCCGCACCGCCATGGGATCGGAAACCGTCGCAGCCCCTGCCTCCTGATGAAGCATGTCGCTGAGTGCAATGGCACCCAACCCAACCCCGCACTTCTCGAAGAAATGGCGGCGGGTTTCGTATTGAGAAAAATCAGTCATCGTATTGATATTCGAATCTCTACTCCCTCGTAATAAATTCATCCGTGTTCATCAATGCCCGCGCCAAAGCAGACCACGACGCGGCCGTTGCGACCGAGAACGTCTTTGGGTATTCCATTGGAGCCACTTCCCCTGCCCCTTTGTCATCCTTCGCAAAAGCAGCTTCCTGCTTCTTCTGGAATCCGGCAAGCAATTCGAGTTCGTTCTCCGAAGGCTTCCTGGAATAACACAGTTCAAACGCGCGGCTGATCCGGTCGCGATTGGCGGAGCTATCCGCGCCCTCGACCTCTCGCAACAATCGTCCACCGAGCCCGCGAGCGAGCTCGAACATCCCTTCATCGTTTGCCATGGTCAGTGACTGCAAAGGGGTATTCGATCGCACCCGTGCTGTGCAGACACTCTGAAAATCAGGAGAATCGAATGTCGTCAAAAGCGGATAGGGAGCACTCCGATAAAACTTCGTGTAGAGAGCGCGCCGATAGCGGTTTTCGTCTTTGGCCGCGACCCAATTAACTTTTCTCTGGGTAAACGCGTAAACCCCTTCCGGCTGGGGCGGCATTACACCCGGGCCTCCAAGTTTCGGATGAAGCAAGCCACTCGCCGACAGCGCGGCGTCGCGCACGATCTCGGCGTCAAAACGGATTCGTGCCTGTCGGGCGAGCAAGTGATTGAGCGGGTCCTGCTTCACACCGTTTTCACGATAGGAGGACTGCCGGTAGGTCGCCGAATTGACGATCAAGCGATGAAGTTTCTTCATCGACCAGCCTTCGTTTACGAACCGTTGCGCCAGCCAATCGAGTAACTCAGGGTGCGTGGGAAATGTCCCCTGCGTTCCGAAATCGTTTTCTGTCTCGACAATACCGCGACCGAAGTAGCGCATCCATACCCGATTCACTGTCACTCGCGGAGTCAGCGGATGGTCGGGCCGAACCAACCACCGAGCGAGGTCGAGACGGTTGCGAGGTTTCGCGGCACCCTTTTGCTCCAGCAAGTCCGGAAGAACTGCTGGCACCCCGGGAGCAAGTGCGCCGACCTCCTTATCGTGGCGGAGAAAATCCCCTCGGGTGTGAATGAAAGTCTCCCTCTTGTCATCGAGATCACTCATCACCATTGTTCTCACCTGAGGCCCGATCCCGAGATCGTTGCGCGCTTTCTCCAGATCTGCGACTGCCATTCGACGCTCGACATCTTCTTTCGCAAATTCGGCGACAAGAAATTTTTTATCTTCGTCGCTCCGCTTTGCTGGATCGATGCGCAGCCTTGTCAGGATCTTTTCATCCTTCATCGGGGCAGGCGCAGTAGCTGAAATATCCAAGGCAAAACGACCGATGTTGTAATTCGAATTCTTTTCGTGCCGCAGAATTACCTCGACGGGTTCTCCGGAACCAATTGGCTCGGCAAAAGTGAATTGGATCTCGTGCTCGGCATTCATTTTCACTCCGGGTTCCGTACCCTTGCCAACATTAATCGCCCAACCGGTGTCCGGATTTCCATCGATCGTAAACGCTCCGGAAAAACCAGGCTGCGCGTGATCGTGCTCGGCATGTTTAACCACTAGCGGATTGCCCCCCTGTAGAAATTCGACACGAGTTAGAACAATATTCCCGTTCGCGGCGAGGCCCGGACCATTTTTGGGCAAGGATTCGTGAGGAAGTAGCTTGAGTCGCAATGCCCCTACCGGCTTCCCTTTCGTTGGCACCGTCACTCGATAGACTTCATTCGGTCCAGCATCGGAAACAATGAGAGAATGATCCTCAAGCATTTTCATTCGTCCTCCCCCTTCCGCGAGAAAGGTAGCGGGCTTGACCCGTTTCCAATCCGCAATCACTTCGGAAATCGTCAACTCAAGCAACGCTTTCTCCCACTTGCTCTGCCGCTCCACCTTCGTCGCGTCGAGCGTCGCCAGCCTTGCTTTGGCAGCGTCCACCTTGGCAATCAACTTCGGGTCCGGATCCTTGAGGAACAACTCCCCTTCCCCGACCTCCACCGTTGCTCCGGTGTTGTTGATGTCCGTCCCCTGATTGAAGAAAGCGAACATCTCGAAGTATTCCTTGTGCGTGATCGGGTCAAACTTGTGGGTGTGACACTGCGCACATCCCAAAGTCAGCCCAAGCCAGACAGCACCGGTCGTATTGATCCGATCGACCATTCCCTCGTTTCGAAACTGTTCATCGTCGGTGCCACCTTCCTGGTTGATGAGCGTATTTCGATGAAATCCGGTTGCGACGAGAGTTGCTTTGTCAGGGTCCGGCAACAGGTCACCCGCGATTTGTTTGATCGTAAACTGGTCAAAAGGAAGGTCCTCATTGAGCGAACGAATCACCCAATCCCGATACGGCCACATGACACGCTCTCCATCGATGGTGTATCCGTTAGAGTCCGCGTAGCGCGCTTGATCCAGCCAATGCCGCCCCCAACGCTCTCCGTAGTGCGGCGAAGCCAGCATCTCGTCAACAAACGAAGTTACCGCCGCGTCGGCATCAACTTGATACTGTTGAATGAAGGACCCAACCCCATCAGGTGCCGGGAGCAACCCTGTTAGGTCGAGAGATATGCGGCGCGCAAGAGTGGCGGGAGCCGCCTCCGGTGAAAGGGAAAGACCTTCCTGCTCCAATCGAGCTAGAATAAAACGATCGATCTCATTTTTGGCACCCGCTTGATCTTTCACCTTCGGAATTTCTCTCGGCGTAACAGGTTCAAAAGCCCAATGACCGGAATACTCGGCGCCCTCATCGATCCATTTTTGCAGCAGCTCCGCCTCCTCTTTCGTGACTGGCTTTTTCACCTTTGGTGGGGGCATGACTTCGTCCGGATCTGAAGCGAAAATGCGGGCGATCACTTCGCTCTCGGCCGACTTCCCAGGAACAATCGCCCCGTCGCCTGTCGCCGACTCTCTCTGATCGAGACGCAGCTTTGCCTTCAGCGTTTCTTCATCTGGTCCATGGCACTGGAAACACTTGTCAGCCAGAATCGGACGAATCTGACGATTGAAATCAACAGTATCCTCAGCCGTCGCAATGACGACGGGAAGGACCATCACGATCAGCGCTGTCGATAATTTCTCCATGAGGCCTCTACAGTAACTAAAATAGAGCGAACTCTATCTACGTAAAGGCGTGTCCGCGTCAGTTCGACCTCTTGACGCAACACGACCAATCCTGTCGAGTTGAGTTGATCATGCCAACAGAACCCCAAACACTTCGCTGCGATGTCCTCGTAGCCGGAGGCGGTCCCGCTGGCGTTCCATGCGCCCTCGCCGCAGCTCGAAACGGAGCACGCGTGATCCTTTGTCAGGACCGGCCCGTTCTCGGCGGCAATGCATCGAGCGAGGTTCGAATGCATATTGTCGGCGCGAACGGAACGGGAAAATTTGACCGCGGCGAGGAGCTTATCACCGAAGCAAGGGAAGGCGGAATCATCGAAGAAATTCGACTCGAAAATGCTGTGAAAAACCCGCAACGCTCCGCCTCGGTTTTTGACCTTATTCTCTACGACCTCTGCCGTTCAGAGCCGAATCTGGATTTAATGCTGAACACTTCCGTCGTCCGTGCCGAAACGGAAGATTCCAAGATCACCGCAGCAATCGCAGTGCGGCAGTCGACAGAAGATCGATTTCGAATCGAGGCCGCAAGCTTTATCGATTGCACGGGAGATGGACGACTCGGTGCTGAGGCCGGTGCTGCCTTCATGGAGGGGCGCGAGGCGGTCGGGACATTCGGAGAGAAACTCGCCCAGCCCGAAGCAGACAATCAGCGACTCGGCTCGACGATCCTTTTGCAGGCGCGAAAGCACGACCGGGAAATGCCATTCGAGGCCCCGTCATGGGCTCGCGAATTCTCCCGCGAGGAACTCCGCCTCCGTCTCTACGCGACACCAGGCGAAGAAGAACCCACTCACGAATACGGCTATTGGTGGGCCGAGTGGGGCGGAACGCTCGACACCATCAAAGACAATGAAATTATTCGCGACGAGCTTCTCGCCGTCACTCTCGGTATCTGGAATCATATCAAGAACGGCCCAGCTGCCGACGACTTTCAGGCCCAGAACTGGGCACTCGACTGGATTGGTTTTCTTCCCGGGAAACGGGAAAGTCGACGTTTCATCGGGCAACACATCCTGACAGAACAGGATGTCCTGACGAGCCAGCCATTCCCTGATGCCATTGCCTACGGAGGCTGGTCGCTCGATTTGCACCCACCTGAGGGGATAGATGCTCCTGATATCGAACCCTGCGTGCAAACTCCCGTTCCCAAACTCTACGACATTCCCCTGCGATGCTGTATAGCCCGCGACGTCAGCAATCTCCTTTTTGCAGGACGCAATATCTCGGCAAGCCATGTCGCATTTTCTACAACCAGAGTCATGGCCACCTGTGCAACGGTGGGCCAGGGAGTCGGAACGGCTGCGGCGATTGCCGCAAAACGTGAGATTCTTCCCGCCGAGCTTCCCGAGAGCGCATCCGCTTTAGCCGATATTCAGCGAAGCTTGCTGCGAGACGACGCCTATTTGATCGGTCGGAATGTCATGGCAGAAAATGATGCCGTTCCGCATGCCGAAATTACGGCATCGAGCGAACAAGAGAATGGCTCTGCCGTCCTTGTTTGTTCTTCGCAATCTCGATCCATCCATGGCCAATCGGGGGCACCAGGCGACCGCTGCGAGGCAGGTCTACATCGATGGATTTCCGATCCTGAAGAAGGCTTTCCCGCATCGATTTCCCTCCAATGGCCCAACAACATTACGATCACGGAAATCAATCTAGTTTTTGATACTGGAATGCATCGACATCTTACCTTGAGCCATCACGATGGATACACTTCCAAAATGATCTGGGGCCAACCCCAGCCAGAAACCGTTAGCGACTACTCGATCGAAGTGAGAGAAAAAGAGGAATGGGAAACCCTCGTCGAAGTGACCGACAACTACCAACGACAGAGGCGGCATCACCTTTCCGCCCCGAAAGCTGTCCGCGGGCTCCGAATCATCGTGCGAGCTACCAACGGAATCGACCACGCCCGTATCATGTCGTTGCAGGTGAATGCGTTGGAATTTGGCTAGACTTCCGAAAAGCCAATTCCCAAGATCGCCAAATATGACCGCAATCGATTGGATCATACTCGCCGTCTACGCTCTCTCCACAATCGGACTGGGATGGTACTTCGGCCGAAAACAGGAAGACACCTCGGAGTATTTCGTCGGTTCAGGGGCGATGAACCCCCTGCTGATTGGCGTTTCACTTTTTGCCACCCTATTGAGCACGATCAGCTACCTCGCGATCCCCGGGGAAATTGCCGGAAAGGGTCCGGCCATCATGTGGAACTACCTGATGTATCCCCTCGTGTTTGTCGTGATGGGATTCGTCATTCTACCCGTATACATGAGGCAGCGAGTCACCAGTGCCTACGAGTTACTGGAAGAAAAACTCGGCCTCAGCATTCGCCTCCTCGGTGGCGCCATGTTCCTTGCGCTTCGCCTCGTCTGGATGTCTCTGCTAATCTACATGACCTCCAAGGCCATCGCGACAATGATCGGAGTCGACGACAAATATATCCCCTGGATCGTCCTCGTCACCGGAGCCTTTGCGATCACCTACACGTCCCTTGGCGGACTTCGCGCTGTTGTAATCACAGATACCCTACAAACCCTGCTGCTTTATGGTGGTGCTTTGTTAGTCATCGGAACAGTCACCTGGAAAATGGGTGGTTTCGGATGGTTTCCTACGGAGTGGAAAAGCGATGTCTGGGACGAACAACCCTTCTTCAGTTTCGACCCCTCCACTCGAATTACGATCATGGGTTCGATGCTTTCGATGCTTCTCTGGATGATTTGCACCTCGATGGGAGATCAGGTCTCAATCCAGCGATTCATGTCTACCAAAGACGCCAAGACCGCGCGCAAGGCCATCGGAATGCAACTGACGGTAGGCCTCGTCGTAGGTGTCACTCTGGGGTTTGTTGGCTTTGCTCTGCTGGGATATTTCGACGCCAACCAGGATCTGCTTCCCAAGGAGGGATCGCTCAAAGATCAGGCCGACCAACTCTTCCCCCATTTCATTGCATTCCACCTCCCTCCCGTCGTGACCGGCCTCGTTGTGTCAGGGCTTTTTGCTGCGGCGATGTCCAGTGTCGACTCGGGGGTAAATTCGATCACAGCTGTTGTTGTAACCGACTACCTCGACCGTTTTGGCAAAAAGCCGGAAACAGAGGAAAAACATCTCCGCTTTGCCCGCTGGCTCGCAGTCGCGATTGGTGCCATCGTCATCGGACTGAGCACAGTTGTGGGCAAAGTGCAGGGCAACTTTTTCGAAGTCACGAACAAGATCGTAAACCTGCTGACCGTTCCAATCTCGTTGCTCTTCTTCTTTGCCTTGTTTGTTCCCTTCGCGAATGCCAAAGGAGTCTGGATCGGGACGATTTGCAGCGTCACCGTCGCTGTTCTCGTCGCCTTTTCCGGTGACTTGTTCGGCGTAGATCCAGAGACCGGTTTTGCACCCGTCAGCTTTCAATTGATCTCACCATCGGCTCTCATCGTTGGACTTGTTGCCGGATTGATCGCCTGCAAAGTCTTTGCTCCAAAACCAAATTTGGAATCATGAAACTATTTCCTCTTCTCACTTTGCCACCTCTCATTGCGGCCTGCTCGCCAGTCACAGATGACGGCCTATCATTCGATGAATCATCGCATGAGACATGTCTAACGGTTTTGCGAGACGGGCTGAATGCTAAGGGAAAAGATGACTTCTGGGCTTCCATCCACGCTGCTGAAGCGCTAACCCTTGCGGGAAAGGGAGACGAGGTGCGAGCCTTTCTCGAACCCAAACTGGAAACAGAGAAGGACGACCAAAAGCGAGTTGGTCTTTCCCGCGAAATGGTCCGGGCAGGTGATCGAGAGAAAGCGGAGATCATGCTTAACATTCTGAAAGGCGACGATCGACACGGCTTTGTCCACGCCGCCGAGAGCCTATACAAAGTGGGATTTGATGGCGACGAAGCTCCGCTTGTGAAGCATTTTCGATCCAACGACGATCCACGCCTCCTTCTCATGACTGCTGCTGCTCTCGCGAAGCACGGCAGCCCCGAAATGAAGAAAGAGGGATTCGCTACCCTTCGATCTGTTTTAGAAAAGGAAAGCGACCCTGCGACCTATCGTCTTCCGGCCTGGGTTCTCGGTCGCATTGGAGACAGCTCCGATATTCCTCGGATCAGGGCACGAATTCCCGACACAGACGATCCACTCGTTGAGGCATTTCTTTATCACTCCATCGGCCTTCTCGGAGATGAAGAGGGTCGCAAAAAAATCCTGACCAACCTGCAATCAGACGATGCTGCGATTCGCACCTATGCGGCTGTGTTCGCTGGAGAATCAGGCATTACAGAAGCAGCACCTTTCCTGACAAAACAACTCGAAGACGAAAATCTCGATGCCCGTATCCGCGCCGCACAGGCACTCATCGTTCTCTCCCAATAATTTTACCTCTATGAGAAAATCCAAAACTCTCGCTCGCATACGTGCTGGCGAACACGTGCGAACCTGCGTTCTCGGCCACTACATTCCCGCCTTCATCTGTCATGCTGCACGGGCAGGATATGATTGCATATGGCTAGACCTTGAGCATCGCGCCCTGACAATTCACCAGAATCAGGCCCTCTTCGCTTTTTCCCACCTCTACGATATCGACATCATGGTCCGGGCCCCGACCCTGGAGAAGACCGGACTCTACCGGTATCTGGAAGATGGCGCTGCCGGACTGATGATTCCTCACGTCTCCACCGCAGAAAAAGCAAGAATGCTGGTCGATTCCGTAAAGTTCCCTCCCCTCGGAGATCGCGGGATCGATAACGCCGGTCTCGACGCCGATTTTCACATTCACGATCCCGACGAATACGTCGAATGGGTGAATCGGGAGACCTTCCTCTGCGTGCAAATCGAAACGCCGGAAGCGGTTCACAACATCGATGAGATCGCTGCTGTGGAAGGCGTCTCTATTGTCTTCGTCGGCCCCGGCGACCTAGGCCTGCGTCTTCGCCAGAGCGGTGAGATGACGCTCGACGAAGCGTGGGACAAAGTTGCCGCTGCCTGCAAGAAACACGGCAAGGCTTTCGGCGGCCCTGCCATGCCTCAATCGGAGATGCAAAAGCGTCACGAGATGGGTGCGCAGTTCCTCGTCAATGCCAGCGAATTCGGAGCCTTCTCGCAGGCCCTTGCTGAAAACATCAAGCAGTTCGATGAGCTCACCTGATGATTTCCGGCTCGATGGGAAACGCGCCCTCGTAACCGGGGCCGGACGTGGCATTGGGAAAGGCTGCGCAATCGAACTCGCAGAAGCTGGGGCGGAGCTGATTCTCAACGACCACTCCGGCAGCGAGGAGCTTGCTGAAACCGCCGCCCAAATTCGAGATCTCGGCTCCTCCTGCCATGCGATCGAGGCCGATGTGTTTTCCCGCGACGGCATCGACAATCTCGTCGCGCAGGCAGTCGAAT
>Ga0181594_10003166_pt1 | contig 14974 bp, 13 predicted proteins | sample 071ome_18_FD_145603 | JGI IMG/M metagenome (GOLD analysis project Ga0181594, IMG submission 145603) | Coastal salt marsh microbial communities from the Groves Creek Marsh, Skidaway Island, Georgia - 071413BT metaG (spades assembly) | ecosystem: Environmental > Aquatic > Marine > Intertidal zone... | reverse complement strand
GCAGACGCGCTTCGTCACCCGCAAGGCGCTCGAGCTTGGGCTGCATCCGATGGTCGTGATCAACAAGGTCGACCGTCCCGATGCACGCACGCACGAGGTGCACGACGAGGTGCTGGAGTTGTTTCTCGACCTTGAGGCCAACGACGAGCAGCTCGACGCTCCGTTTCTGTATGCCTCGGGGCGCGACGGCTGGGCCTCGACCGATCCTGCGGTGAAGACCGACACGCTGGGCCCGCTCTTCGACATGATCGTGTCGCACTTTCCCGCCCCGGCGGTTGACGCCGAGGGAGCCTTCCAGATGCTTATCTCGACGCTCGACTACTCGTCGTACGTCGGTCGTATCGCGGTGGGGCGTATCGAGCGCGGGCGAGTCAGTGTGGGCGAGCGTGTAACGCTTTTGCCGCTGGGCGAGCCCGGCATGGTCACCGACCAGACCGAGCGCGAATCGGCCCGCGTGATGAAGCTCTACACGTTCCAGGGGTTGGAGCGCATCGAGGTTGAGCAGGCTCACGCGGGCGACATCGTCGCACTCGCGGGTCTCGAAGGGGTCGAAATCGGCAAGACCGTGACCGACCCGAATCACCCCGAGCGCTTGCTGGGCATCGCCGTTGAAGAGCCGACGCTCTCGGTCGATTTCACGGTCAACAACTCGCCGTTTGCCGGTCAGTCCGGAAAGTTCGTCACGACGCGCCAAGTGCGTGAGCGCCTCATGAAGGAGTTGGAGCGCAACGTGGCGTTGCGGGTCGAAGATACCGAGCAGCCCGACACCTTCACGGTCCATGGGCGTGGAGAGCTCCACCTTACCATTCTCATGGAAACCATGCGGCGCGAGGGCTACGAGTTTCAGGTTTCCCGCCCACGCGTGCTGGTGCGCAAGGGTGACAATGGAGAGCGGCTCGAGCCGTACGAAGAGGCCGTCGTCGAAGTGCCGTCCGACATGGTTGGTGCGGTGATCGAGAAGATGGGGCCGCGCAAAGCCGAGATGGTCGAGATGAAGCCGATGGACTCGGGTTCGACGCGCCTGAAGTTCCGTGTGCCGGCCCGTGGTCTGTTCGGATACCGCTCCGAGTTCATGACCGACACGCGGGGTGAAGGCATCTTGCACCACACCTTCTCGGAGTGGGGCCCCTGGGCGGGGGAGCTGCGGGGACGCAGCCGGGGTGTGCTTGTGGCCGATCGCCAGGGTGTGGCCGTTGGCTACGCGCTGTTCAATCTGCAGGAGCGCGCCACGATGTTCGTCAGCCCGGCCGACCCGGTTTACGCCGGCATGATCGTGGGCGAGAACGTTCGGCAAGACGATATGGACGTCAACGTCACCAAAGAGAAGAAGTTGACGAACATGCGCACCACCTCGTCTGACGAAAACATCAAGCTCGAGCCTCCCCGCAAGCTGACTTTGGAGCTTGCCTTGGAGTTCATCGAAGAAGACGAGCTGATCGAGGTCACGCCTGATGGCATTCGGCTGCGCAAGCGCATGCTCGATGCAAATATGCGCAAGAAGGCGGCCAAGAGTCGCGCCGCGCAGGTTTGATGCGCGCACTGACGCTCGGACAGCGAGTCTGACACGATGGCCCAAGTGCCTCGCGATGGAGTGGCCGAAAACCGGCATCCTCTGAATCTGCTTGAGGTGCCAGACGGAGCGGCGTCGCCTGAGGTGTCGCGGCCACCGCTTTTTGAGGTCTACATGCGCATGGCCGAAGAGCTGGCCAAGCGCAGCACGTGTGCACGTTTGCAGGTGGGCACAGTGCTCACCGACGCGCGCCTTGAACATGTGGTCGCCATCGGGTACAACGGCAACGCGCGCGGTTTTCCAAACCGTTGCGACGGCACGGAGCCGGGTCGGTGCGGCTGCATTCACTCCGAGATGAACGCCGTGGTGAAGGCACCGGGTGAACTGCGGGACAAGGTGGCGTTTGTCACGGCCAGTCCGTGCGTGATGTGTGCCAAACTGCTCGTGCAGGCGCATGTCTCCCACGTGTTTTTTCGCGAGGCGTATCGAGATCGCTCGGGGCTCGAGGTGCTGGAGCAGGCGGGAGTGCAGGTCGTGCAGTACACGCGCTGGTCCGAGGCCTGGCGCGATCGCAGTTCGTCGATGCCTGACTCAACCTCGGAGCGTCTCGATTGATCTCATCAATGTCGCCGTCTGTGTCGGCCCCTTTGGCTGAGGGTCGATTCTGGCTTCCGGGCCCGACCGAGGTCCACCGCGATGTGCTCGCGGCGCAAACATGCCCGATCATCGCGCACCGGGGTGCCGAGGCAGTCGCCCTCATGGAGCGACTGCAGCCTGGGCTACAAGCTTTGTTTGGCACCCGTCGGTCGGTCGTGGTGCTGACGGCATCGGCGACCGCGCTGATGGAGGCCGCAGTGCGCAGCGGGGTGCGCCGGGGTTTGCTGGCCGTCGTCAACGGTGCGTTTAGCGAACGCTTTGCAGAGATCGCCCACGACTGCCCGATCGACGTCGAGGTGCTGGCGGTGCCGTGGGGAGAGGTGGTCGATCCCGAGGCGGTGCGCCAGCATCTGAAGACCGGAAACTTCGACGCGGTCTCGCTCGTTCACTCCGAGACGTCGACGGGAGCGCTGAATCCGGTTGCTGATGTGGCCGCGGTCGCCCGCGAGTTTCCCGGTGTTCAGGTGATTGTCGACTCGGTGACGGGCCTTGGTGGCACGCCCGTTCAGGCCGACGACTGGGGGCTCGATTTTGCGCTCACGGGATCCCAAAAGGCGCTGGCGATGCCCCCCGGCCTCGCGTTTGGCGTGGCGTCAGAGCGACTGCTCGAGCGGGCTGTGGCCCTCGATTGCCGTGGGTACTATCTGGACTTGGTGCGCATGTACCAGAATCTCCAGAAAAATCAGACCCCGACCACACCAGCCATCACCCTGATGTATGCGGCAGCGGTTCAACTCGACCGCATCATGAGCGAGACGCTTGAGGCTCGCTTCGCACGGCATGCGCGCATGGCCGCGCGCTGCCATGAATGGGTTGGCGAGGTGCGCGAGCGCACGGGCCTTGAGGTTGGCGTGCTGGCCACTGAGGGCGCCAGATCTCCGACGGTCACGTGCATTTCACTTCCTGAGGCCCTGTCGGGACCAGCGGTTGTGCGCCAAGTGCGTGCTGCGGGCTGGGTGATCGGCGGCGGCTACGGACGGCTCAAAGAGTCCACGATTCGCATCGGGCATATGGGCGACCACACCCCCGACAAGCTCGAAGAGCTTTTGCCGGTGGTGGAGTCTGCCCTGATTCAGGTTAGCGCGGGCGCCTGACGCGGATCAGACCTTCTTGCGCAGTCGATGCGACCAAGAGGCCCTCTTCAGTGAAGTAGCTGCCGCGGGTGAAGCCTCGGCCCTGACCTGCTGAGGGGCTGTCGACCACGTACAGCAGCCATTCGTCGGCCCGAAACGGGCGATGGAACCAGATCGAATGGTCCAGGCTCGCCACCATCATGCGTGGATCTCGATACGTCATGCCATGCGGCCGCAGGCTGGTGACAAGCAACCCGTAGTCCGAGGCATAGGCCAGCACGGCCTGATGGTGCAAAGGGTCGTCCCCCATCGGCTCGACGGCCCGAATCCATAGCCGGCGCGAGGGCGACCCAGGCGTGGTATCGAAGGGGTCGGGCTCATCGACCAGACGAATGTCGAGGGGGCGATCCTGCGTCGCGATGGATCGAATCTCGAGCGGAATGCGCTCTGCGCTGGCCCGCAACAGGTCGAGTTCCTGCGGCAGTGACTCCGGCGGCGGCACCTCAGGTATCTCGCTTTGATGGTCGAGCCCGGGCTCTGGATCGTGAAACGAGGCCGACAGGTTGAAGATGGCCCGGCCGTGCTGAATCGCCGTGACTCTCCGCGTGCTGAAGGAGCCCCCATCGCGCAGGCGATCGACAAAGTAGACCACTGGAACGTCTAGATCGCCTTCAAGAATGAAGTAGCCGTGCATGGAGTGCACGTGACGACCTTCGTCGACGGTGCGCTGCGCGGCGACGAGCGCCTGCGCCAGCACTTGGCCACCGTAGATGCGGCCGGTCCCGATGTCCCGGTTCTGCCCGCGGTAGATATTATGCTCGATCGGTTCGAGATCGAGCAGTCCGATGAGATCGGGCAGCTGAAATGACATGATGACCTGCCAGCGAGGGGACCGGGAGAGTCCGTTTGCCTTCTTCCTTGTACTCATTTGGTGCAAGGAACGGTCCAAGCACCGGTCTAAGCGTCGGTCCACGCCTCGGTCCACGCCTCGGTCCAAGGGGAACGCACCGCGGGTGAACGGGTTCACGAACCCCATGGGAAAACGACGCATTCCTCAGGTCGCGCACGAACCTCCAGCCACGTTGCACTTCGCCGTGGTCGAGGGCGAGGTCGACTTGCATGGGCTGACCGCCCGCCAGGCCGAGACGCGTGTGGCCGGGTTTGTCGGCAGCTGGGCGATGCGCGCCCCGGGAGCGGTTGTACGCATCATCACCGGCCGGGGCGTGGGATCAGAGGGGGCTCCCGTAATCCAACGCCGGGTGCGTGAGCAACTGTCGGGTTCTCTGGCCGATGCGGTGAGCGAATGGGCGGTTGATATCGGGGGCGGGGCGTTTCTGGTGCGCGTTCAGCGAATCACGCCGTAACGCAGCAAGATCTCGCGGGTCGACTCGAGCGGAAGCGCATCAGCGGTCTGCCCGCCGACACCCGTGACGGTTGTGGCCTTGAGCAGCGAGTTGATGATCGCTTCTTCGGTCGCCTCGACCACCGCCTGAAACAGTGGCGACATCGCTTCGTTGCCAAGCTCGTGAGGCGAGGCTTCAGCTGCCCCAGAGCTCATGTCGGCCGCCCGCATGACCCCGTTTGGCGTGCGCCGTACCCCTTCGTGCGTGCTGAAGGAGATCACGTAATCGCCGGAGCCATTGCCCGCAAATGAGCCCGTGCGGGCGAGCCCCATGACGGCCCGAGATGCGAGCCGTTCCAGATTGCGATCTGAAAGCGGTGCGTCGGTGGCCACCACGATCATGACCGAGCCCTGGCCCGTGTCGCCCTGTCCGTCGTCTGAAGGGCCATCAGGCGCGGCCTCAACCGCATCTCGAAACGAATAGCGGCCCAGTTCCCGACCCACAGGGGCCCCGTCGATCGACAGAATGCCCCCGAAGTTCGACTGCACCAGCACGCCGACGATGTGCCCGCCAAGCGAGGCCGGCAGCACGCGCGATGCCGTGCCGATGCCGCCCTTGAAGCCAAAGGCGCGTGTGCCTGTTCCCGCGCCAACCGAGCCCTCATCGACCGGGCCACTGCGGGCTCCCTCAAGCGCGGCCACCACATGCTGCGGCGTGATGGGGCGCGACCTGATGTCATTGAGTCCCCCATCGTTGGTCTCACCGACAACCGCATTGAGAGAACGCACTCGGCTCATGTCATCGCGGGCCAGCATCCACTCCACCATGGCATCGGCGGCCTTCCAGACGCACAGCGTGCAGGTCAGCAGGATCGGCGTTTCGAGCTCGCCGAGTTCACGCACCTGCGTCACGCCGACGAGCTTGCCGAAGCCGTTGCCTACCCAGATCGCGGCCGGCACCCGCGAGAGGTAGGGGTTACCGTCGTGCGGCACGATCGCCGTCACGCCGGTGCGAACGTCATCGCCCTCGATCACGGTTGTGTGCCCGACACGTACGCCGGCAACGTCGGTGATCGCGTTGTGCTCGCCCGGAGTGAAGATGCCGATCTCGACGCCCAGATCACGGGCGCGGGGGCGCAGGGTGTCGGGTTCGGCATGCGAAGTCATGAGCGTCAGCGTCAGGGCAGCGAGTAGTAGGTTCATGGGCGCGGTCCCATCACATGGCGCTGCGGCCAGCTCGACATCACATCAGGGGTCTGATGTCGACCAGCAGAAGCAGCAAGAGGAGTGGCTGGTAGATCAACGAGCCAAGAAAGACTCGACGTGCATTGTCGGTCGTCATGTCGCCGGCCGCCACCACACAGCTCGCGAGCATCGCTCCCGAGAGCAGCAACGCACCCACGCCGTAGATCCAGCCGGTCATTCCGATCAGCGTGGGCACAACGCTTAGAAAGAGCAGCGACAGGCTGTGGTAGACCATATGCTTGCCCACCCGACGGCCATCGGGGTCGTGAGGCGGCATGAGAAAGAAGCCGACCTTTTCGTAGTCGTCGCGCAGAAGCCAGGCCAGTGCAAGCACATGCGGCAGCTGCCACAAGAAGTAGATGCCGAACAGCACCCACGCGCCGAGCGGCAGCTCGCCACTGGCTGCACTCCAGCCAATCAGCCCGGGAATGGCTCCAGGCACGGCGCCGACCAGCGTCGCCAGATACGATCGACGCTTCAGGGGGGTGTAGAGCCCGATGTAGCCGGCCGCAGAGGCTGCGGTGAGCAGCGCAGGAAGCCATCCGACGAGAGCCCACAACCACGCGACGCCGGCCACGAGCAGGGCGAGGCCAAATGCGAGAGCCGTTCCCGGCGTGATGCGCCCTGAGGGGATCGGGCGCGTGCGTGTTCGCCGCATCTGCGCATCGAGGTCACGCTCGACGTATTGGTTGATCGCCAGCGCCCCACCCGTGGCGATGCCCGTGCCGCCCATGGCATGAAGCACTGGGGCAAAGTCTGAGGCACCACCGGTCGCCACGTGATAGCTCACCCCGGCCGTGATCATGACAAATCCGGCGATGCCCGGCTTTGTCAGTTCATATAGCGGATGCCGTTGCCGACGCATCCGGCCGCTGACGGAGCGATCGGGCGAAGCGGGAGGGGTGGCTTCAGGCGACATGCCTGCAAAGCTCTCACGGGTTTGCGTGGGGGTCCAGTCGCTCAGAAACATTCGTGCATGCGGTCCAGTAAAACCGGCATGTCTGATTTGCCTCCCGCGCTGCACCAGCAGAGCACTGCCGAACGTCGGCGCACTGAGCGCGCGCTGTGGCGGCGTGCGCTCGCGGGCTCCCTTCTGCTGCACCTCATTGTGGTGCTTGCGTGGCCGGTGACCTCGGTGATTCAGTCGCCTTTTGCCGCCGCAGGGCCTCGGGCGGGCGACAACCAAGCGGCCAGTGGCTCGCTGCAGGCCTTGAATCTGACCGTGCCGCCCTCCCGGCCCATCGTGCCGCCGCGGGTGCCGACGATCAGTCTCGACGCGGTTGAACCTGTGGAGTTCGACGAGTCGGCCGAGCTGCAGCCCTCGCAGTTTGTTGGCAATGCCCCCGGGCTCGAGGGTCCGGGGTTGGCGGCCGGGCAGGGTCAGGGCGACGGCGGCGCGTCAGACGAAGGCAACTTTCGCATGGTGCCTGCCGTGCCTCGTGGCATGATTCTGCCACCACCGAGTGACAAGCTTGATGTGCTTGAGCTCGAGGTCTGGGTCTTTGTCGATGCTGCGGGTCGAGTCATCGCTGATTCGACTGTGCTGCGTCCGCCGACGTCAGATCGCGACTTCAACCGACGGCTCATTCGCGATGCTGCAGATTGGGTGTTTGAGCCCGCTCGTCAGGGCGGCGAGCCCGTTGCGAGCTGGTTTCCCTATCGCATCGTGCGCTGACCGAGGCCACTGATGACCTCTGATGCGTCCCTGCGAGCTGCGCACTTGCCCGTCTTGATCATCGGTGCTGGCCCAGGCGGGCTGGCGGCGGCGGTCGCGCTGAAGGCGCAGGGCGTGCCGTTTGAAGTCGTCGATGCGGGCCGTCAGGTGGGTGGCATCTGGGACATCGGGCGGGCGCAGACACCGATGTACGAGACGGCCCATTTCATCTCGTCCAGATCGTTGTCGGGATTTCGTGATTATCCGATGCCTGCGTCGTATCCGGATTACCCCAGCCATGCGCTGATTCAGCGCTACATCACCGACTACGCCAAGCGTCACGACCTCGAGGGGCACGTGCGCTTCAACACGCGTGTGATTGAGGCCCGTCCCATCGCTTCGGGTGGCTGGGCCGTGCGCTTTGAGCCGACAACCGACAACGAGTCGCAAGCTGTGCAATCGGAGTGGCAGGGTGACTATGCGGGTCTAATCGTGGCGGCCGGCATGGCATGGCATCGGCACATGCCTGCGCTCGAGGGCTCGTTTGATGGCGAGATCATGCACTCGTTTGACTACACGGGTCCCAGCCAGCTCAAGGGTCGCCGGGTACTCGTGGTTGGAGCTGGAAACTCGGGAGTCGACATCGCCAGCGACGCCGCCCGAAGCGCTGCCGCCGCCTTTCTCTCGGTCCGGCGCGGCTATCGTTTCGTGCCGAAATACATCTTGGGCAAGCCGGCCGACGTCTTCGCGCGATCAAGCCCTCCGCTGCCGCGATGGCTGGAAAAGCGCGTCTTTGCCGTGCTGCTCGATCACCTTGTTGTGGGTGACCTCACCCGCTTCGGGCTGCCCCGACCTGATCATGACGTGCTTGCGAGTCACCCCATCGTCAACACGCAGGTGCTGCATCATCTGGGTCACGGCGACCTGATCGCCTGTACCGACGTGGCGCACTGTGATGGCTCAAAGGTGCACTTCGTCGATGGGCGCAGCGAAACGATCGACCTGATCGTGATGGCTACGGGCTACCGTCGCCGCTACCCGTTCTTGCCGGCTGAGGTCGGCAACGGAGAGGCTGAGCCGCTCGATCTCTATCTCAATGTGTTTCACCGCGAGCGCGACGATCTTGCCTTTGTCGGCCTCTTTGAGACCGATGGCCCGTCGTTTGCGCTTATGGGATTACAGGCTGAGCTGGTCGCACGCAGCTGGACGTCGAAGGGCGCCAAAAGTGCAGACGAGTTTGCTCGGCGCCGCCGCACAGCCCGCCCCGATCTGCGCGGCGGCCATCGCTACCTGTCGTCGCAGCGTCACGATTACTATGTGAACAGCCGTTCCTATACCCGTTTGCTCGAACTCGAATTGCACTCATGACTGCTGCCGAAATTCTGCGCGCGCTCGACCTCGACGACCTCAACGCCGGTGGCTTTGCCGGAGAGTGGATGGCCTCAGGCGATGTGCTCGACGTGCACACCCCCGTCGACGGCTCGCGCATCGCGGCGGTCCGCTCGGTGACACCCGCCGAATACGACCAGATTGTCGACCGCGCGCATGCCGCCTTTCTCGAGTGGCGTCGCATGCCGGCCCCGAAGCGCGGAGAGATCGTGCGGCAGCTGGGCGAGGCGCTGCGTGAAAAAAAGGCAGCGCTCGGCGCCTTGGTGACGCTCGAGATGGGCAAGATCGTGGCTGAGGGTGAGGGCGAAGTGCAGGAGATGGTCGACATCTGCGACTTTGCGGTCGGCCTGTCGCGCCAGCTCTACGGGCTCACCATGCCGTCAGAGCGAGCCGATCATCACATGCGCGAGCAGTGGCACCCGCTGGGGGTGGTTGGCATCATCAGCGCCTTCAACTTTCCGGTGGCGGTCTGGAGTTGGAATGCCGCTTTGGCCGCCGTCTGCGGTGACGCCTGCGTTTGGAAGCCTTCGGAGCGCACACCACTCACGGCGGTCGCAGTGACCAAAATTGCCGCAGAAGTCTGCCGCAAAAACGGCGTTGACCCCGCGATTTTGTCGCTCGCTGTCGGAGATGGCCCGTCAATCGGTGAGCGGCTCGCGGCCGATCGGCGCATTCCGCTGGTCTCTGCGACCGGGTCGACCCGTATGGGGCGTCGGGTCGGAGAGGTCGTGGGCGCGCGCCTCGGGCGCACGATCCTCGAACTCGGCGGCAACAACGCGATCATCGTCACGCCGCACGCCAATCTCGACCTGACTCTGCCGGCCATCGTTTTCGGGTCGGTGGGCACGGCCGGGCAGCGCTGCACCAGCACGCGGCGCATTATCGTGCACGCCTCGGTGCGCGACGAACTGGTCCGCCGACTGATTCGGGCCTACGGCGATGTGCCGATCGGCAATCCGCTGGAGCAGGGCACGCTCATGGGGCCCGTCGTGGCTCCTGATGCCGTCGAGGCCCTGATGGAGGCAAAGCGGCGCGTGGTCGAAGAGGGTGGGGAGATCTTGTATGGCGGCGAGTTGCTTGAGGGGCCGCAGTACCCCGGGGGGCGCTACGTCACGCCCTGTATCGCCTCAGCAGAAAACCACTTCGAGATCGTGCAGCACGAGACCTTTGCGCCCATGCTCTACATCATCTCGTACGGCAGCGCTGACGCCACACCGGCCGAGGCCGTTGCCGAGCTCGACGAGGCGCTGCGCCTGCACAACGACGTCCCGCAGGGGCTGTCATCGGCGATTTTCACCGATCATGTGCGCGAGGCCGAGACGTTTCTGTCTCACCGCGGTTCAGATTGCGGTATTGCAAACGTCAATTTGGGCACCAGCGGTGCTGAGATCGGCGGGGCCTTTGGCGGCGAAAAAGACACGGGTGGCGGCCGCGAGTCGGGCTCTGACGCCTGGAAGGCCTACATGCGCCGCCAGACCAACACGGTCAACTGGAGCACCGAACTGCCGCTTGCCCAGGGCATCAGCTTCGGCTGAGCGGCGTGGGAGGGGGGTGACACGCCCTGTACCCGACCCTCTACCGTAGCTGCTCGATCGCCTGCCGGAGTGCGGCCTCACGCGCGTCTGTTCGAGGCCCGGTGGTGAACCAGAAGATGCTTCCCTGCTGGTCGAGCACGAGGGTGGCGATCTCGTTGGTGCCCGACAGGCCTGTTGCTTCGACAAAGCGCGACACGTTGGTGAAGAGAGTGATCGTGCGGGCACGCGCCTCGCGAGAGGGAATGCCCCCGCGCATGCCGTTGTCGATGACCGGCTTCATGACGCGATACGGCCATGAGATCGTGGGAAATTCGAAATAGCGCAGCCCGGGGTAGGTGGCCTCCAGGGAGTCACCCACAGCCAGCCACGTGTTGACCTGCGGCTGCTGCCGCTGCTGAAATGCGACGAAGATCACGCGTATCTCGCCCGGCAGATCGTCGGGAATCAGGAACGACTCTCCGAGCAGATTTTCGGCTCTTACTTCGGGAAACCGGCGCAGCTCGGCTGCGTTTTGTGCACGGGCAGACATGGGCATGACCAGCGCGAGCAAGGCGATTGATGTCAGAATGCGCATGAGCCCCGAAACCCGGGAGGGGCGTGTAGGGTCCGGTGCGACCTGGTCAATGGCCGGTCAAGCACCCACCGGGCTCACCCCACGCCCAGCCACTGGCCAGCCGCAAACCCAGCCGCAGCCACCGACCCCGTGAGCACGGTGCCCCAGATCAGGTCGACGATGACGACCGTCCAGTTGAATTCGCGAATCAGCGCCATGCCGGTCAGATCGAAGGTGGCGTAGGCGACGAGCCCGAAGAACGCTCCCAGCGAAACGGCACGCACAAGCGAACCCGCTTGCAGTCCGGGTACGACCGCAAATACCAGAATCCCGGCGATGTACAGCGCGTAGAAGGCGAGTGCGGCGCCCCAGACGATATCGGGTCGCAAAATCGGCCCGAGATGCTTCTGGTAAAACGAGCTCGCCACGACCCCGAGCCATACGAGGTCGATCGCAAAAAAGGCGAGCGTAGTCAGGGCATAGAGTTTCAGGTAGGTCATGGCGTGGCTCCGGCATTGGCGCGGATGGCTTCGGCGATATAATCAGCCAAGCCCGGATGTCGCTTGTCGTAATGCGCACGGAAGCGCGGGTCGGAGACATACATATCGGCCAAGGCCGAGTGCATCTCGCGTGAGCAGGCATAATACGAGCGGTCGATGTGCAGGCGCATCTCTTCGGCCAGGGCACGAGCCTCATCACCAGAGGCCTTGAGGCCATCGGCAGCCAAACGCGCCATCGCGACTTCCAAGCGCTCCTGTTCCTGCTGAATGTGTGCCCAGTCCCCTTTGGAATGGCCGCGCATGCGGCGTTCCGCCTCTGCATATGCGTCTGTGGCTTCCCACCGGGCCTTCACTTCGTCGCTGTGCGCTGCGTACTGGTCGCGTACCGATTCCGGGGCGTTGGGCAGGCCATTGAGGGCCTGTTTGAAGTCTTCGTCGGCCATGGGTTCTCCGCGGCTGAGTTGATTCAGCAGGGTTGTGAGGAGTTGAATGCTGGTTTCGATGGCGGACTGCTCTTGCCTGAGCCAGGTCAGCCGTTCTTCGAGGCGTGCCGGCAGATCTGCAGCAACGCTGTGCAACAGATCGGCCACCTGCTCAAGGGTGAACCCGAGTTGACGGTATGTGAGAATCTGCTGCAGCCGGACGATGTCGTCGGTCGAGTAGAGTCGGTACCCCGTCGGCGAACGCATTGAGGGGCACAGCAGCCCGATATCGTCGTAATGGTGCAGCGTTCGCACCGAGACGCCTGTCGCCTCGGCAACAGCACCTACGGTGCGAAGAGCGCTTTCGTCAGAGTTGGGGTTCGACGTGGTCATGGCAGGTGGGTGCTCATGAGGGATCGCGGTGGCTCCGGCGTGGGTCAGGACCATGGTAAAGCGTCACGTTACGTGAGGGTCAAGCTGCCTCGGTTTGGGCTCGCTGCTACCGCACGCCGCAACTCTACGCGAACTTTCATTGCTGTCAGCAGTACACGCATGGCCTTGTGATTTTTCGACAACCCTGCAGCCGCTCCTGCGCATGACCCCATCCAGCACCAAGGCGCCCCCCGAGGCGCCATGGACCCCGGCCGACTCGGCCCGACTCTACGGGCTCGACGAGTGGGGCGGCGGATACTTTGGCGTGTCTCCTGAGGGAACGGTACTCGCGTTCCCGCAGCAGGACCATTCCAAGGGTATCGATCTGCATGAGGTGATGCAGGGGCTCGAGGCGCGTGATCTGTACCCGCCGGTCGTGCTGCGCTTCGACGGCATCTTGCGTCACCGCATGCGGCATTTGCGGCGTGCGTTTGATGAGGCGATCGAGCAGGCGAGCTATCAGGGCCGCTACACCTGCGTCTACCCGATCAAGGTCAACCAGCAGCGCCACGTCTGCGAGATCATTCGTGATGTGGGCACGGAGCTGGGCTTTGGCATTGAGGCGGGCTCCAAGCCTGAGCTGCTTGCCGGGCTGGCGCTCACGCAGGGGCACAACGAGATGCCGTTCATCTGCAACGGCTTCAAAGACGAAGAATTCATCGAGACCGTGATTCTCGCGGCCAAGATGGGTCGCAATATCATGCCGGTCGCTGAGCAGGTGCACGAGCTCGAGCTCATTGCCCGGTCTGCCCGTCGCCACAAGGTCACGCCCCGGTTCGGCATTCGTGCCAAACTGGCGAGCGGGGGCATCGGCCGCTGGGCGGATTCGGCCGGGTATCGCGGCAAGTTCGGGCTGTCAGTCAGCCAGATTGTGGCGTCGGTTCAACGCCTGCGCGATGAAGACCTGCTCGATGGCTTGCAGATGCTGCACTGCCACATCGGCTCGCAAATCTACGACATTCGCTCGCTCAAATTTGCCGTCAACGAGCTCGCTCACCTGTACGTCGAGCTGGTCCGTCTGGGCGCACCGATGGGTACGCTCGACTTGGGCGGTGGCATGGGCATCGACTACGACGGCTCGCAGAGTGCCACCGATTCGTCGGTGAACTACACCGTCGAAGAATACGCGGCCGACATCGTGCACCGCGTGCAGACGATCTGCGACGACGCGGGCGTGCCGCACCCCGACCTCATTACTGAGTCGGGCCGTGCGCTCGTCGCGCACTCGGGTGTGCTCGTCTTTCAGGTGCTGGGCAGCCGTGTCTTTCCTGAGCAGCCGGACGCCACTCTCGTGGAGCGTGCACTCGGCGAAGATCCCGAAGAAACGCCTCAGCCGTTGCTCGATCTGGTCGATGCATGGACCCGCCTCGATCAGGGCGGCGAACCCGTCGAGACCTATCACGACGCCGAACATGCGTTGGGCGAGGCGATCTCGCTCTTCAATCTCGGCTATATGAACATCGTGCAGCGGGCGGCTTGCGAAGAGCTGTATTGGTCGGTCGCGGCTCGCGTCGTGCGAGAGAACGACGTCGACGAGCTGCCTGAGGAATTCGGCTCGCTTCCCGATCGTCTGGGCGACATCTACTTCTCGAATTTCTCGCTCTTTCAGTCCCTTATCGACGCATGGGGCATCGATCAGATCTTCCCGATCATGCCGATTCATCGGCTGACTGAGAGCCCGACCCGTCGCGCGCTTCTGGCTGACATCACCTGTGATTCTGACGGCAAGCTCGACCGTTTTCCGGGTGCCGAGGGAGGAGAGCCTCGTCGCACGCTGCCTTTGCATGAGCTTCGCGTCGGCGACAACGGTGGCCCGGCGGGCGATTTCGAACCGTATTACCTCGCGGTCTTCCTCACGGGTGCCTACCAAGAAACGCTGGGCGACCTGCATAACCTCTTCGGTGACACGCATGCCGTGCATGTGGTCGAAGGCGAAGACGGAGAATGGGAGGTCGAAGAGGTCGTCGAAGGCGACACAGTGCGCGAGGTCTTGCACTACGTGCAGTACAACCCCGACGACATGCGCCGGGCCCTGCGCAAGGAGATTGAGCGCGCCGTGGCCCGCAAGCGTTTGTCGTTGCCTGAGGCCGTCAGCATGCGCCGCTTTCTCGACGACGGGCTGGACGGCTACACCTACCTCGAGTGACGGCCGTGCGATCGCGCCTCGGGATCATGTGGCTGCTCCTGGCTGCCGCAGTGTTGGCTCCCCGGCCGGCAACGGCGCAGAGTGCAGCCGTCGAGGCCCTCAACACCGCGCTGCACGAAGGCCAGCGTGCTCACCTCAAGCGTGTAGCGCTCTGGGGTGCACTGAACCTGGCGGCCGGGGCGGCGCTATTCGGGGCGTCAGATCGAGAGGGCCATCCCACGCGTCGTGCCCTTGGTCTGCAGAGTGCGGCTTGGGGTGCCATCAATCTGGGGATCGCTGGCTGGGGTTTCATTTCAGGCCCGCCGGAGGCAGCAACCACCTTGGCCACGGCGCTGGCGGCCGAAGATCGATGGGCTCACATCTTGCTCGTCAATCTTGGGCTGAATGTCGGCTACATGGCCGTCGGCACGGCACTGGTTGTCGCGGCCGATCGCGGCTTGCGCTCGGGGCCCGACGTGAAAGGCCACGGTGCCGCCGTGGTACTGCAGGGGGCCGGGCTCATGGTGTGGGACGGGC
>Ga0181594_10003161_pt1 | contig 14982 bp, 9 predicted proteins | sample 071ome_18_FD_145603 | JGI IMG/M metagenome (GOLD analysis project Ga0181594, IMG submission 145603) | Coastal salt marsh microbial communities from the Groves Creek Marsh, Skidaway Island, Georgia - 071413BT metaG (spades assembly) | ecosystem: Environmental > Aquatic > Marine > Intertidal zone... | reverse complement strand
TGATCAACATACAACCGCACGAAGTTGAGGGCATGGAAGCCTTCCTGGCTGAACGCGGCATCGCGGCGCCACGCTTCACGCCGATGGTGCGCGCGCGGATGACCCAGCTGAACGGGCAGGACATCACCCAAATAACCTTTGAGGATCCGCAGGGCGAGCGCTGGGCCCGCCGCGACGCCAACCTGAGCTGGTCGCCCGAGATGCAGATGGACAACCGGATCACCGAGGGCACGTGGTGGGCAGCGGACACCACCGAATCGCTGGTGTCCGTCGAGCAGGATTTCGCGCGTGAAATGGGTCTGAAACTGGGGGACGAAGTGACCTTTGACATAGCCGGAGACTCCGTCAGCGCCACCGTTACCAGTTTCCGTAGCGTGGAGTGGGACAGCTTCCGGCCCAATTTCTTCATGGTGTTTTCACCGCCCGCGCTGGAGGGCTTCCCCGCGACCTACATCAACAGCCTGTATTTGCCTGAGGGTCAGGAACGGGTCGTGATTGACCTGATGCGCAACTGGCCCAGCGTGACCGCCATCGACCTGGATGCGGCGCTGAGCCAGGTGCGTGACGTCATGGATAAGGCGGCTTTGGCCGTGCAAGCTGTTTTCGTTTTCACCCTGATCGCCGGATTGACCGTACTCTGGGCCGCTGTGCAGGCCACCCGTGATGAACGGACCTATGAGAGCGCCATGTTGCGAACCCTTGGCGCCTCCCGCAACCGCGTTCTGGCGGGCGTGGCTGCCGAATTTATCGCCATCGGGTTACTGGCCGGGGTGCTGGCCACCATCGGCGCGACGCTGGCAAGCTACTTCCTGTCCACGCGCCTGTTCGAGCTGGAGTTCCATCTCAACGGGCCGGCTTTGATCGCAGGCCCACTGGCAGGCATGGCATTTGTCGGCATTTCGGGCCTCGCCGCGACCTGGCGGGTCATGTTGAAGGCGCCAGCCAACGTGCTGAGAACCGCTGCGCCATAATCACTCAAAAGCTGCAAATAGCGCCATATTGTCCTGTTATTTCGACCTATTTTCTGCGCCTCGTATGGAAGCTATCGGGCCGCGTGCTTCAGGGCCGATTAACACAGTTTTAACATGCTGAATTCAAGGCTATAATCCTCGGCGAATCCGCAGGAGATCCAACATGCTTTTTACCGTCAAGAAGAATGCCCTCATAGCCGCCGTTGCCGCTTCTGTCGCGGTTTCCGGCGCCATCGCCCAGGACCTGGCGCTCGAAGAAGTGCTGGTAACCGCGCAAAAGCGCGAACAGTCGCTGGAAGATGTCCCCATTTCAGTCTCCGTCATTTCAGGACAGCTGGTTGAAGAGTATCTCAGCGGCGCTCAGGATATTCGCGCCCTAGCCGCCCGCGTGCCGGGCCTCAACATCGAAACCTCGAATGGCCGGACCCAGCCCCGCTTCTATTTGCGCGGTCTCGGCAACATCGACTTCGACGTTAACGCCAACCAGCCCGTGGCGATGGTTTTCGACGATATTTTTCTCGAGAACAACACCTTGCGAAGCATTCCCCTGTTCGACATCGAGCGGGTGGAAGTACTGAAAGGGCCCCAGGGTACCCTGTTCGGCCGTAACACCAATGCCGGCGCCATCATGGTCCGCTCGGTACAGCCAAGCTCGGATCGCAATGGCTACGTTCGGTTCTCCGGCGGCTCGCGCGGCGCCATCAACATTGAAGGCGCGAGCAACTTCGGCATGTCAGAGACTGCTTCCGTGCGTGTCGCCGTAAAGCATCAGGAGCGCAGCAAGTGGATCGACAATGTGCTCAATGGAGAGGGCTATGATTACGGCGGTTTCGAGGAGACCGCGTACCGGGTGCAGTTCATGTACGCCCCGAACGACGCTTTCTCCGCGCTGCTGAAGCTCCACGGGTTCGACCAGGATGGCTCGGACCCCAATGTGTTCTACGCCAACGCCATCGAGGTAGGCTCCAGCGGCGTTCGCGCTGGATTCAACCCGAGCGCCGCGTTCCATGACAGCGAGGTGGCCATCATGCGCACCCACCATCGGGGCGCTGCTCTTAACATGGAGTGGGCCCTCAGCGACACCACATCACTCACCTCCATCACAGGCATCGACACGCTGGAGAATTTCCAGAGCGCGGACGTGGATGGCGGCGAGTTGACCTTCCAGGTGTCAGATATCGGACGGCTCGGCAAGCAGAACTGGTTCTCAGTGGCCACCGGCGACGGACTCGATGATTACGAGCAGGTCACGCAGGAGTTTCGCCTGTCCAACAGCGGGGACCGGTTGTTTTTCCAGGTCGGCGCCTACTACTTCAGCGAAGAGTTCGACCTGATCAATTACGACTACCTGTTCCCGACCAATTCTGCATTGGTATCGCAAGACACCACTTCGTTCGCCGTGTTCGGCCAGGCTGAATGGTCCCTCACCGACAATCTTGCCCTGACCGTGGGCGGCCGCTGGACCGATGACGAGAAAGACCTGACCGTTGACAACTACATCAGCGGCGGGAATGTTCTGGCCTCCGCCATTTCGGTGGACGACAACTTTTTCAACTGGGATGTCGCACTCAACTGGGACATGAATGACAAGTGGACCTTCTACGGTCGCGTGGCCACGGGCTCTCGCGGTCCTGTCACGCTGGGTCGATTTGGTTTTGTCAGCTCGGCCAAGACCGAGGACAGCCTGGCGCTCGAAGCGGGATTCAAGAGCACCCTGCTGGACGGCCGGGCCCGCTGGAATTCAGCCATTTACTCGTTCCGCAATGATGACCAGCAACTCACAGCCACCGGCGGCGCGGCCAACGTCAACCAGCTGTTGAATGCCGCGCGGGTCAACGGCTACGGCTTCGAATCAGAAATCGACCTGCAGATCTCTGAGCGAGCGTTCTTCTCGGCCAACATCAGCTACAACGACACCGAGATCGACGATCCGAACCTGCGTGATGACCTCTGCAGCTCGACGCCGCGCTGCACCCCGCTGGATCCCATCGTCGGCATGCGTGACGGACCTTTTGGCCCGGTCACGGAAGTGTCCATCGACGGCAACCCGCTGCCGCGGACGCCCAAGTGGATCTACAACTTCTTCTTCGAGTACACCATTCCCCTCAGCGCGGGTGACATGTACTTCAACACCGACTGGAACTACCGGGATGAATCCAGCCTGTTCCTGCATCGCTCGGTTGAATTCGTACAGGACGCGCGCTGGCTGGGCGGTCTGCGCGCCGGCTATCGCCACCCGGACGGATGGGACATGGCTTTCGTCGGCCGGAACATCACGGACGCGATCGTGGTGGAAGGCGGCATCAACTTCACCAACCTGACCGCTTTCGTCAACGAACCGCGATACTGGGGCGTAGAGCTGGGCTACAGCTTCTGAGGCCCGCTCAAACTGCCAGAAAGAAGCCCGGCCCCGTGCCGGGCTTTTTTTCGAGTATGCTTCAACGGTCAATGGCAGGTTCACACGTTGTGATCGCTGGGCGTGGCATCGACGCTGAGCCGTTCTGCCGACACAGTGGGACTCTGGAAGGAACTGAAAATGGATCCGAAACTGGTCAATCAATTTCATGAGCAGGGATTCCTGGCGTTGCCGGATGCGATATCCGAACGCCAGATACAGCGGGTCCGTCGGGCAGCCGAACGCATCGTCGATGAATTCGATATCGACGCGCATCGCACGGTTTTCTCGACCGGCGATCGCGACCGTGGACGCGATGACTATTTCATGGATTCGGCCGAAGCCGTGCATTGCTTCCTGGAAGAAGACGCGCTGGATGAAACAGGCCACCTCAGGAAACCCAAGCACCTGGCCATTAACAAGATCGGTCACGCCCTGCATGACAAAGTACCCGAATTTGGGGAATTCTGCCGCCTGCCCCTGTTTGCAGAAACCCTGAGCGAACTCGGCTACGCGCAACCTGTGCTGTGGCAAACCATGTACATCTTCAAACAACCGCACATTGGGGGCGAAGTGCGCTGGCATCAGGATGCCAGCTACCTGGTATCACGCCCCTCCAGCGTCACCGGCGTATGGATCGCACTGGAAGACGCCACACGCGACAACGGTTGCCTGTGGGTACAGCCGGGCGGGCATCGCTCGCCCCTGAGAGAACTGTACGAGGTAGACCCCGTCACGCGCGAGGGCACGCTGCGCACCATCGATGAGACACCCTGGCCCTCAGATGCCGAGGCGCTGGCGCTGGAGGTATCGGCTGGCAGCGTGGTGTTTTTCAACGATCACATGCCGCACTACAGTTCAAAGAACACCTCCGAACGTTCTCGGCACGCTCTGACCCTGCATGTGGGCGAAGCGAACGCCCTGTGGCCCGAAACCAACTGGCTGCAAAGACCCTCACTCGGACATTTCATCCTTTGAGGGCGGAGTGACGGAGCTCAGACCGGCAGACCCTCGCGCGCGAACCCGCGCGATCTGGCTATTGATCGCGGGCCTGGCCGTGGCCCTGTTTACCGTTTTTCTGCTTCCGGGCACGCTGGAGACCTGGCTCACGCAGGATGGCGTGAACACCTCCGAGAGAATCGTGTGGCTGATTCGGGGGCTCGGGGTTTTTCTGTTGATATCGCTGTGCCTGCCGTCAGCTTACCTGTTCATGGTGGCCGCGCGGGTAAAGGCCTCGGGCGAATTCCCCCCAACGGGTATGGCGTTGGTGAAAGCCGTCAAGGTGCTGCGTGGCGATGCGGCCATCAAGCGCGTGAGACTGCTGCGGGGGCTCGGGTTACTGCTGATCGCGCTGGCCCTGGCCAATGCCGTCATGTTGTGGACACTGGCGAATACCATGCGCTACTGAGCGCATATCACGCGCCTCGCAGACGCTCCCGCTCTTCCTCACTGATAAAGGCCATATCGATGGCGGCCCGCTGGGCTTCGCGTATCTGGTCTTCATCCAGCCCAACCGCAGGCGCAGCCACTTCATATTCGTGCGCGATGTCGATGTTACTGATGCCCGGATCATCGGTGTTCAGGCAGAAACGAACACCGCGGTCGGCCAGCTGCCTGATCGGGTGCGATGCATAGTTCGCAACCGCGCTGATATGCAGATTGGAGGTTGGGCAGCATTCCAGCCCAATCTGGTGCCTGGCCAGATAGTCAACCAAAGCCGAATCCTCGATGGAGCGAAACCCGTGCCCGATGCGCTCAGCGCCCAGGTCCCGGATGGCCGACCAGACGCTTGCCGGCCCGTCTGCCTCACCCGCATGAATCGTCACATGGAGACCCGCATCACGCACGCGTCTGAAATGCTCGATGAACAGATGGGCGGGAAAATTGGCCTCATCTCCAGCCAGGTCGACGGCGACAATGTGGTCCCGGTGCGCCAGGATGGCATTTAGCTCTTTCATGCAAATCTCAACGCCGTAATGCCGGCTGAGTATGCCGATGATATTGGCCTTGATGCCGGTGTCGCGCTCGCCGGCCCGCACTCCGTCGGCGCAGGCTTCCATGACCTCAGCAGGATGCAGCCCATGCGATTCGGCCATGAACCAGGGGCTGTAACGTAATTCGATGTAGTCGATACCTTCATTCCTGGCGTCGACGACATTTTCATAGGCCACACGACGGCAGGCATCGGCGTCGACCAGCACGGCCGTCATGTGATCGAAGCGCTCAATAAACGCCATCAGGCCCGGCGCGGACTCGTCCACGTGCACGTGAGGCGCCAGGCCCTCCACGTCATTGGCCGGCAGGGGAATGCCGTGCTCGTCCGCCAGCTCCAGGATGGTCTGCAGGCGAATACTGCCGTCGAGGTGGCGATGGAGCTCACACAAAGGGAGATGCTTGTAAATCATAGGTTCAGCTCCAGGGCGCACGATCGGTTTGGCCTGGGATACTCAGCGCGCCACTGGCTCGCCAAGGGTGCGAACGGCGCATTTCCCAGCTCATCGGGGGCATGGCATGGCACCGCGCAGGCGGCGCAAGTATCCCTGATGACATGAGGTGCGGCAAGCGGTTATTCCTCCGGTACATGCATATCGGCCAGATAGCGTCCCCCCATTCAGGCCCGGCGTGCGGTGGTTATCTGTTTTCCTGCAAAGCGCATGAAAATGGGCTAGATTTCGCAAACAACAAATCATCAAGGATGAGTTCATGAACCAAATCCTGCCCAATATCCTCTCAACCATCGGCAACACCCCCATCGTTCGCATCAACCGACTGGCGCCGGAAGGCATCAACCTGTTCGTGAAATGCGAGTCCTTCAACCCGATGGCGTCGGTCAAGGACCGCATGGCCCTGTCCACCATCGAAGCGGCCGAAGCCAGCGGCGCGCTACAGCCGGGGCAAACAGTAGTCGAGGCCACCAGCGGTAACACCGGTATCGGCCTGGCCATGGTATGCGCGGTGAAAGGCTATCCCCTGGTGCTGACCATGGCGGAGAGCTTCAGCATCGAGCGACGTAAGATTCTTCGCTTTCTGGGCGCCAGGGTCGTTCTGACACCTGCTGAGCTCAAAGGCAGCGGCATGCTGGCCAAAGCCGAAGAATTGGCCCTTACCCATGGCTGGTTCCTGGTGCGGCAGTTCGAAAATGAAGCCAATGCCGATGTACATACCCACACCACGGCGATGGAGATTCTCGAAGTATTCGGCGAGGATGGACTGGATTACTTTGTCACAGGCTTCGGCACCGGCGGCACCTTGAAAGGTACCAGCCGTGCGCTCAAGGAACGCAGCCCCCACACGAAAATCATGGTCTGCGAGCCTGACAATTCGCAACTGTTGGGCAGCGGCATTGCCCAGGAACGCAATCCCGATGGTTCGCCCAAAGACAGCCATCCCAATTTCCGGCCGCACCTGATGCAGGGCTGGTCACCGGATTTCATCCCCAAGCTGACCGAGGACACCGTGAACGCAGGCCGCATCGACGGCATCGTACCCATTGACGGCAATGAGGCCCTGCGCTGCGCGCGTGAACTGGCCCTGCGAGAGGGCATTTTCTCGGGCACCTCGGGCGGCGGCACCCTGGCCGGCGCGCTGGAAGTCGCTCGGCAGGCCGCGCCCGGCAGCAACATCCTGTGCATGCTTCCCGATACGGGTGAGCGCTACCTTTCCACACCGTTGTTCGAACACATTCCTGCGGAAATGACCGAAGACGAGATGAACATTTCCCGCTCAACCCCGGGCTATCGATTCGACGTCAGGAGCGCCGCCGCGCCCGTGGTGGAGGAAGCTGCTGAACTGGATGCCGACGCGGCCGCTTTCGTCGAGCAGGTAACGCACGACGCGGAGCAGCCCGTGGTGATGTTCGCATTGGAATGGTGCGAATTCTGCTGGTCCGTGCGCAAGCTGTTCAAGAAGCTGGGCATTCCCTACCACTCGGTGGATCTCGACTCGGTGGCCTATCAGGAGAATGATCGGGGCGGTAAAATTCGAGCGGTGCTGAAGGAACAGTACGGCGTGGCCACGGTGCCGCAGATTTTTGTTGGCGGCGAACACCTGGGCGGCGCCACCGACTTCTTCGCCGCGCTGAAGGACGGAAGCCTGGAACCGAAAGTGGCCGCAACCGGGCTGGACATGCAAACGCTGGAGGAGGATTTCGAACCGGAATCGCTCCTACCCGGGTGGCTGCATCAGCGTTGAGCCGGAACAAGCACCGATACCGGCCAACGCGTTGACTGAAGCTGTCGGTCGCGTGGATAAGCCACCGCTACGGTCATCCGCGGACCCACTCGCCAGCCTGTACCCAACATGGGGGGCGTGAATATAATGCTCCTTTTTCCATAGGTCGGATCACCCGGCATTGAAGCGCACCATGGAGCGAACCACCACGGACATCCCTTCGGCCGATGACTGGCTGGAGCGGATCATCAGTGATCCTGACCAACCCGTGGTGCTGTTTGGCGTGGGCTGGTGCGGATTCTGCTGGTCGGCGCGCGGCATGCTGGGGCGATTGGGTGTGGTCTTTCGTGATCTTGACGTGGAGTCAGAAGAGGACCTCCAGGGGCAGAACCCTTTCGAGGTTCGTCGGGCCTTACGTGAGCGCACGGGCAGCCATACGGTGCCACAAATTTTTATCGCTGGTCACAGTATCGGCGGCGCCACAGAGCTTGCCTCCGCCCTGAACAGCGGAGCGCTGGCCGAACGTTTACACCCGCTGGGTGTGACGCTGAACCCGGATCAGTAGTCATCCGGCAGTAAGTCTTTTCGCGGTTTTTCGTCGGTCTTGTTCGGCGGCATTGGCGACGTTTCGAGTTAATAATTACCATTACCTATGGAAATGATTAAAACAATCGATTTCACATATTATTAGGCCTCCGGCAAAGTACACCCATCGGTTTTTAACCACTTGATTGGGAGTACACAGCCATGAACCACAAAGTACCTGAAGTTGTTTTCAAAACACGTGTTCGGGATGAGCATGTTGAGGGCCCAAACCCTTATCGCTGGCAGGATGTGTCCACGGACGACGTCTTCAACGGCAAACGAGTCGTGGTATTCGCCCTGCCCGGCGCGTTCACGCCCACCTGCTCCAGCACGCATCTGCCGGGTTATGAGCAGCGCTATGACGCATTCAAGGATGCGGGTGTGGATGAGATTTACTGCCTGAGCGTCAATGATGCGTTCACCATGTTCCAGTGGGGCCGGCAGCTGGGCGTTGAGAAGGTCAAACTCCTGCCCGACGGCTGCGGCCACTTCACCCGGGGCATGGGCATGCTGGTGGAGAAAGACAATCTGGGCTTCGGCCAGCGCTCCTGGCGCTATTCCATGCTCGTGGAAGACGGAGACATTCGGAAAGTATTTGCTGAACCCGGCCAAATGAATAACTGCCCGGACGACCCGTTCGAAGTCAGTGACGCCGAGACCATGCTCGCTTACCTCAGGGGCATCTCTGCCGACAAGGCAGCCTGAACCTGACACCCAGTCTCCCTGCCCGCATCCTCAACCGGGCATTTCAGGCGGCCAGGGGCCTACCTGGCCGCCTTTTTCAAATGTTCGCACCGACCGAATTCATTTATGCTGTGCGAAAACTCATAAACAGCCGGAGTCCTTTTATGCGAAAGCGTCTTCTAAACCTGCCTGCCACGGTATTTTTTCTGATGACACTGAGCTTGGCCGCGCACGCGGGCTTCGACCCGGACCTGCTCGCCGGCATGAAAGCACGCGCCATTGGCCCTGCCGCCGTGGGCGGACGAATCGCCGCCATCGATGCGGTGGCTTCTGACCCCAATCACCTGGTGATCGGTACCGCCACGGGCGGGGTGTGGATGTCTGAAAATGGCGGGCTGACCTGGCGGTCGGTATTCGATGACCAGGCCGTGGCCTCCATCGGCGCGGTTGCGATCAACCCCTCCAACCCGGATATCATCTGGGTGGGCACCGGCGAGGGAAACACCCGGAACTCGACCTCCATTGGCGGCGGAATCTATAAATCCATCGACCGCGGCCAGAGCTGGCAGCTGATGGGCCTGGTCAACAGCGAGCGCATCAATCGCATCGCCCTGCACCCCCACGATCCGGATATCGCTTATGTCGCGGCGCTGGGAACGCTCTGGGGCCCGAATGAAGAGCGCGGGCTGTACAAAACCACCGACGGCGGCGAGACCTGGGAGAACATCCTGTATGTCGATGAGAATACCGGAGCGACCGACATCAAAATGGCGCCCAACAACCCGGACAAGCTGTTTGCCGCCATGTGGCAATTCCGCCGGTGGCCCTATCATTTCAAGTCGGGCGGCCCGGGTTCGGGCATGTACATCTCTCACGACGGCGGGGAAACCTGGCAGCAGAAGACCGAAGAAGACGGCCTGCCCGCCGGTGAACTCGGCCGCATGGCTTTTGCCCTGACCGCGGCTGACCCCGGACGGGTGTACGCACTGGTAGAGGCAGAGAAAAGCGCGCTGCTGCGCTCTGACGACGGGGGTAACCGTTTTACCAAGGTCAACGAGGCCTACAATGTCGCCGACCGGCCTTTTTATTACACCGAAATCATCGCCGATCCGGACAACCCGGACCGGGTGTACAACATGGCCACCCGCCTCAGAGTATCCATTGACGGCGGCAAGAACTTCGAGACCAACCCGGCGATCGATTGCTGCGCACCCGGCAACACGGTGCACATCGACAATCATGCCTTCTGGATCAATCCGAGCGACCCCAGGCACCTGATCATCGGCAATGATGGCGGGATCGCCATATCCCGCGATCGCGGGGCCACTTGGCGCTTTGTGCGCAACCTGCCGCTGGCGCAGTTTTACCACGTCCGGGTGGATGACGAGCACCCCTACAACGTCTACGGCGGCCTGCAGGACAACGGTTCCTGGCGCGGCCCGGCGGAAATATGGATTCCGGCCGGCATCCGTAATCTGCATTGGCAGGAAGTGGGTTTTGGTGACGGCTTCGACACCCTGCCGGACCCGGAAAATGCGGAGGCAGGCTATGCCATGTCCCAGGGCGGTTACCTGTTCCGGTATGACCTCGGCACCGGCGAGAGCCGGCTGATCCGTCCCATGCCACCCGCGCCCGACGTCGACCTCAGGTTCAACTGGAGCGCGGGTCTGGCGCAAGATCCATTCGACCCGGCCACCATTTACTACGGCAGCCAGTTCGTTCATCAATCCAACGATCGCGGACACAACTGGCGCGTGATCAGTCCCGACCTCACCACCAACAACCCGGACGTGCAAATCTTTCGCGAGAGCGGCGGCCTGACCCCTGACGTCACCGCGGCGGAAAATTACACCACCCTGGTCGCCATCGCCCCCAGCCCGCTTCAACCCGGTGTGATCTGGGTGGGCAGTGATGATGGCAGAGTCCACGTCACGCGCAACGGCGGCGAAGACTGGCAGCGTATCGATGCGGCCAGAGGGGTGCCGCAGGGCGCGTGGGTACCGATGATCACGCCCTCCCCTCACGACGCGGGCACCGCTTTCGTGGTGTTCGATGACCATCGCCGATCAGACATGAATCCTCACGTGTTCAAGGTGACGGATTTCGGGGCGCGTTGGGAGCGCCTGACCGGCAGCGATGTGCGGGGTTATGCGCTATCGGTACTGCAGGACCCGGTCGATCCCGACCTGCTGTTTCTGGGCACCGAATTGGGCCTGTATTTCTCCACGGACGGAGGGCAGGACTGGACGCGTTTCTCAGCCGGCGTACCGACCGTCTCGGTGATGGACATGGCGATTCAGGCCCGCGAAAACGATCTCGTACTGGGTACTCACGGGCGCTCCATCCTGGTCATTGACGATTACAGCGGCCTGCGCAATCTCACGGAGGAAGCATTCGATCAGAGGCTGAAAATCATATCTGCCAGCCCTGGACAGCAGTACTCGGCCAACCCAACCTCTTCTACCCGGTTTACCGGCTCGGGAGAATTCAGGGGTGAGAATGAGCCTTATGGCGTCATGGTGACCTTCATCGCAAGCGGCAACGATCTGCCTCACCCCAATGCCGAGCGTGACCGCCAGCGACGAATCGCGCTGCGCGCCGCGGCCGGCGGTCAGCCAGCGTCCGGAGAAGACGCAGACGAAAACAAAAACGGGAACGGGGACGAGGACGGGGACAGCGATGACAAGAAGAAGACACCCAAGGTCACCGTTGAAGTCAGCAATGCCGAGGGTGAGCTGATCCGGACCTACAAAATGCCGGTCCACCAGGGTATCAACCGGCTGACCTGGGACATGAGTTCGGATGGCGTGCGACCGGCGCCCGGGCCTGACAAGCGGCCAATGGAAGACGGTCTCCCCCCAGGGCCGCAAACACCGCCGGGAGATTACCGTATCCGGCTGGCCATGGGAGATGCCGAAGACAGCATAGTGGTGGCCACGCTCGCAGACCCGCGCAGCGCGCTCAGCCAGCAGGACATCGAAGCCAATTATGGCGCCCGGCGGGCCTTGCAGGCCTTGCAGGAGACCCTGGTCCAGTCTCTTGAGACCATCGACAGGACCCGGTCGGACATCGCCATGTTGAATGCACTGATAGGGCGGCAACTGAAGGGTGGAGAGAATGAGGCCCTGAAAGCTCTGCAAAAGCAGGGGGTGCAAGCCATCGAGGGCCTGGATGAACTGGAAAAGCAGTTCAGAAACCCGCCCGAGACCAAGGGAATTGTCTACAGCGCCGATAAGGTGAGCAGCAAACTGGGCCTGGCGGGCTACTACCTGGCCTCCAATCCCGGCGCGCCTACCCCGGCGGGGCGCTTCCACATGGATGAAGCCCGGTCCGCGCTGGCCTACAGCCTGGAAATGGTCAACCTCTACCTGGAGGGCCCGGTGGCGGAATACCGGCAAGCCGTTGATCAGGCGGGCATTGGTTTACTCACACCCGAGAACTCGCTCTCGCTTCCGTGATGGTGATCAAGCGCTGCAAAGGCATGCTTCAAAACATTCAGAGTGCCCCCATATGGAAAGCATGAACGGCACCGACATTCAGCGGATATTCGCGGCGCAAAGATCACGTGCGCTGAAACTGCGGGCCTCCACTGCCCAGGACCGCATCGCCACGCTGGAGCGGCTGCGGGCGGCCATCGAGGCCCGCGAGGATGAGGTCCTGGCTGCCTGCTTTGCGGATTTTAAAAAACCTGAGCCGGAAGCCCGCCTGGCGGAGTTGCTGCCGACCTATGCCGAGATCAAGCTCGCCATCGGCAACCTGAAATCCTGGATGAAACCTCGAAAGGTCCGTGCAACGCTGGCCATGCTGGGCACCCGCGCAGAAATCCGGCACGAACCCCGGGGCCGATGCCTGATCATTGCCCCGTGGAACTACCCGTTTCAACTGTCTTTCGGGCCTTTGGTTTCGGCCATCGCGGCGGGTAATACGGCCATCATCAAGCCTTCCGAATTGACGCCCCATGTCTCCGCCCTGGTGGCAAAACTGGTCGGTGAGACCTTCACCGAGGATGAGGTGGCTGTCATTGAAGGCGGGGTCGAGACATCCACCGAATTGCTGAGCCTGCCTTTTGATCATATTTTTTTCACCGGCAGCCCGGCTGTGGGCCGCATCGTGATGGCGGCAGCGGCGAAAAGCCTGGCCTCGGTCACCCTCGAACTGGGCGGCAAATCGCCGGTGATCGTGGACGAGTCAGCTGATATCAAGGCCGCGGCCAGGCACCTTGCCTGGGGCAAACTGACCAACAGCGGTCAGACCTGCATCGCGCCGGATCACCTGTATGTCCATGAGGTGGTCATGGACCGGTTCATAAAGGCGCTGGGCAAATCCGTGCGTCATCTGTACGGCAAAAACGAGCAGGCCATCAAGGCCTCGAAAGACTATTGCCGATTGGTCAACGAACGCCATTTCGAGCGGGTCAAAGGCCTGTACGACGACGCCGTCAGCAGGGGCGCGCGCGCGGTATTCGGTGGTGATTACGATGCCGACGAACAATATTTCGCCCCGACCGCGCTGGTCGACGTGCCGGAAGGGGCGCAGATCATGGAAGAAGAGATCTTCGGCCCGCTGCTGCCCATCCTGCCTTTCAATGACCTCGATACCGTGATAGAACGGATCAACGCCATGCCCAAGCCATTGGCGCTTTATATCTTTGGCAAGGACCAACAGCGAATTGAGCAGGTGACCCGCCAGACCTCCGCTGGCGGCATGTGCGTAAATCACAACCTGCTGCAGTTCGCGCACGAGAACCTGCCCTTCGGTGGTGTTAACCATTCGGGCATCGGAAAAGCACATGGCCGATTCGGGTTCGAAGCCTTCTCCAATGAGAAACCGGTGCTCACGCATCGCTTTAACGCGATGCACATGCTGTACCCGCCCTACACGGCCAGGGTCAGGAAACTGATAGAGTTCGCTGTGCGCAAGCTGGGCTGAGCCCGCTTCACCGCGCGCCACTGACTCCAAACCCAAAAATTGGCTCAGTTGCAGTCCGTCATTTACGGCCCGCCCATCACGGGCCGCGGGCAGATAAAGGGCTACCCCACCAGGCGACGGGCCGTTTCTGACAGCAAATCCAGCAGGTAATCGATGGTGGACTTATGGGTGCGATAGTGCAGCACCGCCAGGCGCAGCACGAATCGTCCGTCCAGGCGAGTGGACGATATGAAGACCTTGCCGTCTGATAGCACTTCCTGCAGCAGGCGTCTGTTGAATGCATCGGCATCGCCGTTTTCGGGCACATAGCGATAGGTCACCACGCTCAGATCGGGCCGCGGCCCCGCCTCAAAGCCCGGCATGTCCGAAATTCGCTGGTGAAAATAGCGCGCCAGCCAGATTTTTTCGGAAAGCGCCGCCCGAAAAGGCGCAAGGCCGAACAGTTTCAACGGCAACCACAAGCGCATTCCCCTGAACGGCCGGCTCAATTCGGCGGAGAGATCGGCCGGTGAATACTCCTGGCTGGCCTCACGGGCATCCAGCATATAGTTGGCTTCGTAGCCGTGGGCGCGGGCAAGATCATGGACATTCCTGACCAGGAGCGCGCCCGAGCCATAGGGGAGGAACAAGCCCTTGTGCGGATCCATGACGATGGAATCGGCCGCCTCCAGGCCGCTCAGCACCTCGCGGCCTTCTTCGCACAACAGAAAGAAGCCGCCATAGGCGGCATCGAGGTGCAGCCAGAGACCCTGGTCGCGCGCAATGGGCGCGATCGCCGGCAAGGGATCAATGGCGCCCGTGTCGGTGGTGCCGGCGGAAGCCACCACCAGCCAGGGATTCAGCCCCTCCGCACGGTCCTCGCGGATCATCTTCTCCAGCGCGGTGGCATCCATCCGGTAGCCGCCATCCATGGGCACGATGCGTTTCGGGCACTCGGCCATACCCGCGACGCACAGGGCCTTGTCGATGCAGTGGTGCGCCTGGGCGGTCAGGTAAATGCTGCTGTTGGGTATATCGCGGGCGGAAATGCCCCTGGCTTCCCTGGCCGTTACCAGGGCGGTCAGGTTGGCAATACTGCCGCCTGAAGTGAGATCACCGCCCGCGCCCTCCGGATAACCGACAAGGCCTGCCATCCACTGCACCAGGGAACGCTCCATCTGCACCGCGCCGGGAGACGCAAACTCAATACCGGCAAAGCGATTACCCACATCCGCGAGGAAGTCACCCACGGCGGAGGGAAAAACGCCA
>Ga0181594_10003158_pt1 | contig 14983 bp, 17 predicted proteins | sample 071ome_18_FD_145603 | JGI IMG/M metagenome (GOLD analysis project Ga0181594, IMG submission 145603) | Coastal salt marsh microbial communities from the Groves Creek Marsh, Skidaway Island, Georgia - 071413BT metaG (spades assembly) | ecosystem: Environmental > Aquatic > Marine > Intertidal zone... | reverse complement strand
GCGATTTCATCATCACCTATGTCGTCGAGGAAGGCGAGCGCTACAAGTTCGGCGATGTTGCCGTGGACAGCCAGCTGCGCGATTTCGACGGCGAAACATTGGCCAAAAACCTGCCGATGAAGAAAGGTGACTGGTACAACGCCAAGCAGGTCGAAGACACGATCGAGGGTCTCAACGAAACGGCCGGGACATTTGGCTACGCCTTTGCCGACGTGCGTCCGCGCTACGATCGTAGCAAGGAAGACCTGACGATGAGTCTCACCTTCGTCATCAACGAGGCCCCGCGCGTCTATGTCGAATCGATCGACATCAACGGCAACACGCTGACGCAGGACAAGGTTATCCGCCGCGAGTTTCGCATCGGCGAAGGCGACGCCTTCAACTCGCTTCAGGTCAAGCGCTCGACCAACCGGATCAATTCGCTCGGTTACTTCCAGGAGAAGTTCGAGATCGAGCAGAAGCCGGGCTCGGCGCCTGACCGGATCAAGCTCGAAGCCAATATCGAGGAAAAGCCGACCGGCGAGCTTCAGCTTTCCGCCGGTTTTTCGAGCATCGAGAGCTTCATCTTCCAGGCATCGGTGCGCCAGCGCAACTTCCGTGGCCGTGGACAGACCATCGGCCTGTCCGGCAGCTATTCGCGCTATACCAAGTCTATCGAAGCCAGCTTCACCGAGCCCTACCTGTTCGACAAGAACGTCTCGGTCGGTTTCGACATCTATCGCCGCGACTATCGCAGCTTCCGTTTCTTCACCAGCGACCGCGATCGTACCTATCAGCAGGCCACCACCGGCTTCCAGGTGCGTGCCGGCCTGCCGGTCACCGAATACCTCACCGCTGTGGCGCGCTACACGCTCAACTACGACGACATCACCCTCGATCGAAATCAGTTCTTCTTCGATCTCGACGGCGACGGGGTGGAAACCTGCGAACCGATCCTGGCTGGACGCTACCTGTGCGAGGCGATCGGCAAACGCACCAGTTCGATCTTCGGGCTTTCGCTGATCTACGACCGGCTCGACAACCGCGTGCGACCGACCAGGGGTCTGCTGGCGTCGATCAGCGCCGACTATGCGGGCGTTGGCGGATCGGTGAAATATGGCCGGCTACGTGCCAATGGCGCAAACTACTGGCCGTTGGGCGTGGGGTTCATCTTCTCGGTTCAGGGCGAGGGCGGCCTCATCAAGTCGTTCGATAACAGCGGCGATGCGGCACTTGGCATCGACGATGTACGGCTGACCGACCGCTTCTACCTTGGCGAACCGCAAATTCGCGGTTTCGACATTCGTGGCGTCGGCCCGCGCGTCCTGCGCTATCCCTATGTCGATACCAACGAAGACGGAGTCCTCGGGCCGGGCGATGACGTTTCCGAGCAGCGCAACCAGTCGACCGACGACGCGCTGGGCGGCAAGTATTATTATCTGGCTCGTGCCGAACTCGAGATCCCGCTGGGCTCGGGCGCGCGCGAAATGGGCTTGCGGCCGTCGATTTTCATCGATGCCGGTTCGGTCTGGGGCATTCGCAGGCCCCAGACGCTCGATACCGGTCCGGAAGGACAGTTCCTGCCAACTCGTGACGCCGACGGGAACCGCCTTTTCACGCAGATCGATGCCGCCGAAGAAGTCGAGGGCGTTTGCACCCCGACTGCGACGTCCACCGTCACCAACGAAATCAACCCCGCTCCGCCGAGCTGCCTCACGACCAATATCAACTCAGCGGTCGGCAACAATTTCGCCTTCCGGGAAGTCTATCTCGGCGACACATGGAAGCCGCGCGTCTCGATCGGCATAGGCGTCAACTGGAATTCGCCGTTCGGTCCCTTCCGGATCGACTTTTCGAGGGTCCTCCTCAAACGCGAGGGGGACGACACCAAATCCTTCACCTTTAACGTGGGAACTCAGTTCTGATGAATATCTTCCTCAAATCCGTCGCTGCCACAGCCCTGATGATCGGAGCCGCTGGCGCGCCTGCCGCGCTAGCCCAGCCCGGCGGCACGCTGGTTCAAGGCCTTGCCATCGCCAATCTCGATGCGGTGATCGTCAATTCAAGTGCGTTCAAGACCGCCGAGACGCAGCGCCAGACGACCTACAAGCCGCAGCTCGACCGCGCCGAACAGCGCCGCAGCCAGCTTGAGGCTCAGCTCAAGCCGCTTGCCGAGAAGTTCGAGAAGGACCGCACCGGCGCGAACCCCAACCAGCAGGCGCTGGCGCAGCAGGCCGCAAATATCCAGAAGATCCAGCAAGATGGCCAGCAGGAATTGCAGGCGATCATCGCGCCGGTCGCGATGTCGCGCGCCTACGTCAACGAGCAGATCCAGGACAAGCTCGACCAGGCGATCAAGAACGCCATGTCCAAGAAGAAGATCAGCCTCCTGATCGGCCCCGACGCGGTGCTCGCAGTCAACAACAACGCCTACAACCTCAATCAGGACATCCTGAACGAGCTGAATACGCTGATTCCGGCGGCGCAGCTCGTCCCGCCGCAGGGCTGGGAGCCGCGCGAAATTCGCGAAGCGCGCGCGCAGCAGGCCGCTGCCGCGGGCCAGCAGCCCGCGACGACCAGCACGCAACCTGCCGGCCGCTGAAAGCGGGGGCTTGGCGATGAGCGAGGGTAGCGTGGAAGGCGAGACAGAATTCGTCTACGATATGGCGAAGATCCTCGCTGCGCTGCCCCATCGCTATCCGATGCTTCTGGTGGATCGGGTGGTAGCGCTCGACCTTGGCGAGCGTATCCAGGCGGTCAAGGCGGTGAGCTTTAACGAGCCGTTCTTCCAAGGCCATTTCCCCGGTGCGCCGATCATGCCCGGCGTGTTGCAGATCGAGGCGCTGGCCCAGGCGGCAGGCATCCTCGCGGTTGAAACGCTGGAACTGGCCGGGACCGGGAAGCTGGTCTATTTCATGGCGATCAGCGAGGCGAAATTCCGCAAACCAGTGACGCCGGGCGTACTGCTCGACCTCGAGGCCAGCTTCATCCAGCAGCGCGCGCGGGTTTGCAAGGTTGCGGGCTGCGCGTCCGTCAATGGCGAAACCACCTGCGAGGTGCAGTTCACCGCGATGATCGCGGACGGCTAAAGCTAGCTCGGCCACTGGACAAATCCCGGCGTCGCCGCTATGCGCGCGCCTTCGTTATTGCAGGCCGGTCGGAACCGGCCAGACAGAGAGATACGACATGAAGGCCGATACCCATCCCGACTACCACATGATCAAGGTGCAGATGACCGATGGCAGCACCTTCGAGACGCGCTCCACCTGGGGCAGCGAGGGCGACACGCTGGTGCTCGAAGTCGACCCGACTTCGCATCCGGCCTGGACCGGCGGCAATCAGCGCGTGAGCGAGGGTGGCCGTGTCGCCCAGTTCAACAAGCGCTTCGGCGGTCTTACCTTGAAAAAGTAATTTCGGCTTTGCCGGAGCGATAGATGGCGGCCCTGCGGGGCCGTCTAAGCTATTGTGGGCAATACGTTCGGTTTAGAACGGCGCGTCCATGAGATCGTGCCACTCGGTGTACTGGGCCGGAATCGCGTGCAGAAACTCCATGCCTGCCGCACCGTCGCGGCACCAGCGCACGATGGACTGCAGCTTCTCACCTTGCGAGATATAGATCGAGACGAAGCCGCCAACCCTGAGCCACGGCTCCTGCGTCTGGATACGGCAGCCGTGGAGCGAGACCTCGGCAAGCTGCACATTGGCGCTATCGCCCCGGCCGTTCTCGATCTGCGCATCGAACTAGGTTGCAAAACGCGGTTCGCGGCGGCGGTTCGCCCCTGATTTGGACTCATCGACTTCGGGAATATTATCAAGGCGCGCCAGCTTGACGGTCATGGAGTGGTCCTTGCCGCAATGTAACAATGTCGCAATTACATGGGCGACAGAGGTAAAATGCTGGTAAGCCCGGATGCTTAGCGTGCCCGGTTACCGGGAATTTACCATGACGAATGTGCTGTCGGTCTCACGGGTTCACGGCAGCAGATTCCAAGCCTATCTTCGATCGAGCGCTAGCACGGAGCGAGACACCATGACACTTCGCCACAGGGCCCTGAGTCTCACGGCCGCGACGATATGCTTTCCCGCAGCCGGTTTGGCCGATGACCATGAGAGCGCCGGCATATCGCTCAATGTGGCTTTGGTTGGTGCCGGAGGCGAAACGCTGGGCATGGCAAAGCTGGAGCAGACCCCGGCAGGAGTCCTGATCTCGGTCAACGCCAGCGGGATAACCGAGGGCGAGCATGCCATGCATATCCATGAAGCCGGCCAGTGCGATGTCGCAGGCGGGTTTGCCTCTGCCGGAGGGCATTTTGCGCCGGGCGGCACATCCCACGGCTTCAGGGACGCCAAAGGCCCCCACGCTGGCGACATGCCCAATCAGTTCGTCGGCGAGGAAGGTAACTTGGAGGCGCAGGTCCTCAACGGCGCAGTCTCGCTGGGCGAGACCGGACCGGGCGCGCTGATGGATGCCGATGGTTCGGCGCTGGTGATCCATGGCGGTGCGGATGACTACAAGAGCCAGCCATCCGGAGCGGCGGGGCCGCGGGTCGCCTGTGCGGTTATCGCGCCGCCGAAATCTTGAACCACCCTGTGTAATTTCGTTTCGCAAGGTCCTGTGATACGAAATTTCCGCTTTGCAATCGGCCCTGCCTGTGCAAGAGCGCGCAGCCGCGTCACTTGCCTCTTGCAGGCAGTTTTGACGTTCCCTAACAGCGCGCAATCCAGCACGCGCTGAGAGTGTGGCGATCGTAGCTCAGTCGGTTAGAGCGCCGGTTTGTGGTACCGGAGGTCGTGGGTTCGGATCCCATCGGTCGCCCCATTTTCCCGCTTTTCGCGCCTGCCTTCGATGCAAAGGATGGAGCGCTTGACCGCCTTCTGGGAAAGTCCCGATTTCGACGAACACGAGCGGGTCGAGCTTGTCCACGACCGGGCGAGCGGGCTGACTGCGATCATCGCGCTTCACTCCAGCCATCGTGGGCCTGGCGCCGGCGGCACCCGCTTTTGGCACTACCCCGATCCGGTCACGGCCATGCGCGATGCGCTGCGGCTGTCGCGCGGGATGAGCTACAAGAATGCCATGGCAGGTTTGCCGATGGGTGGCGGCAAGGCAGTCATCCTCGCCAATCCGGCTCGAGACAAGACGCCGGAGATGCTGGCGGCCTTCGGCGACGCAATCGAGGCGTTCGGCGGTGCCTATGTCACGGCAGAGGATGTCGGCATGACCGAGGCCGATATGGCCGCAATTGCGCGGCGCACCAGTTTCGTGACAGGCTTGCCAGCTGATGACGCTGGCAGCGGTGGCGGCGATCCGGGCCCGCATACGGCGCGCGGCGTATTCCTCGGCGTCAGGGAAGCCGTGCGCGTCGCACTGGGCAAGGACAGTCTCTCGGGGATTCATGTCGCGGTGCAGGGTGTGGGCAGCGTGGGCAGTGGCTTGGCGCGCCACCTCGCGGACGAAGGTGCGCGGCTGACGCTGGCCGACATCGACGAAGCGCGCGCGCGGCGGCTGGCCGAAGACCTCGGATGTGAAAGTGTGCCGGCCGATGCCATCATGGGTGTCGATTGTGACGTCTTCAGCCCCAATGCGCTGGGCGCTATTCTGGATGAAGAGAGCATCGCAGGCTTGCGGGCAGGCGTGGTGGCAGGCGGCGCCAACAACCAGCTTGCCCGGCCCGAACATGGCGACTTGCTCAACCGGCACGGGATCCTGTTCGCACCGGACTATGTCATCAACGCTGGCGGGATCATCGCCGTGACATACGAGTATCTGGCGCGGCAGGCAGGCGAGCGAATCGACCTTGCCCAGACCCACGCCGCCGTCGACGCCATCCCTGCAAGACTTGCCGAGATATGGGGCACTGCCAGGGCGGATGGCACGGCGCCTTCGCGCGTGGCCGATGCCATGGCGCAGCGGCTTATCGGGCGCTGAATACCGGTCTTATACGCCTTTGCTTCGCGCTCCCGGGCAGGTAGAGAGCGCCCCCATGTATGGTTTTGCCAATCCTGCCCGGTTTCTGCGCATCGCGCGTTGGCTGACGCCCGTCTGTCTGATCGCCGGACTGGTGATTGGCGGCGCGGCGCTCGTCTGGGGCCTCACTTCGGTCGCGCCAGACCGGTTGATGGGCGAAACGGTGCGCATCCTGTTCATTCACGTGCCTTCGGTCTGGCTGGGAATGGCGGGATGGATGACAATCGCCGTTGCGAGCCTTGTCGAACTGGTCTGGCGGCATCCGCTGGCAGGAATCGCGGCGCGAGCCGCTGCCGTGCCGGGAGCTGTCTTCACTGCAATTGGGCTGGCGACCGGATCGATCTGGGGGCGACCTACTTGGGGCACTTGGTGGGTGTGGGATGGGCGGCTGACCAGCTTCCTCGTCCTGCTGTTCCTCTATTTTGGATACATGGCGTTGGCCGATGCAGCGGCGAGACAGGGCAAGGGCAGGGCGCGCGTTGCGGCCATTTTCGGGCTGGTGGGTGCGATCAACATACCGATCATCAACCGCTCGGTCGTGTGGTGGAATTCGCTGCATCAGCCGCCGTCGATAACGACCGGCGGTTCGTCGATCGATCCGAGTTACTTGTGGCCACTGGCGGGTGCGACCCTCGGTTTCACGCTGATTTTTGCAGCCGTGGTGCTGATGCGGATGCGCGCTCTGCTCGCCGATCAGCAGGCCGAAGCACGGTTGCGGCGCAAGGCAATGGCGGCAGGCTGATGCGGGAAGCGCTTGACCCCTGGAGCTTCGTGGTCGCGGCCTATGCGATAGGCGTGGGCGGCACGCTGGCGATGATAGGCTGGTCGTGGCTGGCCATGCGTGCGGCAGAAGCCCGGCGCGACCGGATTCGCGAGCTGTGAACACGATCAAGGCCCAGAGGATCAAGCCAAAGCATCAGCGCCTGGTGCTGCTGGTCATTGCGTTTGTCGTGTTGATTGCCGCCGGGCTGCTTGCGGCTTGGGCCTTGCGCAGCCAGGCGAGCTATTTCTACGTGCCGAGCGAAATTCTTGCCGATGCACCCGAGCCGGACCGGGCCGTTAGGCTGGGCGGCATGGTCGAGAATGGCTCGCTAAGGACCGAAGCTGATGGCGTGACCATCGCCTTCGTGGTGGGCGACGGTAAGGCGCGGGTGCCCGTGCGCTTCACCGGCATTGTGCCGTCGCTGTTCGTCGAAGGTTCGGGCGTGGTCGCCGAAGGGAAGATGGGGGCGGACGGCACATTCATTGCCGACAACCTCCTCGCCAAGCATGACGAGAACTATGTGCCGCGCGAATTGCAGGACATGGACGCACATCAAGCCCGCCAGGTCGTGAGCGAAACACGGTGATCGCCGAACTGGGCCTCGCCGCTTTGTGGCTCGCCGCTGCGCTTTGCGCGATGCAGCTGCTTGCGGGCGTGCTGGCCGTGGCGGGCAAGGGTGGAAATCTGGCCGGTCTGGTCCGGCCCGCTGCGATCGTGCAGGGCATGCTGGCGCTTTTCGTCCTTGCTGCGCTGATCGTGCTGTTCGCGCGCACCGACTTGTCCGTGCTGCTGGTCGCGATGAATTCTCACTCGGCCAAGCCATTGATTTTCAAGGTCGCAGGTGCCTGGGGCAATCACGAAGGCTCGATGCTGTTGTGGGTCACTGTCATGGGTCTGGCCGGCGGCTTCGTCGCGCTGATTGACCGCCGCTTGCCCGAGCGGACAATGCTGGCGACACTTGCTGCTCAGGCCTTTGTCAGCCTCGGTTTCTATGCGTTCCTGCTGTTTTCTTCCAATCCGTTCACGCGCCTCAATCCGCCTGCGATCGAGGGCGCGGGTCTCAATCCGCTGTTGCAGGACCTTGGCCTCGCGTTCCATCCGCCAACGCTTTACTTCGGCTATGTCGGTCTGTCGGTGGCGTTCAGTTTCGCGGTCGGTGCGCTGGTGACCCGCGAAGTTGGCCCGCTGTTCGCCCGTGCCATGCGGCCCTGGGTGCTCGGCGCCTGGATATTCCTGACGCTCGGGATCACTGCGGGCTCCTACTGGGCCTATTATGAGCTGGGCTGGGGCGGCTGGTGGTTCTGGGACCCGGTCGAGAACGCATCGCTGATGCCCTGGCTGGCGGCAACCGCGCTGCTTCACTCGGTCGGCGTGCTCGCTTCGCGCGACGCCTTGCGCACCTGGACAGTGATGCTCGGCGTCGTCGCCTTCTCGATGTCGATGATCGGCACCTTCCTGGTCCGTTCGGGCATCCTCACCAGCGTCCATGCCTTCGCGGTCGATCCTGAGCGCGGCGCCTTCATCCTCGTGCTGCTGGCAATCTATATCGGCGGCGCGCTGGTGCTGTTCGGCCTCAACGCGGCGAGCATAGCGGAGGGCAAGCGCTTTTCGCTGGTCAGCCGCGAGGGCGCTCTCGTGGTCAACAACGTGATGCTGTCGGCGATCCTCGCGGTGGTCCTGTTCGGCACGCTCTACCCGCTGGTGACCGAGGCCTTCGATACGCGCGTTTCGGTTGGTCCGCCCTACTTCAACCCGGTCGGCGCGGCGTTCTTCGTGCCGATGGTGCTCGTCCTGATGGTTGGTCCACTGCTGCGCTGGCGACAGGACAGGCTGGAGCGTGTCGGCAAGCCGCTGGGGATCGTATGGACTGCGCTTTTCATGACTGGTGCGATCCTGCTGGCCGCGACAGCCTGGATCGGGTGGCTGCCATGGATTGGACTGATGCTGGCGGCGGGACTCGCCGTGGCGAGCTGGCTTCCTCTGCGTGGCCGCAACTTGAGGCGAACGCCGCTTGCTGTCTGGGGCATGGTCATGGCGCATTTCGGCCTGGCTGTCGCCGTTGCGGGAATGGCCAGCGAAAGCGCTTTCTCGGTCGAAAAGCTGGTTGCGGCGCGTGCTGGTGAGCAAGTCACGGTTGGGCCGTGGCAAGTCCAGTTCCGCGGCATCGAGCCGGTGGCCGGGCCAAACTGGACCGCGCTTGAAGCGAACCTGACGGCTGCCTACGCCGGATCGCCGCCTGTTGCCGTGCAGCCGCAAGCGCGCAGCTTTTGGTCCCCGCCACAGCAAACGAGCGAAGCCGCGCTGGTAACGCGCCGGTTCGGTCAGCTCTATGCCGTCGTTGGCGAAGCGGCGGACGGCGACCGGTGGCAATTGCGGCTGTGGTGGAAGCCTTTTGTGACGCTGATCTGGTTGGGCGGCGTGCTCATTGCGCTCGGCGGGCTGCTTTCGCTCATGGGTCGTGTAGCGTTCGACGTTCGCCGTGCCTTCGCCAGACGGCGCATCGCCATGCGACGCGAGGATATGGGCCGATGAGCGCGCCTCCCTCACGTCCATCGACGAGAATCTCGCCCTGGGCCCTATGGGTGCCGCTGATTGTTTTCTTGGGCTTCCTCGTTCTCGTTATCCACGGTCTGTCCCGCCCCGGATCGACCGAAGTGGAAAGCACGATGATCGGCAAGCCGCTGCCCGCCTTTACCCTGCCGCCCGCTGCCGGGGATCGTCCGGGACTATCGACGTACGATTTTGCGGACGAGAAACCGCGATTGCTCAATATCTTCGCCAGTTGGTGCGTGCCCTGCGCGATCGAAGCGCCGCAATTGCAGGCATTGAGCGACGAGGGGCACGAGGTGGTCGGCGTGGCCATTCGTGACCGGCGCGAGCACGTTGCTGCATTTCTGGTGAAGCATGGCAATCCCTTCGCGCGGATCGGCAAGGACGATGTCAGTGCGGTGCAGCTCGCGATCGGCTCGTCCGGCGTGCCCGAGAGCTTCGTGATCGATGGCACGGGCGTGATTCGTTATCAGCATATCGGCGTGATCCGGGCAGAGGACCTGCCCTTGATCCGCGAGAAGATGCGGGAGGCGCGGCAATGAGGGTGCTGGTGGCCCTGTTGGCGTTGCTCGTCGCCGTGCCGGCCCTGGCGCAGGATTCCTTGCCGCGGGCACCCTACGCCTATCGCCAACTCGACGATCCCGAGCAGGAAGCGCGCGCGCAGGCGCTGATGGAAACGCTGCGTTGCCTGAAGTGCCAGAGCCAGTCGATCGCCGATTCCGACGCGCCGATGGCTGGAGACATGCGCAGTCAGGTGCGCCAGCGGATATTAGCGGGCGAAGAGCCCGAGGAAATCCGGGCATGGCTGGTCGAGCGCTATGGCGATTATGTCAGCTATGCGCCGCGGCTTACCGGCCTGACCTGGCCCCTGTTTGCAATGCCGCTGGTGCTGCTCGTGGTGGTTGGGTTGTTGTTGCGGCGACGTTTGCGCCGCGGAGACGGCAAATGACCTGGCTGGCCGTTTGCCTGCTTGCACTGGCAGCCATCGCGCTGCTCGTCGGTTGGATGAAAGTGCCGCGGAGTGGCCGGGCCGCGCTGTCAGCGACGTTGCTGCTCGGGCTTGCAGGCTATGCCACGCAGGCCTCGCCCGACCAGCCGGGAGCGCCGAGGGCTGCGCAGCAACAATTTGCGACCGATCCGCAAGCCATGATCGCCGCGCGTGACATGCTGGACGAAAGCGATATCGCGCCGACCAACCAGTGGATCGTTATTGCCGATGCCCTTTCGCGCAATGGCCAGCATGCCGGCGCCGCCGAGGTACTGCTCGGGGCGCTCGACGACGATCCGAAGAATGCCCTGGCCTGGCTGGCACTGGGCAATGCCTTGGTCGCCCACGCAGATGGGCTGCTGACTCCGGCTGCCCTGCATGCCTATGATCGCGCGGAGCGGACTGCGCCCGACAGTCCCGGACCGCCCTATTTCCTCGGCCTTGCCCTCGCGCAGTCGGGCCGGTTCGCAGAGGCGCGCACGCTCTGGGTCGATCTTCTCGACCGCACCCCTGCCGACGCGCAATGGCGGGAAATGCTGGCCGAGCGGCTGGCTCGGCTCGATCTTCTGATAGCCGCGCAGACTGCTCAGGCGACAGGCCGATAACTGCCGTTGCCGCCGCCATTCCATACTGCTAAGCGGCTCGCCTTTGTCGGCGCATGAGGCTGGACAGTGACGGGGCGCACCCCATGAGTGATTCAGTTGCGGCGGACGATGCGGCCGGGCGTGTCCATGGCGGTCATCACAGCCATAACGACAAGATCGCCAAACTGGCTTTCGGCGCGATTGGCATTGTCTTCGGCGATATCGGCACCAGTCCGCTTTATGCCTTTCGCGAAACCTTCGCCGGGCCGCACCCGCTGGCTCTCGATAAGCTGCATATCCTTGGTGTGGTCAGCCTGATATTCTGGTCGATGACCCTCATCGTCTCGATCCAGTATGTCAGTATTCTGATGCGCGCCGACAACAAGGGGCAGGGCGGGAGCCTGGCTCTGGTCGCATTGATTTCCCGCCAGATCAGCAAGTCGAAGCACGGTTGGATCGCCGTACTTTTGGGCGTTTTCGCGACGTCGCTTTTCTACGGCGATTCGATGATTACGCCCGCGATTTCGGTGCTTTCAGCGGTCGAAGGGCTCACGGTTGTCGATCACCGGCTCGACCGGCTGGTTATTCCGATCGCGATCGTGCTGCTGGTTTTCCTTTTTATCATACAGAAGCGCGGCACGGCCAAGGTGGGTGCGCTGTTTGCGCCGGTGATGATCGTCTATTTCACGGTGATTGCGCTGCTTGGCCTTGGGCAGATCGTGCAGACTCCGGAAATCCTTGCAGCGCTCAATCCGTGGTACGCAGTCCAGTTCTTCATCACCGACAAGATGTTGGCTTTCCTCGCACTCGGTTCGGTCGTGCTGGCCGTGACGGGTTCCGAAGCGCTCTATTCGGACATGGGCCATTTCGGGCGCGGGCCGATGCGGCTTTCATGGTTCGGCTTTGTCATGCCGTGCCTGCTGCTCAACTATTTCGGTCAGGGCGCGATGGTATTGGGGCTGGACCACGCCGCCGCGGCCGAAGCGATCAAGAACCCGTTCTTCATGCTCGCTCAGGAAGCATGGCGGCTGCCGCTCGTCATCCTTGCGACATTCGCGACGTTCATCGCCAGCCAGGCGGTGATTTCCGGCGCATTCTCGATCACGCATCAAGCGATCCAGCTCGGGTTCGTGCCGCGCCTGTCGATCCGCCATACCAGTGAGCGCGAGGCTGGCCAGATCTACATTCCCTCGATCAACTGGGCGCTAATGGTCGCTGTCGTGATCCTTGTGCTGTTCTTCCAGAATTCCTCGAACCTTGCTTCGGCCTATGGCATCGCGGTTACGGGCGCGGTCACGATCGACACGTTGCTGATGGCAGTGCTGCTTATCGGCGTGTGGAAGTGGAAGTGGTGGATCGCAACGCCCATCGTGCTGCTGTTCCTGATTGTCGACGGGGCCTATTTCGCAGCGAATCTCACCAAGGTGACCTATGGCGGCTGGTTCCCCTTACTGGTTGGCGCGATCGCCTTCACCCTGCTCACCACCTGGGCGACAGGGCGCAAGATCATGCGCGAACGCATGACGGAGTCAGCCCTGCCGCTAGACGTGTTCGCCAAGAGCGCTCATGGCAGCGCCGCGCGCGTGCCTGGAACGGCAATCTACATGGCATCGAGCAATGTCGGCGTCCCTTCCGCGCTGCTGCACAATATCAAACACAACAAGGTGCTTCATGAGCGTGTCGTCGTCCTGACGGTCGAGATAGAGGAAGTGCCCTATGTCGAGCCCGGCGAGCGAATCGAGGTGGCGAGCCTGGGCGAAGGCTTTTACCGCATGACGCTTCGCTACGGCTTCATGGAGGAGACCGACATCCCGGGCGCGCTTGCCGAAACAGACCTAAGTGACGGGCCGTTCGAGATCATGAAGACCAGCTTCTTCCTGTCGCGCCAGACGCTGCTCGCGTCAGGCAGGCCGGGCATGGCGATCTGGCGGCAAAAGCTGTTCAGCTGGATGATGCGCAATGCGGCGAGCGCGATGGAATTCTTCCGACTGCCCACCAATCGCGTGGTCGAACTGGGCAGCCAGCTGGAAATCTGAGGGTGCCAATGTAAGGGCGGCAAACGAAAAAGGGGCCGCCCAAAGGCAGCCCCTTTCGCATCGGCTGCTGAACGAATCAGCCCAGGTTCGCGCTGACCATGCAGTAAAGCATCGGCAGCGAGAGGAGCGTATTGAGGCGGCTCGCAGCCAATGCGCGGGGCCGCAGCTTGCCCTTTTCCTCGTCGCTGGCGCCAGGCGTGATGCCCAGGATCTTCTTCTGTGCGGGCCAGATGATGAACCACACGTTGAAGGCCATGATCAGCGCCAGCCACATGCCAAGGCCGATCAGGTTGACCGCTCCCTGTCCCTGGAAGGCCAGGGCCTGATGGACGTATCCGCTGACATAGGCGACGACCAGACCGGTGATGACCGTAAGCAAAGCCGCCCAGCGGAAGAAAAACAGGACGTTTGGCGCGATATGGCTGTTGATCGCGCCCGTCTGTTCGGCGGGGATTGAGGGCATCGTCGGCACCTGGACGAAGTTCAGGTAATAGAGCAGGCCGATCCACAGGATGCCGAAAAACACGTGCAGCCAGCGGAACACGGCATTGACCGTGACCGGGATGGATTCGGCATAGCCGAACATCACTACGATCGCGGCAATCAGGCCGACGACCAACACAAGATGCAGATTTCCAAAGAATTTCGCCATTGGCTCCCCCTCCTAAAGTTCGCACTGCGGACATAAGCCGCAAGGCCTCCACCACGCAAGCGGCAAAGGGAGATGCGATAATGACGGCAAATCTTGGGATTGTCACATGCGATCAGCGTTTTTTCCGCATTTCGCGAGAGGTCACTCTGGTGGGACCGCGCCCAGCGTATCGTCCGCATCGTCTTCACCCATGCCGTTCTTCATGAGCATGGGGATCTGCGCGAAGGTGAACAGGAATGTCAGCGGCAGGAACACCCAAAGCTTGGCGGCAATCCAGGTGCCGAACTGCCCGTTTGCCTGGTTGAACATGGCCCTGAGCACTTCGTTGATGCCGGCAAGGGCGAGAAAAAAGTAAGCCCAGTTTCGGGAAAGAAGCATCCAGCCGCGCTCGGTCAGACCCTCGAAAGCCGCGCCGAGCAGCACCTTGATCAACGAGACGCCGCGCAGCCAGCCGATCAGCAGCGATATGCCGAATACCAGGTAGATCAACGTCGGCTTGATCTGGATCCAGAACGAATCCTGAAAAATCACGGTCAGCGATCCGAAAAACACGATCAGCGCGGTTGATAGCCACAGCATCGGCGAAATATGGCCGAGCTTCCATTTTGAAACGATCAGAGCGATCACCGCTGCGGCGACAAAGGCTGCGGTCGAACGCACCACGGCCATGACCGAGCCGATCACGTCGGTTTCGTCAGCTGGCGAATAGTATCGATAGACCGCAAAGAACACGAGGATCGGGCCGTAATCGACGGCGAGGTTGATCCAGGTGGATTTCGGCTTGGCTTCTTCGGCCATCAGGCCACTCCTGCAATGACGCGTGCCACAAGGTCGGGATCGAACGGGCGCAGGTCGTCGATCTTTTCACCCACGCCGATGGCGTGGATCGGCAGGCCGTATTGCTCGGCCGCAGCGACCAGCACACCGCCACGCGCGGTGCCGTCGAGCTTGGTCATGATGAGGCCGGACACGCCCGCAACCTCGCGAAAGGTTTCGATCTGGGACAGCGCGTTCTGCCCGTTGGTGGCGTCGAGCACCAGCACAACGTCATGCGGGGCTTCGGGATTAAGGCGGCCGAGCACGCGGCGGATCTTAGCCAACTCGTCCATCAGCTCGCGCTTGTTCTGGAGCCGTCCTGCGGTATCGACGATCAGCGCGTCGATGCCCTTGTCGGTCGCGGCCTTGAGCCCGTCGAAGACGATGCTCGCCGGATCGCCGCCTTCCGGCCCTTTAACGATCGGCACGCCGATCCGCTCGGCCCAGACCGCCAGTTGGCCGATGGCCGCGGCGCGAAACGTGTCGCCTGCGACCAGCATCACCGAATAATCCTGCTCCTGGAACAAGTGCGCGAGTTTGGCGATGGTCGTGGTCTTGCCCGAGCCGTTAACGCCAATCACGAGTACCACCTGCGGGCGGGGGAACGCGACGACGTCGAGCGGCTTCGCAACCGGCCGCAGGATTTC
>Ga0181594_10003157_pt1 | contig 14986 bp, 18 predicted proteins | sample 071ome_18_FD_145603 | JGI IMG/M metagenome (GOLD analysis project Ga0181594, IMG submission 145603) | Coastal salt marsh microbial communities from the Groves Creek Marsh, Skidaway Island, Georgia - 071413BT metaG (spades assembly) | ecosystem: Environmental > Aquatic > Marine > Intertidal zone... | reverse complement strand
GGCAGGGCGAGATCGCCCGGGCATCCGACGCGGAGATCGGCGCGGAGGAGGCCGAGCGCATCGATCGGGTGACCCGCGCCATCCTGAACAAGTTGCTGCACGAGCCCACGGTGCGCGCGCGCGAGGCCGCCGCCAGCATTGACGGCATGCGGCACGTGGAGTCGCTCCGTCATCTGTTTGGCCTGGGCGTGCCCGACCGCATTCCGGATGCCGCATCCGGCACCGCGCCCGCCGAGCCCGCGGGCCGGCGCGGCGCCGCCGACTGACCGGGTGCGCGTGACCGTCGCCACGCGCAGGTCGCCCCTCGCGCTCGCGCAGTCGCGCGCGGTGGCCGACGCCCTCGCCTCCCGCGGTCACGATGCGCCCCTGCTGGAGGTGACCACGTCCGGCGATCGCTGGAGCCTGGCCGGCGCGGCGGCACGACCGGGAATGGACGTGAAGGGCATGTTCGTGAAGGAGCTCGAGGAGGCCCTGCTCGCGGGCCGCGCGGACATCGCGGTGCATTCGGCGAAGGACCTGCCCGGCGACCTGCCGGCGGGGCTCGCGGTGATCGCCACGCCCCGCCGCGAGGACCCGGGCGACGTGCTGGTGGGCGCCGCGGGCGGCCTGGGCGCGCTGCCCGCGGGCGCGCGCGTGGGGACCACCAGCCCGCGCCGCCGGGCACAGGTGCGGGCGGCCCGACCCGACCTGAAGGTGGTGGAGGTGCGCGGCAACGTGGATACCCGCCTCGCGAAGCTCGATGCCGGTGAGGTGGACGCACTGGTGCTTGCCGCTGCGGGCCTCCGTCGCCTGGGAATCGTGCGCGATGACACCTGCCCCCTGCCGCTGGACGTGTGCCTGCCGGCCGCGGGCCAGGGCATCGTGGCCATCGAGGGCCGCGCAGACGACGCGGCCATCCGCGACGCCTGCGCGGTGCTGGACGATCCGCATGCACGCGTCTGCCTGGAGGCCGAGCGCGCATTCCTCGGGCGCCTGGGCGGCGGCTGCGCGGTGCCCGCGGGCGCCCTGTGCGAGGCCGATGGCGCTCTGCTGCGCATGCGTGCCTGGTGGGATGGCAGCGGTCGCTCTGCCGACCTGGAGGGCACGGCCGACGACCCGGCGGCGCTCGGCGCGCGCGCAGCCGAGGCCGTGGGGGCGCCGTGAGCGAGGGCATCGTGTACCTGATCGGCGCCGGGCCGGGTGATCCCGGCCTCATCACCGTGCGCGGCCGCGAGGCGTTGATGCGCGCCGAGGTGGTGCTGTACGACCGCCTCGGCACCGAGGCCCTGATGGACCTGGTGCGGCCCGATGCCGAGCTGATCGACGTGGGCAAGGCCCCCGGGCGTGCGGCCATGAGCCAGGACGACACCACGGCCCTGCTGGTACGCCTGGGGCGCGAGGGCCGTGTGGTGGCCCGCCTGAAGGGCGGTGATCCGTTCGTGTTCGGGCGCGGAGCCGAGGAGGCCGAGGCCCTCGTGGCCGCGGGCGTGCGCGTGCTGGTGGTGCCGGGCATCACCTCGGCCATCGGCGCGCCCAGCGCCGCGGGCGTCCCGGTGACCTACCGCGGCATGGCGACCGCCTTCACCGTGGTCACCGGCCACGAGGATCCGGCCAAGGACACCGAGCAGAACGACTGGGGCCTGCTGGCGCGCCTGCCGCACACGCTCATCGTGCTGATGGGCATGGGGCGCCTGCGCGGCATCGCGGAGCGCCTGATGGCGGCGGGGCGCCCCGCCGACCAGCCCGCCGCCGCGATCCAGTGGGGCACGACGGATCGCCAACGCGAGGTGGTGGCGACGCTCGCGACCCTCGCCGACCGGGTGGAGGACGAGGGCCTGGGCAACCCGGCGATCCTGGTGTTCGGCGACGTGGTGTCGCGCGCCCCCGGCCTGGCACCGGCCGGTCGTGGACCGCTGGCCGGGCGCACCGTGGTGGTGACGCGCGCCCGTGCACAGGCCAGCGACCTGCGCGGTGCCCTCGAGGCGCTCGGCGCACGGGTGATCGAGATGCCCGTCATCCGGATCCAGCCGACGACGGCCAGCCCGCAGGTGAGCGCGGCCATGGCGGCCATGGGCCAGCACGACATCGTCGTCCTCACCAGCCCGAACGGCGTGGATGCGCTGGGCGCGGCGATGGCCGCGCACGGCGTGGACGCCCGGCACCTGCGCCCGGACCAGACCTTCGTTGCCATCGGACCCGCCACGGCCGATGCGCTGCTCGGCATCGGCATCCGGGCGGATGTGGTGCCCGAGCGGTTCGTGGGCGAGGCGGTGCTGGAGGCCCTGGCCGGGACCCCGGTGGAAGGCCGGAGGGTGCTCATCGCCCGCGCCCGCCATGCCCGCCCGGTGATCGCCGACGGCCTCCGTGCACGCGGCGCGATCGTGGATGACGTTCCCCTGTACGAGACGGTGGCCGTGCGCCCGCCCGACGGCGTCGTGCAGGCCGCACTGGATGCGGACATCATCACGTTCACCTCGTCGTCCACCGTCACCAACACCCTCGACGTGCTGGATCCGGGTCAGCGCGCGCGCCTGGCCGCCGGGCCGGTGGTGGCGTCGATCGGTCCCATCACCTCCCAGACGGCGCGCGATGCGGGACTGGAGGTGGCCGTGGAGGCCGGCACCAGCGACATCCCGGGCCTGATCGAGGCCGTCATCCGGGCGGCCGCCCTGCCCGCATGACCCGCCCGCTCGGGTTCCTGACCGACTACGGCCCGGGCACGGAGCACGTGGGTGCCCTGCACGCGGTGGCGGCGGCGATCGCGCCGGCGTCGGCGCGCATCGACCTGGCGCATGATGTGCCCCCGGGGGACATCCGCTGGGGCGCGATACTCGTGGACCGGCTGGTGCAGGTGATGCCGCAGGACTCGGTGACAGTGGCCGTGGTGGATCCCGGGGTGGGGACCGACCGGCGCGCCGTGGCGGTGGAGATGGCCTGGGGGCGCGTGGTGATCGGTCCGGACAATGGCCTGCTGGGCCTTGCCGCGGAGCACCAGGGTGCGGTGCGTGCGGTCGAGGTGACGGCACGCGATCGGATGCGCGAGCCGGTGTCGCAGACATTCCACGGCCGTGATGTATTCGCGCCCTGCGCGGCCCACCTGGCGGCCGGGGGATCGCTGGACGATCTGGGCCCCGCCGTGGAGGTGGGGTCGATCGTGCAACCGGGCCTGCCACCGGCCGAGGTGATGCCCGGGGTGATGGAGGCGCTGGTGGCCGGCGTCGATCGATTCGGCAACCTGGCCCTGTGGGCGACCGCGCGCCATCTGATGGATGCGGGCCTCGTGCCCGGGCACCGCGTGTGGGTGGCCACGGCGGAGGGCGGCCGCTCGCAGGCCACGGTGGGCCGCACGTTCGCCGACGTGCCACGCGGCGCCCTGCTCGCGTACACCGATTCCCACGGGCTGGTGTCGGTGGCGCGCAACGGCGGCAGCGCCATGGAGCGTGTGCGGGCGACGGCCGGCGAGGTCGTCGCGATCATGCGTCAGGAGTAGCGGCCCCGCCAGGCGTTCATGCGGATGCGCCAGATGTCCTCGATGAAGGGCGGCAGGTGCTTCCCGACGTCGAACGTGGAGTCGTCGCGGAACTCCACCTCCACCGGCATCTCCGCGATCCGTGCGCCCATGCGCCGCGCGAGGTAGAGGACCTCGATGTCGAAGGCGAACGAGTCGATGGTGGCGGCGCGGAAGACCTTCTCCGCCCACTCCGCGGTGAACCCCTTGAACCCGGCCTGCGTGTCGGTGATGACGGGCAGCACGAGGATGCGCCGGGTCACCTGCACGGCGGCCCCGGCCGCCAGGCGGGCGGGGCTGCGCTCGGTCTCGGCGTAGCGCGCCAGGCTGCGCTTGCCGGTGACCACGTCGGCTACGCCGCTCCGCAGCAGCGCGAGGGCGGGCTCCACGTGGAACGGCGCGATGTTCATGTCGGCATCCACGTAGAACCGGTGCGCGCCCCGGGCGGCGAGCATTCCGGAGCGCACGGCCCCGCCCTTGCCGGCGTTCTGCTCCAGCCGGTTCAGCCGGATGCGCGGGTCGGATTCCGCCGCACCCTCCACGAGCGCGGCCGTGCCGTCGGTGCTGCCATCGTCGCTCACGACGATCTCCGCGGTGCCGTCGAACCCGTCCAGCCAGGCGGTCCAGCCGTCGAGGGTCGGCTGCAGCCGACCCTCCTCGTTGTAGGCGGGCACGACGATCGAGAGGTCCATGGCCTCAGGATAAAGGGCCCCGCACGCGCGAACGCCGCGGACCCCCGTGGGGGAACGCGGCGTTCGGCGATGGCGAGACCCGGACTCGAACCGGGGACACCACGATTTTCAGTCGTGTGCTCTACCAGCTGAGCTATCTCGCCCGGCCGGGGAACGATAGGGGGCCACTCCGCGGTGATGCAACCCGCATCCGGCGGTACCATCGCACCGTGGCCACCGGCGGGCACATCCTGGTCGTGGACGACGAGCGCTCGATCCGGCGCCTGTTGCGCATGTACCTCGACGAGGCCGGGTACACCGTGACCGAGGCCGCGGACGGTGCCGAGGCGCTCGCGAAGATGCGCTCCGGCGGCATCGACCTGGTGCTGCTGGACCTGATGATCCCCGAGGTGGACGGCCTGGAGGTCGCCCGCCGCATCCGCGCCGACCAGCCGGCGGTCCCGATCATCATGCTCACCGCCCGTGAGGACGAGGCCAGCCGCGTCACCGGCCTGGAGATGGGCGCCGACGACTACGTGACCAAGCCGTTCTCCGCCCGCGAGCTGGTGGCGCGCGTGCGCGCGGTGCTGCGCCGCGTGCAGGGCGCCGAGGGGCCGTCCGGCCCGCTGCGCGCCGGGCCCGTGGAGCTGGATCCGGTCAGCCGCACGTGCCGACGCGATGGGAAGGAGATCGAGCTGACCCGGCTGGAGTTCGACCTGCTGGCCGAGCTGGCGGCCCACCCCAACGTGGTGTTCACGCGCGAGCGCCTGCTGGAGCGCGTGTGGGGGTACCAGTCGGGCGTGGGGGGCAAGACGGTGGACGTGCACGTGGCCAACCTCCGCCGCAAGCTCGGCAAGGACCTCCCCATCGTCGCGGTGCGCGGCGTGGGGTACCGGCTCGATCCCGCGGGGCCGTGAGCGGCGACGCACCCGGGGGCGGGTGGTCGCGGCTGCTGCCGCAGTCATTCCGCGGCCGGATCGCCTTGGCCATCGTGGCCGCACTGATGGTGGCGGTGGTGGGCACCCAGTTGCTGCTCGCCCTGTTCGTGGGCACGCGGGTGCAGCGCGAGGTGGAGGCCCAGTTGCTGCAGCAGGGCGCGCAGATCGCGCAGGTGGCGAGGTCGGACGGCTACGCGGGGATCGCCGAGGCCCGGCGGTACCTGCCCGGCACCCGGGTGGTGGTGCGCCAGGGCGGGCAGGTGGTCTACTGGAGTGATCCGGTGCAGGTGCTCGAGGCCCGTGCGGTGGTGACCGATGGCGACATCGAGGTGACCATGGAGCGCCAGGCGGATGCCGGGGTGTGGGGCGAGTGGGCCGTGCCGGTGGTGACGGGTGGCGCCGTCCTCGTGATCGGCGCCGTGGCATGGTGGCTGGCGGGCCTGGCCAGCCGCCGCCTGCGACGTGACGCGCAGGCGCTTGCGGGGCAGGCCGAGCGCGTGGCCTCCGGCGACCTCGATGCCCGCGTGGACCTGGACGACGGGGAACTGGCGCGCGTCGCGACGGCGCTGAACGGCATGACCGAGCAGCTGGCGGCAACCGATCGCCGGCAGCGGGAGTTCCTCGCGGATGTCGCGCACGAGCTCCGCACGCCCATCACGGCCATCGACGGGTTCGCCTCCGCGCTGGTGGACGGGGCGGCGCGCACCGACGACGACCGTCGCGAGGCCGCCGAGATCATCAAGGGCGAGTCCGGGCGATTGTGCGACCTGGTGGCCGACCTCCAGGCGCTGACCCTTACCGACCTCGACCAGGAGGTCGCGCGGGAGTCCACGGACCTCGTGGAGTGCTGTCGCGAGGTGGTCGAGCGACTCGAGCGCGCTGCGGGCGAGCGCGGGGTGCTGCTGCGTGGCCCCCGCGCCGGGCAGGACCCGGTCATCGCCACCACGAATGCCGCACACGTGCAGACCATCGTCTCCAACCTGGTCACCAATGCGATCCGGGCGACCCCGCCGGGGGGCAGTGTGCGGGTGAGCGCCATGCATGAGGGCGACAGCGCCGTCGTGGAGGTTGCCGATACCGGCGTGGGCATCGCCCCCGAGCACCTGCCCCGCATCTTCGATCGCCTGTACCGGGCCGACAGCGCACGCGACCGGGCATCCGGCGGAACCGGGCTGGGGCTCGCGATCGTGAAGGGCCTCGCCGATGCCCTGGGCGCGGAGGTGCAGGTGCAGAGCACCCCCGGCGCGGGCAGCACCTTCCGCGTGGTGGTCCCGATGGCGGAGGCCGCTGCGTGATGCGCGCCGCCGCGGCGGGGGCCGTGGCGATGGCGATGCTGCTGGCGCCGGGTGGCGTGGCCACCGCGCTGGCCGGCCCGACGCTGCGCATCACCTCGTTCCGCGTGCTGAAGGCCGACGGCCGCACCCCTGCGAAGCAGCCCCTGTCACGCGGCGTGAAGTACGTGTACCGGCTGGACTACCGCATCGGCGGCCGGCGCGTGGTGCGCCTGCGCCGGGCGGGCACGGTGTGGTCACCGTACCGCGACAAGCTGGTGCTCATCCGCCCCCGTGCCCAGACCGCGGACCCGGGCCGGTACTACGCATCCGATCCTGTCCGCGTGCCGCGTGGTGACAGCCCCGGCGAGTACCGCATCACCTATGCGATCACCGCGCGCGATCGCACCGGGTCCACCACCCGGCGCTCGACGCTGCGCATGCGCTTCAGGTAGCCCGTAGCATTCCGGGGGACGCCGACCATAAGGAGTCTCCCGTGCCCCAGCACCGCTACATGCTCCCCGAGGACCGGATCCCGGACCGCTGGTACAACATCGCGGCCGATCTGCCCACGATGCCCCCGCCGCCGCTCAACCCCGGCACGGGCGAGCCCATCGGCCCCGAGGCGCTCGCCGCCATCTTCCCCATGGCGCTCATCGAGCAGGAAGTCTCGACCGAGCGGTACATCCCCATCCCTGATCCCGTGCGCGAGATCTATGCCATGTGGCGCCCCACGCCGCTGTACCGCGCCGTGGGGCTGGAGCAGGCCCTCGGCACGAACTGCAAGATCTTCTACAAGTACGAGGGCGTCTCGCCCGCGGGCAGCCACAAGCCGAATACCTCGGTGCCGCAGGCCTTCTACAACAAGGAAGCCGGCGTCGCGCGGCTCAGCACCGAGACCGGCGCGGGCCAGTGGGGGTCGTCGCTCTCATTCGCCTGCCAGCGGTTTGGGATCGAGTGCGATGTCTTCATGGTGCGGGTGTCGTACGACTCCAAGCCGTACCGGCGCCTGATGATGGAGACCTGGGGTGGCACGTGCATCGCCAGTCCGTCCGACCAGACCAATGCGGGGCGCGCGATCCTGGCGGACAACCCGGACTCCTCGGGCAGTCTCGGCATCGCGATCAGCGAGGCCGTGGAGGTGGCCGCCACCCACGACGACACCAACTACGCGCTGGGCTCGGTGCTGAACCACGTCCTGCTGCACCAGACGGTGGTCGGCCAGGAGGCCAAGGAGCAGCTCGAGATGGCGGGCGCCTACCCCGACGTGGTCATCGGCTGCGTCGGTGGCGGCTCGAACTTCGCCGGCATCTCGTTCCCCTTCCTCCAGGACAAGATCGAGGGGCGCGATATCCGCATCGTTGCCGTCGAGCCGTCCTCGTGCCCCACGCTCACGCGCGGCACGTACGGATACGACTTCGGCGACACCGCCCAGATGACCCCGCTGCTGCCCATGCACTCCCTGGGCCATGGCTTCATCCCACCGTCGATCCACTCCGGAGGGCTGCGCTACCACGGCATGGCGCCGCTGGTCAGCCACGTGGTGCACGAGGGCCTCGTCGAGGCCACGGCATACAGCCAGATCGAGTGCTTCACCGAGGCGGTGCGGTTCGCCCGTGCCGAGGGCATCATCCCGGCGCCCGAGCCGTCGCACGCCATCCGGCAGGTGGTCGCCGAGGTCGAGCGGGCGAAGGAGGAGGGCGTGGAGAAGACGATCCTCTTCAACCTGTGCGGCCATGGCCATTTCGACATGGCCGCCTACGCGGACTTCCTGCACGGCGACATGCAGGACCTGGACGTGGACGAGACCGAGCTCGCCCGCGCCACAGAAGCACTCGCCGCACTCCCCGGAATCGTCTGATCCACACCCCGGTGCCAGGCACGTAACCGTTCATCGAAACGGTGACGTGCCTGGCACCCGGGTGTGGTTACGCCGCTGACATCGGGGCAACCCCGGGTGCGGGAACGGTTACGTGCCTGGCACCGGGGGCGGCGGGCTAGTCGGCCGGGGGCGGTGGGACGGCCTCGTTGTCCAGGGCCTCCGCGTCTTCGCGCGCCTTCTTCGCCGCCGACTTCTGCAGGCGCCAGGCGCCGTAACACAGCAGCAGTCCGATGACGAGGTACGGCAGCCCGAACAGCAGGTTGTTGTCCCCCAGGAACAGCAGGAAGACGACTCCCCCGACCACGAAGATCAGGCCCAGCAGCCACGTGAAGAAGACACCGCTGGCGGTGTTCACGCGGCGCCATCCCCGAAGTGCGCCTCGATGGCCTCCACGACCTTGGGGCCGAGGTCGGACCAGTCGGCGCCATCGGTCTTCGTGACGCTGACGAAGTCCGCCGTGGCGAACACGTTGGTCACGTCCCCGAGGGCGAAGATGCGTGCGCCCAGCGGCGAGTGGGCGGGGTCGGACCCCTCCCGGAACGTCTGCGCACCCCCATCGGTCGAGGGGCGATCCAGCGTGAACTTGATCGCGTTCGGGTTGGGAGTGGGCTCTGGTGAGACCTGCACCGCATGCACCTTCCGGGGTCGCCTACCCGCGGAAGACTAGGCGGGTGGACGCCCATGGTGATTGGTACGGTGCCCGCCGATGAGCAACGACACCGAACGCCACCGCCTGGGCGCCCTGCTGGCCGAGCGCGCCCTGTTCCGCGAGTCGGTCGTGCTGGCCTCCGGCCGCCGGTCCGATTACTACCTCGACGTGCGGCAGGTGCTGCTCGACCCCGAGGGCGCGCACCTCGCGGGGCGCCTCGCATATCCGATGCTCGCCCCGGCGAGCCCCCGCGCGGTGGGCGGGCTCACGCTGGGCGCCGACCCGCTTGTCTGCGCCGTGAGCGCCGCCGCCTATGCCGACGGCACGCACTGGACCGGGTTCTTCGTGCGCAAGGAGGCCAAGAAGCACGGCCTGCAGCACTGGATCGAGGGCCCGTTCGTCGAGGAGGGCACCCCCGTCGCCATCGTGGACGACGTCCTGACCAGCGGTGGCTCCATGCTGACGGCCCTCGAGCGCGCCCGCGCGGCGGGCGCGGAGGTGGTCGCGGCGCTGGTGGTGGTGGATCGCGAGGAGGACGGCGGCCGCGCGGCCGTGGAGGCCGAGCTCGGTGGGGCTCCGCTCCACGCCCTGTTCACCGCGCAGGAGCTGCTCGCCCTCTGACGCCGGATGCGCCCCTCGTGCTGCGCGTGGCCGGTCCGCTTGCCGAGGTGGACGACGGCGGCGTGACGCGCGAGGTGCGGGTGGCGCCGCGCCTCCCCGGTGGGCCGCTGGTGGCGGGCGACCGCGTGACGCTGGACGATTCGGGCACGCAGGGAATCATCCGCGGCATCAGCCCGCGCCGCACCGTGCTGGAGCGGGTGGGCAGCGGTGGCCGCGTGCGCGCGGTGGTGGCCAATGCCGACCTCCTGATGGTGGTCGCCGCCGTGGCGGAGCCCCCCCTCGTGCCGCGCCTGATCGACCGCTACGCGGTGGCGGCGGTGGCAGGGGGGCTGGACTTCGCGGTCGTGCTGACCAAGGCCGATCGTCCGCACGATGCGCAGGCCGTGGCCGAGGTCACGGTCCGCCAGCGCGCTGCGGGCCATCGCGTCGTCGTCGGATCGGCCCTCGACCCCGGGCTGGTCGGCGAGGTCCGCGGCCTGATCGGTCATCGCGTGGCGGTGCTGGCCGGGCACTCGGGCGTGGGCAAGTCCACCCTCACGACGGCGCTCACCGGGGTCCCGCGCGCGACGGGCGCGGTGTCGGAACGACTCCGCAGCGGCCGGCATACCACGACCGACCCACGACTGATCCCCATGCCGGGCGGAGGAGCAGTCATCGACACCGCGGGCGTCCGGTCGTTCTGGCTGCCCCCCATGACGCCCCACGACATCGCGGCGGGGTTCCCCGACATCGCCTCTGCCGCCGCAGGGTGCCGGTTTCCCGACTGCCGGCACATGGGTGATGCCGGGTGCGCGGTGGAGGGTTCCGTGGACGCCGAGCGCCTGGCCTCATACCGCGCCCTGGTGGAGGCAGCGGACTCAGCTGCGCGATTTGCGCGCGGCCGCGATTAGTTACGTATGATGCAAAGCGTCGCCCGCCCGGGCACGCACTGTCCCCGATCACGACGCCGCGCAGAGGTACGAGATGAGCACCAAGAAGACCGGCTGGGAAGCCCTCGAGAACTGGGTCGGCGACTCCGCCGGCGCGGCGAAGGACGTCGGCTCGGCCACCGTCACGGCCGGCAAGACCGGCTGGGAGGCCCTCGACAAGTGGGTGGGCGACGGCGCCAGCGCCACGAAGACCGCCGGCAAGACCGGCTGGGAGGCCCTCGACAAGTGGGTGGGCGACTCCGCCGGCGCGGCGAAGGACGTCGGCTCGGCCACCGTCACGGCCGGCAAGACCGGCTGGGAGGCCCTCGACAAGTGGGTGGGCGACGGCGCCAGCGCCACGAAGACCGCCGGCAAGACCGGCTGGGAGGACCTCGACAAGTGGGTGTCCAAGGACGCCTCGTCGTCGTCGGCCGCCGCGGAGTCGGCGGGCGCAGCGGCCGCGGAGTCGTCCTCCGGTGGCGGCTTCATGGGCTGGCTGAAGCGCCTGTTCGGGGGCAAGTAGCCCCCCTGCCATGCCGGTAGCATCCGTGGTGCAAGCCACCAGGGAGTTACCGCATGGCGTCCGGCGACGCATCACTCACGCGCATCGAGGAGATCCTCGGCAGGGACGCCAAGGGCCTTCTCGACCATCGCTGCAAGACCATCCCGGCATCGCGGCTGAGCAAGCCGGGCCCTGACTTCGTCGACCGCGTCACGGCGGCCAGCGATCGCTCCATCCCCGTGCTGCGTTCGCTGCAGCAGATGTACGACCACGGGCGCCTGGGCGGCACCGGATACCTGTCCATCCTCCCGGTGGACCAGGGCATCGAGCACTCGGCCGGCGCGTCGTTCGCCAAGAACCCCGCGTACTTCGACCCGGCCAACATCGTCGAGTTGGCCATCGAGGGCGGGTGCAATGCGGTCGCCACCACCCTCGGCGTACTGGGGTCGGTCGCGCGCCGGTACGCGCACCGCATCCCCTTCATGCTGAAGATCAACCACAACGAGTTCCTCACCTACCCCAACGGGTACGACCAGATCATGTTCGCGTCGGTCGAGCAGGCGCGGGACATGGGCTGCGTGGCGGTGGGTGCCACCGTCTACTTCGGATCGGACGAGAGCAAGCGGCAGATCCAGGAGGTGGCCCAGGCCTTCGAGATGGCGCACGACCTCGGGATGGCCACCGTGCTGTGGTGCTACCTGCGGAACCCCGCGTTCAAGACCGACGACGAGGACTTCCACACGGCCGCCGACCTCACCGGCCAGGCCAACCACCTGGGCGTCACCATCGAGGCCGACATCATCAAGCAGAAGGCCCCCGAAACCGCGGCGCCCGGCTTCGACACCCTGAAGTTCGGGAAGACCGACCCGCGCATGTACGGCAAGCTCATGAGCGATCACCCGATTGACATGACGCGCTACCAGGTGGCCCACTGCTACATGGGCCGCATTCCGCTCATCAACTCGGGCGGCGCCTCGGGCGACAACGACCTGCACGATGCGGTCTATACCGCGGTGGTCAACAAGCGCGCGGGCGGGGCCGGGCTGATCAGCGGCCGCAAGGCATTCCAGCGGCCCATGAAGGAGGGCGTGGCCCTGCTCAACGCCATCCAGGACGTCTACCTGTGCGATGGGATCGGCCTGGCCTGATGCCCGGCCCTGGCCCGGTCGCGCGCCGTCGCCCGGGCCCCGGGGCAATCCGGGGCCCCCGGCCCTTTGAGACGGCCGGTCGCACGGGTATCGTCGCCCCATGGCACGGGTAAGGCATGAGCGATCGGCGGGTGGCGTCCTGCTCGTGCCCGTGGGCGATCACATCCTGGTGCCGCTGATCACCGTCCCCGGCAGCGAGGTTGTGGGCCTTCCCAAGGGCCGTATCGAGGACGGTGAAGGCGCCGCCGAGGCCGCCGTGCGCGAGATGCGCGAGGAGGCCGGCCTCACCGGACTGGTGCTCGAGCCGCTCGGCACCATCTCCTACCGGTTCTGGGCGCGCGCCGAGCGCAGCCGTATCAACAAGAGCGTGGACTTCTTCCTCATGCTCTACCGGGCGGGCTCGCCCGCGCGGTTCGAGCAGGCCGAGGTGGACAACGTGCAGCTGGTCCCGCTGGGCGAGGCCGAGTCGCTCATCACGCACGACGGGGAGAAGGCCATCATCCGCGCGGCCAAGCGACGCGTGCGCGACCTGAGCGCTGACGGATTCCTCGCCGTGCGCGATTCCGGTGCGCGCGACCGGCTCATCGCGGCGGTGGCGTAGCCCGCATGTACGCGCTCAACTTCTACTCGCCCCTGTTCATCGAGCAATTGCGCAAGGGGCGCAAGACGGCCACCATCCGCCTGGGTGACAAGCGCGGCAAGTACGAGCGCGGCCAGCTGGTCTGGGTGACGGTGGGGCATCGCCATGGGCCGCGCCAGCGGTTGTTCACGGCGATCATCGACGAGGTCACGTTCAAGCGGGTGGGCGACCTGACCCAGCGTGAGATCGAGCGGGACAACCCGGAGTTCCGCCTGGTCGAGGACATCATCCAGTTCCTCACGCACATCTACTCGCGCGACATCACCGAGGATGATCAGGTGACCATCGTGCACTTCAGCGAGGTCATCGAGTACCCGCCGCTCGACTGACCCGGATCGTCCTGCATGCCGACTGGAGCATGCGGCCGGGGCGCCGCCGCGTGGTGGTGGCGCGCGATGACGGCGGTGGATGGCACGTGCAGCCGCCCCGTCCGTGGGACGACGCGGAGCACATGGCCCTGCTGCGCGACCCCGCGGGCGCATGCGTGGTGGCGGGGCTCGACGTGCCGCTGGGCGTACCACGCGCATGGGCGCACGCGGCCGGGGTCACCGGGTTCCGCCAGGTCCTTGCAGGCATGCGCGACGGCAGGTGGCCGTGGTTCGCCGAACCCGCGCCCACGGCCGCGGACATCGCCACCGGCCGGCCGTTCTACCCCCGGGCGCCGGGCGGCACCTCCCGCGGCGACCTGGTGAGGGGCCTGGGGCTGAGCGGCCCCGGTGAGCTGCTGCGCGCCTGCGACCGGCGGGTTCCCGGCCGGGTGCCCGCCGCGGCCCCGGTGTTCTGGCTGGTGGGGGCCCAGCAGGTGGGGCGCGCGGCGCTGTCGGCGTGGGGAGAGGTGGTGGCACCCGCGCTCGCGCACGACCACGTGCGGCTCTGGCCCATGGATGGCCGGCTGCCCGCGCTCGCGCGCCCGGGCGGCGTGGTGCTGGCCGAGTGCTACCCGCGCGCGGCCTACGAGTGGCCGCTCGGCCTGCCGCGCACGGGGTGGAGCAAGCGCCGGCAGGACGACCGCCGCGATCGCGCGCGGCAGGCGCTGCACTGGGCCGCAGGGCACCTGCCATCGCTCCGCGCCGCCGCGCCGCTGCAGGAGGTGGTGGACGACGGCTTCGGCGCGGGGCCGGATGGCGAGGACGGCTTCGACGCCCTCATGGGCGCCCTGCAGGTGATGGCCGTGATGGATGGCCTGCTCGCCGACATGCCCGATGGGCTCGATCCCGCGCGTACCGCGGTGGAGGGCTGGATACTCGGGCGCCCGGCGGCGTAGGCCCCGCCTACTGGGCGACGCCCAGCGTCACCACCGACAGCGTGGGCGCGGTGGCGGTGATTGCCACCGTGCAGGGGGCGGTCTCGGCCAGCCGGAACCGCACCTGGTAGCTGCCCGCGGGCAGGTCCACCACGCCGCCGATGTCGCTGATGATCCCCGTGAGGGTCATGAGGGTGGGCACCACGGGGGCGGTCATCGCGGCACCGGTGTCGATCGTGCCCATGGTGCCCCCGCCACTCAGCACGTCGACGCTCAGCTGCATGTCGGCGGTGGCGGCCGCGCTCACCTGCGCCATGGCGGAGACATACAGGCGGCTGGGCTGCTCGAGGGTGAGGATTTGCGACATCAGATCGCTTGGGACGCACGAGCTCACGTCGCCCCTGCTTGCCTCCCACATGGTCCCCCAGGTCGGGCCCACGGCCCCGGTGGCGCCCGTCGCACCCGTGGCACCGCGGGCCCCGGTGGCGCCCGCAGGGCCCTCGGGGCCGGTCGCACCGGCGGGTCCGGCTGGACCCTGCGCGCCGGTGGGTCCTGTGGCACCCACCGGCCCCGCCGGGCCCTCGTCCCCCCGCGGTCCGCGCGGCAGCTGGCCCTTGCGGAAGTCCACGGCCAGGAGGGAGTGGTTCCTCACCTTCGCGGAGGTCACCGCGCCCGCGCGTATCTGCGCGGTGCCCACCGAGTCACGGGGCAGGGCCACCGCCGCGTATCCGGCACCGGCAACGGCGATCGCCAGTGCGACGACGGCGAGCGCGGCGGCCGCGTTCGCCCTGCGGTTGTCGGGCGGGGGTGCCATGGGTCGGGGGGACTGCCGTGGAATCTACCGGTGCCCCGCATATCGCGGCCCCTGCGCGCCGGTCACGGGCCGCGGCGATGCGCGGCCCGTGACCGGCGGACCAGCGGAGAGAGGGGGATTTGAACCCCCGTCGGACCCTGAAGCCCGAAACGGTTTTCGAGACCGCCGCATTCGACCGCTCTGCCATCTCTCCGCGCGGGAGCGTACCAGCG
>Ga0181594_10003154_pt1 | contig 14997 bp, 12 predicted proteins | sample 071ome_18_FD_145603 | JGI IMG/M metagenome (GOLD analysis project Ga0181594, IMG submission 145603) | Coastal salt marsh microbial communities from the Groves Creek Marsh, Skidaway Island, Georgia - 071413BT metaG (spades assembly) | ecosystem: Environmental > Aquatic > Marine > Intertidal zone... | reverse complement strand
CGACCAAATGTTTTTGTACGGAACACGAGCAGCAGGTTGCCGACTTCGCGGCCCAGGTGCTGGGGATGGAAGCGGTGGCCGATGCTGAACTGGCCAAGGCCATTGCCTATGCGCCGGCCTACACGGTGATGGGTGGAACGTCGTCAATCATGCGCAACATCTTGGGGGAGCGGGTTCTTGGTCTTCCTCGTGAACCGCGGCCGCAGGCATAGCGGCATTCGACCGGTGGTGGCCGATCAGTAGCTGCGGGGCAACCCGAGGACGTTCTGGGCAATGAAGTTGAGGGTCATTTCCTGACTGACCGGAGCGATGCGTTGCAGTCGAGCTTCCCTCCAGTAGCGCTCGACGTGGTACTCGGTGGCGTACCCGAGTCCTCCGTGGGTCTGAACGGCACTATCGGCGGCGGCAAACGCTGCCTCGGCGGCGAGATACTTGGCGGTGTTGGCCAACGCTCCGCAGTCCAGATTGTGGTCGTAGTGCCACGCGGCTCGCCACGTCATGGTCATGGCTGCGTCGAGTTCCATGTGGGCTCGGGCAAGGGGATGAGAGATGGCCTGATTGGCTCCGATGGGTCGACCGAACACTTCACGGTCGGTGGCGTAGCGGGTAGCTCGCCGCAGCGCCGCTTCCCCGATCCCGCACGACATGGCGGCGAGCAGGATCCGCTCCGGGTTGAGCCCGTGGAGGAGATGACGGAAGCCGTGTCCTCGTTCCCCGACCATTCGCCATTGCTCCACGGGAAGATCGTCGTAGGCGACTTCGCACGATGCCACGGCGTTTCGTCCAAGCTTTGGGATCGGCGAGATGGTGACGTGCTGGGGGTCAAGGTCAACGAGGAACAAGGTGAGGCCGTCAAGGTCACCGGGTTTGCCATCGGTTCGGGCCAGCAGAAGGCAGACCTCCGATTCGAGGGCCTTGCTGGTCCAGATCTTGCGCCCGTGGATCCGCCAGTTGCCCTGCCCGTCCTCGGTGGCGCGGGTGGCGACGCGACTGGTGTCGGTCCCGGCGTCTGGTTCGGTGACGCCGAAGGCGACGTGAAGGTCTCCGGAGGCGGCTCGGGGCAGGAAGGCATCCCGCAGGCGTTGATTGCCGAACCGAACGACCGGGTTCAACCCGAACATGGTGAGATGAACCGCAGTGCTGCCGTTCATGCCCGCCCCCGAAGCGGCGATCCGGTTCAGTACGAGTGCTGCCTCGGTGATCCCTCGACCACCACCCCCGTACTCCTCAGGGATGGCGATCCCGATCCAGCCGCCGGCGGCCATGTCGGCGTAGAACTCCCAAGGGAACTCGTGGCGCTGATCGCAGTCGGACCAGTAGGTGTCGTCGTAACGTGCGCAGATGGCGTCAACCGCGTCACTGACCATCTGGTGATCGGCAGGCACGGCGAAGTCCATGAGGTGAAGGATAGGCGTGAGCTGCGGCGGCAGCGTGGCCTGCTTACGGTCGTGATCAAGGAGTCGGCGTGAGGTGTTGGACCACGGTTCCATGTTTGGTTTCAGTTCGTGGCATGATCAAGCAGTACCAACGCCAACCCGGCAAAGGATGTCCTGATGAAGTACGTCTCCCCGACGACGGTAGACGAGGCCCGTTCGCTGCTCGCTGAAAATCCGGGTTCCCGGGTGTTTGCGGGCGCCACCGATCTCGTTCCCCAAATGCGAGCCGGCCGGCCGGAACCTTCGGTTCTGGTTGACCTCAAGCGGATTGACCGGTTGGTTTCGGTGACGCACGCCGACGGCCGCTGGGTCATTGGTGCGGCAACACCCACCTCGCGCTTGACCCATGACCCGGACTTCACCTCCATGTTCCCCGGCATAGCCGAAGGAGCGGGGTTGATTGGTTCCGACCAGATCCAGAATCGTTCGAGCTTGGGTGGAAACCTTTGCAACGGCTCACCGGCCGCTGACTCGGTCCCGGCCATGATCGCTTCGGGCGCTCGAGCGGTCATTGCCAGCGCTGACGGTGAGCGGACGGTCCCGGTCGCCGAGGTGGTGACCGGACCGGGCCAGACGTCGTTGGCCGACGGTGAGTTCATTATTGAGTTTGAAATCGACGACCCCCCGGCCGGTACCGGCGACGCCTATCTTCGGGTGACGCCGCGAACCGAAATGGACATCGCGGTGGTCGGCGCAGCTGCTCGATTGACCCTTGATGGGGACACCATCACCGATGCCCGGGTGGTTCTTGGCGCAGTCGCGCCGACCACGGTGCGGGTCCCGGCGGCGGAGGAAGCGTTGATTGGTTCAACATTGTCCGATGCGCTGCTTGATCACGTCGCAGCGTCGGCGTCCGATGTGGCCAATCCGATCAACGACAAACGCGGTACCGTCGAGTACCGCACCCAGGTAGCAGGTGTGCTGGCCAAGCGGGCGGTTGCGCTCGCCGCTCAGCGGGCCGGGAACGGAGGCTGAGGAATGTCACGCACACATGTTTCATGCAAGGTCAATGGTGAGGACGTGGAGTTCCTTACCGCTGACGCATCGTCGCTGCTCGACGCACTTCGTCATGAGCTGGGGCTGATTGGTGCCAAGGAGGGGTGCGGAACCGGCGACTGTGGTTCCTGTTCGGTGCTTCTTGACGGCAAGCTGGTCTGCTCTTGTCTGGTGATGGCCCCTGAGGCAGAAGGTCGCGAGGTGGTCACGGTCGAAGGCCTAGCCGAAGGCGATCATTTGCACCCGTTGCAGCGGACGTTCCTTGAAGGTGCAGCTCTCCAATGCGGTGTGTGCACCCCCGGTTTCCTGCTGGCCGCCAAGGCGTTGCTGGATGCCAACCCGAACCCGACCGAGACCGAGATCCGCTACGGGCTCGCCGGCAACCTGTGCCGGTGCACCGGGTACGACAAGATTGTGAAGGCCGTTCAAGAGGCAAGCGTTGAGCTGAGGGGAGCCTGAGATGACCGCAACTGAGAACCCTGCCGGCTACCGGTGGATCGGTACCCGACCTGTCCGGCACGACGGCTACGAAAAGGTCGTGGGCAAGGCCCGCTTTGCCGCAGACCTTGACCTCACAGGTCAGCTGTACGCGGCCTACGTGCGGTCGCCTCATGCCCACGCCCGGATCCTGTCGATCGACACCAGTGCGGCGGAAGCCATGCCCGGAGTCAAGGCGGTCGTGACGGGGGCGGATTTCCCCGATCTTGACGCGCTTGACCCGAATTACGACGTGTCGATCAACGTGATGGCCCGGGGTACTGCGCTGTACCACGGCCACGCCATTGCCGCAGTGGCTGCCACCAGCAAGGCTGAGGCACGAGCGGCTGCCGCGGCCGTGGAGGTTTCCTACGAGGTACTTCCGGCCGTACTCACCCTCGAAGAGGCCATGGCCGACGGCGCCCCGCTGGCCAACGAAGAGAACTTTCAGAAGTTTGCCCCTCCCGGTGAGCCAACCAACATCTCAACCCACACGCCATTGGAGCGAGGCAACGCTGATGAAGCAATGGCGGCTGCCGACATCGTGGTTGAGCGAGAGTTTGATGCCGCCCATGTTCATCAGGGCTACATCGAACCGCACGCCTGCGTCGTCGACGCCGGACTCGACGGAAAAGCCAACGTCTGGTGTTCGTCTCAAGGCCATTTCATGATTCGGGCCGTGACTGCGGGGATCCTGCAACGAGATACGTCTCGTATCAAGGTCACCCCGGCCGAGATCGGTGGTGGTTTCGGCGGGAAGACCACGGTCTACCTTGAGCCGGTCGCGCTGTTGCTGTCCGAAAAAGCCGGCCGTCCGGTGAAGGCCGTGATGACTCGAGAAGAGGTGTTGCGGGCGACGGGTCCGGCTCCCGGATGCAAAGTTCGAGTCAAGATCGGTGCCACCAAAGACGGTGAGTTGACGGCTCTTGATGCGTGGATGGCCTACAGCCTCGGCGCATTCGGTGACTTCGCCGGAATGGTCGGTGCGATGTCGGTCGCCAGCTACAAGTTTCCCAACCTCAAGTTGGAGGCATGGGGGGTTCTGACCAACACACCCAAGACCGCGGCCTACCGGGCTCCTTCGGCGCCGCACGCCGCGTTTGCCATTGAGTCGGTCATCGACGAGATCGCGCTCGAACTGGACATGGACCCGATCGACCTACGGCTCAAGAACGCGGCCGTTGAGGGAGATTTGACCGCAATGGGGATGCCGCATCCTCGCATCGGGTTTGTTGAGTGTTTGGAGGCGTTGAAAGCCTCTGACCATTACCAAGCCCCGGTGGCTGACGGAACCGCTCGAGGCGTGGCCGCCGGCTTCTGGTTCAACATTGGTGAACAGTCCAGTGCCACCGTCAACCTCAACGAGGACGGCACCGCCACGGTACTGACCGGAAGTCCCGACATCGGTGGTTCTCGAGCGTCGATGGCCTTGATGGCGGCCGAAGAACTGGGCATTGACGTCTATTCGATCACCCCGGTGGTAGCCGACACCGAAGCGGTGGGCTTCACCGACGTGACCGAAGGGTCTCGGGCGACGTTCGCCACCGGAAAGGCCGTGGTCGAAGCCTGCCGCGAACTCATCGAGGAGCTGAAAGTGCGGGCGGCCACCATTCATGGCGTCGAACCTGATCAGGTGGACTGGGTCGACGGCGCAGCCCATGTGGACGGGAAAGACCCGTTGCCACTGGCCGAGATCACCGCTCAAGCCAAGCGAACTGGTGGTCCGCTCACCGCGACCGCCTCGTTGAACGCAGCGGGGGCTGGACCGAGCTTCGCCGTGCACTGTGCTGACGTGAAGGTTGACGAAGAGACCGGGCAGGTTTCGGTGCTGCGCTACACCGCAGTGCAGGACGCCGGCACCGCCATCCACCCCAGCTATGTGGAGGGTCAGATGCAGGGTGGTTCGGTGCAGGGCATCGGTTGGGCGCTCAACGAGGAGTACATCTTCGATCGTGACGGTGTTCTTCAGAACCCGGGCTTCCTTGATTACCGCATCCCGGTGGCTTCCGACATTCCGATGATCGAAACCATCATTGTGGAGGTCCCGAACCCATCGCATCCCTATGGGGTTCGTGGTGTCGGTGAAACGGGGATCGTTCCGCCAATGGGCACGCTGGGCAACGCCATCCGCCGAGCGACCGGCGTTCGGATGACGTCGCTGCCCATGTCGCCTCCGAAGGTGCTGGCTCGCCTCACCGAAAACCGCTGACGGTGCCGATCGTTCACCTCATGGCCGAGCACCGTCGGTTCACCGATGGGGCGTCGGTGATTGAGGTGGACGGGTCGACCGTCGGTGCGGTTCTTGATGCACTCGAGGAACGGTTCCCGGGTCTGGGCGACGCGCTCCGGGTCGGGTCCTCTGCCGGTATCGACGGCGAGATCCATGCCGAACCGGAGTATGTCGCGGTAGCTCCCGAGACCACGATCTATTTTGTCGCTCCGCTCGCCGGAGGTTAGGGGGCAGGGAGCGCGATCGGGGACGGCCGGGTTCTGTCGCTGAGGATTGCGTGTTTGGCTATCCCAGCGGCTTTACTTTCCCGGTGACCGTGCTGCTCGGACTGTGGTTCTCGCTGGGAATTGGTGTCGCCGACTATCACGGGGCCTATCTTGCGCGCCGAGCGCCGGCGTTGAGCACGGTGGCGACGACGCTCGTCGCTGGTTTGGCGGTGATGGTTGGGTTGGCGCTGCTCATCCCTGGTGGGCTTGTTGCCCAGGACGTTGTGCTTGGGGTGGGTTCAGGCTCGATGATCGGGTTTGGGTTGGCGTCGATGTACCGGGGGATCAGCGAGTCGTCGGCGGCCGTGGTCGCTCCAATTTCGGCGTTCTTGGCCGCCGTGGTTCCCTTCAGTTGGGATCTTGCCACCGGAGGCACCCTGTCGGGGGTGGCGGTGGCCGGTTCGGTGGTGGCTCTTGTTGGCCTGGTGGCCAGCACCATTTCGCCCGAATTGGGTAGTCAGGTCCGGGTCGGGGTCCGCTGGGGTCTCGCGGGCGGCGGGTTCTTTGGGGCTGCCATGACGCTGCTAGGTGAAACCAGCCAGTCGTCGGGACTGTGGCCTGCCGTGGCGCAACGCATGACGGCGCTGGGGGCGTTGTTGTTGGCTGCGCAGCTTCGAGGGGTTGCGCCGCTGGTCTCACGAGGGCTCCGTTCTCGGGCGGCGTTGTCGGGTGTGCTGGGCGCCAGTGCCATTGCCGCGTTCACGGTCGGGGCGCAGCGGGGGTCACTGGCCGAGATGGCGATTGTCACCGCCTTGGCGCCGGCGGTGACGGCCATTATGTCCGCCGTATTCGATGGTCATCCGATGCGCTGGTGGCAGGTGCTTGGTGCGTTCACCGCTGCGGTTGGGGTCGGTCTTCTCGGTCTCGGGTAGCGGGGTTGTCGCGGTTGGCGCCGATCACCAAGGTGGCCAGCCCGGCCGCAACGAGCGACAACGCCAGCAGGGCCGCTCCGTGGCTGAGGGAGTGATAGCTGGCGAGATCAACGACCACGCCGGAAAGAAGTCCGCCGAGGGTACCGCTGGCCACCATGGTGAAATCTGCAGCCCCTTGGATTGCTGCTCGCGCCTCACCATCGAAGCTGGCAGCCACCAGAGCGCTACCGGAGATCATGGCAAATGACCAGCCAATTCCAACCAACAGAAGTCCGATGAACACTCCGCGGCTGTCCTCAGGATCGGTATGGGAAGCGATCTCGGCCCCGATGAACAGGATGGCTCCGGCTGCGGCCACCATGAGGGCTGAGGGCAGCCGATCAACAAGCCAACCTACGAACGGTGAAAAGAAGTACATCCCCACGATGTGTAAGGAGATCACCAAGCCGATGATCCGGGCCTCGTGGGCGCCTTGATCCATGTGGAGAGGAGTGACGGTCATGACCCCAGTCATCACTCCCTGTCCGATCGCCATTGCCGCGACAGCCAAGGCCGCGGCGCGTCGGGTGAGGAGTTGAGCGAACGACGTGATCAGCGATGGACGATCAACCCGTGGCGCCTCAGGTTGCCGTTGTCGGGCGAGGAGAAGTGGATCAGGGTGAAGTCGGCGGGCGATGACGAACGCGGCGAGGACGTAGACCATGGTCCCCATGAGGAACGGGCCAGCTAACTCGTTCAGCCCGAAGACGGAGGCGGCAAGCCACCCAGTGGCCCCGAGTGCCACAGTTGGGCCGAGGACCGAACCGATTGAACCGGCCCAGACCACCAGCCCAATCTCTCGTCCCCGTTGATCAGGCTCGGCAAGGTCGGCGGCTGCGTATCGGGCCGACAAGGTACCGGCTTGACCGGCACCAACACCGAGCACTCCGATGATCAAAAGTGGGTACCAACCAAGGACCACCGCCAGAAAGGCGACAAAGGCCCCCACGGCCCCCACGGTCCACGATCGGGCTAACCCCGGTCGGCGTCCGTGAACCGCCATGAAGCGACCGAGGGGGATCGCGGCGAGGGCTCCACCCAACGAAATCATGGTTGCCGCCAAGGTGGCGAGGCTGTCGCTGCCGGTGAGTTCTTCGGCCACCAGGCTGGTTGCGGCAAAGGAGGCCGACATCCCCATTCCTGCGGGAAGGACCGAAAGGATCAGCGACGTACGTGTCGTCCGTTGGATCTCAGAAAAGGAATCGTCGGAGTCACTCGGCATCAGGCAAGAGCCTGCCATACTTCGCCGATGAATCAGACGTCTTCGAGCACCTCGGGTCTCACTGCTGCGTCGGCGGCGGTGACACTTTGGTCGATAGGAAACGTCTTGGTGGCCAGCATCCCGATGGGCGGCCTACAGCTCGCGTTCTGGCGGATGGTTCTCGGCGCAGTGGTGTACACCGCGTTGGTGTACGTGCGTGGCAGTCGGCTCACCTGGGCCATGATCCGGCGGGTAGCTCCGGCCGGAGCCGTGATCGGCATCGAGATCGCCTTCTTCTTTGCTGCCGTGCGGGAAACATCGGTGGCAAATGCCACCGTGATTGGCGCGCTCACCCCACTGGTGTTGTTGGTTGTTGCCCAACGCCAGTTTTCTGAGCAGATCACCGGTTTGCTGGTGTCCACCACGCTGGTCGCAACCTTCGGGGTTGGGCTGGTGGTGGTCGGGTCGACCCAGACCTTGGGTTGGAACCCGAAGGGTGACGTGATGGCGATCATCGCCATGTTCTTGTTTGCCGGCTATTTCATCTTGGCCAAACGGGCCCGAGAATCGGTGCCGATCATTGAGTTTCAGGCGTGTCTCTGGATCGCCGGTGCGGTGGCGCTGATCCCAGCGGCCATTGTTGAGACTCGCGGGTTGGTGTTCCCAAGTTGGGAACAATGGGGGTGGCTCAGTCTGGTCTTGCTCCTTCCTGGTACGGGACACCTACTGATGAACTGGTCGCATCAACACGTCCGGTTGGTGATCACGTCGATGCTGACCTTGGCTGGTCCGGTGCTGTCAACCGCAGGGGCGTTCTTCGTGCTGGATCAGTCGGTGACCAGCTCGCAGGTCGTCGGCATCGTGGTGGTGCTCGTTGCCCTCACCTTGGTGGTTCGCCGCGAGGCGAAACTAGGCGCCGAGTAGGAGATCGGTCAGACTGTCGGGATGCCTCGACGCTTCATCCTTCACGAGACCGTGGACATCATTGGGCAAGGCCAATATGAGTACATGGATCTCGTGGCGCGGGAACCGGTTCATCAGATGCGGGGACTCTTCCGTTTGCAAGGCACGTTCTTTGTCATCGGCGCGTCGGGGGGTCGGTGGCCGCAGGTCATCAACTTGTATGACGGTGGTCCCGACGGCTGGGATGCCTGGACCCGAAATCTGGACCGCCTCAACCTGAAGCGTCGAGCAGCCTTTTACGGCGATTGGTGGGACGAGGCGGCGCAGTACCGGTCCGGTGGTCAGGATCGGATTGCTGCCGCCGCCCCGGGCTGTCCGACCCGGGAAGACTTGGAGGCCCGCGACCTACAGTGCACGGTGTTTGTCCACCAGCGGCTAGAGGTTCGTCCCGGAAGCCAACTTGAGTACCTCGGTGTGGTGGCAGAGCGCCGCGTTCCTCAGTTGGCCGAACGAGGGATTCACCTCACCAACCTGTTGGAGGTGGTGAACAATCCGCACGAGGTGATCGTCGTCTGGGCCACCCACCTGGAGAACTGGGTGACGTTACGAAAAGACTTCGATACCACCCGGGGCGTTGATGACACGGGAACGGTAGATGGAGGGTTGCTCGAATGGCAGCAACAGGAGCGGCAGTTCCTCACCGGAGGGCACACCGAACTGATGACTCCACGGCCGGGAAGCGTCGCCGGCCCCAAGGATTGGGAGTAGACGGGCCGAACCCTCGGGAGAGGCTGAGATCGGGAACTCACCGAGTCTGAGATGGGTGGCGCCCCTCCCATCACACCGTTCGCACCACCCGTTCAATGTGGAGGCCATCTTCTTGTGGCCCAGGGATTGTTTCGGTAGCCTCGCCGGGTCATGGGGGAGCAGGGTGGGGAACAGCATCCGAGCGGGCGGAACCCACGACGGGGCCGCCGACACCGCGCCGCCCTTGGCGGTGTGCCGCAACCCCCTTGGCAGGCGTATCGGCGCCATGTCGCCCCGACCCGGGTGGTGACCGACGATCAGCTTGAGTCGATCCACCAGGCGTCGCTTACCGTGCTGCGGGACACAGGAATGGACTTTTTGCATCCTGAGGCGCTGCGGCTCTGGGCCGACGCTGGTGCCGAGGTGACCGAGCAGCGGGTCCGCTTCGATCCCGAGCTGATCATGGAGTTGGTGGCCTGTGCTCCCGCCGAGTTTCCGATGTTGGCCCCCGACCCGGCCCACGACTTGATGATCGGTGGTGACCATGTTGTGTTCACCTCGGTCGCAAGTGCTCCCAATGTTGTGAGCCGCCGAAGTGGTCGGCGTACCGGCAATCGAGAAGACTTCCGGACTCTGGTCAAGTTGGCCCAACAGCTCAACGTGGTGCAATCCCACGGTGGCTATCCCGTCGAACCGATCGATCTCCACCCATCAATCCGCCATCTCGAAGCAACCCATGACCTGCTGACCTTGTCCAGCAAGGCCATCAACGTGTACTCGTTGGGTCGGCAACGAAACCGTGACTGTCTGGAAATGGTCCGAATCGTCCGAGGAGTCCCGACCGGGGAGGTCGAACGTTTTCCGATGGTTCATTCGGTGATCAACGTCAGCTCTCCGCTTCGGCTTGATCGGCCCATGATCGAGGGCATTCTCGAGTTCTCGGCCCGCAATCAGATCATCATCTTGACCCCGTTCACGCTGGCGGGGGCCATGGCCCCGGTCACGTTGGCCGGCGCGGTTGTGCAGCAAAATGCCGAGGCGCTCGCGGGGATCGCCTTCACCCAGCTAGTTCGGAAGGGATCGCCGGTGATGTACGGCGGGTTCACGAGCAACGTGGATATGCAATCTGGAGCCCCAGCATTCGGGACCCCAGAGTTCATGCAGGCCGCCATGCTCGGCGGGCAGCTCGCTCGCCGATACCGTCTGCCGTACCGTAGTTCGAACGTCTGTGCGGCCAATGCGGTCGATGCCCAAGCGGCGTACGAAAGCGTGTTTTCGCTTTGGGGAGCGATCATGGGAGGAGCCAACGTGGTGTTCCACGGCGCCGGCTGGATGGAAGGGGGCTTGCAGGCCAACCCTGAGAAGATGGTGATCGACGCGGATTTGCTGGCGATGGTGGCCCGTTTCCTTCAACCGTTGATCGTCGATGACGCCACGATGGCGGTGGAAACCATCGCCGAGGTCGGCCCGGGAGGGCACCATTTTGGTACCGCCCATACCCGGGAACGTTTTCGTGATGCCTTCCACAAGCCCATGATCTCCGATTGGCGGAACACCGAAAGCTGGGCCGAATCCGGATCACCAACCGCAGTGGATCACGCCGAACGAGTGGTTGACAGTCTCTTGGAGGAGTATCGGCCGCCGGTCATGGACTCGGCGGTCCGTCAGGAACTTGATGAGTTTGTGGCTCGCCGGGTTGCCGAGGGCGGCGTCGCTACCGATTTCTAGGGGGTTGGTGATGGATTCGATTGCAACTGACTGGACCGACGATCGGGAATGGTCGGGGACGAGGCGTCCCGTGGTGTCGGCGTTCGGACTCCCGCCGGAGGCGTACACCGACGATCGGTTCTTCGCTACTGAACGAACTCAGGTGTTTGCCCGCGCCTGGGTTGCCGTCGGATTGGCTGCCGAGGTGACCCAGCCGGGTCCGATGCTGGTCCGGTCGATTGGCGACGTATCGATTCTGATCACCCGAAGCGACGATGGCGTACTGCGAGGATTTCGCAACAGTTGTCGTCACCGTGGAACCGAGCTTGCCGAAGCCGACTGTGAAATCGCCGGGACGATCCGCTGTCCGTACCATCGGTGGGGGTACGGGGCCGATGGCCAGCTGCGTTCCACCCCTCGGTTCGATGAGGTCCCCAGAGACGCGTTCGATCCGGCGGAGTACTCGCTGAGGGAGGTTCGGGTTGGAACCTGGGGCGTGCTGCTCTTTGCCTGCCTCGATCCGGAAACTCCTTCGCTGGCGGACTGGCTGGGCGATCTGCCGGCCCGAATGAACGGCTACCAAATGCAGCAGTGGCGGGTTGAAGAGCAGATGGAGTTGACCATTGACGCGAACTGGAAGCTGATCTCGGAAAACTTCCAGGAGTACTACCACCTGGCGTGGGTGCACCCGGAGCTGGCCAAGGTCAGTCGAGTACGGGACCATTACCGCTATCAAGGGTCAGGAATGTATTCGGGGCAGACCACCACCCCAGTGTCGTCCGATGATCGAGATGACTGGCTCCTGCTTCCTCCCGCGGAAGGCTTGGACGTTTCCGACTCGACGAGCGGCCGGTTCGTGGCCATCTTCCCCAATGTGTTGTTGTCGGTCCTACCGAATCATGTATTCGTGATGCGCCTCGAACCGCAGGCGGCTGGGCGCACCCGGGAGGTATGCAGCTTCTTGTTGCCACCGTCGACCCCTCCGCTTCCACCCGACGGCCTGACCACGACCCGGACGTTCTGGCTGGACGTCAACGCCGAAGACATCGACATCTGTCAGCGCAGCCAACGCGGCCTGGTGTCGTCGGTGGGCCCAGGTCCGTTGGCCCCTCGATTTGAGGAACCCCTTCATCGGTTCCACTCCATGCTGGCCGATTGCATGACCGCAGACTCTCTGGCCTCAGGTGTGACGATCCCCGTCGGAGATGATGGCAGCGAAGCGTCTCGTTGGGGCACCGAGGTCAATCCGGAGCCACCGGCAATTGAGACGGAGCAGGCGGTTTCGGTAGGTCGTCAAGGAGCAGTACACGAGTGGTCGGTAGATACCGCCGCACGAAGGGAGACCCAGGAATGAAGACTCAGTCTCAGGTAGTGGTGATTGGGGGCGGTGTGGTCGGGGCATCCGTCCTGTACCACCTCACCAAGGCGGGATGGACCGACGTGATGTTGCTGGAACGCTCGGAGCTGACCGCCGGTTCTACTTGGCATTCGGCGGGTGGGATGCACACGCTCAATGGTGACCCCAATGTGGCCAAGCTCCAGCAGTACACGATCAACCTGTACCGAGAACTGGAAGCCGAAGCCGGCACCGATGCGTCGATTCACATCACCGGTGGGGTGGCTCTGGCCGATACCCCAGAGCGGATGGATTGGCTCAAGATGAGCCATGCCCGCGGTCGATACCTCGGCATGGAAACCGAATTGATCTCCGCCGCAGAAGCCAAGCAACTCCTTCCAATCCTTGACGAGCGCTACTTCGTTGGCGCCATGTACGACGCTCACGAAGGCCACCTTGATCCCAGTCAGATCACGCACGCCTACGCCACCTGTGCGCGCCAACGTGGGGCCGAGGTCCATCGCCACTCGTGGGTACGTAGTATTCGGCGTGCGTCGGACGGTGGTTGGGACCTGACCGTGTACGACACCGCCAGCAACGAGGATCGGGCGGTGGTTCACTGTGAACACGTGGTCAATGCCGGGGGTCTCTGGGCCCGTGAGGTTGGGCGGATGGTGGGCCTTGAACTGCCGTTGTTGGCCATGGAACACATGTACCTGCTGACTGAAGAGATTCCAGAGGTCGTTGAGTACAACCGGACCACCGGCCACGAGATCCTGCACGCGATCGACTTCGGCGGTGAGATCTACATGCGTCAGGAGGGCAACGGATTGTTGCTCGGAACCTACGAGCAGGGTGGACGCCCGTGGTCGGAGCGGCAAACACCATGGGATTTCGGTATGCGTCTCCTGACCCCTGATCTCGAACGGATTGCTGACTCACTTGAGACCGGGTTCTTGCATTTCCCGATCTTTCAAGAGGCCGGAATCAAGCAGGTCATCAACGGGCCGTTTACCTTTGCCGCCGACGGAAACCCATTGCTGGGCCCGGTGCGGGGACTTCCGGGGTTCTGGTCGGCCTGTGCGGTCATGGCTGGCCTTTCGCAGGGTGGTGGGGTCGGCTTGGCGTTGGCCAACTGGATGGTTGATGGCGACCCTGGCTTCGACATCTGGGGAATGGACATCGCCCGATTTGGTGACTACGCGACCATGGCCTTCACGAACGAAAAGGTTCGAGAGAACTATTCTCGACGTTTCCGGATTACCTTCCCCAACGAGCATCTACCGAAGGGTCGGATGGTGCAGACCTCCCCGATCTACGATCGCCTGCGGGAGCAGAACGCAGTATTTGGCAGCAGTTTCGGTTTGGAGACTCCGTTGTGGTTCCAAGCCGAGGGCCAAGAGCCGGTGGAGGACGTGACGTTCGGCCGCTCAAATGCCTGGAGTCAGGTACGTGAGGAAACGTTGGCGGTCCGGCGCAGCGTTGGGCTGTGGGAAACCACCGGATTCTCGAAGTTTCGGGTTTCGGGGTCCGGAGCCCGGGCGTGGCTCGAGCGCGTTCTGGCTGGCCGGATCCCCAACCCAGGGCGACTTTCGCTTACCCCCATGACCAACCATGCGGGCAACCTGATCGGTGATCTGACGGTGGGCTGCCGTGCTGCGGCGACCGGTCAGGCCGACGGACCGGAGACCACCGTGACCGGTGGCGCAACCGGAAACATCCGCCACCAAGAAGACTTCTTCGTGTTCGGGTCGGGGGCCGCAGAACGGTATTACGAACGCTGGTTTGATCAGCACCTTCCCGACGATGGCACCGTTCGGATCGAAACCCTGGGCTTTGAACTCTGCGGTTTATCGATTGCCGGGCCCAACGCCCGGGTGTTGCTGGAATCGCTCACCAACGATGACGTGAGCGCCCACGGAATGCGGTTCATGGCGTTCCGTGAACTCACTCTTGGATTGGCTCCTGTCCTCTGCGGCCGGGTGAGCTTCACCGGAGATCTTGGGTATGAATTCTGGATGCCGGCCCGGTACCAACGATACGTCTACGAGCTTCTTCAGTCGGCCGGTGTTGAGCTGGGGCTCCGACCGTTTGGCCTTCACGCAGTGAACTCGCTGCGCCTTGAGAAGGGTTTCGGTACCTGGGCTCGGGAGTACCGGCCGGTCTATGACCCGTTCGAAGCCAACCTTGGAAGGTTTCTCGCCATGGAACGGGATTTCATCGGGCGCGACGCCTTGCAGAGCAAGTACGCCGACGGCGGTCCGGGAGCCCGAGTCCGTTTAGTAACCTTTGTGGTGGACGCCGAACCGGGTCCATCGGGGATCGATGTCATTGGCGATGAGCCCATCTGGCACGACGGTGCTGTGGTGGGCTGGGTTACATCCGGTGGCTTCGCTCATCACAGCGAGGAATCAGTGGCGCTGGGCTACGTGCCTGCGGAATTGGCTGAGGTCAACGAAGGCTTCGAGATTGAGGTGTTGGGGCAGCGTCGGCGGGCCCGACGGGTCGTTGGTTGTCTTTGGGATGACGCTGGGGAGCGGCTCCGGGCCTGATGGTCGTTCTCGAGCGGTTGCTGCTTCGGCCATCCAGAAAACGAAAGAAGGTGGGGCCGAAGCCCCACCTTCTTCTCGATAGGTCAGCTACTTAGCTGATCAGGCAGCAGCCCGAGCGGCAGCAAGCCATTCGTCAACAAGGTCGCGATGGTTTGCGATCCAGTCGGCTGCGTGGCCGTTCACGTCCTCCGTGGTGTTTTCGCCACCGTCGTAGAGCACGTTCTGAAGGGCAACG
>Ga0181594_10003152_pt1 | contig 15006 bp, 10 predicted proteins | sample 071ome_18_FD_145603 | JGI IMG/M metagenome (GOLD analysis project Ga0181594, IMG submission 145603) | Coastal salt marsh microbial communities from the Groves Creek Marsh, Skidaway Island, Georgia - 071413BT metaG (spades assembly) | ecosystem: Environmental > Aquatic > Marine > Intertidal zone... | reverse complement strand
CCGACGTCCCGCGGAGACGCGATCGTATATCGAACGCGCGAGCGACGTCGCGTTCGTCCGTCCGGGGCGCGGGCGCGACTGCCGTCGCCCGTCGGTCAGGTCAGTCTTCTTCCCAGTCGATGCGCGTTGCGCGATGCGATGCGCGTGGAGCCCAAAAGGTAGTTTTGACGAGTCATGACTCAAGAAACACACAGATTAGATCTCGAGACACGAGCAAATCTTGATAAACGGATCGTTCTGACGAGTCATGACTCACGATTATGTACAGAGGGTCGTGGTCGACGCGCGCGCGGGCGTCAGTGCGACGACGCGGGCGTCAGTGCGCGACCGACCGACGGACGGACGGACGGACGGACGGAGGACCGAACGGGCGAGCGCGGTGACGATGGTGTCTCTGACGACGACGACGTCTCTGACGCGCGCGGCGCCGGTGGGTGTCGTCGTCGGCGCCCGAGCGCAACGACGATACGGAACTCGAACTCGAAGGGCTGAGCGGACGAGTGCCGATGTGTCCAAGACGACGCGACGCGCGCGACGCGTCGTCGTCGTCGCGAACGCGGACGCGGGTGAGAGCGGTGAGACGGCGGCGGTGGCGACGAAGAAGAACCTGCCCAAGGTGCTCGTCGCTGGTGGTGGAATCGCTGGGTTGATCGCCGCGGCGGCGTGTAAACGCAAGGGAATGGACGTGACGGTGTTTGAGAAGGTTAAAAAGTACGAACCGTTCGGGGGACCGATTCAGCTCCAGTGTAACGCGCAGGGTGCGTTGGATTCAATCTGTCCGGACATGGCTGAAAAGGTGATGGAGAAGGGGACGATCACGGGTGACCGGGTGAACGGGTTGTTGGACGGGGTGAGCGGCGAGTGGTTTTATCGGTTCGATACGCGCAAGCCGTGCCACGATAACGGTCTCCCGTTGACGCTCGTGCTGTCGAGATTCGAGTTATTGGATATTTTGTCCGAGGGCGTGGGCACCGAGAACATCGAGATGGGCACCGTGGTGACGTCTTACGAGAACAAGGGAGATAAGGTTGTGGCTACGTTGGCGGACGGGCGAGAATTTGAGGGCGACGTGTTGATCGGGGCGGACGGTATCCGATCCAAACTTCGGGCGCAGATGCGCGGGGAGGATCCTGAGAAGCCACCGTTGGCGTACGCCGGATATGCGGTGTACACGGCGGTGTGCAAGTACTCGCAGCCGCACAGAGAGCCTCAACACACCGACCCAAACAAGGTTGGTTACCAAGTCTTCCTGGGCCCGAAGCAATACTTTGTCTCCTCTGACGTGGGTAACGGGGAGCAACAATATTACGCCTTTCTCGAAGTCCCGGCTGGTGGTGACGACGAGTTTGCCAAGTGCGAAAACTGGGAAAACTACCGCGAGATGCTCATGGATCGCTTCAAGGACTGGTGCCCTGCGGTGATGGAGCGCCTCGAGTGCACGCGACCAGAGGATGTCGAACGCCGGGACGTGAACGACCTTCTCCCGGATCCGCGCTGGATCGACGGTCGCATGGCGCTCTTGGGCGACTCTGCGCACGCCGTGCAGCCAAACCTCGGCCAAGGCGGTGGTCAAGCTATCGAGAGCTCCTACGTGCTCGCCGACGAGCTTTCCAAGTGCGAGGGCGGTAAGGGTGTCCAAACGGCGCTCATGAAGTACGCTGCGCGAAGATTCTTGCGTACTGGCGCGATTCACGGTCTCTCGCGATTCTCGTCGCTCATGAACACCTTTTACCGCCGCCACCTCGGCGACGAACCGTACGACTGGTACCCCGAGTCGGTGCGAAACATGTGGCTCGAAGTCTCCAAGGCTAAGATTCCGCATCCGGGCTCCGTCATGGGTCAAATCATCCTCATGGGTAGCATGCCGATCATCCTCGAGTACGTCGGCGCTGGATACGGCATCCCGGGTGTCCTCGGCGGCGCGTCCACAGGTAACGGCAAAGATCGCGTGCCGCGCTCGCAAATCCCGGGCATTTCGGCACCGCTTCGCGACCTCACCGCCGAAGACTTTAAGATGCGCGGCATCCCTGGCCTCGCCAAGTAAACGGCTACACATGCGTTTACAAAGACCGTTGAAACCATCACTCATCACCACCACCACCACCGACTCGCAGAGCGGACGGACGTTTCAGTCGATTTACCTGATTTGTCAAGTCGTTTAACTCGCTCTCCGCGCGGTACACCATTTGTACACCATTTGATACGCTCAAAATACACACAAAAACCGCCGCTCTTACCTCCCATCGCACACGATGGGTTTTGTTAATCGAAATACTCGTTACGTTAAAAAGTGTCTCCGAAGTCTCCAACTGTCACCAACTCGCGAGTACCCCTCCTCACACGTGCGCGCGACCTCGACACCCACCCGCGATTGCGCGAACCCGCGAGGCGCCGATGCGAAGAAGACGCGCATTTCTATCGTTCTTCGCCGTCATCGCCGCGTTCACGCCGGCGTGCGTCGGGCAGCACGCGTTCGATTTCCCAGCTGCGGATGCCACCCCGCGGTCTTATTACGGCAGTGTGAGCGAATGCGTCGACGCCTCACGCATCTCGCGTCGACTCTGCGGTGCCTCCGCCGCGGTCGCGCACGTAAAAGACGGACGCTTATTTCTATACGTCATCGCCACGCGATCGAACGGCGTCGCTATGGTCGATGCGTACCGGCCAGAGTCTCTCCAGGTCGTGGGGAGCGCGTCGAGCTTTGAGTCGTTGAGGAAACCGTTGGATTTACACTTGCACACGTCGAAGACGTACGTCGCCGTGCTCGCGGCTGGAGATTCGGACACGAAAGAGTCTGGGATTGTGATTGTCGATGTGCGGAACGACGCGCCGACGGTGTTGAGATCGCTGACGAATTGTACGAAATTGGACGTAAAGCGAGAGGATCGAGAGACGGGCGAGTTGGAAGAGACGGGAAAGGTGTTGTATAAAGGAGACATGTGTGGGGCGACGGCTTTCGCGTTGGATGTGAACCGGGCGTTCGTGGTGGTGGCGGATATGAATAAACTAGTGGAGGTGCGATTACCGCCGGGGGCGGCCACGGCGACGACGGCGACGTTTGAGGTGGTGGCTTCTATTCAACACGACGATTTGACGAATGGGTACGCAATCATGGTGGCGAATGGAAAGGCGTACGTGCGGTCGGATGGGGTGTGCGCGACGTGCGTCGCGGTGGTGGATATATCGACGGAAGGGAGCCCGGTAATCTCGGCACCCGTGGACGTGTCGACGATTACCGGTGATGTCGAGCTGTGGAAGTGGTCGTCGGGGTATCTCGCTCGAGGAGAACACAGAGACGACGCAAATTACTTGTACGATTGGGTCGTCAATCCTGTGCAGTCGTCGGTGACGAGCGTGTCGAGAGAGTGTATAAACATCGCGTTGAGCACGGGTGCGGCTCCAGAATCGTGCGCGGGAAGGATGGAGTTTGCGTACAGCGCACAAGCTGAAGCGATGGCGTACGATTTTACGTTGAGCGTGACGTGAAAATAGTCATATATAGTAGCGAATAGTTGTTGTTAGCGATGGTACACGCGATGGTGCACGTCGTCGGTGTTTTACACTATCTACATGGGACTCGCATCGAGCGATGTCTGCGCTAAATCTGGCTGGCTAAACGCCCTCGGGCGCCGCGTTGCGAATGAGCGTCGGATTGGGCACAAAGAGCAATCGCATCCCACCAACTTCAATGAGCGTGTGCGGCGCGAGCACGCACCTCTGCCCAGTCGTGATCGGAGCGTTATTACACCAAATCGGCCGACGCCCGACGTTACGCAGCGCAAACTCCCCGTTCCACCGAAGTTTAAGAAACGCCTGCTGACGCGAAATTTTTGTCGCATTTCCCTCCAGAGACAGGTCGACATCCACCTTTAAATCCTCAGTCGATCGTCCGATGACCACCTCATTCTTATCTATCGCGAACGTCGTGTGCGTCCCGACCAATTCCGCGAGCGCACCCTTCGCCGTCGCGAGTCTCGCCGAAGCCGCCTGCGCGCTTCGCTCCAACGCCTCAATCTTCCTCAGCTCCCCGCTGTCGCTCCCGCGCAGCGCCTTCTCACGACCCTCACCGCCTTTTCCGTTCGCCACCGCCGACACTAAATCACTCCTCAGTATCGCTTGCTCAACCTCGGCGAATCTCGGCGTTTTCATCCCGTCTTTCTCATCCTCGTCTTCGTCATCCGTCGCGCAACCGAGTCGCGCCGACGCCGCTTCAAAACCCGCGCTCTTTAGAATTTCGCTCAACGGTGCCCCACCCGCATCGCACCGCGCCTCGATCGCCTCCTCGACGACGCGTCGATCCAACGCATCGCATCGTGCGACGCACGCTCGCGAGAACGCGTCGTCGTAGAGCATGGCGCGCCAGCGCGCGGAGACTTGCGCGAGGCTCCACTTTTTTGAGAATTCTACACACGCGTGTTCACCCGCTAACGCCTCGAGCGCGACGCCAGACTCGACGGCGAGCTTGAGAAGGGCGTCGTCGATCGCTGGCCACGCGTCGAGTGGCGGCGGCGGTGGTGATGGATTGGGTGTCATCGCGATGCGACGCGACGGGGAATGTAGACTTTGGCTCTGTCTGAGTGAGTCAAAAGGTTCGCTCGAACGGCAGACTGAACGTTTGAATGTGACGGTTAGAGACGCTATTTCTCGGCTAGAGTGGCTAGAATGTCGATTACACGAATAAGAACATAGGGCGTTCGGAATTGGCTGTCATCTTGGCGCATCGAGCGGTACCGACGATGCGTTCGAGCTTGAGGGCGTCGAGCTTTGAGAACATGGCGACCACTCCGGCGACATGGCCGACGGTTGGCGTGGATGCTTGTTGCGTCGCCGCGGAGCCGGCGAGGTAGGATACCAACTCTGGGTAGTAGTGCGCGTGTTCTGGAAGTGAGTAGAAGCAGATTTCTCTCGCACCCTTGATGCGGCGTCTAAAGTAGAAGTGCGCCCGCTCGCTGAGGAGTAAGACACGCTTTCTCCCGTCGGCGAAGAGCGTGCGCGCGCGCGCCGCCTCACGCGGCTCGGTGTATTCGCTGTTCACGGCGAAAGAGACGTCCTCCTTCGTGAGCAAGTTGCGCACGCGGACGAAATCAAAGTATGAGCTGACAAAGATGACGACGCCGGGCTCTGGGTTCTCTCTGATGCGCGGAAGCACGTGCTTGACAAAGTACTTGAATCGAATGTCATCAGAGTTGACGACGTCCGCAGCCTTCATATTGATTCTCTCAAATTGTTGGCGAGTTTTGATGGACAGCTGCCCCAAGACGCCCTTGAATGAGCTGCGTAATCGGACTTTGCCTTCGAGATTAACGCATCGACGGTTGAAGAGGGCGTTCTGCTCTGGCGTCTGGAACGCCGAGAGTAGGATCGTCTGACGCAAGTGTCGCGCGTGACCGTTCAAGTGTGATTCGTGAACCCGCTGAATGTCGCAATCGCGCATCTCTTTTGGCAAGCCGTTCATCGCATCCAAAATGGTGATGACGTGCGCCCAATTTTGCATCTGAATAATGTGAGCGTGATCGATGACGCAAATCTCAATCGCGCTCAAAAAGTCCGACGCAGACTGCTCATCCTGAAGCGCCGTGATTAAACCGAGAGGCGAAGCGAATATGATGTCTGCGCCGAAAAAGTCGACGTAGAGACGCACGCTCGCCTTTGTCAATTTGAGACCCAGACGGAAATGGTCATCCGTGTTTCCCTTAAAGATCGCCTTGTGATCCTCCGGAACGAATGGTTTAAACTTGCGCTTTTTACCAGCTTCCTCTTCAACGTCCTCATCGCTATCGCTGTCCTCGTACGCGAGGAAGTCTTCTTCGATGCGCTCGAGTTTGTTGACGGAGTCTCCTCTGCCGTGCGCCGCCGGACACAAATCCAAAAGCCTCATAATGGCTCTCCCCGCCATGTTTCGCATCGGTGTCAGAAAGAGCACCGTCGGCCGAACGAAACCTTGGTCGCGTGGCAAATCGTCTTCGAGAACCTTGGTCCCCGCTTTTGCTTTCTTTGCCAACGATTCGTTATTCTTCATGATTCGGTTCCGAGTGCGCGTCACGTGATCGATGACGTGCAAGCACACGGCGTCGAGCGTCTCGTCGTTGAGTTGTTGCCCCGCCGGCCCTTGATCCGACACGAGCTTTCTATCACCGTGCTGCACGTCGAGATACGAGGAGAGCATGGTGTAAAAGTCCGCCTGGCTCTCGCTCGCAAAACCCGCCGAGCCCGTCACCGTCTTCCACCGCTCCTCGAGTTTCGCCTGACACAACCTCGGCGCGTCCAACCGCGTCGGCAGCGCCAATCCATTCGCACCCTCCCACACACTGGACTGTTTTCCGGTATCGCTGGAGTCGGATTTCGGAAAACTCACCTTTTCCGTCTTGAGCGCCTCGGCTTGGGCGTCGCTCAGCGTCTCCCCCCGTCGTATGTGTCGATTCAACGCAGAGTCACCCGCGTCTCGCCCAAAATCTTCCCCATTCGCATCATCATTCCCTGTCGTGTCTTTGTCCTCTTCTTCATCCTCCTCTTCGTCCTCTTCGTCGTCTTCCTCTTCCTCTTCCTCTTCGACGGCTTCGGCGTCCGACGGCTCGCCTTCCTCTTCTTCCTCTTCCTCTTCGCTCGCGTCCTCTTCCTCCGAGCCCGCTTCCTCCTCCTCAGAAGTCTCCTCCTCCTCGTCGTCGTCTTCGCTCTCCTCGTTTTTCGACGCGCCGAGCGACGCCAACAGCGCCCCGTACGCGTCACCCCCGGCGTTCGCCACGACTCTCCCGACGTTCAGCGCCTCTTCCTCCTCATCGACATCGTCGCCCTCTTCCTCCCTCTGCTTCGCGCGCCCCGTCGGATCGCGACCGCCACCGCGTTTCGCGGAAGACGATCGCGCGCGTCGTCTCGCGTCGCTCGCCGGCATCGCTCGCCCGCTCGTTCGAGCGCGTCGTCCGTCGTCCGTCGGTCTCTGACGCCGTGAAAAAGTGCACTTTGGCGCCACTGCGAGTCGCGCGATCGCTCCTATTCCTCGCCGTCTCGAGCGGGCAGGGAAGAAGAAGAGGAAGACCGACGCCACCGCCGCCCGTCGTCATGTCTCTCGCGCGCTCGTCGTCGTCGCTCTCGACCGCGTCGGTGTTCGCGCGACGCGCGACGACGCGTCAACGAAATCGACACCATCGAAACGCACCGAAACGCGTCGCGCGCGTCGTCCACGCGAGCGTCGATCAAACGCTCAACCCGCGCGTGGCTGCGCTGAAACCTTCGAAAACGGTCGCGTTGACGGACCTCGCGCGGTCGATGCGCGAAGCCGGGGAAGACGTCATCGGACTCGCGGCTGGGGAACCAGACTTTAGGACTCCGGATAGGGTGAGCCAAGCCGGGAAGCGCGCCATCGACGAGGGCGCGACCAAGTACTCACCGAACGATGGCACGGCGAAATTGCGCCAAGGGATCGCGAAAAAGCTAAAGGAGGAAAATGGGCTCGAGTACGACGCGTCGGAGATCGTGTTGTCGAACGGGGCAAAGCAGAGCGTGGCGCAGTGCGTGCTGGCGACGTGCGGACCGGGGGACGAGGTCATCGTGCCGGCGCCGTATTGGGTGAGTTATCCGGAAATGGTGCGGTTGAGTGGGGCGGATTCGGTGTTTGTGAACACGACAGCGGACGAGGGGTTTTTGGTGACGCCGGAAAAGTTGAGGGCAGCCATCACGGAGCGGTCGAGGTTGTTGATTTTGTGTTCGCCGAGTAATCCGAGCGGGGCGGTGTATCCAAAGGAGACACTCGAAGAGTTGGCGAAGATTATCGTCGAGCATCCGAGGTTGATGGTGCTAAGCGACGAGATTTATGAGCACATTGTGTACGCACCGGCGGAGCATCACTCGATCGCGGCGATGGAGGGGATGTGGGAGAGAACGATGGTGGTGAATGGGTTTTCTAAATCCTTCGCCATGACGGGATGGCGTCTCGGATACGTCGCCGCACCCAAGCACTTTGCGCGAGCGATGAGCATGATTCAATCACAAATCACGAGCGGTCCAAACTCCATTTCGCAAGAGGCGGCGATGGCGGCGTTGGATATGGGATACAAGGGTGGCGAGGACGTCGCGGCGATGGTTCGAGCGTTCGAGCAACGCCGAGATTTCGTCTCGTCTCGTCTCAACGCCATCGAAGGCATCAAACTTCCCAAAGTAGACGGCGCATTTTACGTCTTTCCCGACGTCAGCGCTTTTTTCGGCGGTAACGCCTCGGCAAAAGACTTTGGTCCCGTCGCGGACGTCGACGAGCTCTGCCGCTACATTTTAGAGAAAGGTCGCGTCGCCCTCGTCCCGGGTTCCGCGTTCGGCGTCCCGGACTGTCTCCGCATCTCTTACGCCGCGAGCAACGAGACCCTCGACCAAGCTCTCGGGCGCATCGAAGCATGTCTCGATCCAGCCGTGTTCACGCGAAACACGCGGTGATGATTTGACATTTTTTAACGACTCGACCAGTCTGTACGCCAAACCTCACTTTCTCACGCACGCACTCAACCATGACTGAGCCGCGCTCGACGCTCACGCCGGACCTCCGCGACCGCGCCTTTCGCGTTTTCAAATGCCCCGCGCGTCTCGGCACGTCCTCGGAACTCATCAAGTCGAACGGCGGCGGCGGCGGCGGGGACAAGCGCGCGCTCGTCGAGCTCGCAGAGTTTCTCGAGGACACCGTCGTTCGCGCGCTCCCCGTCGACGCCCGCGGGGTCTTGCGCGCGGCTCGGCGCGGGGAAACCTCCGCGGTGGATGCGTTGACGGCGTACGGTGAGGCGTTGACGCCCGCGCTTGGGAAACTGGGAGAGGCGTCGAACGAAGCGATCGTGGACGAGTTGCTCGAACGAGCCGTCGCGTTGCGACATTCGGACGCGAGGGAAGAAGCCCCAGCGGTCGAGGCGATGGAGCGGTCGAGTAAGAGGTTAAAGCTGGCGGCGATGGAGCAGGATGTTGGGGCGGCGATCTCGGAGAATGGACGGGCGAGGGATGCGCTGATGGCGTTGGCGAGGACGTTGGGGACGTTGCGCGCGGAGGACGAGGCGCCGACGGACGCGTTGGACGCGTGCGTGCTCTTGGAAAAGTGCGTCGCGGCGAACGAGAGGTTCGTCACGCCGTTTACGTCGGTGGATGGGGCGGAAGCGGCGAGGAATCCGCCGAGTTTGGATGACGTGCCAAGCGGGGTGGGGTTGCCGGATGACGCGACTGTGGCAAAGGCGGTGAGCGTGGCGAGGTTGTTGCACGTCAACGATTTGCGTCGCTTACAGAGCGACGTCGACGCGTTTTTGGTCTCTATGCAAGAGTACACCGCCGATCCAAAGACCGATTCGCGCATCGGTCGCGTCGGGAGATGAGGAGGAGGAAGGGGCGATGAACGAGCGTACACGTAGACTACACACTACCTAGACATTTGATAATACAACCACTAGTAAAGACGACTAGAACGCCTCATCGCCGCCCGCGAACACTTGCGCGAGAGAAATCAGAGCATGAAGTTACAGCTTCCATCGTCACGCAAAGATTTCCGCATGAGCGCGCGCGGGGATGACGGTTTACCTCCCCCAAATATGGACGCGAACGCGCCGAGCGATTTCTCTCTCGCCACCTCCTCGTACCCATCCCCCGAATACAGCGCACACGGCGCCGGCTGATCCAGCCGCACGTGCAACCACACGTCACACCCACCCATCTCCAAAACCAACTCCTCGACCGCCCTGAGCAACGCGCGACCGACGCCTCGTCTTCGCGACGAAGCCCCCACGCACGCGTTGGCCAAATACGCCGCATCCGTCGGCGGCGACATCGACCTATCGCTCTCCTCCGGCCTCGACTTTCCCGAGATGGACACAGTGACGAACCCAACAATCTCAGTCGTCTCTTGCTCGTTCGCACTCGTCGTCGTCGTCGTCCGTTCGGCGACGAGCGCCACCTCATCCGCGGCGTCACCAGTAGCCAAACCAATCAAATATTTCAACACGTACGCCCTCGGTTTAGCATCCTCCGTCCCTTCGAACGCCCCGTACACGAGGTCAATGCACGCCTTGGCGTCCGATTCCCGCATCTTCCTCGTCGTCGTCCCGCTCGCGGCGTCCTCCCGAGAAAACCGCGTCTGAATGTCAAAGAGTTCATCCTCTCTCGCGCTTCGTCGAGCTAAAACCATCCGCCGCTGTTTCGACGACGACGGCGTCGCCCCGTCCCGACGCTCGCCGCGCGTCGTCATCGTCGTCACGATGTCGCGCGTCCATCCCGCCGTCGTTCGCATCGTCGTCGTCGCCCCGCGTCGTCGTCTGCGGTTCGCACCGACTGAGTGATTGATTAATCGAAAAGCACCCCAACCCACACAACTCGACGCTCGACGCTTCGACGGAAACCGCGACGACGACGGAACGATGTCGAGCAAGGATGACGTCGCGCGTCTCGAACGCGAACTCGCCGGGCTCGCCCTCGACGCGAAACAGGTGCGCCGACCGGCACGCGAACGCGAACGCGAACGATCATCGATCGCGAGTCAACGATCTGAAACCACGTTCGCGACGACGGACCGACTGACTGACGACGCGCGCGCACGAACAGCCCGGAAAACTGACGGAGACGCTGGAAAAAATGATGGCGCTCGAGAAAACGTACCGCCTCGCGGCGGATTTCGTCGCGGCGCCGCGAACGTGCGTGGCGATCGTGGACGTGTTGCGCGCGTGCGAAGATTGGGATGGTTTACGCGAACACGTCTCGGCGTTGGTAAAAAGACGGGCGCAGCTCAAGCAAGCCATCACGGCGGTGGTGAGGCGGTGCATGGAATTCGTGGATGAAGCTCCTGGGGCGGAACAGCGGTTGAAACTGATTGAGACGCTGTGCGACGTGACGAGCGGGAAGATTTTCGTAGAGGTTGAAAAGAGCCGACTGACGCGCGCGTTGGCGAGGATGCACGAAGAGGAAGGGAGGATCGCCGAGGCGTGCGGGGTGATGCAAGAGGTGGCGATTGAGACGTACGGGGCGTTGACTCGGCACGAAAAGCTATTCTTCATCGAGGAACAGGTGAGGTTGTGCTTAGCGAAGAAGGATTATTTGAGAGCGTTGATTTTAAGTCGGAAAATCAACCCAAAGACGTTTGACGAGCTCATCGAAAAGGAGAAAAAAGATGCGGAAAAGGCTGCGGTGGCGGCGAAAGATGAGAGCGAGCGAAGCGAAAAGGAAAAGGAAGAGCTCAGGGCGGAAAAGCTGAAGAAGGAGGGTCAGGTGGAGCACGCAGAGGCGTACTTTGAACCGACAGATGAGGGCATTCCGTCGCTCGAGGCGCTCAAGCTGCGCTACTACGAGCTCATGGTGGAGTACTATAGTCATAGCGATGAATACCTGGAGCAGTGCCGGTGCTACCAGAACATCATGGAGTGCGCCGAGGTTCGCGATGACCCGGCTCGATGGGGTCCGACGCTCAAAAAGATTGTCTGGTTGGTGTGTTTGAGCAAGCAAGAGCCGATGCAACGCTCCATTTTACACGGCGTCAAGGCGAACCTCAAACTGAGCGACCTCCCCCCGCACGAGGCGCTCGTCAAGCAGTTTTGCACGAAAGAAATCATCCACTGGACGACGCTTCAGGAGCGATACGCGTCGGAAATTGCGTCAGAGACTGAGATTTTCGGCGGCGAAAAGGGTGCCAAGCGCGTCGAGGATTTAAAGCTTCGCGTCATCGAGCACAACATGCTCGTCGTGTCTTCGTACTACTCTCGCGTCTCCATCGCTCGGCTCTCTGAGCTCTTGTGTCTCACCCCGGATGAGACGGAGAAGCATCTCGCGTCATGCGTCGTGGATAAGTCTGTCGCCGCTAAGATTGATCGCCCGGCGGGACTCGTCGACTTTTCCGCCGTGAAACCCGCCGATTGGCTTTTGAACAAGTGGGTCGGAAACATCGACGCCCTCTTGACGTGTCTCGATAAATCCAGTCATCTCATTCAAAAGGAGGCGCAAACCTTCAAGGTGACGCTGTGAAGAAGACGCGTAGTTTGTTTTTGTACACCCACCGGTCGTTCTTTTGATGATACCGCGAGCACTTACTACACGAATGAACTAAATGAATTATTACACCGCTCGCTCTAAACGAAACGCTCTTTTCGACGGAGAAACGAACGACGCGTCGTGGCGTGTACCACGTTGGAATCACGACCCGCCGCCGTCGTCGTCGGCGTCGTCGGCGTCACCGCCCATCCCACCGCCGAGCACCGCCGCGCTTTCCCGCCTCGTCGCATCCGCCCTCCGTTCCGCCAAGTCTCTCTCCCACGCCTCAGCCTCCCTCGACCCGGCGGCCAAAAACACCTCAAACTTCCCGCTCGCATCCGCCCGTCGCTCGCACGCATCCTCACACGCCGCCGAACACATCTCACACGCCTCCTCCGCGTTCGCGCTCGCCGTCGCGCGTTCACACGCCGATCTACACGCCGACGCGCACGCCTCGCCGCGTTCATAAAACGCTCCGGCGTCCGCGTCCGCGCCGTCCGCGTCGCCCGCCCCGCTCGGCGCGCCCCCGTGCGTCGCGATGGCTTGTTTCTCCAGACCCTCGACTCGGGCGAACACCCTCACGACGTACGACGTCGTTCTCGACGCGATCGATCCGTCCGTCGGCGCAGACGTCGATGATTTCGACGCGTCCGTCGTCCTTCGCCGTCTCGTCATTGCGAAAAAATCATCATCATCGTCAACGTCCTCGGTCGCTTCGTCGTCGATTCCACCCGATGTATCGCTCGAACCCTCGACGCGACGCGTCGACGCGACGCCGCGGACGCGAATCGCGCGAAACCGCGGCGCGGGTGGGCGTCCGGCGACGGATGGGTGGTGATTCACGTCGTCCGCTGCTCCAGCTGGCATCTTCAGCGCGTCGTTGAATGCCGCCGACGCGTTAGTCTTTGACGCGCGCGTCCGTCATGTCGAACGATGACGACGCGTCGGAACGACGAGGACGAGAAGGAGGAGTCGACGATGCCGAAATCGGTCGCGCGTCGTCGTCGTCATCGAACGGTACGGTATCGTTGACGACGTCGAACGTACATTTGATTCAGAAACGGTTTGATGATGATGTGGACGTTGTTGACGTCGACGATACCGACGCGCGAGGAGAAGGAGGAGGACGACGGGTATCGAAAGAGCGCGCGACGTCATCGTCGTCATCGTGGGATTTACGGCGCGAGGGCACGACGGCGTCGCTGTGGGCGGCGATGCGACTTCGTGATGATAAAATTCATGACAAAGATGACTTACAGACGGAACGCTGGTCGGATGTCGATTTGTACGCGACGAAACGCGCGCTGTACCGATCGCGCGTCGAATGCTCCCGCGCGATCGCCCGCGGGGCGTTATTACGGTGGAAGCTCGCGTGTGTGCCGCGGGTGAGCGCGGCGCGGGTCGCGGACGCGGCGGTTCGTGCGCGCGAGCGCAGAGCGACGCAAAGCGCGTTTGATCGATGGTGCGCGCAAACCCCCGGGATTTCTCGCCGGCGTCGTCGGCGACGACGGGGGGGCGCGCGCGCCCGGCACGGCGGAGGAATTTCTTTCGGTGGCGACGACGACGACGACGGTCCGATGACGCCGGTGGATTTTTTAAACGACGAAGAGTTTCCGACGGATTATCGCGACGAGTTGGAAATTCGGTTGAAACAAATCGCTCGGTTGGAGGACGCGTTGCGCGAGGCGAACGCTCGGGAGGCGCGCGCGGCGTCTGGGGAGGCGTTCGAGGTGGAGATGCGCAAGTTTAGATCGCACTTGACGAACATACAGCGAGAGCTGGAGAATGTGAAGCGGGAGAGGGATGCTTATAAGAAGAAGTGGACCGAGTCGGGCGGACCGGCGGCGTTGAAATCGGTCGAGGAGCGACGCGCGAATCAGAGAACGATGGCGACGCAAACCATGTTTGACGCCGACGCCGACGGTCCCGGTGCCGAGAAGGCGCGCGCCGAGGAGAAAGCCGCCGCGATCGCGAACGCGGTACCGGCGACGAAGAGCGAGATTCGAGCGGCGGAAAAGAAATGGGTGGATCAAGCGCGTTTGTTTCAACAAAAGTTTGAGCGACAAATGGAAATTACGAGCGAATTTGAACGGAAACTTCGAGAGGAACGCACGCGGTTGTTGCGAAGCGAAACGCGGTACGAGGCGAGAATTCAAGAGATGGCGAAGAAACACGCAGAGGAGATCATTGAGATGCGATCGCGGGCGGTTGGGGTGAAGGAGGAGGAGGAAGACGCGCGATCGACGGGCGACGCGGAGGATGGATTGACGTACGCGTCGCCGGCGAGTCTGGATGACGACCGATTCGCCGAGTACGCCAAGATTGGAGCCGCACGCGGAGTCGGTGACGACAGAGACGACGATGTCTACGACAGCGATAGGTCTCTCCCGACGTCACCCGCGGAGGAGGAGAGGTTTTCAACCCCCGCGGGCGGCGACGCCAGCCTTCGCGCGCCAACCGCCGCCGCTTCGGAACGCCCCGAACGATTCGAAACCGCCTCCAAGCGGTTACACTTTGCCTCTCTCGACGACTTTTCGTCATCGAGCGAAGACGAATACAAGGGTGGCGATGTCGATCAAGATTTGAATCGTCGTGCGGTTCCATCACCGCCGCCGCCGCCGGTTTCCGCCGGGGCGACGAGGAAACCGATTCGTCTCACCGTCGCCGTGGCCAAACTCGTCATGATGGGTCACTCCCAACGCGACGCCATAGACGCCCTCAAACGCGTCGACGGGAACAACGTTCAGGCTGCCGACGCGTGGCTTAAAACCCGGGCGTAAACGAGACTCGTTCGGCGCGGCGTGCGGTATCGTCGCGAAATTGTAAAAATTCAACGCGGAGCGCGTCCTCGGTTGACTTTTCCATGCATTCTAAAAAATCGCCCACCCTCGTCACACGCCGACGCGACGGAGCGCGGACGCATTGAGCGTGCGATCGCGACGGAGGGTTTAAACCGCCCGGAAATCGCGCGGCAAAATGGTGAGACGACGACGCGACGACGCGACGAACGACGACGAACGAACGACGACGACTCGT
>Ga0181594_10003148_pt1 | contig 15017 bp, 12 predicted proteins | sample 071ome_18_FD_145603 | JGI IMG/M metagenome (GOLD analysis project Ga0181594, IMG submission 145603) | Coastal salt marsh microbial communities from the Groves Creek Marsh, Skidaway Island, Georgia - 071413BT metaG (spades assembly) | ecosystem: Environmental > Aquatic > Marine > Intertidal zone... | reverse complement strand
AAAGGACCGTGGGGTGTAGACGAATGGAGCCGCGCCCTGCCGTTCAATGATGCGGGTTTGAGACGTCCCAACGATCACCAACGTGCGCATGTCGGCCATTTCCGGGCGCGCATCTTTGAGCGTTGTTACGGTTATATTTTCTTCATCGGTGCTGACCGCACGGGCAAAAAAGATAGGCACATCTGGCCCGGCAGCCTCACGCAGAATGTCTAATACTCGCGCAAATCCTTCGGGACGCGCTTTGGATCGGGGATTGTAAAAGCCCATGGCAAAACCAGCTTCTGCCGCGAGCCTGAGACGTTTTTCGATCACCGTCCAAGGTTTGAGGTTGTCGCTGAGATTGATCGCACAGAAATCATGTCCCAGCGGTGCTCCGAGACGGGCTGAGGCGGCAAGCATTGCCGTGATACCGGGAAGCACTTCGATCTCAAGAGAGCGCCATTCCATGGGGCCGCTTTCCACGGCTTCAAAAACAGCCGCAGCCATCGCGAACACACCGGGATCGCCAGAAGAGACGACAACCACTTTTTTCCCAGCCAACGCCATGTTCAGAGCATCTTGAGCCCGCTCAAGCTCGACACGATTGTCTGAGGCGTGAAGCGTCAAACACGGGCGCTTGGGCACGCGCGCGACGTAGGGAATATAGCCGACGACATCTGTAGCCTCGGCAAGAGCAGATTGCACCTCTGGCGTGACCAGCGCCTCAGCCCCGGGACCCAGCCCCGCGATTTTGACCCAGCCCGTCATGGTCTGCGGCCCTGACCATGTACGATAATGATTGAAAAATAGGGTGTTGAGTCGTCGTCTACTTCGTTAAGCTTTTGAACTTCGCTATTGGTCATAGCCGCATGGCGTACGATCCATGCCCGCTCATAAAGCCCGCTGGATGTGAGCGCACGTTTGACCTTTCCCAGATGTTGACCAATTTTCATCACTACCAAAGCATCGCTCTGGCGCATTTTTTGGATCAGGACCTCTTCGGGCAAGGTGCCCGTAAGGACGGTTAGCACATCATCTCCCCAAGTAATGGGGTGACCCGTCTGCGTCCATGCTGCAGACATACCGGTGATCGCAGGGACCACGCAGACGGGGTGGCTGTCTTTCACACGGGTGTATATATGCATGAAGGAGCCGTAAAAAAATGGATCTCCTTCGCAGAGGACCGTAACTGATATTCCCTGATCCGAGAACGTCTTGATACGTGCAGCGCAACCTTCGTAAAATTCAGAAAGCGCAACGTTATAGGCGGGATCGCTCAGAGCAATTTCTGTGGTGACGGGATATTCCATCGCGTATTCCACAACATTTTCCGCAAGAAGAGTATCAACAATGGTGCGTGCATGCCCCTTGCGGCCCTTTTTTCGAAAATAGGCGACATGGCTACTTTTTCGCAGAATACGGTCTGCTTTGACGCTCATCAGATCCGGATCACCCGGTCCCAACCCAAGTCCGTATATAACGCCTTTGTCGGTACTCATCTACTTACTCTTTCCGGCTGGCAAGCGCATTGACAGCGGCGACTGTGATGGCGCTGCCGCCCAAGCGGCCGCGGACGATACAACAGGGCACAGGGCAGGCGTCCCAAAGGGCGTCTTTGCTTTCAACCGCACCCACAAACCCCACAGGACAGCCAATGATTGCGGCAGGGCGGGGGCAGGTTGGGTCTTCGAGCATGTTCAAAAGATGAAAAAGCGCCGTTGGCGCATTGCCTATGGCGACAATAGCTCCATCCAGATGGGGCCGCCACAGTTCTAATGCTGCCGCAGAGCGTGTATTGCCCATCTCTGAGGCCAAAGCCCGCACGCCCTCTGAATGAAGGGTGCAGATGATGTCATTGTCGGCCGGAAGTCGCGCGCGCGTGATGCCTTCTGACACCATCCGCGCATCGCATAAAATTGGTGCGCCACCTTCAAGAGCCGCGCGGGCAACCCGGGCGAAGCCTGCGGAAAATTCGATGAATTCAGAAAGCCCGACCATACCAGCGGCATGGATCATGCGCACGGCCACGATTTCTTCATCCTTGTCAAAACGCGCCAGATCGCTTTCGGCACGGATCATGCGAAAGGATTGTTCATAGATAGCAGCACCGTTGGTTTCGTAGGTATAGGGCATCACAGTCTTTCAATTTCTTTGATCAGCTGATTTTGTGTCAAAGCTGATGTGTGTGGTACATCCCATGGCGCGCCATTGAGGATCAGGTCGTAACGCCCGTCGCGTCCCGTTACCGTGATTTCTGCTGTTTTGGGAAATGCACATCCTTTGGCGCAGCCGGACACATGGAGGGATTTGGTGGTTTTTGCAGAGAGGATCTGCGCGACTTTGCGCGTCTCCACGCTTGCAGCCTGACAGGCGGGCGCGCCCGAACAGGCATTTGCCTGACCGAGATGCTGCTGCGGGGAGAGGATAAAGCCTTTGGTTTGAACGGCTTTGGCACCTTCAAGAAGCAGGCTTCGCCAAGGTGTGAGGCGAATGGCAGTTGCCGCGCTGTCGTTCATCAAGTCGCGTAAGGCACTGGCGGAGCTTTGACCAAAGGGAATCCCCACAACGAATCCCAGATCATTCTGCCCGGGGGGGAGCGGGGCGTTGTGCCGAACGGATCTTGGCACCTCCTGCCAGTCTTTGGGAAGTGGCTGCTCGAGCAAATGCCGAGCCATGCGACCTGCCTGCCTCCCGCCTGTCTGAACAAACCATTCTGCCAGTTTGTGCATGGCTGAAACGGCGTTTTCCCTTGAAACGGTGCGTCCAGCGGTTGTTCCGTCAGCATAAATAAGAACCGTTTTGGCATCCAATATTTCCAGACGGATATCGGCAGAGATGTTCTGCAAGGAGCGTTGTCCTTCCGTGTCTATTGAAAACCCGAATTTAGACGGTAGCGGCGGAAGCTCCGCTAAGCGATCATAGAATTCTCCGGCCAGTTTTTCACCAAGGCTGCCGTGGTCCCAGTTGGGGGCTAAAATCAAATTGCGTCCCGGTTGCGCTTCTTGTTCGGGGTCGATAAGCGCGAGATCATAAAGCGCGCTCAAAATCTCTGTGTGATTTTTCTCTGATACGCCCCGAAGCTGAAGATTGGCACGGTTCGTGACATCGATCATTGTGTTGCCAAACCGCTCGCTCAACTCCAGAATTGAAAAAACGGCCTCTCTTGTCAGTCGCCCATATCGCGGGCGCACACGCACGATCAACCCGTCACCTGACGCCATAGGCTGTTCTGCCGTGGGGCACCATCCTTTTGGGGCCGGGCGCATCATGCCGCTCCTTCAAGAGACGCGAGAACAGAATTGCGCCGCGATATCCAAAGTCCCGCCGCATGAAGCGCGTCAAATCTGGTTTTCATCGCGGCGTAGGCTTCGGGGTTATGTGTTTTCAGAAAGTCTGAAATTACGTCATTCCCAAGCGTTGCCTCATAATAGCTGTCAAAAAGATGGGGGCCAACAACGCCAGCAAGATTGGCGAATGCCGCCATATGATCGAGCGTCACGGCAATTTCTGCCGCCCCGCGAAACCCGTGGCGCTGCATACCGGCGATCCAGTCGGGATTGGCTGCCCGCGCTTGCACAACACGTGCGATTTCCTCTTTCAGGCTGCGCGCGCGCGGCGATTGAGGTAACGTATTGTCCAGATGATAAAGCGCGGCACTGCCCCCAGTCACAGATTGTGCCGCTGCAAATCCTGCTTCATGAGTGGCATAATCGGAGGCAAGCAAAAGATCGCTTTCGCGCAGGTCTTGTGTATGCACAAAACTATCCGCTTTTCTGACAACCTCTCTTATGCTTTGGGGCTCATGGCTGACTTGGTCCCCCTCAAAGCTAAAGGAACTTGCGGCCAACCATGCGTCTCCGGCTTCTTTGCGCGCCGCCTCTGTAAAGGTTTCGGACAGTCCTCCCATGGACAATCCATAACTTCCGGGCTTTGGACCAAAGACGCGGGATAGGGCTGTTTGATCAACATAGGGGTTCCAGTCTTTGGCTTCGTCTTTTTCACAAAGGGCTCTGATTGCCTGCATGAAGAGCGCGGACAATGTGGGAAAGACATCCCTGAACAATCCAGACACGCGTAACGCCACATCTAGGCGGGGGCGTTCCAATTCCGCAATCGGAATGATTTCAATGCCGCTTACCCGTTCTGAACCTTTGTCCCATTTGGGTTTCACTCCCAAAAGATGCAGCGCCATGGCAAAATCTTCACCTGCCGTGCGCATAGTGGAGGAGCCCCACAGGTCGACCACCAGATGCCTTGGATAGTCGCCATGGTCCTGAAGGTGACGGCGCACCAGTTCTTCTGCCAATTTCACACCCTGCGCATAGGCTGAGCGCGTGGGAACAGAGCGCGGATCGGTGGTGAATAGGTTTCGACCCGTTGGCAGAACATCGCTGCGCCCTCGATAAGGCGACCCTGAAGGGCCGGCTTGGACACGTCGCCCCGACATCGCTTTTCTGAGGCCATCGCGTTCGGATTGGACGGCTATTGCGGCGTCGAAGTCTAATTTTGTCTCTGGAAGGCGGCCATAAATATGTAATCCGTCACCAAACTGGCTTTCTTTTACATCACAAACAAAACGATCAATGCGTGTGATGGCTTCGGCCGTGCTGGTGGCTTGGTTCAAGCCAAGATCATGCTCGACGCCAAGCGCCTGTGCTTCGCTGCGTATATCGTCCTGAAGGCGGTCCCTGCGTTTCGGATCAAGACCGTCCGCGTTGGAAAACTCATCCAATAGATTTTCCAGATGCGCCAATCTGTCGGGCGTTGCGCTTTGTTTGAGGGCAGGCGGGATATGTCCCAAGGTGATGGCGCCAATGCGCCGCTTGGCCTGAGCAGCCTCGCCGGGATCGTTCACGATAAAGGGGTAGATAACTGGAAGATCCCCGATCAGAGCTTCGGGCCAACATGCCTCGGATAAGGCCACCGATTTTCCCGGCAACCATTCCAATGTGCCATGGGCCCCGATATGGATCAGTGCGTCCACATGACATGTTTTTCTCAGCCATAGATAAAAGGCCACATAGGAATGGCGGGGTGTGCGGGCTGTATCGTGATAATCCGCATCGCGCGTTGCGACAGAGCCGCGTTCGGGTTGAAGAGCAACAATTGCCGACCCGCATCGCAGCGCGCGAAAGGCAAAATGTCCCCCGTTAAAGGCGGGGTCGTCTTCTGGGGGTCCCCAGACATCAAACAGCGTCTTAGTAAGTGTGACGGGAAGGGAGGCGAGCGCGCTCATATAGGCCTCGACGTCCCAGTGTAGATAATTGCTTTTGAGCCTGTTGGTGAGATCATCAATATCGCTAATAGCATGTCCGTCTGCCAAGATATCCGCGAGGATCGCCTGTGCAGAGGCCAGCGCGTCCAACCCCACCGCATGGGCCATATTCCACTCTTTGCCGGGGTAGGTAGATAGGACCAGTGCCGTCGTTCTCTGGTTGCGTGGTTTGGTCTGCAGCGCCACATGCGCGGCTAGCCTATCGACGAGTGCCTTAATCCGCTCTGGATCACCTTGATGAGCGAAGCGGGAAAATTCCAGATCGGGATCGCGCCTTGAAGGTTGTTTGAAAGATCCCACACCACCAGACAAACGACCGTCTACTTCGGGAAGAACCACATGCATGGCAAGATCTGCTGGGGAAAGCCCTCGTTCGGCCTCTTGCCAGTCTTTACGTCGTGACGTGGCAAGCATCATCTGAAAGACGGGCACATCGCCTGCATCAAGAGGGGAAGTCCCATCGCCCCCGATACCAGAAAACGCTGTCGCGTTGACGATCGCTACGGGGGTGAGGTGGCGAATTTGACGCGCCATCCAACGGGCGGCTTCCGGTTCCTTGAGCGAAGGTGCAAACAGCCCGATCACGTCAAAACCCTGTTCTTTTAACTGCTTGCTCAGCACTTCAAACGGGTCAAGGTCGGCAGCGGTAAGGTAAGAGAGATAAAAACAGACGGCCACAAGCGGTTTTTTATCGATGCGACACGCCACCTGTGCGGGACAGATCACCCCGTTTTCCCTCGTCCACCCCCCGACACGGGGAAGCCGCTTGGGTCCAAAGCTTGGCTTGACATAAAGCCCCGCGGCCAATGCCAGTTGACCAAGGGCCGCACGCGCCGCTTCTGCACCGCCTGTGTCACAGAGCGCACAGAGGCGGCGCAATGTGGACACCGGAAGCGTGGACATTTCGTCCAACTGAGCGTCGACCCGTCCATCCGCTGGTAAGATTGCAAGGGCTATATTTTTTTCCGCGGCCAAGGCGCGCACTTGTTGAACACCGTAGTCCCAATATGACTTGCCACCAATCAGACGTATCAAAATTCCCCGCGCATGGCTGAGGGTCTTTTCGATATAGGTATCCACTGAGAGTGGATGTTTCAGTCCCACAAGATTGGCCAAGCGTAAGGTTGGCAATTCACTCTTCCCAAGATGCCATCCGGCGGCAAATGCGCCAAGATCGCTGTCCGAAAACGAAAGCACCACCAGATCGGCTGGCGATTGATCAAGATCCACAGGTGTTTCTGTGGCATCTAAACCGTGACTTTCGCGGAAGATGACATGCATCTTTTAGCCTTTCAACACCGCTTCGATACGATCGCGTGAAATGTCATCGTGTTCGCCGATCACAACAAGGCGCCCCATGCGGGTCTCCTCTGCTTTCCACGGGCGGTCATATTGTGCGCGTACGCGGCTTCCAACCGCCTGCACTAAAAGGCGCATGGGTTTGCCTTTGACTGCCGCATACCCTTTGACACGCAGAATATTTTGTTCACGCGCGATACGTTCGATTTTTGCGCTGAGCGTCTCAGGACTGTCCACTTCATCCAATTCCACGACGATACTGTCAAAATCCTCATGATCGTGATCATGCGCTTCATCGTGGTGGGACGGACGCGCCAAAAGATCATCCTCTGCCGCCGCGCCAAGACCAAGGATCACGCGCGGGTCAACCACACCCTCAGCCACCTCAACGATAGGAAGGGGACGGGGTGTTTCCTTTGCAATCACTGATTTCGCCGCAAGGATCGCTTCCGAGGAGGCAAGATCCGTTTTCGTCAAAAGGATGATATCGGCGCAGGCCATTTGATCTTCAAAAACTTCCGAAAGCGGAGTTTCGTGATCAAGGCTGTCATCAGCTTCTTGCTGCGTGCGCACAGCGTCCACATTCGGGGCAAAACGCCCCTCAGCGACGGCTTCGGCATCTGCCAAGGCAATCACTCCGTCCACTGTGATTTTGGAGCGGATATCGGGCCAGTCAAATGCTTTGAGCAATGGCTTTGGCAAGGCAAGACCTGAGGTTTCGATCAAAATATGTTCAGGCTTGGGATCAAGCTTCATGAGCGCTTCGATCGTGGGTATGAAATCATCAGCCACCGTGCAGCAAATGCATCCGTTCGCAAGCTCCATGATGTTTTCTTCGGGGCAGTCGGGAATGGAGCAACTTTTCAGGATCTCTCCGTCGACGCCAACATCGCCAAACTCATTGACAACAACTGCCAAGCGTTTTCCGCCTGCATTTTGCATCAAATGGCGGATCAAAGTGGTTTTGCCACTGCCCAGAAATCCGGTGATTACAGTGACGGGAAGTTTGGTGAGTTCAGTCATGATAGGCCTCTAAAGGGGGAATGCGGGCGATGCAGTTCTTGCGAAAATGTTCTGGTCTTTCACGCCAAGGCACTAGCCCATCGGCGGCATTCAGATATTTGTTCACGCCATCAAGGATGATTTCAACATGTTCTTCAGGGTCCAGATTGCCATAGACATAGCTCCACCGGCCTTCGCCGCGCAGCACAATTGTACAGCCTTGTGAACAATTAGAAATGCAATTGACACCGTGAATTTGAACGAGCTTGGGAAGGTCTACGGCAGTCAGTGCGTCAAACAGGATTTCTCCCGGACGTTTGTCGCCATCGCGCAACTCCAAACCCTTTCGGCATGTGTTACAGACAAGCAATTCAATCGGTTTTTGGTGTTTCTGGGGATCCTTGCTGTCCATAGTGGCCTCTTTATCGGGCGTGTTGCGACCAAATGGGGAAGGGCAGGACATGCACCACATTAAAGCGCATGGACCCGCTCCCGGCACACCCCGTCCGGACTGGGTTAAACGTTGTGTTGGCAGGTCTCCCGGCTTGCGGATTCAAAGGCAATGGCCTTAGCGCGCAATGTCCCTTCCCGACAGGGTCAGTGGTGACATACGCATTTCCGGTCACGGTCGCGGGGGCGGCTGCGTTTTCGGATCTTGACCATCTGTGGTCGTAAATCCTATCGCATTCCCTCTTCGCCTGATCTATGAACAGGAACCAACGTAGCGCTGCAATGCGCCTTTCAGGGCGTTGTGTCAAGTAAAAGGAAAACCCATGGTCGATGAAAATCAACGCCACACCGAGAAAATGAAAAAAATCAAAGCGGCCCGTGACAAAATCATGGCAACCAAGACCGAAGAAAAAGGTCTCATCATGGTGCACACAGGGGCAGGGAAAGGCAAATCTTCTTCTGGGTTTGGGATGATCATGCGCTGCATTGCCCATGGCATGCCCTGCGCGGTTGTGCAGTTTATCAAGGGGACATGGATGACTGGCGAGCGCAAGCTGCTGACGGAACAATTTGCGCAGGCCTGCACCTTTGTGGTGTCTGGCGAAGGCTTTACTTGGGAAACCCAAGACCGCGAACGCGACATCGCCGCCGCGCAGGCAGGATGGGCGCGTGCCAAAGAGCTGATTTTGGATGAAAATATCCAATTTGTGCTGCTGGATGAAATCAATATCGCGTTAAGGTATGATTATCTGGATATCGACGAAGTTGTCGATTTTCTCCTGACCCAAAAACCGGCGATGACCCATGTCTGCCTGACAGGGCGAAATGCGAAACCTGAACTGATCGAGGCGGCAGATCTTGTCACCGAAATGAGCTTGGTCAAACATCCCTTCAAAGATGGTGTCAAAGCCCAACTTGGCGTGGAATTTTAAATGCCGGCCCTGATGTTTCAGGGGACGGGGTCCAATGTGGGTAAATCCCTCTTGGTGGCAGGTCTCTGTCGCGTGTTGCGCAATCGGGGCATCAGTGTTGCACCGTTTAAACCGCAAAACATGTCTAATAATGCCGCAGTGACAGTGGACGGAGGCGAGATCGGGCGCGCCCAAGCGCTGCAGGCGCGCGCCGCAGGACGCGATCCCCATACAGATATGAACCCCGTCCTTTTGAAGCCGGAAAGCGAAACAGGCTCTCAAATTATTGTGCAGGGCAGACGGCATGCCACAGCCAAGGCGCGCGAATATGCCGCGTTGAAACCCCAACTGATGCGACCGGTTTTAGAAAGTTTCGAGCGTCTTAAGAACAGTGTTGATATCGTTCTGGTCGAAGGCGCGGGAAGCCCCGCCGAAGTGAACCTGCGCAAGGGCGATATCGCGAATATGGGTTTTGCGCGCGCGGCTAATGTGCCGGTGGTGCTTGTGGGCGATATTGATCGTGGCGGTGTGATCGCACAGCTGGTGGGCACGAAGGTCGTTCTCGATCCAGCAGACGAAGCGATGATAGGGGGGTTTATCGTCAACAAGTTTCGTGGCGATGTGAGCCTTTTTGACGATGGATATCGTATGTTGGAAACCCGCACCACTTGGCAGGGTTTTGGCGTTTTGCCCTATTTTTCTCAGGCTTGGAAACTTCCCGCCGAAGACGCGCTGGACATTGCCACACCACTGCGGCCCGGAAAACCCCATATCGTCTGCCTCGGGCTGTCGCGGATAGCAAACTTTGACGATCTTGACCCGCTGAGCAACGATCCAAATCTGCAGGTCAGCGTTCTTAGGGCTGGTCAGCCGATCCCGGCAGATGCAACCCTTGTTATTATTCCTGGCACCAAATCTACGAGAGGCGATTTGGAGTTTTTGAAATCTCAAGGTTGGGACATAGACCTGCGTGCGCATCATCGCCGCGGGGGCCATATCTTGGGCATCTGTGGGGGCTATCAGATCTTGGGCAAAACGATCAGCGATCCCGAGGGGATAGAGGGCCCCGCCGGCACGTCAGAGGGGCTCGGTTTTCTGGATGTTGAAACGCGGATGAGCCAGAATAAATCCCTGACGCGGGTCAATGCCAGTTATGGGGTTAGGGCGTTGACCATTGAGGGCTATGAAATTCATATTGGTGAAACGCATGGACCGGACTGCGCGCGTCCTTTTGCATATATCGAAGACCGCCCAGAGGGGGCGCAAAGCCTGACAGGTCAGGTCAAAGGCACCTATCTGCACGGGTTGTTCAGCAATGATTTGTTTCGCAAAACCTTCCTTACCGGAATTGGACTAGATAGCGGCACAGGGAATTACGAAAGTGACGTGGAGCAAACTCTGGATGCGTTGGCCGCACACATAGAAGGTCACTTGGACGTTGATCAGATGCTGGGTGTCGCTGGATATAAAGCATAACCTTTCGTGGCATATCACCGCGCGGGCGCCAAGTTTGCGTTTATCGCTGGAACTTTGACAGATTATTGTTTTGACTGAAGCCATTCCGCAAACCCATATGGCGCGGAGACTTCAATTGGATCATAGGGGGATCTAGGTGCTGCAAAATGAACTAGAAGGTCTTTTGGTTATTTCTCTGGAGCAGGCAGTTGCTGCCCCATACTGTGGTCTTTTATTGGCAGATGCAGGCGCAAGAGTGATCAAAGTGGAGCGCCCAGAAGGGGATTTTGCGCGGCAGTATGATGATGGCGTCAACGGAGAAAGCGCAATCTTTGCTTGGCTGAATCGTGGAAAAGAATCAATAACCCTGAACTTAAAGAACGCCGAAGACCTTTCCGTTATGAAGGCCATGTTGCGCAATGCGGATGTGTTCGTGTCCAATTTGGCACCCGGTCGGGTGGCTGAGATGGGGTTGTCGGGACAAACGCTTCGGATTGAAAATCCAAAGCTGATCACCTGTACAATTTCGGGATACGGCGAAACAGGGGCGGGTGCGCAGAAGAAAGCATATGATTTTCTGGTGCAAGGTGAAGTCGGTTTATGTTCTGTAACGGGCAGCAGAGACACGCCGGCGCGGGTCGGAATATCCGTCACCGATCTCTCCACTGGGCTCACGGCTTTTTCGGGGATTTTACGCGCGCTTATTCAACAGGGTAAGAGCGGTATTGGCAGCGATGTCACGGTTTCAATGTTTGACGTAATGGCGGATTGGATGAACATGCCTCTCATGGCGCATCGTTATATGGGCGGCGCACCAGAGCGCAGCGGGCTTCAACACAGCTTTATCGCACCCTATGGTGCCTTTGACTGCAAAGAGGGGAAACAGATTTTGCTTTCTGTCCAAAACAATCGGGAATGGGTGTCTTTTTGTAATCATGTGCTAGAGACCCCCTCACTGGCAACCGATCCGAGATTTGCGAACAATCCCAGTCGTTTTGAAAACAGAGATGTCCTTGATCAGATTGTGAGCGATTGTTTTGAAACGCTTGAGATTGATGTTGTCTCCTCAAGGCTTGATCGGGCGGGTATTGCAAACGGCGCGCTAAACACGGTGGCGGATCTGTCAGAACACATATGTCTGAAAAATGCCCGTGCCAGCATTGGGGCAGCTGAAGTGACTATGGCTGCATTGCCCCTCAGCCTGAATAATGAAACAGGGATTGTGCCGGCACTTGGTCAACATTCTGTGCACTTGCGAAAAGAGTTTGCTCTTTGAACGCTCTACGATTTATATCACAGTCTGCATAAAATGGGGAAAATGGCGTGCGCTACGAAGTTGATCATGTCGAAATTCGAGATGCAATCACAAAGCTTTGCGAAGCTTTTGATGGAAGCTATTGGCGTGACTGTGACAGCGCATCGCGATATCCAAGTGAATTTGTGAATGCACTGACGAAGGGTGGATATCTTTCAGCCCTTATTCCCGAAGAATTCGGTGGTCTGGGTCTGCCACTCTCTGCAGGGGCCGCCATTTTAGAGGAAATCCATCATTCCGGCGGTAATGCTGCGGCTTGTCATGCGCAGATGTATACGATGGGCACCGTATTGCGTCACGGGTCTCAAGCGCAAAAACAAAAATACCTGCCTAAAATCGCAAGCGGAGAGCTGCGCTTGCAAGCTTTTGGGGTCACCGAACCCACCAGTGGGACGGATACGACAAATCTGCGTACCACTGCGCGCAAAGAGGGTGGTGCATATGTGGTGAACGGGCAAAAGATTTGGACGAGCCGCGCAGAGCATTCCGATCTTATGCTCCTTTTGGCGCGCACGACCCCAAAGGAACAGGCGTCAAAGAAAACGGACGGGCTATCGGTTTTTCTTGTAGATATGCGCGAGGTGCGCGGTACGTCTCTCACCATCCGGCCAATTAAAACAATGATGAATCATGCCACGACAGAAGTATTTTTTGATAATATGATCATTCCAGAAGATGCTTTGGTGGGCGAAGAAGGTCAGGGGTTTCGATATATTCTGTCTGGTATGAATGCAGAACGGCTTTTGATTGCTGCGGAATGTATTGGCGATGCAAAATGGTTTATTGAAAAAGCAACAAATTATGCAGCTGAACGGAATGTCTTCAAACGACCGATTGGGCAAAATCAGGGGGTGCAATTCCCGATTGCGCGGGCTTATGCCAATATGCGCGCTGCAGAATTGATGGTGCGCGAGGGATTGCGCCTTTACGAGGCGGGGGGAACCTCAGGAGAAGAGGCAAACCTTGCAAAACTCTTGGCGGCGGATGCGAGTTGGGAAGCGGCTGAGGCCTGCCTTCAGACCCATGGCGGGTTTGGATTTGCCCAAGAATACGATGTTGAGCGCAAATATAGAGAGGCCCGTCTTTACCAAGTTGCGCCTATTTCAACCAATTTAATCCTATCCTATATTGCGGAGCATGTTTTAGGAATGGCGAGATCATATTGATGTATATCAATATGATAGAGATTGATCTTAAGGTTTTCTACTGTGTTCTTCGATGGGTAATCCGGCTTCACTCCATGCGTTGAATCCACCGTCTAGGTGAAACACGGGAGATAGTCCCATATTTTGAGCAGTTTGCGTGCTGAGCGCTGAGCGCCATGCGCTCGCGCAGTAAAATACATAGGTTTTATCCTGATTGAAGATATCTTTGTGATAGGGGCTTTGTGGGTCTATCCAAAACTCTAACATGCCGCGCGGACAGGAAAAGGCGCCGGGAATTTTTCCGCTGCGCTGAATTTCACGTATGTCGCGCAGATCAACAAAGACGTAGTCGTCTTTATCAAAGACCGCACCGGCATCCGGTATGGAAAGCATTTTGACCTCGGCATTGGCTTTGTCCAGTAAGTCTTTGATTCCATGTTTAATTATTTGAGCCATGTGTATCTCTTTCGCGGTGTGTTAGTTTATCGTTTCCAACAAAGCATCAATCGTGTCGTTAAAATCATAACGATGCCTCCATCCCCAATCTTCGCGTGCGTGAGTGTCTTGGATGATGTCGGGCCAGTTGGCAATCATGCTATCTGCGGGTTCTTGCGGATCAAAGGTGAATTTTGCCCCAGGAAACCGGTTTTCCAGAGTTTGCGCCAACATTCCAGCGGTAAAATGATAGGCATGCAGGTTATAAGCCGGTTGTTTGACGCAAGATTTTTCGCAAAGCGTGAATTCTTCAAGGCTGCGCACCACGTCCATAAGGTACAGCGTCGACATGCCGGTTTCGGCTTTCACCGGAAAGGCAAAAGGTTTGCCCGACTTCGCCGCCAGACAGGCGTGCCCCGGATAGGCCGTGACCGCGCCCGGTGGGGCAAAGGGGGATATAACCATCGGAAAGCGCAGGCAGCGGAAATCAAATCCGCGTTTGGTTTTCATCCAATTCCCCATGCGTTCTGTCGCGATTTTAGTTGCGCCGTATACGTTTTGTGGCCATTGGGGCGTCTCTGCTGGAAGCTCTGCTGGTACCTCCGGCCCATATGAGGCGACAGTGCTTGAAAATACGAATGGTCCCACATTATGCGCCTCTGCCATCTGCATCAATTTGACAGAAGCCGTGGCGTTAATTTCCCATGCAGCCATCGGGTCCGCTTCAGAACTACCTGAAAGGAGCCCCGCCAGATGGACAACCGCTTCTGGGCGCTCGTTTTCAAAGATTGTGCGCAGCTTGTCCGTATCGCGAATATCTCCGAGAATGATGTTGCGCGAAGGCACGGGTCTTTGCGGTTCCACGATGTCGTAGGAAATCACACGAATACCCATGTTTTCAAAGCGATCGGCCAGAAGATGACCGAGGTTGCCATTCCCACCCGTGATTAAAACAGATCTAACTGTCATCTTTTCGCGCCTTTTCTTTTAGCGTTTTCCATTTGCAAGCAATGTTGCTTCGTCTCTTTGGCGCAACAATAACATCGCAGCCGCACCGATCAATGGGCCGGGCACCAATATAAGAAACGCCCATTGGAAACTATCGCTTTTTTGCGCCATCGTCGGAACAAGCCACACCGTCAAGAGGGTCACGCCGTATCCGATTGCCATTTGAAAGGTTAAAGCGGTGCCTACTAGCCGTTGATCCGAAAGCTCCGTTACTGCAGCGGAAAACTGACCGCTGTCCGCTACGATCGTTGCCCCCCAAATGATTGCGACGGTGGCAAACAAAAGCGCTGAAATTTCGACAGTATATCCAATAAAAAACGCACAAAACCCTGAAATCAACATCAAACCCGCTGTGGTGAGGCACCGCCCATAAATATCGGACAACCGGCCGGCAATGATACAACCAATGCCTCCCGCAGCGACGACGCTGAAGCTTAGGTATTCCGGCGAACTTAACGGAAATTCTGTAAACTTATCGCTCGCATGGTGCGCAAATGTCAGAATCCATGCCCACATGGCGTAAAGTTCCCACATATGGCCGATATATCCGATATTCACCAGTGCAAGTGCGCGGTTGCGCAACACTTGAAAGATTTGTGAGGGGTCAAAATTGGCACGGGCAAAGGTATGAGGGCCTTCTTTCACAAAAAGGGCAAAGACCAATCCTGCCAGAAATGTTGTCGCAGAACTTCCCCAAATAACAGTATGCCAATCCGTATCTGCTGCCATGGCGCGCAGTAAAT
>Ga0181594_10003147_pt1 | contig 15018 bp, 15 predicted proteins | sample 071ome_18_FD_145603 | JGI IMG/M metagenome (GOLD analysis project Ga0181594, IMG submission 145603) | Coastal salt marsh microbial communities from the Groves Creek Marsh, Skidaway Island, Georgia - 071413BT metaG (spades assembly) | ecosystem: Environmental > Aquatic > Marine > Intertidal zone... | reverse complement strand
GATCTTGGCGCCATCATGAAAAACGTCGTGGATTTACTGCCCCTGGTACGCGATAACGTCTGTCATCCCGATTTCATTACCAAACGGTCACTCACCGCCGGGACGTATTCGATTAAAAATGTACTGCCGGCGCTGGTGCCGTCCATGAGTTATGCCAACCTTGAAGGCGTTGCCGAAGGCGGTGAGGCCTCTCGGGTACTGGCCGCACTGGCCCACGGCGTTTATAAAGGCCGAGAAGCAGATGACTACCGCCAGCAACTTCTGGATTACTGCGAGCAGGATACGCTCGCGATGGTTGAGATTCAGCGCGCGCTTGAATCGCTGTGCAGCTGACCTCAATGCCAGGCGCGCTTTGGCGCCTAAAATAACGATAGAACCTGCGATTTTTCCAATGGAGAACTCATGAAAAAAACAGGGCGTCACCCCATCTTTTTAGGCGGGCTTCTCTGCGCTTTTATCCTCACCGGCTGTGCGGCCCCAAAGCATGCCGGGCCCAGCGCGCCGGATGCCCGCGTGTATGCCGCAGCAGCCGAGATCAATGCCTCGCCTGAACCCTCTGCACGACAGGTCTCTGACGAAGAAGCAGTCGCGCGCATCACGGCGATCTACAACCAGCTCAAGCCTGCGGCCGTCGAGGTGTGTCGCCATATCGGTGAGGATGACTGCAACTGGGAAGTCACCTACTCGCCCGAAGAAGAAGTCAACGCCTACGCGAGTGATGCATCGACTATCGTGATCTATAAAGGCATTGTGCAATACGCACGCAACGATGCCGAGATTGCCATGGTGATCGCCCACGAGATGAGTCACCATATTGCAAACCATATTCGCGAGAGCCAGAACAGCCAGGCCGCCGGTGCGTTGATCGGTGGTCTTGCGATGGCGGTGCTGCTGGGAGCAACGGATACTTATTATCCCGACGGCGTTCAGGTCGGCATGATGGTGGGGGCGATGGCGGGCGTGCTGACCTACAGCCGCAAACAGGAAATGGAAGCCGATTACATTGCCGCCTACATCATTTCGAAATCGGGTTTTGATTTAGAAGACGGTCGCGGCATTCTTGTGAAGCTCGGGCGCATCAGCGGCGGCACCACATCCACTGTGCTGGATACCCATCCGGCAGGACCAGAGCGCGTTGCGGCCTGGGATCTTGCCGCCGAAGAAATCGAGAACGGCTCGCCGATGCCACAAAAACGTTAAACGCACTTAGCGGACACAAAAAAGCCCCGCGCGGCCAGGCCGGGCGGGGCTTTTCTATCTTTAAAGGCTGGATTAAGAGGCCATATCCTTCAGGTTTTTAAGGGCCAGCACCTTCACGCGGCGGCTCGCGGGCTTGGCGGCCACGTCCATCGTCTCGCCCGGACGGAAGGGGTTCGGCACACCGTGACGAGCAGGCTGAGCCGGCTTATCGACAACGCTGATCTTGAAAAGACCGGGCATTTTGAACACACCAGCGGCCCCCGGGGCCACGTGACCGGCAATCACGTCGGAGAGGCTGTCCAGAACCGCGCGAACCTGCTTACGATCGCAGCCGGATTTCTCTGCCACGGTGTTCAGCAGCTCGGTTTTCGAAAGGGGGCTTGAGTATTTGCTCATAATTTTCTCTCTTCCAGATTTAGAGGTTGGTAAAAAAGCCTTACGGCCAGTGTCCGTTACTTCCGAGTGGGTTTCATCTCATAGAAGGTGAATGAATTGTAAACATAAAAATGCTGTATTTATAGTGTTTTGGCGGGTTTGGTTTCAAAAGGCAGCCGTGTAGAATCGGCCGCTCATTTTTAAAGTTAAAGCAGTTTCGTAAGTTAATGGCGCAATACGTTTATTCCATGATGGGTGTGGGCAAAGTGGTGCCCCCCAAGAAGCACATTCTCAAAGACATCTACCTGTCTTTTTTCCCCGGCGCCAAGATCGGCGTGCTCGGTCTCAACGGCGCGGGTAAGTCCACTTTGTTGCGAATCATGGCCGGCATCGACACCGAGATCGAAGGCGAAGCGGTGCCTCAGAAGAACCTCAAGATCGGCTACCTGCCCCAGGAGCCCGAGCTTGATAACACCGCCGATGTGCGCTCGATCGTGGAGCAGGGTCTCGGCGAAGCCAAAGCGCTGCTTAATGAATTTGAACGCGTGAGCGCGCGTTTTGGTGAAGAACTTACCGACGACGAAATGACCGCGCTCATTGAAGAGCAAGGCGAGCTGCAGACCAAAATCGATGCGATCGGTGCCTGGGAGGTCGAGCGCAAGCTGGATATTGCCGCCGATGCGCTGCGCCTGCCCCCGTGGGAGGCAAAAATTGAGCATCTTTCCGGCGGTGAGCGCCGACGCGTAGCGCTTTGCCGGCTGCTGCTCTCCGAGCCCGAAATGCTGCTTCTCGATGAGCCCACTAACCATTTGGACGCTGAGTCCGTGGCATGGCTGGAGCGTTTTCTTGAGCAGTATCCCGGCACCGTAATCGCGGTAACGCACGATCGTTACTTTCTCGATAACGTTGCCGGCTGGATTCTGGAACTCGACCGCGGGCACGGCATTCCCTGGGAGGGCAACTACTCCTCCTGGCTTGACCAAAAAGACAAGCGTCTTGAGCAGGAAGAAAAAACCGCATCGGCGCGGCGCAAAAGTATTGCCGCGGAACTTGAATGGGTGCGCGCCAATCCCAAAGGCCGGCAGGCAAAAAGCAAAGCCCGTATCGCGCGCTTTAACGAACTCGTGGATCAGGAGTTTCAGTCACGAAGCGAAACCAACGAAATTTATATTCCGCCCGGCCCGCGCCTTGGTGACAAGGTCATTGAGGTAACTCACCTTCGCAAAGCCTTTGGCGACAAGTTGCTTGTTGATGATCTTTCTTTCTCACTGCCCCCTGGCGGTATCGTCGGCATCATCGGGCCGAACGGCGCGGGCAAGACAACGCTCTTTAAAATGCTAAGCGGCGTTGAGTCACCGGACAGCGGCGAGATCAGTCATGGCGATACGGTGGATATTGCATACGTTGATCAAAGCCGCGACGCGCTCGACGACAGCAAAACCGTGTGGGAAGAAATTTCCGACGGGCTGGATATGCTGGAAGTCGGCAAGTACCAAACCTCATCGCGCGCGTATGTCGGGCGCTTTAACTTCAAAGGCCCTGATCAGCAAAAGCATATCGGCTCGTTATCCGGCGGTGAGCGCAATCGTGTGCATCTTGCCAAAGTACTGCGCAAAGGTGGAAACGTGCTGCTGCTGGATGAGCCCACCAACGATCTGGATGTGGAAACCCTTCGGGCACTCGAAGAAGCATTGGTTAATTTCCCGGGCTGTGCGGTGGTGATTTCGCACGATCGGTGGTTTTTGGACCGGATTGCGACGCACATTCTGGCCTTTGAGGGCGACAGCCAGGTCACCTGGTTTGCGGGCAATTTCGCGGAATATGAGGCCGATCGCAAACGGCGCCTCGGGGACGACGCCGATCAACCGACCCGGATCAAGTACAAGCCTATCCAGCGCTAGCGGTGATTTTGCGGTCGACATCCCGCGCGTTAATCTAGGCGGATGACAGATCCTTTCTCGCGCTTTGGGGTCGAGCATCTATCGGCCACCTCGATGCTGCAGTTTCGTGCCGATCCGGCGCTTGGGGTGCTGTACACCGTTTTCAAAATACGCGAGGCCGGATCACCGGCCATGCACCGCGGCTCGGCCCTTGATCACACCATCGGTCAGATGCTCGATGAAAATGTAGCGCTCGATCACGAAGGCGCGCGCGACATGGCGACGGCGCATTTCGATGAGCTGATCGAAAGCGCCGACGAGTCCTACCGACCGTCGGACATCAAGCGTGAGCGCGCGACCGTGCAGAAGTGTCTTGATCACTGCTACCCCATCATGCGCGACTGGCAGGCGCCGCTCGCCTATCAGCATCCCATACGGCTGAGTCTTCAAGGCATCGAAATCCCGGTGATCGGGTTTATTGATCTTCGGTATCCGGACGCGGTGCGCGAACTTAAAAGCTCCGGCAAGCCGCGGGCATCTATTGTTGATGATCACGCCTTTCAGGTGGCAACGTATGCGATGGCGATTCGCCAGGAGAGCGGCGCCTGGCCGCAGGCCTTCGTCGATTACTTGACGCCCATCGGCATGACGTCCTATCAGCTGCGCGACGGCAAGCGGTGGGTACAGCAGGTAGTCGATACCGCAGCATCGATCAGGGCGCTGTTTGACGCCGCGGCGGATAAAGATGAGCTTTGCGCCTCAATAAAGCCCGACTACAGCAACTGGCTCTGGCGTTATCGGCCCAATAGCCTTGCGGCCGCCAAAGAACTTTTTGGTGAGTAGGCGCGGGTCCGGGACCTATAACGGGTCGCGACGTCTCAATAAGACAGCCTTAAAACACGGCCTTAATAAAAAGTCGCAATCTCCTCAAGCGGCCGTCTTGCGATGTCCGGCACTTTGACATCAGCTGCCGGGTAGCCGGTCACCAGAACAACAAAAGGCCGCTCGTTGGATGGTCGGCCCAACACCTCGTTCAGAAATTTCATGGGGTTGGGCGTATGCGTGAGCGTCGCAAGCCCCACGTTATGCAGCGCATTGATGAGCATACCGGTGGCAAGGCCCGTCGATTCATAGGGGTAGTAATGCTTGGTGCGCTCGCCGTTCTCATCGGTGCGATTCACCAGCGCGAACACCACAATTAAAAAAGGCGCCACTTCAAGAAAGGGTTTATCGGCATCCGTTCCGAGATGCGAAAGCGCCTGCAGCCACTCATCCGATGCGCGATGCGCATAAAACTCGCGCTCTTCCGCCTCGGCGGCCTCGCGAATCTGCCGCTTGATAGCGGGATCACTGACGACCGCAAAATGCCAGGGCTGCTGGTTGGCGCCGCTTGGCGCGGTGCCGGCCGTCTGGATGCAGGCCTCGATGACATCCCTTGGCACCGGGTCGGCTGAAAATTTGCGCACGGTGCGTCTGCGGCTTGACTGCTCGTACAGCGCATTCGCGCGCAAGCGCATTTCATCTTCGGTATATCGTGGGTACGGCTCAAGGGGAATGAATCCCGGCGTGTGCGCCATAAGCTGCTCCTTTTCTCACGTTGGCCCATCATGCGGTCGGGCGCATCGCTTCGCAAGCGAAGGGCTATCCGGCAGCGGCGATGGACTGATAAAACGACTGGATTATCGGATCACACTTGATATCGGTTGCGCTGAGCTCTCGGTTAAACGAGATACCGTCCAGCGTCCGGCAGCGACTGAGCGCCACGTAGGCCTGCCCGGGAGCGAACATGCCCCGCCCGAGATCGATGCGCACGTTTTCAAGCGTAAGGCCCTGGGCCTTATGGACCGTCACCGCCCAGGCCAGAATGAATGGAAACTGCGTGTAGGTACCCACCGACTCGGTGTCGACCCGACGGCGTTCCTCGTCCCACTGGTAGCGGAAACGTTCCCAGGATTCACGTTCGACAAAGACATGCTTGCCACCGGAAACGTCGCCCAGAAGTTCAATCTCAATAAAGTCGTCTTCTATATTCACCACGCGTCCGAGCGAGCCGTTAACCCACTCGTCGCCGTTCTTGGTGAACATCACCTGTGCATCCACTTTTAAACGAAGCTCGGTCGGTGACGGCAGCTGCGAGTCGTTCTCGAGCCAGTCGCCATTCACCTCGGCATCAAAGGACCACAACTCGCTGGGCAACTGGGCCAACTGCTGCTCGTTAAACTGGCGCGCCCGGGCATTCACGGAGGTGAGCACCAGGCGGGTTTCATCAGGCATCATGTCTTCGTGTACTGCCGCGTTAAGTCTTTCAACCGTCCACTCAAGATCAATGCCTGAGCGGATGTTGTCGAGCAGCTCAATAAAATTGGAATCGGCCTGACGAAACGCGCGGGTCAGCGTGACGGTGACCATCGGCAACTCGCGAAGCGCCATAGCGCTGAAAAAATAAGGCGAGTCATAATTTTCCTCAAAGAGACGCTGCTCCTCGCGGCCGGCAACCACGGGCGGAAGCTGATGCATATCGCCCACCAGGACCACTGTTTTCCCTCCGAAAGGCGCGCCCGGTCGGCCGGTATTCAGCCGCAGGGCATCATCGACAGCATCCAGCAGGTCAGCCCGCACCATCGAGATTTCGTCGATCACGAGCACGTCCATTTTTTCCACCACATCCTTTGCCGCGCCGGCGATACGTTTGGCGCGCGGCTGCGGCCCCGGCGGCAGCTGAAAAAACGAATGGATTGTCTGACCCTGTACATTGAGCGCGGCAACGCCCGTAGGCGCCACCACCACGAGGTTTTTCTGGAGCTCGCTTCTCAAGACCTCGATGAGGGTCGATTTACCGGTCCCCGCTGAGCCCGTCACGAACACCACGGGCGGAGTCGCTACGCTCAAAAGATCCAGCACCTGCTGGAATTCTTCGGTGATCTCGGTATGCACTTAAGACTTAAGGGAGGGCGGTACAGCCGCCATCGACAACAAGCTCGGTTCCGGTGATAAATCCGGCTTCGTCTGAGAGCAAAAACACACAAGCCGCTGCGATGTCCTCCGGCTCACCGACGCGCCCCAGCGGCACATGGGCGCTGAGCGCCGCGAGCGAGGCGGGATTGGTTTCCCAGCGCGACTGCATCGGCGAGCGCACCGGCCCCGGCAGGATCGCATTGGACCGAATGCCCTCTTTGGCCAACTGAATGGCCAACGACTTCGAGAGTCGAATCACGCCGGCTTTTGCGGCGCCATACGCATCCTGCGGCTTATCGTCGCCGCGAAGCGCATCAATCGATGCAAGGTGTACCATGGCGCCGCCGCCCGCCGAACGCATGTGCGGTACCGCGTAACGGGCGGTCAGAGCAAACGACCGAAGATTGATCAAAAACACCTGATCCCACACGCTCATGTCCATGTCGACAACAGAAGCATCTTTGCCGAACCAGAGAACGCCCGTGGTGTTGACGAGATAATCGATGCCGCCGTGCGCAGCGACAGCCTGATCGACGCTGGTTTTTACAAACTGTTCATTGCTGAGATCACCCTGCAGATAAAGCGTGTGCCCTGGGCCGTCGGCGAGTTCCGCCGGGCGGTCCTTAAGATCCGCGATAGTGACATCTACGCCAGCGCGGATAAGCTGATTCGCAGTGGCGAGGCCAATCCCGCCGCCTGCGCCACAAACCAGAGCCGAGGTTCCCTTAAACGTCATCACCGCTTCTACTTCGGGTCGTCATCAAAATCGTCTTCGGGCAGCAGATCCAGAAGATCAGTGCTGTCGCCTCCTGGGATCTGCTCCACATCACGCAGCTGTCGCGCCATGGCGCGCGTGCGCTGCTCGGTTTTCTCGATCGTGTTGCTCGCGGTCGCCAACTGCTTCTTGACCTTGGCAAGCACCTCACCGAATTTACCGAACTCTGTCTTGACTGCGCCCAGCACCTGCCATACCTCGCTGGCCTGCTGTTCGATAGCCAGCGAACGAAAGCCAAGACGCAAACTGTTCAGCAGCGCCGCTATGGTCGTCGGACCGCTTACCACCACACGATGATCCTGCTGCAGCTGACTCACCAGCCCGGGCTGACGCAGCACCTCGGCATAAAGCCCCTCGGTGGGCAAATACAGCACTGCAAAATCCGTGGTGCGCGGCGGATTCAGGTATTTTTCTGCGATGGTCTTTGCCGATTGCGTAACCGACCGCACCAGCTCGCGCGTGGACTGCGCGACCGCTTCGGCATCAGCGCTTTGGGCCGCCTCACTCAGGCGCAGATAGTCCTCCTGAGGAAACTTGGAGTCGATGGGAAGCCAGACACAATCATTGGGATCGTCGCTGCGACCCGGAAGCCGAATGGCAAACTCCACACGCTCGGCTGAATCCTCCCGTGTCGCGACATTCCGGTCAAACTGATCGCGGGTCAGAATCTGTTCAAGAATAGCTTCGAGCTGGTACTCGGCCCAGGTGCCGCGCACCTTCACGTTGGTCAGGACATTTTTCAGATCGCCCACGCCCGTGGCGAGACTCTGCATCTCCCCCAGACCCTTATGCACGGCATCGAGGCGATCGCTGACTAACTTGAACGATTCACCGAGGCGTTTTTCGAGCGTGCCCTGGAGTTTTTCATCCACGGTACGCCGCATTTCTTCGAGCTTTTTCTCGTTGGCCTCGCGCATCTGGTTGAGCTGCTCACTGATTGTCGAGCGAAGCCCATCGAGGCGCTGCTGATTGGTTTCGACCAAGGCCTGGACTTGGGTCGTGACCCCTTCGAGCTGCTGTTTCTGGACGCTGCCGAGCTGGCTCATCGTGGTCGACAAGGTTTGGGCGGTTTTATCAAGGCTGCCCGACACTTCCTCCCGCAGTTCGTGACTGCGTTTGGCGGCTTCATCACGACCCTCCCGAAGTTCAGAGCGCACGGCCTGCTCGGCCGTACCTGATGACTTAGACGAGAACACCCGCACCAGGATCACGACATTGAGTACCGCGAGCAAAGCCACCAGCGCGAGCAATAAATTATTGGTCATGAGAATGTTTTCTTCCTTTAATCCCCCGATTATCCACGGCTGACCGGGGCACGGCCATCGAAAGTGCTGTCCACAGCATGACAACTTGCAGGGTCATCGTGTGAGCCTGCTCGGCGCGCACACTTTCGCTTAATGCTCACCTTATTAGACTCGACTCATGACGTCTCGATCTCTCGAACACATCATGCAAATTGCAGAGAAAGCCATCGCCCGCGGGATTACCCCCGATCATCCGGACGTGGACCTCACGCCGGAAGAGCACCGCATGTGGGAGCGCGAAAGTCAGCTCCAATGGCGACTCACCAAGCCGCTCGAATCCGTGCACGGGCCAAAACGACGACGCGGTCGCGGTTGGCGCTCGCCGATGGCCCGAGGGCTGTAAACGCGAGCCCCACTTTTTCAAAAAGAGTTCAGAAAGCGAATAAGGCGAAGACGAAAAAAGCCCCGCGTTGGGGTATTGGGGGAGGATCCCAACGCGGGGCGTAGACTGGATACCAAAGGAGAAAAGTTATCCAGGAGCTTTCACGATAACACCTAGCGCTCTGGCTGAATATTTAATTTTCTTGCGCTAGCAATAATTTTCTTCTGGCCACGACACTCTGGTTTTGTCTTTAAGGGTAACTACTAGGTCAGAATATTTTCCCAGCTACACGTCTTTTGCCTGCGGCTTTTAATGCGTTGGCGCTTTATGCGCTCAGCATCCGCAGACAGTCGGCGCCATCAATCACCATGTGCAGCAAAAGACCGGCTGCCACAATGCGCAGCGGCCGGATCCATAACGCGACGACATAAAGAATGATGGCCGGATAGCTGTGCAGCGGATGAAAACCAATGCTGCATCGCCCGGGATCATAGATGGGATCGGCCAGCAGATGATCGAGATCTACCGCCATGGTTGCCACCATGATCAACCAGGCGACGCGCCACCGGTTTGCAAAAACCACCCGGGCAAGCGCACCCGGAAGTAAAAAATGTGCGGCCATATGCACGGTGGTAGCAATCAATGACATGGCAAGAGTAGAGTTCTTTGTGAATCCACAGGTATCGCGACCTGTAAAAGCATCTTAACGCGCCGGGCACTTTTTCGATGAATCCGAATCTCCCAACGACAAACGCTGAGCGGGTTAACGGACCAACAATCGCCTACTTCCGCGCATCCGATCCATTCGGGGATCAGGTCAGCGCGCTGAAGCGGGACGGGGCCATCGTGGTTCAGGACCTGGTCAGCGAGACCACGGTTGAATCGATCCTCAGCGAGCTGCAACCGCATTTTGACGCGATTGGTCGACAATTTGAGGATGATTTCAACGGCTATGTCACGCGCCGGTTGGCGAGCGTGCTGGCTTACTCCATGCAGGCTGCCGCGCTCATTGAGCAACCGCACGTACTGAAGCTCATGGACGCGCTGCTGCTGCCCCACTGCATCAACTACCGTATCGGCAGCAGCACCGGGATCCAGATTCTTCCTGGCGAGAAGGCGCAGGTGCTGCATCAGGATGACGAGATCTATCCGGTGCGATTACCCGGTGTCGACTGGCAGGTGAGCGTGATGTTTGCGCTCGATGATTTCTCAGCCGAAAACGGCGCCACGCATGTCGCATTAGGCAGTCACCGCGAGACCTACACAAAAGGGTGCGAAGGCGAGACGCTCCAGGCGATCATGAAACGAGGCAGCGCGCTCTTTTATCTTGGCGCGGCATGGCACGGTGGAGGTGCCAACACAACCCACACATCGCGCTCCGGAATCATCACGACCTATGCGCTGGGCTGGCTGCGTCAGGAGGTAAACCAGTACTTAACGGTGCCGCGCGAGCGCGCAGAGAAATTCTCCCGCACGGTGCAGAATCTGCTGGGCTACCGAGGCCATGGCCGCTACCTTGGTCGCTTCGCCGAAGATCCCGACGGCTTCTGGCTGAATAAACACGACTAGCATGCCCTGCACCCATAACGCTGAGTTTGCCCTTGCTCATGAGTTGGCCGGGGAGCGCGAAGATCGGTGGCGCATCCAGCGCGAGCGCCTGGGCCAGTCACTTTTTTACCGGGCGCATCATCCCGATGCACCGGTTGATCTGCCCAAAGCCCTTACCGGTATTTGCGAGCTACCCTTCACGAATAAAACGGATCTACGTCGCGATCAGGCCGCGCATCCGCCTTTTGGGAGCTATCTCGCGATCGACCAGAGTGAGGTAACGCGGCTACACCGCACCTCCGGCACAACCGGGCAGGCGATGAACCTCGCGCTGTCGGCCCACGATGCGACATTGCAGGCCGAGGTTGCCGGCCGGGCGCAGTCGGCAGCCGGATTGGGGCCCGCTGACGTTGTGGTGCACTGTCTTAATTACCAGCTGTGGATGGGCGGACTTACCGATCATCTGGGGCTCGAGTCCACGGGGGCCCTGGTGGTGCCCTTTGGCGCCGGCGGCACAGAACTGCTGATCCGGACCATTCAGGAGGTCGGCATTAACGCCATCTCCTGCACGCCGTCGTACCCGGCCCGTCTTGCGGAAGTTCTGGCTGAGCATTTTCCGAATATCCAACCTCGCGATTTGGGATTAAGAAAAGCGTTCATGGGCGGCGAGCCGGGATTGGACGACCCTGAGTTTCGCGCTCGTCTCCTCGACACCTGGGGCATGCAGGCGATGAATTCCAACTACGGGGTGAGCGACTTTCTGTGTAACTTTGCAGGTCAATGCACGTATCAGAATGATCTTCACTTCATGGCGATGGATGTTGCCGAGGCGGAGCTGGTGACACCAGACGGCGACACGGTTCTGCCCTGGGAGGCAGGATCGGAAGGCGAACTGGTACTCACGCATCTGGATCGGCAGTGCCAGCCGCTGGTGCGCTTCCGAACGGGTGACCTTATTCGTCTGACGTCTACGGAGCGCTGTGCTTGCGGCCGCGGGGCGCCGCGCTTTCGCGTCATCGGCCGTACTGACGAAATGGTTGTTATCCGAGGCGTCAATGCCTTTCCTTCCACAGTCGCCGCGGCAGTGAATGCCGAACGGGAGCTCAACGGCGAATACCGCATTCGACTTACGCATCGACCTCCCTACGACCGGCTACCCCTCGAGGTAGAACTCGTAAACGGGATGTCGCCAAGCGCCGAACTCAAAGACGCCATCGCACAACACCTCGGTGATACCCTTCGGCTGACCGTGGATTTAACGCTGCTGTCGCATGGCGCTCTGGGGCGCACCGAAGGAAAGACCCGCCGTCTTATACGAGACTATGAAGAATGAACGCCAACGTCTTATATGAAGTCAGCGAGGCCGTAGCAACGGTCACGCTAAACCGGCCCGACCGCCTCAACGCAATTAATCCACAGCTCCTCGACGAACTTATCGGGGCCCTTAAAAACGCAAACGCGGACCCGGCCGTGCACGTGATCCTGCTGACCGGAGCCGGTCGTGCCTTTTGTGCCGGGGATGATCTCAAGGAGTTCGACAGCCAGGTCGGCACCGAAGAGGAGACGCGCGCCTATATTGAAAAGATTCAGGACGTCACGCGCGAGCTTTGCCTGAACCGGAAAGCCATCATCGGAGCCGTACACGGTTGGGCCGTGGGCGGAGGTCTCGAATGGGTGATCAACTGTGACTTTGTGGTGATGGCGGACGATGCGCGGTTTTTCTTTCCTGAGATTTCGCTTGGGATTTTTGTCACGGGCGGCGTCACCCAGTTACTGACTCAGCAGATCGGGCTGGCGAGAGCAAAACGGATGATCATGCTCGGAGATCGGTACAGCGCAAAGGATGCGCCAGATCTGGGCTTTGACTGGGAAATCGTGCCGGCATCGGATGTCCAAAACCATGCGCAGGCAATTGCCAAACGCATCGCTGAACTTCCGCAAGGGCCCGTCGGCGACCTGAAAGCCGCTTTGCGCGAAGCGGCAAAAGACACGATGGAAGCCGCAATGGACAGAGAGACAGAGGCCACCCTTCGCGGCTTTCTTGATCCGGACTCGGCGCAACGGGCGCGCGATCGACTCGCCTGAATCAGGCGCGCATAAAACGCGCGCGGCGAAGGCGCGCCATCAGCAAAAAAAGCGCGATCGCGGCATAGGCCACGGGCCAGGACCAGTCGCTTCGGATCATCAGCAGGTAGTGCACGCTGGCAAAAAGCAATGCCAGATAGACGCCCGTGTGCAGTCGCTTCCAGTTTTTGCCCAATGCTCTGATTGATGCACGGGTTGAGGTCATCGCCAAGGCCGCAAGGGTCAGCCACGCCGCGAAGCCGAGCAGCACATAGGGGCGCTCGGCGATCTCTTCGGCGAGTCGCGGAAAATCCCAACCCAGGTAAAACGAGAGAAAGAAAATGAAGTGGCCGCTCGTGTAGGCGAAAGTCCAGAGCCCGACCGCGCGGCGGTATTTAAGGAGCGCTGGCCATCGCGCCCAGCGCGACACGATGGGCATCAACAGAACGACCAACAGGCAATTGAACGTCCAGATGCCGGTTTCGAGAATTAAGGCTTTTTGCGGATCAACGCCCAGCGCATGGCGCTGCCAGGCCAACGCGATCAGCAACGCGGGCAACGCAAGCCCCGCATGCACCAGAGGACGAATCAACGATACTGCTGCCGATCACCCGGATAAAGATGGGCGACCTCGTCCGCATAGCCGTTATATACCCGCGACGGGATACGCTCGACATCTGTCTCGCTCCAGATGCGACGCTCGGTCGCCTGACTCCACCGCGGATGGGAAATATCCGGATAGACGTTGCTGTACCACCCGTACTCGCGTGAATTTTCCTTATGCCAGGTCGCTTCGGGACGCTCTTCGGTCAGGGTAATACGCACCACAAACTTTGGCGACTTAAACCCGTACTTCCACGGCACAGTGATCCGAAACGGCATACCGTTCTGCGGCAGATCCTGATCCCCATAGACGCCAAAGGTCGCAAAGGTCAGCGGATTCATCGCCTCTTCGATCGTGAGGGCTTCCACGTACGGCCAATCGAGGGTGCTGAAGGCAGACGCCTGACCCGGCATCTGCTCCGGTCGCAGCACGCTGGTAAAGGCAACATATTTTGCAGAGCCCAAGGGCTCAACGACGCGCAGAATATCTTTGAGCGGTCGACCGTTGTAGGGAATCACCATCGACCAGGCTTCGACACATCGGAAGTCATAAACCCGTTCTTCCAGATGACTAAAAGGCATGCCCATCAGATCATCAATGTCGAACGTGCCCGGTTTTGCGCAGAGCCCATCAAAGGTAACCTGCCAGGGTCTCAACTGAAAGAGCCCCGACTTTTCCACCGGGTCGTTTTTATCCCAGCCGAACTCATAGGCATTGTTGTAGTGCGTGGCGGCATACTTGTTGGTCAGGCGCTCGCCGGTTTTTTCAGACACCAGCTCTTCTGAGGCGGCTTTAACCACCGGCGCCTCGCTTTGCTTCGCAGAGACCGTGCCGTCCCCGTAGCGCAGCGCCGAGAAGCCCCCAAGCGCGCCAAGGCCCAGAGCGCCCGCGATGAAGCGGCGGCGGCGATAGGCTTTTTCATCAGTGACGCGGTTCATAGCAATATTCCTTGATTAACATCCGCAATTATCGCCAGAGCCTGCCTACGGCGACGTGAACCTCAGAGGGATCATCCCCTTGGTTACCCTAAAACCGCCGAAAAATTAGCTCTAATCCTAAAAATAATAATTGATTTATGGTTTTTGCTGATGTACTGTTCGCGCCAATGGGAGCCGTTCCCAGAGACCGAATGGCTACAGGCGGCTGCCTGTAGATCTGTAAAACGCCCGCAAAGACGTCACCCAGCTCCTCCGACTCCGTTCCCCGTATCCATTCATTTCTTATTTTCGGATACCTGCTCTTGCGCCGGTCCGAAAAAGTCCTTTTCCCCTTCTGAGAAAACCTTATGAATATTTATGTTGGCAACCTCTCGTACAGCGTCACCGAAGACGATCTTCGTGCACTGTTCACAGAGTTCGGAGACGTCTCGAGCGCCAAGTTGATTATCGACAGAGACACCGGCCGTTCCAAAGGCTTTGGCTTTGTCGAAATGGCCACAAAAGATGCCGGCTCCAAAGCCATCGACGCGTTACATGGCCGAGAAGTGAGCGGCCGTGCCATGACCGTGAACGAAGCACGGCCTCGCGAAGATCGGCCGCGACACGGCGGACCTGGCGGCGGTCGTGGTCCGGGTGGCGGCCGCGGCGGTCCTAACCGTAATCGAGATCGCTACTAGTCTTTCGAATGCTGTTCTTATGATCGCAGTGATGCGTTCTTCGGCCCGCTCAAAACGAAGCGCATCACTGTCGTTCAACTTTTTTCATCGGGCGACGTGCTATCCCGATGACTGACTCGCAGCCATCAACAACGCATCGTCTGCTGCAGTGGCTTGGTCTGCAGCAAAAGACTATCGATCTGAAAGAATTGATCGTAGCTGCTGCGGGCAGCGTGATCGCGATAACGGTGGTATTTTTCGTTAGCGATTATCTGCCACACGGTGATCACCTGTTGATCGTTGCCTCCACAGGCGCTTCCGCTGTTCTGATTTTTGCTGTGCCCCATGGGCGTCTGTCTCAGCCCTGGCCCGTTATTGCCGGACACTGCGTTTGCGC
>Ga0181594_10003143_pt1 | contig 15024 bp, 13 predicted proteins | sample 071ome_18_FD_145603 | JGI IMG/M metagenome (GOLD analysis project Ga0181594, IMG submission 145603) | Coastal salt marsh microbial communities from the Groves Creek Marsh, Skidaway Island, Georgia - 071413BT metaG (spades assembly) | ecosystem: Environmental > Aquatic > Marine > Intertidal zone... | reverse complement strand
AGATTGAGTGGGGAACAGCGTGGTCGAAACGAAATCGTTTACATCAACAAGGTAAAGATAACCTTCATCTTCCATGCCCGAGGCTATGACCCAGGACGATTCGGGGATCGCAATCAGATCCTCGGGGCTAATGGGGCCACAAACGAACTGAATGCTACCGTCCGGCTCGCATTGATTTGCGTTTTGCCCAACACCCGCCTGCATAAACAAAATGCCAGACAAAAAGAAAAGTGATAGTGATAATTTCATGTTTCTTGCCTCTCGTTAAGAATTTTCATATTCAGCGGCATTCACGATCGCCAGTTGCGCAAGGCGCCTGCAAGCTCAGGATGCGCCTTTAAACTGCATTTTATTTGCGCTCCTGCGAAACCCTGATCACTGCACATGATGCAGCGAGCCACGATCGGATTTATGGCCAGGCCGGACATATTGACTGAAACATTACCACAGGTCCTTAAAAATGAAAGGCACCTGGCATGCAGTCAGAATCATCTGATAGCCGGCATACGCACCCAGGTTTGAGAGGGTTTTAAATAATCCGACGCTTTTATTGCCTCACTGGAGCAGTAGAATTGTCCCCATTTCAGTGGGATACTGACTAGCGCAACTAATAAGGAGATTCTTTGAATCTGCACAAGAATTGATAGGGTGAGCCAGGCGCCTTGTAAAACCCCATTGGTCAATGTTAAGGAAACTCAGATGTTCGACAGGTTCAGGACCGTATTCGCAGCAATACTACTCTTACCCATCCTGATTGGCCCGGTATCCCAGGCTCAGCAACGAACCGTACAAGACGGAGTCTTCACGGAGGCTCAGGCGACGGCTGGTAAACTGGTTTACGATGAGAACTGTGGGTCCTGCCACGATATGAAGTTTTATGAAGACATCTGGGATTATTGGCAGGGCAAGCCTCTGCTGGATTTCTGGTTCACAATAGTTGCGGAAATGCCTTCGGAAAATCCAGGCTCATTATTGGACGCAGAGTATACGGACATTATTGCGTACATCCTCTCGGAACGGGGCTTTCCCTCAGGCGATACCAGACTGGAGCGCCAGAATGGAATGGACGGAATTGCGATTGTGTCGCCATGATTATCACGCACGGCTACTCCGGCTATGAAACTGATCGGCGGAGATAAATACAATGCCAGCTTCAATGCACAGGGTGCTTCAGAGAGAGCTACCTCTTTAACCGACACAGGGAGTAATTTATGTTAGCGAAAATTAAAGTAAGTGTGCTCTGTTACAGTTTATTTGCCGCTTTTTCGGTAAACGGCCAGGAATCACCACGAGAGCTGGTGCCAGGCGCCGGTTATGTCGCGCTGGGCAGCTCGTTCGCGGCCGGGCCAGGGATCCCCGAGCAGTTAGGGGCCTGTGGACGCTCGGACCAAAATTACTCGAACCTGGTGGCCACATCGCTGCAGTTGAGTCTTACCGACGTAAGCTGTAGCGGCGCAACAATTAACAATATTCGTGACACACCGCAACGTGACGTCCCTCCGCAAATAAATGCTATCAGCCCTGATACGGCGCTAGTGACTGTCACGATCGGCGGAAACGACATCAACTACACTTCTTCGACTTTTGCCTGCAGCGGAACGGCAGCCGATGAACACTGTACCGCCAACCTTGATCAGAGCACGATCAATGCCGCGTTGAGTCAATTGTCGGAAGAACTGGGTGCGATGTTTGATGAAATCGAAGCCAAAGCCCCACGGGCGACAATTGTACTTGTTACCTATCCCAGAGTGTTTCCAGTTGATGCAGTTAATTGTGGTGAGCTTGAATTGAGCGCTGAAGACACTGCTTATCTGGCGGACCTCGGTCAAAGTCTCGAGGACGTGTTCGTAGGTGTTGCGTCTGCCCGTAATATCCTGATTGCAGATGCCTATGTCGAAGCGGCCGGTCATGGACCGTGTGCCCCTTTGGCAGAGCGCTGGGTGAACGGTGCCGGCTCCGGTGAGACGGGCATTCGCTATCATCCCACTGCTCAGGGCCATATTGAGATGGCCAGACTGGTGCTGGCCGCACTCAGAAATAATCGGTAGGTTAGAAGAAACTCAGTCTTAGGATCCGTTTCTAACCACTGGTGAATCTCGGGGAATTAAACCGCTTATGAATAGGAACGCTGACCGGTGCCGGGGGCTCATTATGTCAGGCGTTGACATGCGCTTAGCGTCAGACTAATTCTATAGCGGCGGCACCTCCTGAATATCCGCAAGGGCGGGTAATAATCACTGCGAGCTTACTAGCACTCAGTAACTCTCAGTAATGGGGAGGTTTCTCGTCGGATGGGGACATACCTCCGGCAGCGCCGCGCTCATAACCTAATTGCTCAATGCGGTCCTCGAGTTCCACGAGTTTGCGCTGTATCTGGTCAAGTTGTGCGCCCTGACGAATCACTACCTCGTCCAGTTTATGAATTGTGTCTTCCTGGAAGTGAATCCTGGTTTGCAATTCAATAATGTCTTCAGTTAAATCAGTCATAGGTCTCGATTTTTTAAAATGTAATGAAAATTATCCGCAATCTTGTAATTACCACCGGCGTGTTGCTGGCGGGACTGGTCGGGCTCGCCGCGCTGGCTGGTTATCCACCCGCCTACCTGGCTGCCGCGCCCGGGGTGGGCACCGGAATCGGCGCGAAACTGCTTTGCAGCGCGCGCTACGTATCAGGCTTCGATGAAGCGCAGGCTTTTGACGACCTGGTGCAGTATTCACCAATTCTTGCCAATCTGACAATCGATTACGATGACGCGGCCAGAGTCGTCACCACGTCACTGTTTGGTTTGAGTGAAACTACGGCCTCCTATACCCCGGCGCTCGGGTGCAGCATCGATTATGAAGAATACAACGTCCGGATTGAGTCCGTGGCTCGCGAATCCGCATCCAGCAGCAATCACTGGCCTGCTGGTGATCAGATATACCCTCCGCAAGCGGCAATTCAGAACTTGCTTGAACAACAGCGTATCCAGGACAACGATATCGGCCTGAATACCCGCGCTCTGCTGGTCGTCCATCGTGGCAACATCGTTGCCGAGGTCTATGATCAGGGAGCAAACGAGGATACTCCACTGCTGGGCTGGTCTATGGCCAAGAGCCTTACATCGATAATGCTGGGCAATCTCATCTACCGTAATCAGCTGAATCTGTCGGCCAACCCGGTATTCAGTGACTGGGCAGATGACGAACGGGCACAGATTAAACTCACAGACCTGTTGACCATGACCGACGGGCTGGCTTTTTCTGAAGAGTACGAGCCCGGGGACAACGTGACTGCAATGCTGTTCACCGAACCATCCGCCTCCGCATACATGCTGCAGATGCCTTTGGCCAAACAACCTGGCCGCTACTTTAGCTACAGTTCCGGGACTGCCAATTTATTGTCGCAGGTTTATTTCGACAATGCCGGCGGGACTCCGCAATCAAGTTACAGTGACTTCATGACCAATATCCATGAGCCAATGGCATTTCAAAACTCCATTTTTGAAGTAGACGCCAGTGGCGTGTTCATGGGGAGTTCCTATTTTTACGCCTCCGCCAGAGACTGGGCCAGACTGGGGCAGTTGATGCTGGATGACGGGGTAATAAATGGCCGACGCCTGATCAGCAGCGACTGGATAGAGGCGAGCACATCGCCAAACGGCTCCGAAAATGAACGAGCCTATGGCTACCAGTGGTGGCTGAATAGTGGAGACAGCCGGTTACGCTGGCCGGATCTGCCGGAAGACGCCTTTGCCGCTCAGGGCAATCGACAGCAATGGATAATGATCGTGCCTTCGAGGGATGTGGTTATCGTCAGGTTGGGATGGACGGCAGGTCGCTACCCGGCCAACGAGCGCTTTGCAGAAATTCTGCGCCAACTGTAACCCGACTTTTGTAACCGACTGAATAAAAAACGGCAGCCTCATTACGAAGCTGCCGTTTTTGTTTGCAAGGCACAGGAAAGCTGCCAGCTCTGGTTACGCCGGGCCGCACCCTACTCTTCGGTCGGCACTACACCAGAATCGGACTTGGGCGAGCCGTCACCGTTAAAGCCCATGACCTCATAGCGACGCCAGCCGGCAAGGATACCCAGCAGGCCGTGATTGCCTTCGTGACACGCATATTCATAAACCGGATCCGCTGAACGCCGCATCGGGACCCGAGCCGACCAGGTCTGATCCCAGGACAAGGGATCCTCCACCGTGAAGTCGTAATCCAGGGTGTTCTCATCTATCCAGTTGATTCTCTCGGTTACCATTGCCTGCTTGGACATGCCGCGCAGGTTGTAGGTGTGATACCAGTTCTGGGTGTGGATAACCAGCGTATCGCCCTCCCAACGGGCTATAGAGTCACCTTCCCACTTCAGCTGGTTGGTGCTGTGCTGGTCGGCAAACGGAATAATCCGCGCCGTATGGACCATTTCGTTCAGGATCATGACATGATCCCTGGTCTGCACGATCTGCATGTTGTTGTTGTACGAGCCGGGGATCATGGGAGGTCCGCCGACAAATCCAGTAATGCAACGGTCGACCGTGGTGCGTCCTTCAGGGCCCGCACTTTCGAATACCATCTGCTGATATTCGGCGCGACGCTCGTTGCCCACCGCATTAGTTGGCGGCACGCGACCATTGGGAGGATCGTATATCAGCGAAGTACGACGCGACTCAATCGTTTCATCGCCCCTTTCGTACCAGAATTCATTGTAGGAAATTACGCCAGGTGGATAACCTGCACCTCCGACCGAATCGATGATCAGATCGCGGTTCTGTCGGCGGTTCTCAAACGCTTCCCATTCTGCGGCCTCTTCGGGCGTCAGGGTTGCCTTGTCAGCCAGTTCCGGCGGACGATTGAGTGGCGTGATGGTTCGAAATGTGTAAGTCCCTTGAAAATCAGGGTGGCCATACTCTGTGCGGGGCACCCCGGCATCCTGGGCCAGCAGAGCAGAGGCTGACAGCATTCCGCCGCAGGCCAGGCTTAAAGCTGCAAGTGCTTGCTTTTTCATTGAATCCTCCAACTGGTGATTCTACTTGTATTTCTCATAGAGGTTTTGACAGCATAACCCAGCAAAGTTACGCCGGTAAGCCGAATTTTTCAAGCTAAATCAATTGCCCGCTATCTTAAAAATCGCGGTGTGGTATACCTCCAGGGCGATCCCATGGCTGCCGCGAAAAGCGATGTACAAGCGGATAAACTGATGTCCCTTGCGCAGCCATTTTTCGATTGGCACAGTAATCACTTCACAGATTTCACCCACTGTCAGCGGTTCTCGCAGCACCAGGCGGCTGCCAGCGTGAATCCACGCCGGCAGAATGAACATTCGCATCAGTGCCTGATTACATTCTTTGAGCAACAGGTAGGGATGAACGGGCGGATTCTCGTCCTGAGCATATAGCTCCAGGTCATCGCGCATCAGATCGAGCGCCTTTTGCTGAAGGTCCGCATCGACCACAAATTCGTAGCGTGGCGCCGCGACCCCTGGCTCGACCAGATCCCAGCTTATTTCGGGCCTGGCTGGCGCGCAATTGGCCGGAGGCAGGTCAATCATGGGATCTGTGGGCTCCATGATTTCCGGTCGGTGTGAGTCCAGTTGCGCCAACAGTGATCCGCCGGGGTTTCTTACGACCACCTGACAATGATCAGATTGACCAGCCTGCAATGGCTGCAAACGGATGTCGAGCAAATCGCCTTCGTAGGCAGGTTTGAGAAACCTGACGTCCGCCACCGTGCCGCGGAACCAGCTCTGACCTATCGCAGCAACCAGGGGACGGGTGAGATAACCAAATACACTGACCCCGCTAACCAGAGCGCCGCTAAAACCGTATTTTCTGGCAATGTCGTCACTGTGAATGCGGTTTTCCGAGGTCAGCGCATCGTTAACGGCGCTTATGCGGTAGCCCAAAGACTCCATATTACCGTGCCGCGGCAGCGAGCCAGTTGTCGCGCAGGGCGTCCCGATCCACCCGTCTGCCTGCCTGGTACACACTGGCTATTGAACGGGTGTTGCGGATATCCATGAGTGGGTTCTCGGCCAGTACGATAAAGTCGGCTCGCTTGCCCGGTGCCAGGGTACCCAGTTCATCCAGGCCCAGTCGCTGGGCAGGTCTGCTGGTAGCTGCCATAATTGCCTGCATGGGTGTCATACCGAGCCTGACAAAAATCTCCAGCTCCCGATGCCCCGTGTAACCGAAAAAATGATCCGGGACGGCCCCGGCATCGGTCCCCAGCACTATATCCACCCCGGCTGCCAACAGGTGCGCCATGGATTCCTGCAAGGCCTGCTCCTGATCGCTGCCTGCTGAAGACGGAGGACGCTGGTCGAACGCCTCACCGAGCCGGTTCACTACTCTCTGGGGTACTATTTCCTGCATGAATGCGTCACTGGCAACCCTCTCCTGACGCAATTCTCCCAGCCCCAGATTAGGCACCAGGAAAGCACCAGCAGCCGCGATCTGATCCGCCAACTCGCGGTCCAGTTCGGGACCGAGGCGGCCGTGCAGGAATCCGTCAACACCGGCGGCCAACAGACCCGGCATGTCGGAGGCAAATTGCTGATGCACGAACACCTTGAGACCTTGCTGCCGGGCCTCGTCAATGAGAGGGCGATAGAGCTCGGACGTCAGCTTGTCCTGGCTTCCGCCGCGATCGTCAACCCAGATCTTGATAAACGGAATACCCTTGGCTGCCACCTCACGTGCCATGGCGCGAGCCTGGTCCGGACTCTCCAATCCACGAAGAACCGTCATGCCGGTACTTTCCTGGATCGATAATGCATGGGTAAGAAACCGATCATTGGGACCCTGTCCCGGTGGACCCATGCCCGCCGCGAAAAGAAACTGCGCGCCGCCGACATCGCCACTGCGCTGCTCGGCCTGAAGCCGCAAGGACAGGTCGTCTGGATCACTGCCAGCGGAAAAAACCGCGGAAAAGCCGTAGTAGGCGTAACGATTCAGGTGATCTATGAGTGTCTCGCGAGAATAATGTTCGGCACCCCAACTTGTGTAGCCCTCGTAGCCCAGATGTGCGTGGGCATCAATCATGGTGGGCATAACAGTCCTGCCTCGCAGATCTACCCGATTGACGCCTGCAGGTGCCTCAAGGTCAAGCGCGGCGCCTACCGCGGTGATGGTGGAGCCCTCTGTCAGCAGCGCACCATCCTCGATGACACTGCCATCACCAATCAGTAAACGGGCGCCGAAAAACAGCGTTGACTGGTTGGCTGACTGGGCAGAGAGCGAGTTTGAATCTGACGGTTCACAACTCTGGAGTAAAGTTGCCACGCCCAGAAAGCAAATAGCTCTGATATACGTGCTGTTCACATTAGAATTCCTGTATTGACCGAAAGTCGCTTGAGTATAGCCATTGGAAATCCAATTATAAACTTCACATACGGCTCATTCCCGATTACTCTGGATTAACTATTACAATAAAAAAGGGGCGCTTGATGCATACTTTTGCCGATCCGTTAGCCACCGCAATCAGAAATGCCGCAAACAAGACGGCGGTCATTGACCAGGGTCGGTCTTTCAGCTTCCTTGAGCTCCAGGATCGCTGTAGGCGACTAGCTAACGCCATCGCCGACATGGGTCTGACCAAAGGTGATAGGGTAGCCATTCTCGCGGCAAACAGTCATCAATATATCGAAACCTACGTTGGAGTCCCTGCAGCCGGTTTCGTGGTTGTGCCACTCAATACCCGGCACGCGATGCCGGAATTGGAGTACGCACTGCGAGATTCGGGTTCCCGGGTACTGATCTGCGATCGCGATCCGGGAGCGCTGGCGGAGATTGTGGAACGGGTAGTCATGATCCCCGATGACTACGAGGCCCTGCTTTCTAATGCGGATCCCGCTACCCTGGGGCAGCACGTTACTGAAGACGATCTTGCCGGTCTTTTTTATACAGGCGGTACTACCGGGGCATCCAAAGGTGTGATGCTTACCCATCGCAACCTGATCGCCAATAGCCTTCACTACCTCATATGCACGCCCCATTACGAGAACGATGTCATGCTGGTAATGGCGCCAATGTTCCATGCTGCCGGATCAATCGCAATATTACCGAGTATCTGGACTCTGGGTTGTCAGGTTCCGCTGGCAGCTTTCGACCCTCGAGCCGCGCTGGATGAGATTGAACGACACGAGGTGACCATTACCCTGGGTGTGCCCACCATGCTGGCAGCAATCGCTGAAGAACAGCACGTGCGACCACGTAAAGTAGACAGCCTTCGATTGATAGGCCATGGGGGCTCTCCAATTGCAACTGAGGTGCTGCGTCGCACTCATTCGGCCTTCCCTTCGGCGCGGCTTAGCGAGGTGTACGGCGCCACCGAACTCTCCCCGCTGTGCACCTGCCTGCCGGATGAACAGTTGATTATTGATTCGCCGCTAGCTCGCTCATGCGGACGCCCGGTGATAGGAAACGAGGTCCGAATATTGAATCCGGAGGGTGTGGAACTGACCGCGGGAGAGATCGGCGAAGTAGTAGTTCGCGGCCCGAATGTCATGCGGGGTTACTGGAACAAGCCGGAGCAGACCGCGGCCGCACTGAAAGATGGTGCCTACTGGACCGGCGACCTGGGCTACTTCGATGAAGACGGCTATTTATTTCTGGTGGATCGCAGCAAAGACATGATCGTTACCGGTGGCGAAAATGTTTACTCGACGGAAGTTGAAGAAGCCCTGTACCAGCATCCGGGAGTACTGGAAGCCGCTGTTTTCGGTGTGCCTGATGAAAGATGGGGCGAAGCGGTGTGGGCAATCGTGGTACCAAGAGAAGGACATGAAACCCTGGATACCGGGCAATTGGTGGATTTTTGCAGGGAAAAGATTGCCGGTTACAAGGTGCCAAAGGGCATTGATTTGCGCGAGGAACCGCTTCCCAAGTCCGGGCCGGGCAAGGTTTTAAAGCGGGAACTACGAGCGCCCTACTGGGAAGGCCAGGACAGGTCAGTCAACTAAGCCTCGAATCTCACTTGACCGGCTGCTGGTTGAAGAGGACCGTGGCAGAGTTATTTTTTAGATCCCCCGCAGCAGGCGCGTAAAGGAAAAGATAGCTGGTGAAACTGTGAGCAATCGCGAATTTGAAATCGTCGTTTATGGCGCCACCAGTTTTGTCGGCAAGATTCTGTGTCAATACCTGGCGGCGGAAATTAATTTTCCTGATTCCAGTTGGGCTATGGCTGGCCGCAGCGAATCAAAACTGAATCAGGTCAGGCTGAGCCTTGGAAAACCCCACGAGGCCATTCGCTATCTGGTCGCCGATGCCGAAGATGAAGATGCGCTGCGGGATATGTGCAATAAGGCGCGAGTCGTGCTCAGCACCGTCGGACCTTACGCACTTTACGGCGAAACCCTGGTAAAGGTGTGCGCCGAAACCGGCACCGACTACTGCGATCTGACTGGAGAACCTCAATGGATCAGGCGAATGATAGATCGCTACCAGGCAACAGCCCGTCAGACTGGCGCCCGTATTGTCCATTGCTGCGGATTTGATTCGATCCCCTCGGACCTGGGCACCTATTTTCTGCAACAGCTTGCCAAGCAGCGGCTGGGCGAGTATTGCCAGCAGGTGAAAATGCGGGTCAAGGTACTGAAAGGAGGGGCCTCCGGCGGCACGATCGCCAGTATGGTCAATGTCTTTAAAGAAGCAGCTCGGAACAAGCAGTTGCGGAAGGAGCTGGCAGATCTCTATTCACTTTGCCCAAACTCGCCTGTCCCCAGACCCACCCAGCGCATGGTCGGCATGGAGTACGATGTGGACTTCTCCTCCTGGGTAGCTCCATTTGTGATGGCTGCTATCAATACGAGGGTGGTTTTGAGATCCAATGCGTTGCTGGAGTCTCCCTACGGCACGAATTTCTGCTACGACGAAGGCTTACTGACCGGCGACCAGTCGGCTGGCAAGCGTCGTGCGAGAAAAACTGCCATGGGCATGACCCTTATAACCATTGCCATGACGATTCCGCCAATCCGATGGCTGGCGCTAAAGTTCCTGCCAGGGCCTGGTGAAGGACCGTCTCCAGAGGAACAACTCAAGGGGTATTTTGACCTGCGTTTTTTTGGCCACGGCGAACAGGGTCAGACGATCGCCGTCCGCGTCACCGGTGATCGCGACCCCGGATACGGATCTACAGCCAAGATGCTCGCCCAGGCGGGGCTTTGTCTGGCCCGGGACATTCCCGCTGACGAAACGCCCGGGGGATTCTGGACGCCTGCGACGGCAATGGGGGAGAATTTGATACGACGACTCATCGACCACGCAGGCTTCACATTCGACCTGCTAGAATCTCAAGGTAATTCCAACTAATCACAGCACACAGGATTTTTATGCATATCACCACAGGGTTGCTATCAATATTCAGGGATTTCCGCGTTCATGGAGCGTTGCTGTGGCTGGCCCTGTTATTAAGCATGGGCCAGGCCGCAGCTCAACAGCAGGCCACGGAGGACCAGGAGAATCAGGAATGGATTGCTGACACCCTGTGCACAGCGGACAATCGTTCAGCAGATCTGCAACAGCCGGTGAGCTTTACCTTCACGGATGCCGGCGGCAATAACCTGCGTCATCTCGAAGCCTCTGAGGCGGGCCTGACCACAGCCGATCTGTCACGGCTGGAGCTGGCGTGGGCAGTCGCATTTCCCGAAACTTCGAGCATGCGCGCGGCACCGGTCATTATCGGCTCGACTATTTTTTACAACGCCACTGACTCCGGTCGCGTGTTTGCGTTCGATATCGATTCCGGATGCGCTCGCTGGGTTTATGAAGCCGGCTCGCGCCTGCGTTCGTCTCTGGCCTATGCGGTAATCGACGGTCGGGGGACTCTGGTATTTGGCGACCCGCGGGGCATGGTGCACGCCGTCAACGCGGAAAACGGCGAAGCGATCTGGGTCGCCAGCGCTCAGGCCTCTGACAACCAGGCCATGATTACCGGTACCCCGGTGATTCATGATGGTAGGATTATCGTTCCACTATCTGGTTCCGGTGTAACCGCCGGCGGCAATCCGCGCTTCGAATGCTGTGTGAACCACGGCGCCGTTACTGCACTTGATGCGAGCAGCGGCGAAAAGCTGTGGGAGTATCACACCATGCCGACGGCGGACTATAACGGGATGGTAAGCGCGACCGGCGTCAGACAGCGGGGTCCTTCCGGCGCGCCTATATGGAGTACTCCTACCATAGACCCGCAGCGCAGTCAGGTCTATGTCACTACCGGGGAAAATACCTCGCACCCCACTACCATAACCAGTGATGCCGTCATTGCCCTTGACCTTGAAACGGGCGAACAAAAGTGGGTATTCCAGGCGCTTGAAAACGACATGTGGAATTTCGGCTGCAGCGGCCGGGAGACTGGCCCCAACTGTATCATCCTCGATGACACCAATGCCGTGGATTTCGATTTCGGGGGTCCCGCCATGCTGGTATCCGCGGGTGGGCGCGAGCTGCTGATTGCCGGTCAGAAGTCCGGCGATCTCTGGGCGCTGGACCCTGACAGCGGCGCGCTGGTATGGAACCAGCGTATTGGCGATGGCACCGCGCTTGGCGGTAATCACTGGGGCGTGGCCACAGACTCCCAGCGCGCCTTTATGACCATCAATGATCCGGGCGGCATGGCCCGGAACAGCCGTCCTGGACTGTACACCTACTTTGTGGGTACCGGCGAATCAAGCTGGTACTACGAAGTGCAGCCAGATTGTGGTCCCCATCGCAGCGAACGTTTGCGAAATTGTGAATCACGGTCCGGCTTTTCCGCTACGCCTTTGTCAGTGGATGGCGCAGTTATTACAGCAGGGCTTGACGGACGCCTGTTCGTATTTGACTCCGGCTCCGGTGAGATTCTGTTTGAGTACGATACCGTGATTGATTTTGAAACCGTCAACGGCGTCGAGGGATACGGCGGATCGATCGACAGCCATTCCATCGCGGCAGGATCAGGCATGGTGTTCGTAGGCTCAGGATATGGCTCATTCAGCCAGGTGCCGGGCAATGTGTTGCTGGCCTTCAAACCGTCAGAGTGAACACTGCTGCCAGAACTAGCTAGCTACCTGGGAGATGCGGTTGACGCCCGCGCTCCCAGACCATAGATTAAGCAATTACGGAGCGGCGTGAAAACCGGTCCACAATCAATAGACTCACCGTTTACTCTGAAGAACAAATGCTATGTACTCAATCAAATGGCGCCGCACCGGGCGTAAACACTCCCTGACGACCTTGCTGGCAGCGTTGCTGTTATTCTCAATTCACAGCCAGGCCCAGACGGAAATCGAAAATGTTCAAATTACCAGACTGCTGAACCGGCCCATCATTGGCCCGGAACTTGATCCAAGTATTGGCATCAATATCCAGGGCCCGTCCCTGGTGCGGGTTCCAGACTGGGTACAGGGTAAGATGGGCGATTATTACCTGTACTTTGCCGATCATAAAGGGAGCTACATCCGTCTCGCATATGCCGATGATTTGACCGGTCCCTGGCGTGTACATGTGCCCGGCAGTCTGCAGATTGGCGAATCCTATTTCCCCAGTGAACCGCCACCAATTTCCGAAGAACGTCTTGCGGAGCTGGTGGCAAGAAACGAGGCCAGCGGCGTTGCCTACTCTCACGACTGGGTTACTGAACTGACCCAGCCACATATCGCTTCTCCTGATGTCCATATCGATGAAGCGAATCGGCGTTTCATCATGTATTTCCACGGACTGGCCGGGCCGGGACGCCAGCTGACTCGCGTGGCAACCTCACCCGACGGCATCAACTTCACCGCTCAGCCGCAGGAGTTGGGCCGCACCTACATGCGTACTTTCGCCCACGACGGCATGACTTACGCCATGTCGATGCCAGGCCAGTTCTATCGTTCCAGAGACGGATTCACGAATTTTGAATCCGGCCCGCTGTTGTTCAACGCCAACATGCGCCACGCGGCGCTGTTGAAGCGCGACGATACCCTGTTAATCTTCTGGACCCAGGTTGGTGATGCGCCAGAGCATATCAAGCTCAGTACCTTGGATCTAAGCGGCGACTGGATGAACTGGCAGGAATCGGACTGGGTGGAAGTTTTAAGGCCCGAATTCGACTGGGAAGGCGCATCAGCACCAGTAGAACCTTCGGTCCGCAGCACAGCCTACGGTCGCGTCAATCAGCTACGTGATCCGGCGATCTTCGAGGAAAACGGGGTGGTCTACCTGCTCTATACCGTGGGGGGCGAAGCGGGGATTGCTCTGGCTCGGGTTGAGCTTTAAGCGAGAATTGGACAATCAGCATCAATAGAATTTATTGTAGTTAAGGATAAAAGCATGCCCAAAGCAATTGTAGTTGAAAATATCGGCGCACCGTCGGTCATGAAATTCAAAGAAGTCTCCGTGGGCAAACCCCGCAAGGGAGAAGTCACGGTGCAGGCGAAATCCATCGGCGTCAATTTCATCGACATTTACCAGCGTACCGGGCTGTATCCTGTCAGCCTGCCATTCACACCCGGCGGCGAACTCTGCGGCAAGGTAACTGCCGTGGGAGCAGGTGTCACAGGTTTAAAGGTTGGCGATCGAGTGGCAACTGGAACAGCGGGCACCGGCTGCTATGCGGAATTCGCCAATATCGACGCCGGCCGAATGGTAAAAATACCGAAGGAGATTTCCGACGACGAAGCCGCCGCCATGATGCTGAAAGGTCTGACTGTGCAATATCTAATCCGCCAGACTTACCGCGTCAAAAAAGGGGAAACCATCCTGGTTCACGCTGCCGCCGGGGGAGTCGGACTGATTTTATGCCAGTGGGCAAAATCTCTGGGCGCGACCGTTATCGGCACCGTCGGGTCACCAGCCAAGGCGAAGCTGGCAAAGGCCCATGGTTGTGACTATCCCATAAATTACAGCAAGCAGGATTTCGTCAAGCGGGTGAAGAGCATTACCGGAGGCCAGGGTGTACCGGTAGTCTACGATTCCATCGGTGCGGCAACATTTCCGGCTTCCCTTGACTGTTTACGCAAAGGGGGCCTGTTTGTGACCTACGGAAATGCTTCCGGTCCGGTTCCAGCGTTTCCTCCCGCCCTGTTGGCACAGAAAGGCTCGCTGTTCATGACCAGGCCAACGCTTTTCAGTTACGCCAGCACTCCGGCGGAACTGCGCAGTATGGCCAACGACCTGATCAAAGTGGTCAAGTCAGGAGACGTAAAGATCGAAGTCAACCATCATTACGCCCTAAAAGACGCAGCCAAAGCCCATCGCGATCTGGCAGCGCGCAAAACCACAGGTTCCATCGTGCTGGTTCCGTGACAGCAGGACAACGGCGAATTCTGATTGGCCGAAACAAACAATACGGAGTGACGAGGTGTCGGCGGAGACAATATTTTCAATCTGCAACATGGCAGTGCTGCCCGGCTGGGCACTGTTGCTTTTTCTTCCGCGCTGGAAATGGACTATCGGCCTGATTAGCGCCGGACTGATTCCCTTCCTGCTGGGTCTGGTTTATATCGGAATTTTCCTGAGCCAGGGATTCAGCAGCGAACCCGGGGGCGGTTTCGGTTCCGTGGAGGCGGTTTCTATTCTGTTCAGCAATCCTTACCTGCTTACCGCGGGCTGGATTCACTACCTGGCTTTCGACCTGTTTGTTGGCAGCTGGGAAGTGCGCGACTCGCAGAACAAAGGCATTGCACACTGGCTCGTTATCCCCTGTCTGCTGCTGACTTTCCTGTTGGGTCCTGCCGGGCTAGTCCTGTACCTGATCATAAGGACGGTAACAACCAGGGACACGAACCTCTACGCGACGGGGTAACGATCGCGGGCAATCGGGCGAGACTAGGGAGATAATCAATGAAGCGTCAACCGCAAGGCAGATCGATAGCTCAGTCAATGACACGTCGACGCTTTCTGCAATCGACAGGAGCCGCCGCTATGGCAATTCCCGGAGCCGTCGCTGGCTACACACCCGCCGAGATGCGCTCATTCTTCGTAGACGGAGAGATGCAGGTTAATGTATCGAAGTGGGAGTTGGATACACCCGCGCTTTGCGTAGACCTCGACGCTCTGGAAGCCAATCTCGACACCATGCAGGCAACCA
>Ga0181594_10003141_pt1 | contig 15025 bp, 11 predicted proteins | sample 071ome_18_FD_145603 | JGI IMG/M metagenome (GOLD analysis project Ga0181594, IMG submission 145603) | Coastal salt marsh microbial communities from the Groves Creek Marsh, Skidaway Island, Georgia - 071413BT metaG (spades assembly) | ecosystem: Environmental > Aquatic > Marine > Intertidal zone... | reverse complement strand
GCTCTGCCAAGACAGCCTGATCGGTAAAGGTCTCTAAGCTGATCACTTGATTCGCGTTAGACCCCACGTCCTCTAAAGTGAACGGCATAGAGACTATCCGCTCCGGAGGGATTGCTATCTCATACCCTTCTTGTGAGCCGTACACATCGTCGAGGTTAGTTGAGGCGTCGCAAATTACATTGTCTGGCGCACCCGAGCAGTAACCGGAACTGCTATTGCTCGAAAAGGTGGCAATCACCGTGCAGTCCTCGGTGATTACGCCAGTAGCATACGATGATCCTGTTAATGTCCCCGAGGGGCAAGTTCCGCCGACGGCGCTAAACGAATAATCTGCGTCGGGGGTTACCGTGAACGTCGCGAAACCACCCTCCTCCACCGTGCGAAATAGAGGGCTGATCGAGCCCCCCGTCAGCGCGGAGGCGGTCACCGTAAATCTGGCAATATTGGTGAAGTTCGCTACTACTGTGCAGTCCTCGGTGAGCGGGCCAGTAGTGTAGGTGGTACCGTCGAAACTACCTGCGGGGCAAGTGCCGGTCATGGAACTAAATGAGTACCCATTATCCGCGGTAACCGTGAACTGCGCCGACAGTCCGGGTAGCACTTGCTGAGAGGCGGGCGAAATTGAGCCCCCTTGCAAGGCGGAAGCAGACGCCACGACCTCGCTGATCGCGTTCAGCCCCGACAGACCGCGGATATTGGTGAGTGCGGGGTTGTCTTTGATCGTCAGCGCAGTGCCGATCTGCGTCAATTTGGATAGACCATCGAGATCCTGAAGGGCGTTATTATCCTCTATTGTCAGCGTGCCTCCGACGCGGATCAGGCGCCGTAATCCATCCAGATTTTCCATTAATGGATTGCTCTCGATCGTCAAGTCTCCCGTAACGGAGACCAATTCGCCCAAACCCTCCAAGTCCCTCAAAACCGGGTTAGTGCTAATCTTCAATGCCCCAACCTCTAATAAACCAGTCAGACCATCGACGTTTGTCATGATCGTATTTTCGGCGACTTCTACCGACCCCGCCCTCGAGATATTCAGCAAGCCGTCAAGATTCAGCAGTGCGGTGTTGCCACTGATTTTTATCGCGCCCTCGACTCGGGTGAGAGCGACCAGAGGTTCCAAGTTATAGACGTCAGAGCTTTTGTCTACCGAGAGATCCCCGGTGATTACATCACAACCAGTAGCGCCCAGAGCATCAACCTCTTCTCGGTTAGTCAGGTTGTAACTGGCCTCGGTGCAGGACCCGGCGGACGACCCCTCGATGCAGAGAAAGGCTGCCGTAAACACCAGTGAGCGCAAAAATAGATTCATAAACATGTTGTACCCAACAAATGATAGGTGTTCAATCAATGAAAGTAGGGCGTATTTCCCAACAAAGGGGGCCGCAAATCAGCGATTTTCGAGCGCGCATTCAATCGGGGAATACCCTTTTCAAAACGGGCCTCTGAACCCCTGGCATTAAATCAAGCAAAGGGTCTTCGCCGCGGCCCAATAGCGGGGCCCAGCCCGTCATCTTTGCCTCATCGAACTCAGCGGCGATAGCGCCAAAGGCATTGCCAGCCGCATCCAGTGCAGCGAGCTTGCGATTACGTTTGTCCCGATTGGGATCAATGCCGCTGGCAAGCATCTCTCGAGCCGCCTGATGTCGTTGCCGAGCCTGCTTGAGGCTGACCTCGGGATAAACGCCGAGAGCCAGCTCCTGCTCTTTGCCAGCGAGCCGGTACTTGAACCGCCAGTACTTGCCACTGTTGGGATGGATCAACAGGTGCAGGCCACCACCCTCAGCGAGCTTCCACTCCTTCTCACGGGGCTTGGCGTTGTCTACCGCACGGTGATTGAGCTTCACACACCTCCTTGTGTGGGGGGACATTTAAGACCCGATTCGGGGGTATCCCCCCATTTATGCCCTCGTTTGGTCAGGGCTTCTCCGTAACGTAACGAGATGCTTAGTGCGTATGATACCTTGCTCCTACTTTATATAGCAGGCACAAAAAAGGGCGTCTGGGACGCCCTATGCTTTAAAGATGGCGGAGAAGGAGGGATTCGAACCCTCGATACGCTATTAACGTATACTCCCTTAGCAGGGGAGCGCCTTCAGCCACTCGGCCACTTCTCCAGATTCTGTTTATTTCGTCTCGTTGTGATCTTCCTTTTGCGCTCCCCGGTCGCGAGTTACTCGGTGCTTAGCACCTCGCCCTTCGGGTCGCCGCCGTACCGCCGGCGCTCCTTTGCAGTCTTGGACTGCTCGGTCAGCCACTCGGCCACTTCTCCTGAATCGTTTAGCTTTCCTCGGACTCTGCGGCAGCCGCTTCCTCGATCCGATTGAGGATCTCCTCGCGGTGCACTGCCACCTCTTTAGGTGCGTTCACGCCGATGCGCACCTGATTGCCTTTGACACCGAGCACGGTAATCGTGACATCGTCACCAATCATCAGGGACTCACCGACTCTGCGCGTCAAAATCAACATGGCTCACTTCCTTGTTACGAGGATCCCGCTCTCCAGCGAGGCTTACTGATCCCTTCACCTCAGTGGGGGATGCTTACTGGATCTCGACTGTATCAAGACCGAAGGCAGAATGCAGGCTCCGTACGGCTAGTTCAAGGTATTTTTCTTCGATGATCACCGAGATTTTGATCTCCGAGGTACTGATCATCTGAATGTTCACGCCCACATCCGCCAACGCCTTGAACATGGTGGCCGCTACCCCCGAATGGGAACGCATACCAACCCCCACTACCGATACTTTGGCAATATGGTCGTCAGTCAGCACCTCACCCGCACCCAGCTCGGCAACGATCGGAGTCAAAACAGCCTCGGCTGCTTCCATCTCACTTCGCGCGACAGTGAAGGTGAAGTCGGTCGCATTTTCGCCCCGGCTATTCTGGAGGATGACATCCACTTCAATATTGGCTTCGCCCACGGGACCAAGAATGCGATACGCCATACCGGGGTTATCAGGCACGCCGACCACCGTCAATTTGGCCTCATCGCGGTTAAATGCAATCCCGGCAATAACAGGTGCTTCCATGGAGGCATCCTCCTCAGTCGTAATCAGTGTCCCCGGGCCTTCTTCGAAACTGCTCAACACCCGCAACGGAACTTTGTATTTACCCGCAAACTCTACCGACCGAATCTGCAACACTTTTGATCCCATGCTCGACATCTCAAGCATTTCCTCAACGGTGATGCGATCCAACCGCTTTGCTCCATCTACCAGTCTGGGATCAGTCGTATAAACGCCATCCACATCGGTGTAAATCTGGCACTCCGCAGCTGACAGCGCCGCGGCCAGCGCGACTGCGGTAGTGTCTGAGCCGCCACGACCCAATGTCGTTACGTTGCCGTCCACATCAACGCCCTGAAAACCCGCCACCACGGGCACACCGCCCGCATCCAGCTCAGCTTTCAACGTATCAAGCTGAATATCCTGAATCCGAGCCTTGTTATGCGCACTATCGGTCAGAATGCCGACCTGGTTGCCACTGTAGGACTTTGCCCTCACAGATCGCTCACCCAGCGCCATACTCAATAAGGCAGTCGTCACTTTCTCGCCAGTGCTGAGCAGCGCATCCAGTTCACGCGGCGTGGGGTTCGACTGAATCTCCTTTGCGAGCCCGAGCAACCGGTTGGTCTCACCCGACATCGCAGAAACAACCACGACCACATCGTGGCCCTCGCTTTTAAAGCGAGCCACTCTGTCAGCGACTGCACCGATCCGCTCTACCGAGCCGACCGAGGTGCCACCGTATTTTTGGACAATGAGCGCCATAATCCACGCGGTGTGTTTACGGAAGGGCGCGTATTTAACACGATTCGACGCTCGGTGAGAACAGGAAGCGGCTGTTGCGCCAACAAATCACCTGACAGATGAGGTGACTCAAACTCAAAATTTGCGCAACCGGCGGGCCACGCGAGCCAACATCAACCCAGTTGGGTAGCAACCCACTGAGGGACCGATGCAAGCACCGCCGGCAAAGCCGCGACGTCAGAGCCGCCCCCTTGTGCCATATCAGGTCGCCCGCCACCCTTTCCACCCAGCTCACCGGCAAAGTGTTTGATCACATCGCCGGCTTTAACTCGGTCGGTAGTGTCTGAGGTGACACCCGCCACCAGCGCGATTTTCCCCTCGTCGACCGCCGCGAGCAGTATCACGCCCGTTCCAAGCTTGTTCTTGCACTGATCCAAGGTGTCGCGCAGCGTCGAGGCGGTTGCACCTTCAATTTGAGCGGCGAGCACCTTGATGCCCTCGACCTCAACCGCGTCCTGCGTGAGGTCGCCACCCGTCGACGTTGCCAGCTTCTGGCGCAGTCTGGCGGACTCTTTCTCAAGGTCCCTCACCTCGGCCCGCAGCGCCTCGACTTTGCCAGAGGCCGTCTCCGGAGTGGCCTTGAGGGCACCGCACACCGATTGCATCGTTTGCGATATTGACGCCACATGGGTCAGCGCGGCCTCACCCGTCACCGCCTCAATGCGCCTCACACCGCTTGCCACGCCTGCTTCACCCGTGATCCAAAAAAGACCAATGTCACCCGTGCGCGAGACATGGGTGCCACCACAAAGCTCTACCGAAAAGCGATCAGCACCCATTGTCAGCACCCTGACTTGGTCACCATATTTTTCGCCAAACAGCGCCATAGCACCTGCTGCGATGGCGTCATCCATGCTCATCAGCTCGGTCGACACCTTGGCGTTGGCGCGCACTTGGTCGTTCACCACGGCGGTGATACTGGCGAGGGTTTCAGCGGATACCGGCTCACCGTGTGAGAAATCAAATCGCAGGCGCTGGGAATCGACCAGCGAGCCTTTCTGCAGAATGTGATCTCCCAACTCCCGACGCAGTGCCTCGTGAAGGAGGTGCGTCGCAGAGTGATTAAGGCGTGTCCTGTTGCGTAATGTCGCATCGATCTGGCTATCAACCCTGTCGCCCACCTTGATCGACCCCGCCGTCACCGTCACATGGTGCAGGTGGTGCCCCTGTGCCTTGGTGGTATCGGTGACATCTGCCGCCCCGTCGGCCGCTGTTAGACGACCGCAATCACCTACCTGTCCGCCACTTTCTCCATAGAAAGGTGTGCGGTCCAGGATGACGACGCCGGACTGATCTGCCTCCAGCGACCCTTGCTCGACACCGTCGACTAAAATCGCTAGTACAGTGCCTTCAGCTTGATCCGTCTCGTAACCCAGAAAGTCCGTCTCGCCATCAACCGTGATGCTCTGGCTGTAATCCACCTTAAACCCGGCATGATCTTGTGATCGCTGTCGCTGCGAGGCCATCGCCGCCTCATACCCCTCAATATCCAGACTCAGCCCTCGCTCGCGGGCAATATCATTTGTCAGATCAACTGGAAAACCGAAAGTGTCATAAAGCTTGAAGATCACATCGCCCGGGATAGTTTGGTCGACAATTTGCTCCAGGGCCTCCTCAAGAATGGCCATACCGTTGTCGAGTGTCCGGGCAAACTGCTCTTCTTCGCCCTGCAGGGCCGACGTGATCGCCGACTGCTGGGTAACGAGCTGCGGATACGCCTCGCCCATTTGCGCCACCAGCTCAGGCACCAGTTCGGCGAAAAAGGGCTCCTTGGCGCCCAACTTATTGCCGTGTCGAATCGCGCGACGAATGATGCGCCGCAGCACATAGCCCCTGCCCTCGTTGCCCGGTATCACACCATCTGCAATCAAGAACGCCGTTGAACGGAGGTGATCAGCAATCACCCGCAGTGATTTGTCTCCGGTATCACTCGCACCTAGCTGTTTTGCCACCGCACTGATCAGAGCGGTAAACAGGTCAATTTCATAGTTGGAATGCACGTGCTGCAACACCGCAGCGATGCGCTCCAAACCCATTCCGGTATCCACAGACGGTGCAGGAAGCGCGTGCAGTTCTCCTTGAACGTCCCGGTTGTACTGCATGAACACGAGGTTCCAGATCTCGATATACCGGTCAAGATCATCATCCTCGCTTCCCGGAGGGCCACCCGGAACATCCGGGCCATGATCGTAGAAAACTTCTGAGCACGGACCACAGGGGCCGGTATCCCCCATCTGCCAGAAGTTGTCCTCATCAAGGCGCGAGAGTCGCTCGGGATCAACCCCGATCTCATCTACCCAGATCTGAGCGGCTTCATCGTCACTGATATGTACCGTGACCCACAGCCGCTCAGGGGGTAACTGCAACGTCTCAGTCAAAAACTGCCAGGCAAATTGAATCGCCTCGCGCTTGAAATAGTCGCCGAAGCTGAAATTACCCAGCATTTCGAAAAATGTATGGTGACGCGCCGTGTACCCCACGTTCTCAAGGTCGTTGTGTTTGCCACCCGCCCTGACGCACTTCTGAGCTGTCACCGCTCTCTGGTAAGGCCGCTGCTCCAGTCCCAGGAACGTCTCCTTAAACTGATTCATGCCCGCATTGGTAAACAGCAGCGTGGGGTCATCCGCTGGCACCAGTGAGCTGGAATCCACGCGCGTGTGCCCCTGCGCCTCGAAATAACTGAGAAATGCTTCGCGGATTTCAGCGGTGTTCATGGAGACTTCTCTTACTTAAGTGGCGGTCAGACGGCGTCTGATCAGTTCAGACCAGCGGATAGCTGGCCCTCGGTCATCTCGCGCCCGGCCAGAATGTGGAGATGAAGGTGGAAAACAGTCTGGCCTCCCCCCTCACCGTTATTGATCACGAGTCGGAAGGCATCCCCCACACCGAGATCCTCGGCAACGCGACCCGCCACCAGCAATAAGTGGCCCAATAGCGCCTGGTCGTCAGCGTTCGAGTCCACCAATCGGGGAATCGGCTTGCGCGGAATGATCAGCACATGAGTGGGCGCCTGCGGGTGGATGTCGCGAATCACCACGCACTGGTCGTCCTCATAGAGAAATTCAGTAGGGATTTCACCCCGGGTGATCTTGCCGAAAATGGTGTCTTCCATGGCGCTGTACTCAGTCCAGCTTCTCGTCGGCGGTCAGGGCGCGGGCCTCGTCCTCCAGCATCACAGGGATACCGTCCCGCACCGGATAGGCCAGGCCACTCGCTTTGCACACGAGCTCTTGTGTCTCCTCGTGATAGACAAGAGGCGCCTTGCTGACGGGGCAGACAAGAATGTTCAGCAACTTGGGGTCGAGCACGGATTCGTCCTGCCATGTAAAAGACAAAGTATACGGCCTTGTTACCCCGAGAGCACCGTCCCATCCGACAGAGGAACGAATACCCGCTGCCCGAGCGACGCTCAATCAGGCATTGGCGGGACCAGCAATTGGGGATCAATGCGTTGGTTAAACCAGCTCATACGCCAGTCGAGGTGGGGGCCGGTCGCCCTGCCCGTTGCGCCAATCGCGCCAATTAAATCGCCGGGCGCAAGTTGATCACCCACCGAGACGGACACCTCACTTAAATGCAGGAACGAGGAGGAGAGTCCATAGCCGTGATCCAGAATCACCGTACCCCCCGAGTAAAACAAGTCAGGCTCGGCAAGAGTGACCCTACCCGCAGCCGGCGCAGTGACCGGTGTGCCCGCGGGTCGCGCGACATCGACCCCATAATGAGGCGTGCCCGGCGTGCCGTTGTAAATCCGCTGGCTACCATAGACGCCGCTGATCCGGCCCGTAACCGGCCATGCAAAACCGTCGCGCACCGCACGGAAGCCATCATCGAGAGCCAGCCGCTGTGCTTTGGCGGTGCGGACTTTGGCCCGCTCTGCGCGGATACGCTCGAGATGCTCTTCACTGGGGGTCACCGTTTGCTGGGGCACTCCGGTGATCTCCTGCAACCGATACTCCCGCGCCGCCACTGCCACCTGCTGCACACAGGTTTCGTCGGTGGTGATCGTTAGCTCGTTTGAGCGGGGCATGTCTCGACCCAGGCCCAATAGAAACGCACCATCGGGCAAGACCGGCACCGTGATGTCCGCAAAGGTGACGGTGGCAGAGGGGAGCGTGTGTCCCCGCAATATGCCCCCCTGAATCGCATTCCCCTCGAGCGTTGTGCAAGGCTCTGCGAACGCAACGCCAACCCAGCAGGCACTCACCTTCAGCGCACTGACGCATAACCTGTGAAATCGGTTATCGCCCCAACACGCCAACAACCTGATCGTGATAGTCACCCTTTCCCCTTAGTCGTGTTGTTACTGATGAGGCTTGGCACCGCCATCATTTCCATGGCATCAGTCAATAGCTGCAGCTGAAGCAAATGGTATTACAGCAATGGCTTTCCGTGTTCGGTGTGCGGTGCTTGGTGCTTGGTGCTTAGTACTCGGGGCTTGGTGCACGTAGCTTGGCACCCACACTAGCTGCACAGACTGTATGAACGGGAGCGCATGTTCACGCCGCTGCGGCATTCCCACTCTGCGTCCACCGCTCTACACTTTACCCATGGGCCGCTATCGACCACCCCGCCCTGCGGGTTCTCCCTATATCACCCCCGAGGGTGAGGAAGCGCTGCGGAACGAACTCCATGAGTTATGGAAAGTCGAACGCCCCGAAGTCACCAAAGCAGTTTCGGCGGCGGCGGCCAACGGCGACCGCTCCGAAAATGGCGACTATATTTATGGCAAGAAACGACTGCGCGAAATCGACTCTCGAGTGCGGTTTTTGCGCAAGCGGCTGGATGCACTGCAAGTCGTTGAGGGCCCGTTGGGTGACCACAATAAGGCCTGGTTCGGCGCCTGGGTCACGCTCGAGGATGAGGAAGGCGCCGAACAAGTGTGGCGGATCGTCGGCCCAGATGAATTTGACGTCAGCCAGGGGAAAATATCCTGTGACTCACCGCTTGGGCGCGCATTACTGGGCCAACCTGTAGGCAACGACATCCAGCTAGAGACCCCAGAAGGACTCAGCTATTGGACGTTAGTAGACGTCGAATACCGTTAAATCGAGGCCTCCACACTACCCACACCAATCTTATTGACAATCATTCCCATTATCATTAACGTGACCGAATGTACATTTGTATCTGCAAAGGCGTCACAGAACGCGCTATCCGCGAGCAAGTTTGTGCGGGCGCGACATCTGTTGATGAAGTCAGCCGCACTACGGGTTGCTCAACCCAATGCGGTAAGTGCCTGCTCAGGGCACAGCGGGTCGTTGAGGACGCCCGCTTGGCGTCGTCGCCTACTGCATCGGGTTCGGCGATCGGAACGGCCGCCTCCGCCTGAGAATACGAATACTTCTCACTTCCATTTTTATTAACAAAATCAGTCACTTAGTTGCCCTACTCCCCGGGCTTGGTTATAGTGTGCCCTGTCAAAAATACTCAGGCAGGCAAAACCCATGAAAGGTCACCCCGAGGTGCTCAAGCACCTGAATAAAATCCTCTACAACGAACTGGTTGCGATCAATCAGTATTTTCTTCATTCAAAAATGTATAAGGACTGGGGACTCACTGAACTCGCGGAGCACGAGTACCACGAGTCGATCGATGAGATGAAGCATGCGGACGCTCTGGTTGAGCGCATCCTGTTTCTAGAGGGTATTCCGAACCTTCAGGACCTGGGGCAACTGCGTATCGGCGAGACGCCTCGAGAGATGCTGGAGTGTGATCTGCAGCTCGAACACATCGCGCACGCAGATCTCGTCGCCACGATCGAATGCTGTGAGAAGGAAAAGGATTTCGTCTCACGGGACCTCGCCAAGGATATTCTTGAGGCTGAAGAAGAACACGTGGATTGGCTTGAGACTCAGCTCTCATTGATCGAGCGTGTTGGGGAGCAGAACTATCTTCAGACAGCGATGAAAACCATCAAACCCGATTAAACACTGGTCGGCTGAGGTCCATACGAACTAGGTCTCACACGAACTAGGACTCGTACGGGTAGCCCTTCATTGAGCTATGCGTGGGCAGAATAAGCAAATAAAGAAGAAATGAACCGCCGGCCGATCCAGATGCTGTGCGCTGCCCAAGACGTCAGGTGATCAGAAGATCCACTCCACGCCCAGCATCGCAGTCAACGGCTTGTTCGGGCGTGCGCCATCGGGTTGTCTGGAGACAATCGCGCGCTCGTCGAAGGCGTTTTCCAATTTAACAAAGGCGGAAATGGCGTCAGTCACCGCGTATCGGGTGCCCACATCGACGACAAAAAAGCTTTCAGTTTGCGCGAAGTTTGACGCCTCGCGATTGCAGCCGATCTCGACGCACATTTCGTCAACGTACTTCACGACCGCGTAGCTGTCCCATCGACTTCCCACCTGCGCGCCCAGCCGGAGACTCAGACTATTCTGTGGCACCGACGCCAGGGTGTCCCCGTCCAGCACGCCGCTGTCTGCAGCATTGTCGCGTGCTTCCGCCATGGAGTGAGTGTAGGAGACTGACAGTGGCCAAGTGATCTGTCCGGTTTCAAACACATGGCCTACTTGCACCTCGACACCCGCAACCACTGCCTCACCTGTGATAAAGGTTCCGCTGGTCGCGCCGTTGGAGCAAGGGTAAGCGTTTGAGCAACTTTCGCCCTTGTTTGAAAAGTCACTGTAGAAACCAATCACCTCTACAAAAACCCGACCGTCGTAACGCGCGCCGAACTCATAATTAATGCTAGTTTCGGGCTTCTCCCACGCTCTCGCACTGCCACCCAGTGGGGAGAATCCGCGGTGGATACCCGCGAGCAGTGACCAGGCATCGTTGATCTCATAGAACGCAGCAACCCCCGGTAACCAGATCGAGAGATCGTTGTCGCGCGTCGACGCAATATTCTGCCGGCCTATGTCATCAAAGCGCGTTTCTTCGCTTTCTACACGCTCATGCCGGAGCGCTAAGTCCAGTCGCAGTGCGTCGCTGATCTGCCAGGCATCGGTCGCCCAAAAAGACAGCGCTTCCGCGGTCTGTATGCGATTGTTGCTGGCGCTGGGTTCAATAACACCAACGGCAATAAGCTCGCCGCTGATTTGGTCGTAGCGCTCCGTCGGCTGGAATCGATCGACGTCGTCCTCGTGATAACGCGCACCGAGGGCAAACGTGTGCTCACCCCAATCCCAATTAAGATTGGTCTGCATACCTTCGGATACGTATCGCCGGTTGTTGTGCTTGTAGGACAGCCCGAACACATCCTGCTCGCCATCGAGCACCGCCTGCGCGTGCGTGTCTCCTGCATTGGCAGCCGCCACCAGATCGCCACCCTTGGACAACTTGAACCAATCGCGATGGAATTCATTGCGGTATATCGTGGTCGCCAACGCCAGCTCGGCCCCAAGCTGCCAATCCCAGGTGACAGAGAGCGCCTTATGCTCGTTGTTCATCCGATCCGGTGCCGACATGCCGTAGCGACGGTCAGGGTTCTCTGCAAAATCGCGATCGGCGAGGCCAAGGTAAGTCTCATCTGAAGTCTCGTCCGAGTACTGGGCCTTCAACTTCAGCGCGTGTCGCTCGCCCTGCCAGGATAGTTTTGCGACGTAATCCTCGATGCGATAGCCGGTGTCCTGATCGGATCGATCAATCGACTTGAAACCCTCGTTGTAGCGCTGGGCGGTCTCCAGATTGAATCCGAATGCGCCAAGCTGTGCACCGTAGCTGGCCAACATATCAGTCTGGTGGTCTTGGCCGTAAACGAACTGCAGTCGACCTCCTGCGTCCTCGGGTTGTGGCGTTGACACCAGATTGACAACACCACCTGTCGTTTGCGGGCCATAACGCAACTGCGACGCGCCTTTGAGCACCTCTACCGCCTGCATGCGCGCCAATGTCGGAAAGTAGTAGGCCTCGGGTGTAGCATAAGGCGCGGGGGCAATGAGGACGCCGTCCTCCATCAACGTGATTTTCGCCGACCGCTCCGCAGTCGCACCGCGAATACCGATATTGGGCCGCAGGCCGTAACCATCTTCCTCCCGAATGTAGGTGCCGGGTACCGTTTTCAGAAGTTGATTGATATCCGTGGCCAACTCGTCACGGATTTGGAGGGAGTCTATCAGCGCGCCGGAACCGGCGATTTCGCGCGAAGCCTGCCGATCACCGATAATGGTGACCTCCTCGAGCTGTCTGGGCGCCGGCTGGGTTGTGGTTGTATCGCTGGCTGTGGATGCCAGAGCAGGCAACGCCCAACCGCAAACGGCCAGAAAGACGGCGGTTCGTGGTGGTAGTGGTGACGGAAAATGGTCCATCAAAGCGAGTTCGCACAACTATGGGATGAGAATAGTAATGCGAATTATTCTCAATTACAACATTAACAAGAACGATTCTTATTTAGACCAGACTGCTGCCCGCACACCGCACTGTTGCAACCTTTCTCGCTAGGGGTGTTGGTATACGAGACGCCCATCCGAAAACGTGTAATCGACCTTGATCGTGTGAATGGCATAGGGATCGCTGACATAGGGATCCCGATCGAGCACCACAATATCAGCCAATTTACCCACCTCCAGCGTACCGATTTGATCTTCCAGGCGCAGCTGCCAAGCGGCATCGGAAGTGTGCGCTCGAATCGCCTGATCCACGCTCAGCCGCTCGCTGACCCTGGCCTGAACGGGGACTTCCGGGTTGCCCGCCTGCTGCCGGGTGACTGCCATTTCAATATTGAACATGGGGTTCAGCGCGTCTTTGCCGATCCAACTGACCGGGTAGTCGCTGCCCAAGGTGACCTTGCCTCCGTGCCGCAGAATCGAGGCCAGTGGATACATCTGATTGAAGCGCCCTACTCCCAGATACCGGAGCGCCAAATCATCGTAGTAAAACCAGGTGGGCGTGGTCTGGGCCACCGCACCCAGCTCAGCAAAGCGGCTTACGTCATCCGCATGGACAATTTCGATATGACAAATCGTCGTGCGCGACTCGCTCTCGGAGTGAATTGCTTTGGCATGCTCGATCGCATCCAGCGCTGATCGCACTGCACCGTCGCCAATCGCATGCAGGTGTAGGTCCACGTTCGCTTCATGGGCCGCGGCTACGGCGTCAAACATTATCGGGTTAGGCAGCAGCGGCTTGGCTTCGTGTCCCTCTGGCAGGATGTAGGGGTCGAGCATGACTGCTGTTTTGGCTTCAACAGTCCCGTCCAATGAGAGCTTCAATGTCGATACGTTGAACAGCGGGTGCTGGTAGCGATCGTTCAGTTCCGCAAGCGTTGCCAATGCGGTCGGCAATTGCTCGGGCTGATTCACATACAGTGAGGCCACCATGCGCACCGGAAACTCCCCGGACTCAACCATCGTCAGCGCAAGCCGACGCCCAAACTCGCCGGTATCGATCATGCCGGCATCGAAAGCGGCGGTGAGCCCAACCGCCGACATCTCCATAAAAAAATCAGGTGCGGCGAGGGCCAGCGCTTCCTCACTGATCACGCCCAGCGCCTCGGTCACCGGATCAATCGCCGCACCCTCAACCAACCAGCCGGTTGGATTGCCCTCCTCGTCCCGCTGAAAAAAGTGCGCGCCGGGTACGGGGTCGGGTGTGTCGCGTGAGATCCCCGCTGCTCTCAGAGCAAGCGTATTTGCCCACCCGGTGTGACCACCCTCATCGATAATGAGCGCGGGTCGATCTGGCACAATCGCGTCAAGTTGCGCTGCCGTCGGTCCGTCCACCCCGAAGGCGGGTGCAAGAAAACCGGAGCCAAGCACCGGATTTTGATAGGGGTGCGTGCGGGCGTGCTCTGCGATGGCTTCAAGCACCTCCTCTGCGCTGTCGTAGGGACTGAGCTTGACGCCGTTAACCAGAGGCAGGGTGTCCATACTGTGGATATGGGTGTCGATGAAACCGGGCAGTACCGTTCGACCCTCAAGCTCGATGATCTGGGTCGCCGGGCCGATATGTACCGCCGCCGACTCGCTCTCACCCAGCCAAGTCAAACGGTTCCCCTTGAACGCCATTGCCGAGTAATGTGAGGCCGTATCATCCATTGAATAGATCACACCCCCACGTAACACCCAGTCTGCCTCTGCGAGCGCAAACTGGCTCCATAGGGCGCACAGGAACATCCATACGGATTGGCTCGTTTTCATCATTGCTCCTTTTAAGAAATCAATAAGACCTACTCGGCTATACCAAAGTGACGCTGAGTCCCTACGTTCCCATTAGAATCGAATGTCCGTACTATTTGTCAATTGAGCAACATATTCACCTCAGGAGCAAAGCATGTCCCAATCGCGACCTCTAGAGGGCCTTCGGGTCATCGAATTAGGGCAACTTCTGGCTGGCCCCTTTGCAGGCACAGTGCTCGGTTACTTCGGTGCCGAAGTGATCAAAGTGGAACCCCCGACAGGCGACCCGATACGCCAATGGCGAGAGGTCCGCAACGGCATGTCGCTTTGGTATCACTCGCTGGCTAGAAATAAGAAGAGCGTCACGCTCGATTTAAAATCAGAGCGCGGTCGGGAACTCGCTTTTGACTTGCTGACCAAGGCAGACGTGGTCATCGAAAACTTCCGACCCGGTGCCATGGAGAGCTGGGGACTCGGCCCCGATGAGGTGAAGGCGAAAAACCCCGGCATCATTTACGCGCGGATTTCGGGTTACGGGCAAAGTGGCCCCTTCTCCGAGAAGCCAGGCTATGCGTCAGTCACAGAGGGCTATGGCGGCTTCCGCTATATCAACGGGGAACCCGGAAAGGCGCCGGTGAGACCCAACATCTCTCTGGGTGACACGGTCGCGGCCATTCATGCGGCCTTAGGCGTGGCCTTTGCCATTATCGAGCGCAACAAAAGCGGTAAAGGCCAGGTAGTTGACGTCGCACTCTACGAATCGATTTTCAATTTACTGGAAGGAATCGTCCCCGAGTTTGATGGCGCAGGTGTCGTGCGGGAGCCGTCAGGCACCACTATCACGGGCATCGTGCCGACCAATACCTACCTATGTTCGGACGGCAAACATGTCGTGATCGGCGGCAACGGTGACTCCATTTTCAAGCGCCTGATGACCGAGGCCGGTCGCGAAGACATGGCGAACGATCCTGAACTGGAGCACAACCAGGGACGGGTCATTCACGAGCAAAAGATCGATGCGGCGCTCGCCAAGTGGTGTAGCGAGCACAGCTCGGCTGACATCATCAGCAAGCTCGAGGGCGCGCGCGTGCCGGTGGGGCCCATCTACAGCGTCGAGGACATGATGAGCGATCCTCATTATATC
>Ga0181594_10003138_pt1 | contig 15032 bp, 12 predicted proteins | sample 071ome_18_FD_145603 | JGI IMG/M metagenome (GOLD analysis project Ga0181594, IMG submission 145603) | Coastal salt marsh microbial communities from the Groves Creek Marsh, Skidaway Island, Georgia - 071413BT metaG (spades assembly) | ecosystem: Environmental > Aquatic > Marine > Intertidal zone... | reverse complement strand
CCGGCCCGAGGGATAGCGCGAACCAGAAACGGGTACCAGGCCGCCTGAGCGATTCCCCGCACAGCCATGAAGACCAGCACCGCGCCCCAGAGGCCGGCCAGACCCCAGGCTTCGGTCATGGGGTTGAGAATGGCCAGGTAAATCGCGAAAGCAATCCCCATGGTCACCATCATGGCGCCCGCGGCGGTAGCCCCGATGTACACACCGTCAAAATGGTAGCACCAGACTGAAACCACAGGCAGCAAGACGACCAGGGGCATCACAGCATTGACGGAATGACGGACCCCGGGCAGGTCGGTAAGCAAGGCTGTCAGCGGATCACCACCCCACCAGAACAATCCGGCGTAGCCCAGGCTTGCCAACACGCCCCAAAGGCCCGTCAGCCAAACCCAGCGATTGAATTGTCGCTTCGAACCCTCGCCCCAGGCCTTACCCGCAAGCGCCTCTGCCGCGTGCGCGAAGCCGTCGAGGCCGAGTGCCACCAGCAACATGTATTGATTCAGAACGTGGCTGGCCGCCATATCGGTGGTGCCCAGTTTTCCCGCTTCCCGCATGATGATGGCCAGTGCGGTCATCAGGAAAATCGTCCGAATGAAAATAAATCCGTTGAGCATCATCAGGCGCTGGAAGCGCTGCATCGCCCAGTTGCCGCCCGATTGAATGGCGCGCACGAGCTGAACGGCCCCGAGCAGCCTGACCAGTATCCACAGCGCGACGAGCGCGGCCAGAACCTGTGCGATCAGGGTACCCAACGCCACGCCGGGCACGCCCATGCCCAGACCGACGACGAACCAGATGTTGAGCGCCGCGTTGGTGATATTGAGCACCAGGTGTATGGCGAGCACGCCACCTGTCCTGCCCAGGCCGAACAATACGCCCGCGATGGCGAAGGTCAGCAGGGTGAAGGGCGCGGCCCAAATGCGAATCCGGTAATACTCGATCACGAGGCCGATGACGTCCTCCGGAGGCGCCATGGCCCAGAGTGAAACGGTCAGGATGGGTTCCTGCAACAGCAGCAGGCCCAGCCCCATAAACGTACCCAGCGCGGCCGATCTGACCACCTCAGCGCCCAGCAAAAGGTCATCACCCCTTCCCGATGCCTGCGCGACCAGCCCGGTGGTCGCCATTCTCAGGAAGCCGAATATCCAGAAAAGATAGCTGAAGACGATACTGCCCAGCCCGACGGCGGCCAAGTGCACGGCGCCAGGCAGATGGCCCACGGCCCAGGTGTCGACCAGGCCTACCAGGGGAGTGGAGGAATTGGCGAGAATCGCGGGAAACGCGATACCCACCACGGCTCTGTGTGGTTTTTGATCCTGTGTTTTCGGGATGCGGGTCATGCGTGTCAGATTAGACCTTGCGAGGTTTTCTCGCGCTATTGTCATGATTTTGTAGCATCAATTCACGCATGATCTGCCATTGGCAGTCAGCGATTGGCCGTGTATGATGCGATTTCGGCCAGTCAAGGCGTGAATTTGCGATTTTGTCGGTACTGTTGATTCTCATCCGTTCTGCTTATTCCAGTTCTCAGCCCGATCTGCCTTAGCAAGACCGTCCCGTGTGGGGCGGACGTTTTTCATTTTAAGTGAGAGTAAAAATGTCTGAGAAAATTGTCGGGACCGTGAAGTGGTTCAATGACGAAAAAGGTTATGGTTTCATCGCGCGTGAAGGCGAAAGAGATGTGTTCGTGCATTTCCGCAATATCGTTGGTGAAGGTCATCGAACCCTTAAGGAAGGCCAGCAGGTCGAGTTCGATATTGGAGAAGGCCAAAAAGGCCCGCAAGCCGAGAACGTTTCGCCGCTGTAACAGCAACGCAAGCGATTCTGAAGACCCGGCCGGGACTTGTCCCGGCCGGTTTTTTTATGGGGCCTGCCGCATCCGTTCAGCCCATCTCGGCCAGCAGGTTATTGACCAGGTGCTGTGCGCGGGCGCGGTAACCGCTGCCGAACAGGTTGAGGTGATTGAGGACGTGGTAGAGCTGGTAAAGTTTGCAGCGTGTTGGGTAGCCCGCGTCCAGCGGCAAGGCATGGTGATAGGCATCGTAAAACTCAGCGGGGAACCCGCCGAACAATTCCGTCATGGCCAGGTCCGATTCCCGGTCACCATAGTAGGGGGCCGGATCAAAAATGACAGGCTCCCCGTTTGCCAGGTAGCCGTAATTTCCGCCCCATAAATCTCCGTGCAACAAAGAGGCCGGTGGGTTGTATTGGGTAAAGAGGGCGCCGAGGCCCTGCAAAAGCCTTTGTCCGCTGTCATAGAGTACCCCCCCATAGCCATGGTCGCGGGCCCGTTCGAGTTGATAACCCAGCCGCTCGTTTTTCAGGAACCTCACCCAGTTGTCCGACCAGCCATTGCGCTGTGGTGTGGCGCCGATGGTATTGTCGCGATGCCATCCATAGCGTTTGTGCGTGCTCTGATGCATCGCAGCCAGGCCTTCGCCCAGGGCGTGAGCATTGGCGTGGCCACCCATGTCGAGGAATTCCAGCACCAGGTAGGCTGTATTCCCGGAGACGCCGCTTGTGATGGGTAGAGGGCACCGCAGCGCGCCCGTTGCCGCAATATCCTCGAGGCCGGCCGATTCGGCCTCGAACATATCGATGAGCTTTGCCCGATTCAGCTTGACGAAATAGTCGGAGGCGCCGTGCCTGATCCGCATGGCCCGATTGATGTCTCCGCCAGTAACCGCGCGGACGGGATGCGCCTCGGACCGGAGGCCGGTGCGCCGCGAGAGCGCCGCGCCGATGTCCGCCCACAACGCCTTCAAATCGGGATCATTTTGCAACATGATGGTCATCATGCACACCTAGGATGGTCATTTCCCATTCTATTGAGTTTTGTGGGGCTGAAGAGCCCCATTTCAAACGGCTAAAGTGGCATAATGTCGCGGGTCTAAAAAAAATCGAATGACCAAATCATATATCAAATTCAAAGGAAGCTAAATAATGAAAGGTTTGCAGAAAACAGGTGCGGCGTTGCTGGTCATGCTGCTGGTTTCTGGCTGTGCGTCCACCAACCAGAAGAGCGGTTGGTTCGGCGACTGGGGAAAGTGCGCACTGGCGGGTGTCGCGATCGGTGGCGCGGCCGGCGCGCTGGGTGACTCGGACAGAGGCGTTCTTGGCGCGGCGGTTGGTGCGGCGGTTGGCGCGGCGATCTGCGCGGGCAAGGACAAAGACAAAGATGGTGTGAAAGATCAGAATGATCGCTGTCCCGGCACTTTCCCCGGTGCCGAGGTTGACCAGAACGGTTGTGAACTCGATTTCGATGGGGACGGCGTGCCGGATCGGCTGGATGAATGCCCTGATACGCCCTCTGGCGCCAGGGTTGACGAGCGCGGTTGCGAGCTGGACAGCGACGGCGATGGTGTTGTCGACAGCAAGGACCGTTGCCCCAACACGCCGGCCGGCGCGCGGGTGGACGAGAATGGTTGCGAGCTCGATGACGACGGCGATGGTGTGGTCAACAGCCAGGATCGCTGCCCGAACACGCCTGTGGATACGGCCGTCGACAATAACGGCTGCGAACTGGAACCCGCCTACGAGATGATTGGCGTGAACTTCGAGTTTGATTCCGCCACGCTGACGGCCGACTCGAAAGCGGCGCTGGATGATGCTCTGAAGATCCTGGGGCGGCACACGCAGTTGATTGTGGAAATTGCCGGCCACACCGATAGCACCGGTTCGGCAGAATACAACCAGAAGCTGTCTGAGCGACGCGCAGAGTCCGTCCGTGACTACCTGGTGAACAACGGTGTGGACTCGAACCGTTTGACGGTCAAGGGCTACGGTGAGTCTGAACCGGTGGCGGACAACGCGACCCGGGAAGGACGAGCCAAGAACCGACGCGTGGAAATGAGAAAAGAAGACTGACCATACGTCCTCTTTGAGCAGAAAACGCCCGGCGAAGCTTTCGCCGGGCGTTCTGGTTTGACGCGCAGGGGCTGTCAGCCAGAGCCTGCGGGGTCGGCTACTTCGACCACATCGACCCCTCGCGATCTGGCAGCGAGTACAGCCGCGGCCAGTCAATGAAGCGCGCATGACGGGCAAAGCGCCGTTTACATGCCGTGCTGGGTCCCCGGACGGAGGAAAAGCCATGAAAAAAATCATTGTCACCGGCGCCAACCGAGGCATCGGGCTTGAATTGAGCAGGCAGTTGACAGAACGCGGTGACCAGGTGACTGCGTTGTGCCGACGTTCATCCCCCGGCCTTGACGCGCTCGGGGTCAGGGTGATTCAAGGCGTTGATGTGTGCGACTCAAGCGCGCTCAGAGGCCTGGCGGACCAGCTTGAGGAGCCGATCTATGACTGGCTGATCAACAACGCGGGTATCCTGGTCCGTGAGACACTGGATGCGCTGGATTTTGACAGCATGGAGAGGCAGTTTCAGGTGAATTCCATGGGGCCTTTAAGGGTGACCGCCGCCTTGCTGCCAAAACTGGGGGCGGGTTCGAAGATCGGCATCATCACGAGCCGCATGGGCTCTATTGATGACAATACATCCGGTGGTTATTACGGCTATCGTATGTCGAAGGCGGCCGTGAATATCGCCGGCAAGAGCCTGGCCGTCGACCTCGCGCCGCGCAAAATCTCCGTGGGCATTCTGCACCCGGGCATGGTGGCGACGGAGATGACCAATGGCGTCGGTGTTCCGGTAGCGCACTCCGCCTGTGGCCTGATTGCCCGCATGGAAGGTCTGGATAGGGATAACAGCGGTAGTTTCTGGCACGCCGAGGGTGATCAGCTGCCCTGGTAAGCCTGCCCCGGCCCGGCTTTCCTCGTCCGTCTGTCCTTAGGTCTGCTCCGGCCAATCAGAGCTTGTCCCGCATCAGGCCCATGAGCACGATACTGGTGTAACTAACGAGGCCCAGGATCTTACCATCCTCTATCACCGGGGCGCGTGACATGCCGAAGCGGTCGAAGAGGCGGACGCAATATCGAACGTCCATGTCGGGGTGCACGCTGATGACCGGCTTTGACATGATTTCATAGATGTTGACCCGGTCCGGTGAAAGGTTCTTTGCCAACACCTGGCGGGCGATATCGCCAAACATGACCACGCCGTATTCATCGTCGTCATCGCGTTTGTCAACGATCAGCGTGCGGGTGTCATGATGGTCCATATTGCGCATGGCCTCCGTTACCGTCAACATGCCATCGACGATGTCGACCTCGGGTTTCATGACATCCCGAACGGCGATTCTTTCCTTTCCTTTATTCACAGCCTGTCCTCCACTGTTTCGGCCAATGCCTGGATCTGGTGTCTAACACCGATGGCGTCTTCGACATCGATCTGAAACGCGATGCCCGCGCCCGAGCTTCCTTCAAACTCGCCTGCCTGGGCTATTGCCTCCATGATGTCTCGGCTCAGGTGCTCTTCAGCGAGCATCAGTATCACGTCAACCTGGCTGTCGATGCTCAGTCCCAAAAAAGTTTTCGCAGGATTAACGCCTTCCCCGCGCGCCTGGTTCAACACCGTATAGCCGGTGGCGCCGGCCTCCCGGGAGGCATCCAAGACGCTCTGCGTCCGGTCGTCTTCCACCATGATGATGATCAATTTGAAATGCATATCATTTCCTCTTAGTACAGCCTAGTTTAGGATTTGCTTGTTCGCTGGGCATTTTTTCGCGCCTTGCGCTCGCTGAGTTGCGCATAGGCCATGACGGCCATGATTGGAAATAACGCTGTAAAAGCGATCAATCCAAAGCCATCCAGAATGGGACTCCGGCCTGGAATGGTCTCGGCCAGGCCTAGTCCAAGCGCTGCTACTAACGGCACCGTAACCGTCGATGTTGTCACGCCGCCGGAATCATAGGCCAGTGGGATTATTTTCCGGGGCGCCATCGCTGTCTGGATGATCACCACCACGTAGCCGGCGATGATGTACCAATGCAGTGGAGTTCCGGTCACGATTCTGAAAGTTCCCAGCGCAACGCCGATGGCGGCACCGATTGCGACCGCCACTCGGAGCCCCCTGATGGTAATGGTTCCCGCTGAAACCTGGTTGGCTTTCATGGCCACCGCAAGCAATGCAGGCTCAGCGATCGTGGTCGAGAAGCCAATGGTAGCGGCAAATACATAGACCCAGCCGTAGTCATTCCAGGTGACCTCGCCCAGCGTCGCAAGGGCCTCGCCGTGGATGAACTCAGGTGCGGTCAATTGCTCTGCCATCAAGCGACCCAGGGGAAATAGCGCCATCTCCAGGCCCTCCAGGAACAGCGTTAGTCCCAGGATCACAAACAAAAGTCCCAAAAAAACTCTGCCCGGGTTTCGGATGGGTTTGCGCAGTAGCAGGAACTGGAAGCCGAAAAGGATCGCCATGATAGGCAGAACATCCCGCAACATGGTCAGCAATGACAGACCGAAATTGACGAGAAAGCCCATCAGAAAAACATCCCATAGGCCATGACGAAAATCATGGGCGTCAGTGAAGCGAATGCGATTAGGCCAAAGCCATCCAACAACGGGTCACGTCCCTTGATGGAACTGGCGAGCCCCACGCCCAGCGCAGTGACCAGAGGTACGGTCACGGTTGAGGTTGTAACGCCGCCAGAATCATAGGCAATGCCAACAATGTGCGGCGGAGCGAGGTAGGTCATGACGACCACACCGATGTAACCGCCCATGATGAGGTATTGCACAGACCAGCCTTTGAGTATTCGGAATACGCCAATGACGATGGCCAGTCCGACCGCCAGGGCCACAGCCAGCCTGAGGCCCAGAGCATAGCTCGCCATTGCTGCCTCACTGGACGCCAGCATGCCCTCGCTGGCCGCGATCTTGGCAGCTTCATCCGCTATGGCGATCAAAGCAGGCTCCGCTGCAGTCGTTCCAAATCCCAGCAGAAAAGCGAATAAAAGTAACCAGTACAGGTTGCCCCGCTTCACGAAGTTGTAAGCCATCTCCTCGCCGATGGGAAACAGGGCCAGTTCAAGGCCCCGGACAAACAAGGCGAGGCCGGCTAATACCAGCAAGGCGCCGAAAAGTATCTCACCCAGATTCGGTATGGGTTGTCGCAGAACAACCAACTGAAAAAAAGCGATCACCAGCACAATCGGCAGAAGCGCCATCAGGCTCTCTTTCAAAGATGACAGGGCGGAGCTGAGCGTGGCGCGGATGATCTCCGCTGGCCGGGGCTTGCGCGGGTGTGTCAATAGTGGGTCGTCTGCGGGATGCATGTGTCCTGCTTTCGGGTGCCTGGTTGCTTCACATTAAGGTGTGCATTATTGCAAGTTAAAGCCTTTCCCGTATCAGGGATTTAACGGATACCCGCGTGCGCTGATTTTGGTTTCAATATGAGCCAGGTCATTTATGGCGCGTTTTAATTTCCTTGCAGGGCCTTGGTGCGGCATAATATATTAAAAAGACCTAATATAAAGTACCTATTGATTCAGTCCATACGGTCAACGCGATGAACATGTTCCACGACAAGCCCTGGATATTCGGTCTGCTGGTCATTCTGCTTCTGATCGTGCTGCCCGTCTGGGTGTTTGTCGGAGGGAGTCCGCCGGCCAAGGACCGGCCATGGGATGGCGTGCCGCGCCGCGCAGCCCACGTTGACCACAGCGAACTGATGGAAGGTCCCTTCTCCAGTGGACAGGATGTCACCCGGGCCTGCCTCGAGTGCCATGAAGAGGCGGGCGAGCAGGTCATTCATACGGCGCATTTCAAATGGCAGTCGGATCCCGTCATGATACCGGGTCGTGATCAGCCCGTTGCCACGGGTAAGAAAAACACCATCAACAATTTCTGTATCGGCATACAGGGCAACTGGAACAGCTGCACGGCCTGTCATGCGGGTTATGGCTGGGTCGATGATGAGTACGATTTCAGCAACACGAATAACGTGGACTGCCTGGCATGCCATGACCGCAGCGGCACCTACCGCAAGGGCAAGGCAGGTTTGCCGGCTGAAGGCGTAGACCTGCTGGCTGTCTCTCAATCGGTCGGTGTCCCGGGGCGGGAAAATTGCGGCAGCTGTCACTTCCGGGGCGGCGGCGGTAACGCGGTCAAGCACGGTGACCTCGATGAGAGCCTCTACTATCCGACCGATGATGTGGATGTGCACATGGGCCGGTTTGATTTCCTGTGCGTGGACTGCCATCAGACCGACAATCACATCATGGGCGGGCGTTCCATCAGCGTCAGCGTGGACAACGAGAACCAGATTGCCTGCACAGACTGTCATGCTGCTGACCTGCACCTGGACGAGCGGATCAATGCACACACCGCAACGGTGGCCTGCCAGACCTGTCATATACCCGAGGTAGCGGTTCGCCAGGCAACCAAGACGCACTGGGACTGGTCCACGGCGGGCGATGACCTGGTGGAGGAGGACCCGCACCATTACCTGAAGATCAAAGGCACTTTTCTCTATCAGAAGAACCTGGTGCCCGAATACCGCTGGTACAACGGACTGGCCAACCGATACCTGCTGGGAGATGCCATTGTCGAGCATGGAAGCACGCCCATGAATAAACCCCGTGGCCATGTTCGTGACCCGGAAGCACGTATCTGGCCATTTAAAATCCACCGGGCCAAACAGCCCTATGACGTGGTCAATAACTATCTGCTGCAGCCGGTCACTGCCGGCGAAGGTGGATACTGGGAGGGTTTTGACTGGGACCCGGCGCTTCGGCTGGGTGCTGAGATCACCGGCATGGCGTATAGCGGTGAATATGGTTTTGCCATGACGGAAATGTTCTGGCCCCAGACGCACATGGTGGCGCCCAAGGAGCGCGCCTTGCAGTGCCGGGCCTGCCACAGCGAAAACGGCCGCATGGACTGGGAGGCGCTGGGTTATGACGGTGATCCCATACGCCAGGGCGGGCCTGCACGTCGCCGTGTCTCCGGCAATGACGGGGCGAGCGCGCCATGACGTGTCGTTCACTGATCTGGACGGCCATGGTGCTGCTCGGATGTGGCGCCAGCTCCGCGTGGCCGGGCAACGATATGCACCCGCCAGTCCCGCTCTTGGACGCGCGGGGTGTGCCGGTCGTCGAGTCCGGCGAGCCCCTTTCGACCATGCAGACCTGCGGTGGTGATTGTCATGACACCACCTACATCATGGCCCACTCCGATCATGCAGATGCTGGAGCAAGCCAGCTGGGGCAGCCGCCTTTGCGCCATGACTGGCAGTTGGGCCCGGGCTTTTTCGGTGGCTGGGATAGCGTGTCCTATGCTTCTGAGGGGCTTGAGTCCGGACCGGGCGTCGATGCCCTTGCCTGGCTCAAAAAGCACGGCCGTCGTCATGTGGGTGGCGGGCCCGTGGCAGCATGGGTGGAGCTCAACTGCCTGCTGTGCCACAGCGATATCGAAGACCATTCGGTACGGGGGGATTTGATCGAGTCCGGCCGGTTCGCCTGGGCAAATTCGGCACCCCTGGTTACCCTGGGCGCTCTGACCGAGGTGGAAGAGGGCTGGCAATGGAATGCCGGGCAATTCGGCGAGGACGGCGCCCTGTTGCCGGGTCTGCTGGCGCTCAGTAGGCCCACTGACGACCATTGCGGCCAGTGTCACGGCATGGTCGACAACGTGCTGAATCGGCCTTTGACCATCGATCCGGAGCCGGCCAACCGCCACAACAGCGAACGCACGGGGCAATTGATTTCGCCTCAGAAACTGAATGACAGCGGCCTGAACCTGGCCGGTAAGAACGACCTGTCACACGCCTTTGACGTACATGCTGACCGCGTGGTTGCTTGCGTGGATTGCCACTACTCCCTGAATAACCCCGTGTATTTCCGGCAAAGACCGGAAAGCCGGCCGGACCACCTCAGCTTCGATCCGCGCAGAATGCACCTCTCGGACTATCTGCGCCAGCCGCTGCACCAGTTCGCCAAAGGCCGCTCCACGCTGGGCCTGGCCGCGCAGTTGCAGGACAACTTGCGACGCTGTGCGTCCTGCCACCAGGCCGAACAGGCGCACCAGTGGCTGCCGTATCGCCAACGCCATTTCGCCGCCCTGGCCTGTGAGTCCTGTCACGTGCCCAAGCTGTACGGCCCGGCGCTGCAATCCATTGACTGGACCGTGCTCGATCGCGATGGCGAGCCTCTACGCACCTATCGCGCGCTGGAAGGCGATCCCGCAGCGGTCGAAACGCTGATCAATGGCTACGAGCCGGTACTCTTGCCGCGGCTCAACGGGGGTTCGGATCAACGGCTGGCTCCCTGGAATCTCGTCACGGGTTGGTTCTGGGTGGCCGGCGAGCCGGCCCGACCGGTCAGTCATGATGCCTTGCGCTCGGCATTATTGACCGGGGGTGAGCATCACCCGGCACTTCTGCAAGCCCTGGATCGAGACGGTGACGGCCGCCTGGATGACAGCGAACGGGCGCTGGACAGCGAAGCAGCGGTGGCGGCCGTGAGGCAACGCCTGGAACAGTCTGGATGGTCAGACCCCCGCATCATGGGTGAGGTTTTGCCATTTGCCGTGAGCCACAACGTGGTGAACGGGCGTTGGGCGACACGTGAGTGCCGGCATTGCCATGGCGCCGGCTCTGACCTCAGCCAGGATTTTGCGCTCTCAGGACACCGCCCGCCCGGTGCCGAGCTGCGTCTGCCCGAGGGCCTGGGAATCACCATGTCGGGCGAACTGGTTGAGACGGTCGGGAAGGGTGTCGATTTCAGACCGGATGCCAGCCAGGCGGGTTTCTACGTGCTGGGCCTGCACTCATTCCCCTGGGTGGACAGGCTGGGCGTGCTGATGTTTCTGGGCGTCGTCCTTGGCGTGAGCGGCCATGCGCTGGGCCGTTACGTGGCCGCCCGCCGTCGCCCGGCGGCCGATCATCCCAGGAAACGGGTGTACATGTACGACGCTTATGAACGGCTCTGGCACTGGTTGCAGGCCATCGCGATACTCTTGCTGCTGTTCACCGGCCTCATCATCCATAAGCCGCATCTGTTTGGCATGTTCAGCTTTGCCTACGTGGTTCAGGTGCATAACGTCCTGGGCTTCATCCTGCTGATCAACGCGGCCCTGGCGCTGTTTTATAACCTGGCCAGCGGGGAAATCCGCCAGTACCTGCCCAAGCCTCGCGGATTCATTGGCCGTTCCGTGGCTCAGGCGATGTACTACACCCGCGGAATTTTCGCCGGCCTTCCACACCCGATTGAGAAGACCAAGGCGCGGAAGCTGAATCCGCTGCAGCAGATCACTTACCTGGGCATTCTCAACGTCCTGCTTCCGGTGCAGATCATCACCGGTGTCCTGATCTGGGGCCTGCAGCGTTGGCCGCAGATCGCTGAGTCACTGGGTGGATTCCAGGTATTGGCGCTGGTGCACACTCTGGTGGCCTGGACCTTTGCCGCATTCATTGTGATGCACGTTTACCTGACCACCGCCGCGGGCCACACCCCATCGGCAGGTATCAAGGCCATGATCGAGGGCTGGGACGAGGTCGAACAGGCCGGTTCCCGCGCCCCTGAGGGAGTTCAAAAATGAGTTCCACGTCTACCCCAAAACCCTATCTCAACCCTTACCTGGCCGGCATTCTGCTTGGCATTGTCCTGTTCCTGGCGTTCTTCATTACCGGCAGCGGGCTTGGCGCCTCGGGCGGCCTCAACCGCCTGCTGGTGTTTTTCCAGGACAGCTTCTGGCCTGAGCACATCGACCAGGTGCCTTACCTGCTGAAGCTGGCCGGCGGTGACTCCAATCCCCTGGACAGCTGGATCGTTTTCCTGACGGTTGGCACCATCGCGGGCGGCTTTCTTTCAGGCTGGCTTGGGCGCCGCCTGAAATGGGAAACCAACAAGGGCCCGCAAATCAGCACCGGCAATCGATGGTTCATGGCCTTTGTGGGTGGCGCGCTCATGGGTTATGGCGCCAGGCTGGCGCGAGGTTGCACCTCCGGCCAGGCGCTGTCGGGCGGTGCGGTGCTGTCCGTCGGCAGCTGGGCATTCATGCTTGCGGTGTTCGCCGGCGCTTATGCGTTGGCCTACTTCCTGCGCAAGGCCTGGAATTAGGGCCTGCTCACGCTAAGTGGACCGATGCTGTTATGACCGAAATAGCGCCAATCAAGGCGCGAGGAAAGAAGTTTGGTGGTTCCAAATGAATGATGAGCAACACCGAGTGGCGGTATTTCAGCCACAACCCTGCGGGACGCGGCTGTTTTTCCGCCTGGCGGCGTTATCACTCGCTCAAGTAGCGGTGCTACATAGCACTCGCTCTGCCTTGCCAACCAAAAAAACGGCCTGCGGCAGCTTGAGTTCACTTAGCGTTAGCAGGCCCTAGGAGACGACCATGGCAGTATTTCCCTTACCGCTCGCTGATCTCCTCGGTCATTGGGGTTCCTATTCCGTTTACGCGCTGGTTGGCCTGGCGTTTGGCTTCGTGCTGGAATCGGCCGGTTTCGGTAATTCCAAATTGCTGGCTGCCCAGTTCTATTTTCGCGACATGCGCGTGTTCAAGGTGATGTTCACCGCAATCATCACCGCCATGACGCTGGTGTTTCTTGCATCGGCCGCCGGCTGGCTTGACTACAACCTGGTGTGGGTGCCCCCGACCTACCTGTGGCCGGGTATTGTCGGGGGGTTGATCATGGGTGTGGGCTTCATCATTGGCGGATTCTGCCCGGGCACCTCCCTGGTTGGCGCCGCGACCGGCAAACTGGACGCGCTTTTCTTTGTCGGGGGCGCGCTGTTCGGGATCTTTCTGTTTGGTGAGACGGTTTCCAGTTTCGATGTTTTCTTCGAAAGCAGCTACATGGGGCGGTTCACCCTGCCGCAATGGCTGGGCGTGAGTTATGGCACCGTCGTCATCGGCGTGGTGTTGATGGCCCTGGTCATGTTCGGAGTTTCCGAGCGTGTCGAGGCCAGGGTGAACCGCCGGCCGGTGGCGGTGCTTCCGCGCTGGGCGCCAGTGGCCGCAGTTGCGCTCATCGCGCTGGCTGTCGTCAACGCGTCGATGGGGCAACCAACCAGCCAGGACCGATGGAACGCCATTTCGGACGAACAGCAGGTGCTGATCGACGAGCGACGGGTTTATATTTCACCCCAGGAGCTGCTCAGCCTGATCGGTGACGCGCACATCAAGGCGGTCTTGCTGGATGTGCGCGTCGAGCGTGATTACAACCAGTTCCACATCCTCGATGCCCGGCGTCACGCGCCGGAAGAGATAGAGGCGGTGGCCGGGGAGCTGATGTTCGAGCCGGCCAATACCGTGTTCGTGGTCATGGGCAATGGCGAGGCCGCGGCGACCGGGGCCTGGAAAACACTGCGTGCGGAAAGCCTGCCGAATGTCTACATCCTGGAAGGGGGTGTCAATCACTGGATTGATACCTTTGCCGATGATGTGTTCCGCCTGGCGAACGCCGTCCCGGATGCGGCGGAGGATCAACTTTCCTGGCGTTTTCCCGCTGCGACGGGCGCGCGGCACCCCGCGGCGGAGCCGAACCCATATATCAACCTGGCGTTCGAACCCAAAGTCAAACTCGAAATCAAGCGCGCCCCCACCGGCGGCGGCTGCGGTTAGCCATCAAGGGCTGCTGCCCGCCTGCGTTCTGGGCATTCTGATCACCCGGGCCGGCCGCAAACCGGTTCCGGGCCGCCGTGGCGGGATTTCCAAACCCGCTTAGCCCCTTACCTGTCAAAACTAACAGGTCCTATCCTGTCAAAACTTGCAAAATAACCTGTTATTTGCTGTAACTTGCGCAGGGATTTCCGATTGTTTCAGGCAGGATGCCAGATCCATGATCTTGGGCATCTCTATTCATATTGCTTGGGGGCAATTGGGATTTCAGGGGAGTGTCATTGAACACCCTCGTAAAACGTAACCGGGGAAGCCTGATCAAACACCTCACCAGAGTGGCACTGGTGGGGCTTTGCGCGTGGACGGCTTCGGCGCTTGCCCTGGAACCCCTCCTTATTCCACTTGGCCAGCCGGTCACCAAGAACCTTCGTCAACAGGTGGTCGCCGCCCAGCGCGTCAAGGTCAATCCCCGCGCCTTGCAATCGCCCGTCATCAGCATCGACCTGATGGGTGAGACCGTATTGGCGCAGCGGGACAGCGTTCAGCGCGAGAAGGGTCTGAAAATATGGATCGGACACCTGGAAGGCAGCCCGATGGACCGGGTGGTTGTCACCTCTCGCGGGCGCTCCTGGTCTGCGCTCATTCAGCGGGGATCACAGCTGTTTCAGCTGGGTCTGGACAACGAAGGGCACAACCGTCTTGAAGAGTGGATGCCGCTGGCTCTGCCCGATGACGATGCCGCCGACCTGCCGGACGGAGGCGGGGATCTGGAGATGAATACCGTCGAGGTCCAGCCCGGCGTGGTGGAACAGGACCTGTTGGTGGTCTATACGCAGGCTGCCTGCTATTTCACGGGGTCCTGTGATCAGCTCGAGGCGGATGTTCTCACCGCGGTAGCCGACCTGAACGCCGCTTACCAGGACAGCGGTATCCAGGTCAGAATGAATGTGGTCGGTCTCGCCGTCACCCAATATGAGCTCACCGGAGCCCAAAAGGCCCTGGAGCACCTCAGCGGCCAAAACGACGGCTACATGGACGAAGTTCACGCGCTGCGTGACGATACCGGTGCGGATATTGTGTCGCTGGTTTACGACGGCGCTGGTTGCGGTATCGGCTACGTCAACGCCAGCGCGGACAAGGCGTTCAACGTGACCGATGTTCCCTGCCTGCTGGCCAACCGGACCCTGGCTCACGAGATCGCGCACAATCAAGGCGCCAACCATGACCGGACCACGCTCGGCACGCCGTCGGTGACCACATACAACTACGGATTTCGCCGCTGTGATGATCCATCGGTAGCGGATCACGCCCCCGCGCCGCATTTCCGCACCATCATGTCTTACGGTTGTGGAACCACGCCGCGACGGGGCATCTTTTCCAGCCCATCGCAGCATTACGAGGGGGTTTCGCAGGGTATCGATCCGGCACTTTCGCCGTCGAAAGGCACGGATAACGCGCGCAGGATCAATGAGCGAGCGGCGACCGTTGCCGCTTTCAGGTCGCGGTCCCTTGAAGTATTGCCCGCCTCACCGGTTGAATTGGACGCTGAAACCTCCGGGGTTGATGCCATT
>Ga0181594_10003135_pt1 | contig 15045 bp, 12 predicted proteins | sample 071ome_18_FD_145603 | JGI IMG/M metagenome (GOLD analysis project Ga0181594, IMG submission 145603) | Coastal salt marsh microbial communities from the Groves Creek Marsh, Skidaway Island, Georgia - 071413BT metaG (spades assembly) | ecosystem: Environmental > Aquatic > Marine > Intertidal zone... | reverse complement strand
TCTCTCCTGCCAACGTACGGCGAATCGCTGCTCGGATACCCATATCCGCCACCCCCCGAGGTCGCACTGGTCGTGGGTGGTTTCCTGCTGGAACCGATCTTCCTGATCGGATGCCTCGCCGCGGCCGGCCTGTACATCGCTGGCGTCGTGACGCTGCGTCGGCGCGGAGACCACTGGCCCTGGCTGCGGCTCGTGTGGTGGCTACTGGGCATTGCTGTCCTGATCTGGACCACCAACGCCGGCATCGCCCTCTACGCCCAGGTTTCGGTCGGGCTGCACATGGTGCAGCACATGACGATGGCGATGCTGGCCCCGATGCTGCTCGTGCTGGGCGGCCCCTTCACCCTGGCGTTGCGGGCGCTGCGTCCCTCGACAACCGGTCGCTGGGGCGCCCGCGAGTGGATCGTGTGGGGCCTTCACTCGCCGGTGGCCAAGGTCGTCACCAATCCCTTCTTCGTCTTCACCGTCTTCAGCCTCAGCATGTTCGCGCTGTACTTCACCCCGCTGATGGCGTGGCTCATGGGCAGCCACATCGGGCACCTCGCGATGCTCTTCCACTTCATCGCGTCGGGCTATCTCTTCGCGTGGATCGTCATGGGCATTGATCCGGTACCCAAGCCTCTGCCGTACTGGGCGAAGTTCGGGTTGATCCTGCTCATGGTGGGCGTCCATGCGTTCTTCGCTGTCATCGTGATGATGGGCAGCACTCCGCTGGCGCAGGAGTGGTACGGCGTCGTGCGACCGGATTGGGTCACCGATCCCCTGGCCGATACGCAGTTTGGCGGGCAGATTGCCTGGGGCATCTCCGAGGCGCCCATGCTCTTCATGATCCTCGCGGTCGCCTTCGAGTGGTCGCGCAGTGACGACCGCGAGGCCCGTCGCAGGGACCGGCAGGCCGACCGCGACGGCGACGCCGAGTTGACGGCGTACAACGACTATCTGGGGCGTCTCGGGGCACGGGCCGAGCGCGAGCAATAGTTCGCACCGCCGTCCACGTCCTCGTAGCGGGGACACCCACTCCGATGGGCTCCGAATGGACTCCACCAGCCGGGGTCCTATACCCTGGGGGGTATGCAGATTCGTCGCCTTGCCCCGATCGTCGTCGCAGGGGCCCTCGTCCTCAGCCCCGTTCTCACCGCCTGCGGTGGTGACTCCGCCGCACCGGCACCCGCCCCCACCACGGCCGCGTCGCAGCCGGCCGCCCCGGTCAAGGTCGACGTTCCGACCTGGATGGCCGCCGCGCAGAGCCCGGGAACGACGATCATCGATGTGCGAACGCCGGACGAATTCAACGCTGGCCACGTGGACGGCGCACTGCTCATCAGCGTGGAGTCACCGGACTTCCAGCAGCAGATCGCCGCGCTGGACCCGAACGGCACCTACGCCCTCTACTGCCGCAGCGGCAACCGCTCAGCGGCAGCGGCGTCGATCATGGCGCAGATGGGCTACCTGCACGTCTACGACCTCCAGGGCGGCTTCGTCGACCTTGAGGGCGCGGGGATGCCAAGCGCCTAGATCACTACGGCTGTCCCAGCCGAAGCCCGATCACGCCCCGAGGAACTCGCGAACATGGCGGTTGAACCTCGCGGGGTTCTCGAAGAACATGAAGTGGGATCCGTGATCTTCTCCCGCGATTCCTCGCGCCTACGAGGGCGTCATCGAGCACATCCGGGGGCTGCTCGTCAACGGTCGCCTGCAGCCAGGAGACCGACTGCCACCGGAGCGCGAACTCGCTGAGAAGTTGCACGTGTCTCGACCGATGGTGCGCGAGGCGCTGCGGACCCTTGAGGTCCTCGGCGTTGTCTCAGCTCGCCGCGGTCAGGGCCCGGGTGCTGGCACATTCATCCTCACCGAGCCGTCCCCCGCCCTCGCGGTCCTGCTCGACATGGAGTTCACGCTGGAGCGCTTCGATCTCGCCGATGTAGTCGACACACGAGTCATGCTCGAGCAGTGGGCCATCGCCAGTGTCCCGGCCGACGCCGATCTCAGTGAGGCTCAAGCTGCCCTCGACCAAATGGCGCTCCCCCTCGGTCGCGAGGAGTTGATGCGTTGGGATCTCGCGTTCCACCAGGCCATCGTGGACTGCGCCCCGAATGTCCTCGTCGCTCACCTCTACCGCTCGCTCCGAGGAGCGATGCACCAGCGCCTGGCCGACAGTCTCGTCGGGATCGATGATGCGGCGTGGATCTCCTTCTGGCGTCGGATCATGCGCGAACACCGACTCATCTTCGCCGCGATCGATGCGGGCGATCTCGAGACGGCGGCCGAGCTTTCCCAGCGGCACGTAACACGGCACTACCTCCGACATCGCTGATCGGTGGACTCCCACGCAGTCCCACGCGCGTAGGGTGACACCGTGAGCCGAGTCGCCCTCCTGCAAGTTGCCTCGAACGCCGATGAATCGGTCGACCATCGCGTCGATCGCGTGCTCGGCCTACTTGTCGACACGCTCCCCGACTGCGACATCGCCGTACTGCCCGAGCTCTGGATGGCCGGCGCCTTCGACCTGCCGCTCATCCGGGATATCGCTGCACCCTTGGACTTCCCCGTCCTGGAGCGCGTGCGCGCGATGGCGGCCGACGCGGGCACCTGGGTGCACGCCGGCTCCTACGCCGAGCGTCTGGCCGACGGCACGACGTACAACACGGCAGTCCTTATCGACCCGTCCGGTGCCATCGTGTCGACGTACCGCAAGCGTCATCTCTTCGGCTTCGCGGACGGCGAGCGGACCGTGATGTCCGCGGGCGAGGGACTCGTCGTCGTCGACACGCCACTGGGCCGCACGGGCCTTGCCACCTGCTACGACCTGCGCTTCCCCGAGATGTTCCGGGACCTCACCGAGTTGGGTGCGCAGACGCTGCTCCTGTGCTCAGGCTGGCCAACACCGCGCATCGAGCACTGGCGCGTGCTCGCGCGGGCGCGGGCCATCGAGAATCTCGCCTGGCTTGTCGCTGCCAACGGGGTCGGCTCACACGCCGGAATAACCCTCGGTGGGCATTCGGTCGTCGTCGACCCGCAGGGCGCCGTCGTGGTCGAAGCCAGCGATGCCGAGGAGGTTGTCTTCGCAGACGTCGATCCCAACCGCAGCGACACGTGGCGTGAAGCCTTCCCCGCCCTCGGCGATCGCCGCTAATGCCTACTTGGTCGTGATACGCAATTCAATCTCGTAGGTCTGTGCCAACGCGGCAGGGTCCCACCTTGCTCGGCTCAGATCATGATGGTGAAAGCGTCAAGGGTCCCGGCCGCCAGAGCCGGATCACCCTCGATCGTCACCTCTGCCCGGCGCTGCGCGAGATCACCGCGACCGCACGCCAGGGCCAGGTATGTCGTCCACGGCATTCCGAGCGAGACCGTGGCGGAGTCAGGGCACTCGATGACTCGGCCGCGCCCGGATTCATCGACACCCACGCACATCTCGGCAACCAACTCCGGGCCGGTGACCTGGAGTCGCAGCACCTCACCCGGACTCGCTCCGGCGCCCTTCACCCACACCTTGGGAAGACCCGGCAGGAGTTGAGCGGCCGTCGCTCGGGCACCCGGAGTGTCCAGGTGCCCGGGGCGACCCAGCGCATCGCGGATGTCCTGCTCATGGACCCAGGTGTCCATCGCGCGCATGCGCACGATGCGGCCCAGGGGTGCCACTCCGAGCGGTCCCACCGCCTCGACGCTGGCATCCTGCGGACCATCCTGGAGGTCCGCTGAACGGCGCGAGGCAACATCGGCCAGCTCGACGAGCACGCGCTCACGCGGCCATGTGCGCCGAAGATCTACGGGAATCTCGGTGATGCGGCCGAAGTCATTGCGCACGTGCGGGAGCGCCGACCAGTCCGGCTCATGTGGCGGATCGACTGTGCCCACGAAGAGCCCCTCGATCCACGCCACGTGCGCCACGATGTCGCCAACGGTCCAGCCGGGTAGGGCCGTGGGAGCGTCCCACTCCTCCTGGGACAGCGGTGTCACTAGATCGATGAAGTCCTCTATCGCGGACTGCCACGCCAGGCGAGTCTCCTCGAACGGCACGTCCTCCGGCAACGGTGTTGTCATGTGTCGAAACTAGCGTCCGGGATCGGTGGGTTGTGCAAATAGTTGGCAACGTCAGCCAGGAAGGTCGCACCCGCCGCACCGTCGACGACGCGGTGGTCGAAGGAGAGTGACAGGGTCATGATCGGTCGTACTGCCAGACCGCCCTCGACTGCCCAGGGCCGATCCACGACGCGGCCGGTGGCCAAGATGACGGACTCCCCCGGATTGAGGATCGGCGTCCCGCCGTCGACTCCGAAGACGCCGATATTGGTGATGGTCATGGTGCCCTCGAGGGAGTCGGCCGGGGAGAGCCGGCCCTCGCGTGCCCGGTCTGTGAGGTCGGTGATCGCGCGGGCGAGCCCCGCCAACGACAGCGCGCCTGCGTCGCGGACATTCGGCACGGTGAGACCGCGTTCGCCAGCCACCGCGAACCCCAGGTTGACGAAGGGGTAGGTCTCGATGGCCGCCTCCCCATCATCCAGGTCGATCCAGGAAGCATTGACGACCGGCGTGCGGCGGATCGCGTGAAGTACAGCGGCCGCAGCAATAGTCAGCGGCGTCACACGCGACTGCGCGAAAGCGGACGCGACTCGTAGTCGCTCGATCAAGCGCATGGTCGCGGAGACGTCGACATCAACCCACGTCGAGACATGCGGCGCCGTCGAGACCGACCGCACCATCGCCTGGGCCATCGACCGCTGCACACTGCGAACGGCAGTGCGCTGCCCGCCCGCAGGGCGCGGCAGGCGAGGTCCGGCGTCGGCTCCCGAACGTCGAACGGCGGGCGGAGCGGCGTACCGCCGAACATCCTCTGCCGTGATGTCACCGTGCACGCCGGTCGCGGGGACGGACGCCAGATCAACGCCGAGGTCGCGGGCCAGTTTGCGCACCGGTGGCTTGGCGCGGGGCGTTATGCCCTTCGTGGCAGCAAGCGCGCCTGCATCGGATTCACCGCGCCGACGCCGACGCCGCGGGCCGGACTCCTCGGCAACGCCGTACCCGATCAGCACTGGTTCACGATCACTGACCTCAACGGCCAGGATCGGCGTGCCCACCTCGACCACGCGACCTTCGCCGATCAACAGTTCGGTCACGACCCCCGCGAACGGCGACGGAAGCTCGACCACAGCCTTCGCCGTCTCGATGTCCACGATCGGCTGATTCACAGTGATCACATCACCCACCGCGATGCGCCAACCGATAATCTCGGCTTCGGTCAGCCCCTCCCCGACGTCGGGGAGGCAGAACTCGCGCACGGTCATGTCGCGAGCACCATGTCGATGGCGTCGAGGAGTCGATCGACACTGGGAAGGTAGTGCTTCTCAAACCGGTTCGGCGGATAGGGGATGAAGGCGCCGCCCACCCGCTCGACCGGCGCCTCGAGGTGGAAGAAGCACTCCTTGGTCACGCTCGCGGCCACCTCTGCCCCCACGCCGAGAACGACGGGTGCTTCGTGCACGACGATGCAGCGCCCGGTCCGACGGACGTCGTCGAAGACCGGCGCCAGGTCAAGTGGGGAGAGGGTGCGCAGGTCGATAACCGAGCAGTCGATGCCATCCTCCGCCGCCGCGTCGGCCGTCTCCAGCATCGTGCGCACCATGGGTCCGTAGCCGACGAGGGTGATGTCACCACCCTGCCGCAAGACGCGCGAAGACCAGGGCGACCCGGAGATCGGCGACACCTCGTCGACATCCGCCCTGTCCCAATAGCGCCGCTTCGGCTCGAGGTAGATCACCGGGTCGTCCGATGCAATGGCCTGCTGGATGGTGACATAGGCCTCCGCCGCGTCACCGGGCGTGAGCACGCGCAGGCCCGGAGTGTGAGCGAAGTAGGCCTCGGGGGATTCGCTGTGATGCTCGACAGCGCCGATGCCGCCACCGTAGGGAATGCGGATGACCATGGGCATGGGCGTAACGCCGCTGGACCGGTAGTGGTGCTTGGCGACCATCGTCACGATCTGGTCGAAGGCGGGGAACACGAAACCGTCGAACTGAATCTCCACGACCGGCCGGTATCCGCGCATCGCAAGGCCAACCGCCGTACCGACGATCCCACTTTCGGCGAGCGGGGTGTCGATCACTCGATCATCGCCGAAGTCCTTATGCAGGCCGTCGGTGACGCGGAAGACCCCGCCGAGGGGCCCGATGTCCTCGCCCATGAGCAGCACGCGCGGATCGTTTTCCAGTGCTCTGCGCAGCCCGGCGTTGAGGGCCTGCACCATGGTCATCGAGGTCATGGCAGTTCCGCGGCAAGGTAGTCGGCGAAGGCCCGGCGGTCCGCCTCGACCTGAGGGTGCGGCTCGGCGTACGCGGCTTCGAACATGCCCAGCGGCTCCGGATCGGGCATGCCGCGAATCGCATTGCGGATGCGCTCGCCCATCTCGTCGGCCTCGGCCTCGACCGAGGCGATCAAGTCGTCGTCGAGGGCACCGACCGACTGCATGTAGCGCACCAGTCGGTCCAGCGGATCAAGCGTTGCCCACTGCTCAACCTCGGCTTCATTGCGATAGCGCGTCGGATCATCTGACGTTGTGTGCGCGCCGCGCCGATAGGTCACCGCTTCGATGAACATTGGACCGCCGCCGTCACGGGCATGGTCCAGTGCGGCACGCGTCACGGCGAGCCCAGCGAGAACATCGTTGCCGTCGACGCAGACACTCGGAATCCCATAGCCCGCCGCACGCTGCCACAGCGGCGCCCGCGCCTGGCGCCCCACCGGTACTGAGATGGCCCACTGGTTGTTCTGCACGAGGAAGACCACAGGTGACGCGAACGCGGCGGCGAACACCATGGCCTCGTGCACGTCACCGGTGCTGGTGGCGCCGTCACCGAAGCAGGACAGCACCGCCGACGACGCTCCATCCCGCTGGATTCCCATGGCGTATCCCACCGAGTGGAGCGCATGCGAGCCGATGACGATGGTGAACAGGCCGAGACCGACCTTGCGTAAATCCCAGCTCGCATGCGAATTGCCCCGGTAGAGCTGCAGCAGATCGACCGGGTCGACACCGCGGACCTGGAAGATACCGACCTCGCGGTACGTGGTGAAGCCGTAGTCGTTGGGGCGCATGGCATGACCGGCGCCCACCTGGACACCCTCCTGGCCGAGGACCGGGCACCACAGACCGAGCTCGCCCGTGCGCTGCAGCGCCGTGGACTCCACGTCATTCCGACGGGTCAGGATGATGTCTCGATAGAGGGTGCGAAGGAGATCGGCGTCCGGATTGAGTGGATAGTCCGGGTGCGGGGTGAACTCCCCGGCCGGGCTGAGGAGTTGGATCGCGGCCTGCGCCACAGCGCTCCTCCTCTCTCCTGCGGGACTACCCCCATCCAACCACCGCAGACGACCCGCCGGGGCGAACGGCCCTCATCATCGGGTGGTTCGCGACGGTCGATGCCACACTGACCCCATGACCATCCGCGTGTTCCTGCTAGACGATCACGAGATCGTGCGCCGAGGCCTTGCCGACCTGCTCAGCCTTGAGGACGACATCGAGGTTGTCGGTGAGGCAGGTCTGGCCGCGGAAGCTCTCGCCCGCATCACCGCGACACGGCCCGAGGTGGCTGTTCTCGACGTTCGACTGCCCGACGGCAGCGGTGTCGAGGTTTGCCGCGAGGTGCGCGATGCCCTCCCCGATGTGCGCTGCCTGATGCTCACGTCCTACGCCGATGACGAGGCCCTCTTCAACGCCATCATGGCCGGTGCCTCGGGCTACGTGCTCAAGGACATCCGCGGCAACGACCTCGTCGACGCCGTACGCCAGGTCGCGGCGGGTCGATCACTTCTCGACCCGGTGGCCACCCAGCGGGTGCTTGAGCGACTGCGCAAGGGCGAGGAGCGCGATGAGCGGCTCGACGCCCTCACCGATCAGGAGCGGCGAATTCTCGAACTCATCGGCGAGGGTCTCACCAACCGACAGATCGGCGAGCGCATGCACCTCGCGGAGAAGACGGTCAAGAACTACGTCTCATCCCTCCTGGCCAAGATGGGCATGGAGCGTCGTACGCAGATCGCCGCCTACGTCGCGCGGATGGACGCCGAAAAGCACCACGAATAGCACGTCTGCGCCTAGAGGGGCACCTGCCAGGTGAGTCGCGTGCCACCCGCCTCGGAGACGCGCTCGACCACGAAACTCCCGCCGAGTTGGTCGGCACGGGCCGACAGATTTGCCAGGCCTGATCGGCGCCCCGTGCCGCTGACTCCGACTCCGTCGTCGGTAACGACCAGCGTGAGTCGTGTGCCCTCCACGGAGACCAGCACCTCAACGCGGTCGGCCTGAGCGTGCTTGGCCGCATTGGTCAGAGCCTCACGGACGACGGCCACCAACTGGTCGGTGTGCGCCGTAGAAGCCGAAGAGTCCACAGCCCCGACGAATCGCACCGCCGGAGAGAAGCCCAGCAGCGCCCCCGACTGCGCGCATTCACGCATGACCCGGGAGCGAAGCCGATCTGAGTCGGTCTCCACGGGTTCGTGGAGGGCGAAGATCGTCTGGCGGATCTCCCGCACGGTCTCGTCGAGGTCATCGATCGCCCGGCTGATCCGATCCTGGACCTTCGCCGGCAGATTCTCTGAACGCAAGGCCCCCTGCAACTGCATGCCCGTGGCAAACAGTCGCTGGATAACCAGGTCGTGTAGGTCGCGGGCGATGCGATCGCGATCCTCGAAGATGCGCAGGCGCTCCTGCTCCCGGCGTGCCGAGGCCAGGACGACGTTCACCGCGGCCTGAGCGGCGAAACTCTCCGCAACAGGGTGCAACTCCTCATCTAGTGCCTGCCACGGCGCGTCCCAGGCCAGATAGAGCAGGCCGAGGACGCGTTCTGGGGTCTGCAGACGCAAGGTAACCACGGAGCGCGTCCATGCGGGTTGTTCATCAACCGCGAGGTGCGTACCAAGCAGGTCGAGGGGGTCCGATCTCCCCTCCGATTCGGCGTCGCTCGGCTCACCCTGGGCGCTACCAGCGTCGACGATTTCAATCGTGAACCCACCATCATCGGGCAGTGCGATCGCGGCGATCTGGGCACCGGTGAGCTCACGAGCCTCCCGCGCCGTCATCGCGAGCACATCCTCTGTGCCCGCACCCATGAGGACGGCGTTGTCGATCTCGGTCATGGCACGCAGCCACCGCCCGCGCTGGCGAGTGAACTCGTAGAGCCGCGAGTTCTCAATCGCTACGGCAGCCGCAGCCGCAAGCGCCGACACCGCGTGCTCGTCGTCCGCGGTGAAGTGGTCGTCGCTCTTCTTGTCGGTGAGGTACAGGTTGCCGAAGACGCGGCCGCGCACGCGGACAGGGACGCCCAGGAAGGACGTCATCGCGGGATGGCCCTCAGGGAATCCTGCCGCGGCCGGGTGTCCAGTCAGGTCGTCCAGCCGGAGCGGAACCGGATGATCGATGAGGAGACCGAGGATGCCCCGCCCGGAGGGGAGGTCACCGATATCGCTCACCGTCGTGGTGTCCATGCCGACATGGATGAACTCACCGACGCGGCCATCGGGCGCGATGACGCCAAGGGCGCCGTAGCGGGCATCGGACAGGTTGACGGCCGCCTGGACGATCCGGCGCAGTGTCGACTTGAGCTCGAGACCGGCCGCCACTGCCACGACAGCCTCAAAAAGGCCCTGGTCGCGCTCGGTCGCCATGGGTCACATACTGGCACCGTGGCCGCACCGACGACTCGCTCCCTCGCCCAACGTCCCCTTGCTGTTCACCATCGGGCGAGAGTCCTGCTCGTCGCCTGCACCAGCCTGATGGTCGCCGGTGCACTGGCCCTGACCCAGGCGCCACTGGCCGACGCTCACCAGCCCGTACGCCTAACATCGGCAGATCGCACCCCCGCCCGAGGCCCCCTTCTCGTGGACGGGACCGTGTCGTTCGCCGTCTACGCCACGGTGCGCAAGGGCACTTCACGCGGCTTCCGAGCCGGGCTCAAGGCGGGCCAGCAATTGCGCGTCCAGCTCCTCATCCCCGACGCCGCACCGGCGAATCGCCTTCCGACCGGGCAACTGCCCCGGGTCACGGTGATCGACCCGACAGGTCGGCGCACCGTGCTACGCATCAACGAGCGCACACCGTTCTACGAGCCCTACTCGGGTACGTCGTACCTCTATCTCTCGCGACTGTCTGCCCCTGCTCGCAGCGGCGAATACCGCATCCGGGTGAGCGGACGATCGAAGACGAAGGTGCCCGTAGTCATCGGTGTGGGGTACCGCGAGGTCCCCGGAGTGGTCCGAGACTGACCGGCGTGAACCAGGCCAAACGGCTCAGCCCGGGATATGCGGAGTTAGATCCCGAGGATCTTGGCCTTGGCGGCCGTGAACTCCTCGTCGGTGAGCAGACCCTTTTCCTTCAGGGCGCCCAGGCGCTCGATCTCCGCGATCGGATCGGCCTCCGGCTCAGCAGCCGCGGGCGCCGGGGCGTTTGCCGACTCCTTCTCCGCCTGCTTGTCAGCCTGCTTCTGCGCGACCTTGCCGCTGACGGCGGTTGCGGTTCCGGCGACGACGGCGGTGCGAGCGACTGCTCGGCCAATGCGCGGCATGGAGAACTCCAATCGATTCGGGTTCCCTCACGCTAACCCGGCGGCCAGGCAGCGCGCCCCCGTGCTAGCACGGTGCGGACTCGCAGGTTCGTCGGCGCGAGTCAGCGCACGAGCGCGGTCCCCGGGGGGATTTGTTCAGTGAGCGCCGCCAGGTCGCTGCGTTCGGACTCGCTCGCCCACCGCTCGGCGTACCAGCCGCCTTGGTCCACCAACTCCTGGTGCGTACCCTCCGCGCGAATCTGCCCCGCGATGAGCACGAGGATGCGATCGACGCGGTCAAGGCCGCGCAGGCGATGGGTGATGAGCACGGTCGACTGGCCTCGCGTTACCTCGAGCAGGTCATCGGTGAGTCGGTCGGCCGTCGCCGGGTCCAGATGCTCGGTCGGCTCGTCGAACACGAGAACGCGGCGTTCGGCCAGCAGGAGCCTCGCCAGGGCCAGCCGCTGCCGCTCGCCGCCCGACATCGAATGCGCGCTCACCCGCGTGTCGAGATCTGACGGCAGGCCGGCGAGCCAAGCGCCGAGTCCGACTCGTGCCAGGACCGCATGCAGGGCGTCATCGTCGGCGTCGATCCTCCCGATGCGGAGGTTGTCGCGCAATGTCGTGTCGAAGATGTGCGCATCCTGCTGCATCAGTCCGACGACGCAGCGCACGTCGTCGCCGTCCATGAGATCAATCGGGACGCCATTGAGCAGGACGTCGCCGTCGTAGGACAAGAAGCGAAGTAGGACATTTGCCAGCGTCGACTTGCCGGCACCGCTCGGGCCGACGATCGCGATGCGCTCGCCCGGACGGATCGACCACGAAACACCGCGGAGCGTGTCCTCGGCGCCCTCCGACCACCGAGCGCGAACGTCGCGGCAGTCGAGCACCACCTCGCCACTCGGGGCAGGATCGGCGTGGTGCGGATCGCGCACCGGCAACGGCTCGTCGAGGACCTCCTGGAGACGGTCGGCTGCCGCCCGAACGCGCAGGCGGGCGATGGCGGCCGTGGGCAGCGTCGCGACGACGTCGTACGCGGCCAGCGGCAGTAGGGCCGCAACCGCCAACCACTGCGGCTCGATCCGGCCGTCCACCACGGCGGGGATCGCGGCGATCACGCACACGATGATGGCCAGGCCCTGGAGCGCAGTTGAGAGACCGACCCCGAGGCCGAGCCCGGCACTCTCACGACGGGCTATGGAGGTGAGGTCTGCATCTCGTCGATGGATATCGGCGAGCGCCGTACTCGTCGCGCCGAACGCGAGCAGATCGGCGTTGCCGGTGAGGCTGTCGACCACCGCGGTCGACAACGCTCCGCGGGCCTTGGCTGAACGACGTTCAGCGTGCAGGGCAATGCGAGCGCTCAGCCAGGGGACCACTGCCAAGCCGACGAGCAGGACGACGCCGAGGCCCAGGCCGGCGCCGGGGACAAGCCAGGCCATGAAGGCGACCGTGGCCACCGAAACCAGCACCGCCTGCAGCCACGGCAGCACGACCCGAAGCGGGAGATCCACAGCACTGTCGACATCGGCCACGAGTCGTGCCAGCAGGTCACCGCCGGAGTAGCGACGCAGGCCCACCGGGGCGAGTCGCTCGAGGCGGTCGAACACACGCACGCGCAGACCGGTGAGTCCACGGAAAGCGGCGTCGTGACCGACAAGGCGCTCCAGATAGCGGAAGACCGAGCGGCTGAGCGCGAAGGAGCGCACCATCACCGCGGCGACCGAGAGCGCCAGCACCGGCGGCATCTGGGCGGCGTACGAGATGAGCCAGCCCGACGTGCCCAGCAGCGCAACGGTGCTGAGCGAGGCAATGACGCCGAAGAGCGCCGCGGCACTCAGCCGCCACTTCTGCGTGCGCATGGCCGCACCCATGATGGCCATCAGAAGTCCCTCACCATCGTGTCGGACTTCATCGCAGGGGGCTCAGTGCGTCGTGCCGCTGCGACCGCATGGACTCCGCCCACGTGCACCACGACATCGGCGATGTCCACCAGCGCCGGCCGGTGCGCGACCGCGATCACCGTGCAGCCCGCGTTGCGAGCACGCAGGAGTGCATCAACCACGGCCTGCTCGCTCACCCCATCGAGCGCCGCCGTCGGCTCATCGAGCAGGAGCACCTCCGGCTCTCGCACTAGGGCGCGAGCAACCGCGACGCGGCGGCGTTGGCCGGAGCTCAACTCGGCGACCGGTGTCTGGAGCCCGTCTGGCAGCAACTCGAACTCCGCCAGTGCCCCCGCGTCCCCCAGGGAACGCTGAACGCGGCTCAGCGGGGCGTCCGGGGCACTTAACCGCACCGCTTGCTCGATGCTGGGGCGGTCCACGCCCGGCACCACCAGTTGCGGGTCCTGCGGCACCCAGCCCAGACACTCCCGCCACGCGGGCATGTCGACCTCGGCGAGATCGACCGCTTGGTCCTCGGCTCGCAGGACCACCTGCCCGGAGGTCGGCGCCGCGAAGCCGAGGAGTAGCGACAACAGCGTCGACTTGCCGCCACCGCTCGGGCCGACGAGGGCCACGATCTGCCCCGGCAGGATGGATGCCGTCGTTGGCGCGAGGGCTGGTCCAGCTCGATCGGCGTACTCCACGCTCACGCTCTGCAACTCGATCGCCGGCCGATTCGGGATGTCGCTGCGCGCGCCCGCCGTCGGGAGTGGCTCCTCCAACAGCGCGAAGACCTCCTCGGCGGCACCGAGCCCCTCGGCAGCGGCGTGGAAGTGCTGCCCGACGAGTCGGATGGGCAGGTAGGCCTCGGGCGCGAGGATCAGGATGAAGAGTGCGGCGCTGAAGGTGATGCCGCCTTCGGCGAGGCGAACGCCGACCGTGACCGCGACCAGCGCCACCGACAGGCTCGCGAGGAGTTCCAGCGCGAACGACGACAGGAAGGTGATCCGCAGGACACCCATGGTCGTCGTGCGGTAGCGCTCGCCGATCGCCTTGATCGCCTGCGCCTGCATGCGGGCACGCCCGAAGACCTTGAGAGCGGGCAGACCCGCGACCAGATCGAGGAAGTGGCCGGAGAGTCGGCTCAGGGTCTCCCACTGCCGCTCGACGCGGGATCGCGTGTAGAGGCCGATGAGGATCATAAAAATCGGTATGAGCGGCAGGGTGATGGCGATGATGATCGCGCTCACGACGTCTTGGCCGAGGATGGTGAAGAAGACCGCGGCCGGGACGATGACCGCGAGGACCAACTGCGGCAGGTAGCGCGCAAAGTAGCCGTCGAGGGCGTCGACGCCGCGGGTCACGAGTGCGGCGACAGCACCCGGGTCAGAGCCGGCGGGACCGCGCGGGCCGAGCGCCAGTACGTGGCTGAGCGCGGCGCTGCGCAACTGCTCCTTCGCTTTGGCCGAGGTGCGGTACGCCGCCGCCTCCGCGATCCAACCGAGGAGAGCCCGAACACCGAAGACCGCCGCGAGCGCCACGAGGATCCCAGCGACGTCGTACAGATCCGCACCCCCCTGCGCGACGTCGACGATGACCGTCGACAGCAGGCGGGCTTGGGCAATGACCAGCGCAGCGATGGCGGCGCCCAGGACGACGGCGAGGATCAGGAAGCCCCGAGTGCTGCGTGCGTAGCGCAGCAGGCGCGGGTCCAGAGGCCTCATATCGTCATCCTGTCTGACATGGAGACGGGGCGGCGCAGGTCCCCCCGGACGCGCCGCCCCGTTTCCCTCTCCCCGGTCCGGTCAGGACTGCCAGACAGGAAGCTTCCCTGGTGTTACTGCTCTGCCCCGGCGAATCGATCGTCCGCGCGGCCCGACTGCGGCGCCGGCGGGATCATCGAGGTGCTGATGCGCTTGCGGAACACCCAGTAGGTCCAGCCCTGGTAGATGAGCACGATCGGGGTCATGATCACCGCGACCCAGGTCATCACCGTGAGCGTGTACTCCTGCGACGAGGCGTTGTAGACCGTGAGGTTGTACGCCGAGTCGATCGAACTGACCATGACGTTGGGCCACAGGCCGACGAAGAGCGAGGCCACGGCCATCGCAATGGTCCCCGACGTCAGGATGAAGGCCCAACCATCGCGACCCTTCCACGTGGCGGCGAGCGCTCCGAGGAAGAAGACGGCGGCGATGAGCACCATCGGTAGCGTGATCGCCACACGACCGGAGTGCAGCTGCGCCCACAGCAGGGCGATGACGGCGACGACGGCCGCGGCGATGCCCACGCGTAGCGCGGCCGACCGCGCGACGTCGCGGACCTCTCCCTTGGTCTTCAGCGCAAGGAAGATGGCACCGTGCGTGGTGAAGACGAGCAGTGTCATCAATCCCAGGGTGAGTGAGAAGGGGCTGAGCAGGTCGAAGAACGAACCGGTGTAGTTCAGTTCGTTGCCATTGCCGCTGGGCAGCGTTGTCTCGATTGGTGAGATCGGTGATCCGCCCACGACGTTGCCGAAGGCGACACCAAAGAGCGTGGCCGGGATGACCGAGCCGATGAAGATCGCGGCATCCCAGCGCTTGCGCCACGACGCGGAGTCCCGCTTGCCGCGATACTCGAAGGCA
>Ga0181594_10003130_pt1 | contig 15055 bp, 9 predicted proteins | sample 071ome_18_FD_145603 | JGI IMG/M metagenome (GOLD analysis project Ga0181594, IMG submission 145603) | Coastal salt marsh microbial communities from the Groves Creek Marsh, Skidaway Island, Georgia - 071413BT metaG (spades assembly) | ecosystem: Environmental > Aquatic > Marine > Intertidal zone... | reverse complement strand
AAACGCACAGCCATGCCGGCTGAGTGGCGGCTGAGGCTCCAAACCGGCGGTCTCACCGCTTTTTCCATCCGGGCGGGCAGGCGGTCGAAGGGCGCCTTGACGTCTTGCCAGCCCTGGCCTTCGAGTCCGAGTTCGCGGATGTCGTACCAGTCAATCCTGCCATCTTTGTCAGCGGTTGCCTTGGCGGCGTCGATCACCGCGGCGGTTGAGACGAAGGTGGAAATCAGGAGAAATAGGAGGATGCAGGAAATCCGTCGTGCTGGGCTCTTCATGCGAAGGAGATTAGCAGACCGCGCCGGGATGGCAATCGGGTCTGACAAGCCCGTGGGGCGCGTTCTCGCGTGGCTTGGCGGGACGGGGGATCAGGCGCCCCCCGGGGCGAAGTCGTAGGCCGTGGGGGCGGATTCCATCAATCCGGCGAAGCCGTCCTGGATCACGTCGATCTCCAGCATGCCGTCGGACAGGTGGTAGAGATACATCTTCTCCTTCAGTTCCTCGGACAGCTCCTTCAGTTGGGCATAGCTGGCGTGGACGCCGCCGGGGAAGTGCTGGCAGTCGTGGAAGATGTAGTCGCAGTCTGAGCCGAAGGACTCCACCAAGTCCTTGTCGAATTTGGTGTCGCCGGACACCATGACGTGATTATCGATGATGAACCCGGTGGTGTACATGGCCTCGGACGTGTTTGCGGCGGTGTCCGGCACGTGGTTGGTGAGGAACGAGGTGATGTGGATGTCGTCCTTTGGGGTGTCGCCGGGCACGGTGAATTCCCAACAGTCGCGCCCGTCGCCGGCATTCTTCAGTTTGGTTGGATGCACCACCTTGAAGTAGTGCTCCATCTGCATCTCGCCCTTGGGCGATTCCAGGTCGGTCTTCTCGGAAAAGGCGAGGCCGCCGCGCAGGGACCAGTCCCAGAGCTGCTTTTCGTAGTGTTCCGGGATGTAAATGGTCGGCCGGAAGCGGCCCTCGGAGCGGGCTTGGAGCATGCGCCCGAAGTAGTCCCCGAACGACTCATCCTCACGCTTGGGCATTTCGATGAAAGGGGCTTCGTAGCGGCGTTTGAGCCCGAGTTCTTCTAGCGATCCGATGTGATCTGCGTGTGAGTGAGTGATCAGGAGTTGTTTGACGTCGTGGGCGGAAAGGTGTAATTCGGCGAGTTTCAGAGTGGCCTTGGAGCCGACATCGACGAACAGGACGTTCTTCCCCTTCACGATGATGAAGTTGGACTGGAACATCTTGTTGGAGAACGCCCCGCCCACGCCGAGGGCGATGAGCCGAAGGGTCCCCGTGTCGACCTTGAGGGGAAGTTTCTTCTGATAGCGCCAAGCGCCGACACAAGGGGTCAGTAGCTGGGGTCGGTATTCGCCAAGTTCCAGTCTGACAATCTTCATGCGGAATTCAGTGGGTGTCCTGTTTCAACGCGCGGAGCACCTGTATTTGTGCCAATCCGTCGCTTGAGGAGCGAGAACAAAACCGCCGAAAACAAAGAAATTTGAATCTGGCGAGTTTATGTTTTGAGGCGAAAGTGGTGGCCGGACTCGGAATCGAACCGAGGACACGCGGATTTTCAGTCCGCTGCTCTACCAACTGAGCTATCCGGCCTTTTCGCCAAAGGCGGGGCATTCAACGGATCGGCCGGTGTTTTGGCAAGGCGTTTTTGTCACGAAATTATGGCGGACGATCTGGTGATGTCCCGCTTGGTGGACGTTCGCGATTGAATTCCACGTTTGCTGCGCGGATGCGTTTCGCGGAGGGAATTTCCGGATGGCATATTTCCCAGTTGCCCGATTCTGCAAAAAACAGCAGTTTGCCCGCTCAACTTGTCTGTCATCTATGTCTGATCCAACCACTGACGCGCCCCGGGGCGCCACCAACGATTCTCCCGGCGCCGGAGCGGCCGCCGCGGCCCCTTCTGTATCCAATGACGATGTTGCGGCGATCAATGCGCTGCGCGGGCTTTACGATAAGTTGCGCGGCGAGGTCGGGAAGCGGATCATCGGCCAGGAGGCTGTCGTCGAGCAGTTGTTGATCTGCATTCTTGCCAAGGGGCACGCGTTGTTGATGGGGGTGCCCGGACTGGCCAAGACCTTGATGGTGCATTCGCTGGCGGACGTGATGTCGTTGGATTTCAACCGCATCCAGTTCACGCCGGATCTGATGCCGTCAGACATCACCGGCACGGACATCCTACAGGAATCGGACACGCCCGGGAAACGGGAGTTCAAGTTCATCAAGGGGCCGGTGTTCGCCAACATCGTCTTGGCGGATGAAATCAACCGCACGCCGCCCAAGACGCAATCCGCGCTGCTGGAGGCCATGCAGGAGCACAAGGTCACGGCCGCGGGTCGGACCTTGTCTTTGCCGGAGCCGTTCTTTGTGCTCGCGACGCAGAATCCGATCGAGCAGGAGGGCACCTACCAGCTTCCCGAGGCGCAGTTGGACCGTTTCATGTTCTTCATTCATGTCGAGTATCCGTCCGAGGCCGAGGAATTGCGGATCGCGAGGGAGACCACGGGAAGCGGGGGAGCCTCGCTGGAGAAGATCCTGGATGGCTTGGAGGTGTTGGGTTTTCAGGAACTGGTTCAACGCGTCCCTGTTCCGGACCACGTCTATGAAACGGCCGTCAGATTGGTCCGGATGACGCGTCCGAAAGAGGAAGCGGCGCCGGACTGGATCCGCAAGTGGGTCATGTGGGGCGCCGGGCCGCGGGCGGTGCAATACTTGATCCGCGGGGCCAAGGCGCATGCCGTGCTGCATGGCAGCTACCTGGTGCGGATGGAGGATGTGGAGGCCGTTGCCAAGCCCGTCCTGACGCACCGCATCCTGACGAACTTCCAGGCCCAGTCGGAAGGCGTCACCAGTCCGCAGATCATCGAGCGGTTGATCGACGAAGCGCGGGCGGATCAGTAACTTCCGGGAATCCTGGCTTTTCACGTTTTGTCGTGTTGCGCACCATGAAGTCTCAAGCCCCAGGCTCCCAAGCCCCGACGCGCGTCGGAGGCGCGCCCGGAGTCGGGGGAGCGGGAGACTTCTGGTTGCGCGCAGCTTTCTGATCATGGCCTCCGATTCCGCAACATCGCCGCTGCTTGACGCCGAAATGGTCGGTCGTTTGATGCGCCAGCCGCTGGTGACGCGACTGCCGATGGAGGGCAGCGTGTCCGGGATGCACAAGAGCCCGCACCGCGGATCCAGCGTCGAGTTTGCGGAGTATCGCGAGTATGTTCCCGGCGACGACCTGCGTCGCCTGGATTGGCGGGTGTTTGCCCGCTCCGACCGGTTTTACATGAAGGAGTTCGAGGCGGACACGAATCTTCGTTGTCACCTTGTGGTTGACTGCAGCGCCTCGATGAATTTCACAGGTGAGAAGGTCAACCGTTTGGACTACGCGAAGCGGATGGCCGCCTCGTTGGCCCATGCCGTCATCCAGCAGGGGGACGCTGCGGGATTGCATTGCATTGGCGGCGAGAAACCGATCGAAATTCCCGCGCGTCGCAATCCGGCGCATCTTCCGATCATTCTGGATGCATTGGAGGCGGCGCGTCCCCGGGGGGAGACGAGGCTTGTCGACGCGCTGCATGAGTTGGCCGAGAAGATTCGTCGACGCGCCCTGGTGATCGTGATTTCGGATTTCTTCTGTGAGCTTGAGGGGTTGTTGAGCTGTCTGCAGCACCTGCGGTTTCAGAAGCACGACCTGGCGGTGTTTCAACTGCTGGATCCGATGGAGTTGGCTTTTCAGTTCGATCGGCCGGTGCGCTTCGACGACCTGGAGAGTTCCGACAGCCTGGTGACGGAGCCGGCCATGATCCGGGATCGTTACCTGGAGGAGATTCGCGGCTTCCTGGATCGGCTGAAGCAGGGCTGTCACGAGTTTGCGGCGGACTACCGCAGGGTGACGCTCGACCAGGATCTGGAGAAGGTTCTTTTGGACTTTCTGACCGAGCGCGCCCGTTCCATGGCGGTGTCGCCTGTGTGAGCTTGGAGCACGTATGAACATGGATGCACACAGATTGGACAACGAGCTGAGGGCGGATCGCGGCTGGCATCGGAATCGGATGGTCTTGTCGTCGGTCCGCGTTCATCCGTGTTCATCCGTGGTTGAAAACGCAAACGCCGCATGACGTTTCTGCAGCCGGAAATCCTGTGGGCCCTGCCATTGGTTGCGCTGCCGGTGGTCATTCACTTGTTGAACCGGCTGCGGCATCGTCCGCGGGCCTGGGCGGCGATGCAGTTTCTGCGTGCGGCGAATCGGAGTTCCACCAGTCACGCGAAGCTCAAGCAATGGTTGATCCTGTTGTTCCGCACGCTGGCGGCGCTGGCATTGGTCCTGTTTGTGGCGCGGCCATTGGCTGGGGGGTGGATTGGCTGGGCGTTGGCCCCGGCTCCGGATGCCATCCTCATACTTCTGGACCGTTCGCCCAGCATGGAGTCGCGGACTGCCGGCGGCGATTCGACCCGGCGTGAATTGGCCCTGGCGCGTCTCGCGGAGGCGGCCGGTCAATTTGGCGAATCCAGTCACCTGATCTTGATTGAGAACGCGCTCCGGGAGCCGCAGCAGATCGCCGGGGCTTCGGCGCTGGAGGGACTCTCCACGGCGCAGCCATCCGACGCCGCCGCGGATTTGCCGGCCATGCTGCAGGCGGCGTTTCAGTGGCTGGTAGACAATCAGGCCGGGACGTCCGAGATCTGGATCGCCTCGGATCTTCAGGAGAGCAACTGGCTGCCGGAGGACGATCGATGGCAATCCCTGGTCGCGCAGTTTGAGGCGTTGCCCCAGCCTGTGCGCTTTCGCTTGCTGGCGTTCAACGACGCGGAGGAGGACAACGCCGCAATCTCACTCCACGATCTGGCCCGGCAGACCCGGGGGCATCAACCGGAGCTGGACCTGGCGTTCGATATCCGTCGCTATGGGGCGGATGGGGAGGCCGTCATCCCGATCGCCGTCAACGTCGATGGCGGCGGCTCGCAGGTGGAGGCGACGTTGGAAGGGCAGTCCCTGCGCTGGCGGCAGCGTGTCGGAGTGGCGCCCGACAAGCAGGGCGGTTGGGGCAGTGTGAGCCTGCCGGACGACGGCAACCTCACGGACAATGCCGCCTACTTCGTTTATCGCTCCGATTCCGCATTCAGGGCGGTGGTGGTGAGTTCGGACGACGCCAACGCGCGTTTTTTCCGTTTTGCGGCGGCGAGTCGGGCGAGCGGGGCGTTCGAGCCGGCCCGGCGGGCTTCCGTCAGTGAAGCGGCAACGACCGACTGGGACGCCGCTTCCATGCTTGTCTGGCAGGCGCCCCTGCCCAAGGGAGAGACGGCGGCTCGCGTCCGGAGATTTGTCGAGGAGGGCGGAACCGCTTTCTTCTTTCCGCCGGCGGGAGAGGATCCGGTTTCCTTCGAGGGGTTCAGTTGGGGCGGGATTGAGTCGGCGGACCAGGAGGAAACATTTCGCATCGCGGGTTGGGAGGAAGACGAAGGTCCGCTGGAGAAGACGGAGGAAGGTTTGAGCATTCCATTGAACGAGTTTCAGGCGTTCAAGCGCCGGGGGGTCAGCGGCGGCGACGCGGTATTGGCTGCTTACGAGGATGGGGAATCGTTTCTGGTCCGGAAGACGGTGGGGCGCGGGCAGATTTACTTTTGCGGCTCGTTGCCGGCCGAGGACTGGTCGACGCTGGGCGACGGTTTCGCCCTGGTGCCGATGCTGCGTCGGGCCATGCGGGAAGGAGGGCGCCGGCTGAACCGAGAGACGATGTTGGAATGCGGGCGGTTGAACGCGGTCGACCGCGCGAAGGCCTGGACGCCTGTAGGAACGGACGAGCCGCGGAACATCCTCTCGCAGGCGGGGGTCTACCGGAACGGGGACCGGTTGGTCGCGGTGAATCGGCCGGAAACCGAGGATGACCGGACGGCGCTGGAGGCTGGTTCGGCGACGACGTTGTTCGGGGGCTTGTCGGTGAAGCTCTGGGAGGAGGCGCGGAGCCGGGACGACCGTTCCCAGGGGGAGGTCTGGCGCCTGGTCCTGGGCTGCATGTTGGCGTTTCTGTTGGTGGAGGCCTTTCTCATTCTGCCGGATGCGAGGCCGTCGGAGAGGGGCGGGGAGGCTGTGAAGACATGACGCACTGGGATTTTGCAGCCTCGTTTCCCGTTGTCCTGCTGGGCGCGATGGTCTGGCTGGCCGCCGCCTGGTTGGCGCGTGAGAATTGGCTGCGTCGCGGGAGGACGCCGTCCGTTGCGTTGCTTGAAGCGCTGCGCATGATCATCGTCACGGCGCTTGTGGTCACCCTGTTCCGGCCGGAGTTGGTGAAGGTCATCCAACGCACGGAGGATCCGGAGATTGCGGTCTTGATTGACGCCTCAGGCAGCATGGCGACGAAGGATTTGATCTTGTCCAACAGCGTGGTCAGCCGGGCGGGTTGGCTCGATGCGCAGCGCGCGCGGGAGTTTTGGAAGCCGTTGGAATCCACGGCCAAGGTGAAGGTTGAGGCGTTTTCCAGCGCCGGGGCAGGGGAGACCGACATCGACGCGGCCCTGAGCACGGCGCTCCAGCGCGACCGCAATCTGAAGGCGGCGCTGGTCCTGACCGACGGCGATTGGAATTCGGGGCGTTCGCCGGTGAGCGCGGCGACCCGGTATCGGGAGCGGGGAGCGCCCATTTTCTCGGTTGCGGTTGGGCGTGAGACTCCCTTGCCCGACCTTTCCCTCGAGCGGGTGAAAGCCCCGGTCTACGGTCTCGTGGGGGAGCAGATCTCGATTCCATTCCGGATTCAGAGCCACTTGCCCGAAGGCGTGGACACCGCGGTGATCCTCAGGGAAGGCAAGGAGCAGGCGGCCAAACGGGAGTTGACCATTCCGCCGATGGGAGAGTTGCAGGAAGCGCTCGTCTGGTCGCCGCGCTCGGTCGGGGAGTACGAGTTGACCGTGGAGTTGCCGGTGCAGAGCGGTGAAAGCCTCACCAACAACAACACGCAGTCATTCCGGATCTCTGTTCGCACGGAAACCCTGAAGGTCCTGGTGGTGGAATCGCAGCCGCGATGGGAGTTCCGGTTCCTGCGCAACGCGTTGGAGCGCGATCCCGGGGTGGAGATGCATGCGACGCTGTTTCATCCCTCGTTGCCGCCGGGCGGCGGGCGCGGCTATCTGCCGGCATTCCCCGGATCCAAGGAATTGCTGTCCGGCTACGATGTGATTTTCCTGGGCGATGTCGGCGTCGGCGGTGGCGAGCTGACGGAAAGCGACGTCGAGTTGATCCGGGGGCTGGTGGAGCAGCAGGCCAGCGGCCTGGTTTTTTTGCCGGGCGCGCGCGGGCGACAGCACACCTTGACCAACACCCCGTTGGCGGATCTGATGCCGGTCTCGCTGGATGCGCAACGGCCCGAGGGGGTGGGGTTGAGAAACGAGGCGTCGTTGGCGCTATCGACCCGGGGGCGGGATCACCTGTTGACGCGCTTCGACTCCGATTCCGTGCGCAACGAGGCCATCTGGAAGCGGCTTCCCGGGTTTTACTGGTGCGCTTCGGTGGAGAAGAGCCGCCCCGGTTCGACGGTCCTGGCGGTTCATTCGGGGATGCGCAATCGTTGGGGCAGGCTGCCCTTGTTGGTGTCGAGGCCTTTTGGCAACGGCAAGACGCTTTTCATGGGCACGGACAGCGCCTGGCGCTGGCGCCGCGGGGTCGAGGACAAGTATCACTACCAATTCTGGAGCCAGGTCGTCCGATGGATGGCGCATCAACGGCATCTTTCCGAGCGGCCGGGCATTCGTCTGACCTACAGCCCGGAAACGCCGCAGGTCGGGGAGACGGTTTTCCTCCAGGCGACCGTTCTGAGCCAGGGCGGGCTTCCGATTGAGCGCGGACCGGTGGTCGGTCGCATCACCGGGGCTTCGGGCGCGACCGAGCGGGTCGAGTTTGCCCCGCTCGACGGCGGATGGGGCGTTTTTCAATCGAGCTTTGTCCCGGAGCTTGGCGAGGCTTACACAGTGAAGGTGGAGGCGCTCAAGCATGACCGCGAACTTGAGACGCGCATTGATGTCGCCGCGCCGACCTTGGAGCGAACGGGGCAGCGGGTGAATTCCGGGATCCTGCGTGAGTTGGCCTCCATCACCCTGGGGCAGAGCGGTTCAGTCGAGGAGTTGGACGCGATCGTCGAACAGATCGCGTTGTTGCCTGAGCCGCGGCCCCTGGAGAAGCGGATCCGGATCTGGGCGAATCCCTGGTGGGGCGGCATGATTCTGCTGCTGTTGGCCGGCTACTGGGCGGGTCGCAAGATGGCTGGAATGATATGATGGCCACGCGAATGTTTGAGAAGTTCATGCTGAAGATGCGTTGTCTCGTCTGGGGGGCGGCTCTCCTTGGCTTGGCCGGGTTGACGGAGCCGCGGGCCGAGGCGGATGCCTTTGACGATGAGATCCGGCCGTTGTTCCGCGCGCATTGCGTCCGATGTCACGGTGAGAACGGCAAGGCCAAGGGCAAGGTGGATTTGCTGAAAGTGGGGGACGCCTCGAAGTTGGCGTCGGATCCCGCATTGCTCGGCGACCTGGTCGCCGTCATCGACCGCAACGAGATGCCGCCCGAGGACGAGGAGGCGTTGAAACCGGATGAGCGACGGCGATTGCTCGACGGCTTGAAGGCGTTGATGGAACGCGCCGCCGCCGACGAGTTGGAGCCCCCTTCGACGCCGATCCGGCGCCTGAACCGTTTTCAGTACAACAACGCGGTGCAGGATCTTTTTGATTTGCGGGTGGTGGTGTTCACGCTGCCAGAACGGATGTTGCGGGAGCATGGGGCCTGGTTTCAGCCTGCCTCCGGCAGGATGCCGGACAACGTCAGGGTCGGCAGTCGTCCATTGGGCAAGTCGCAGATGATCGAGCGACGTCTGGCGAACGTGGGGCCCTTCCCGCAGGATTTGCGCGCGGAGAACGGTTTTGACAACCGCGCGGACCACCTTTCGATTTCGCCGTTGTTGTTGGAGTCGTTTCTCAAGATTGCCCGGGCGGTGGTGGAGAGCCCTGATTTCAATGAGAAGAACTGCGGCATCTGGAATGACTTCTTCGCTGAGCCGGAGCCGGGGGCGGACCTGGATGGGGTTGTCCGTGATCGTCTGCGCCGGTTTCTCACGCGCGCCTTTCGCCGGCCGGCTTCGGCTGCGTTGTTGGATCGTTATGCGCGCAGCGTGTTGGCCCGGATCGAGGGGGGCGCCTCCTTCACCGACGGCATGAAGGCGGCGGCGGCGGCCGCGCTTGCCTCGCCCCGATTCTTTTATCTCTATGACCGCTCGACGAATCCCGGTGAGCCTCCTTCAGCCGATTATGATCTGGCGTCGCGGCTGTCCTTCTTCCTGTGGGGAAGTCTGCCGGATCAGCGGTTGATTGACCTGGCGGCCCGGAGAGAGTTGCGCAAGCCATCGGTTCTCGCCGCGGAGGTGGATCGCATGCTGAACGATCGGAGGCTGCAGCGTTTCTGCGACAGTTTTCCGTCCCAATGGTTGCAGTTGGAGCGGATCATCACATCGGTCCCGGATCCTGAGACGCATCCCAATTTCTACTTTTCCAAGTATCGTGCGAGCATGCACATGATGCTGGAGCCGTTGTTGTTGTTTGAAACGATCCTGGTGGAGAATCGGTCGATTCTGGAATTGATCGATTCGGATTACAGTTATCGCAGCGAGTTGTTGGAAGCGTGGTATCGGGACGGAGGGGCCGCCGGCCGCCGGCCGCCGACGGTCATTCCCTTCAAGCGGGTTCCGGTGACGGATCGTCGTCAGGGCGGGGTGATTACCACGGCGGCCGTCATGACCATGACCTCCAGTCCCGTGCGCACGCAGCCCATCACCCGTGGCGCGTGGATCGCCTCGGTGATCTTCAATGCGCCGCCGGACCCGCCGCCGGCCGATGTGCCGCCCTTGGAAGAGAACGGGAAGGCGGGCGACGACCGTCTCACACTTCGCGAACGCTTCGCCGCGCATCGTGAGCGGGCGGACTGCGCCGGTTGTCACAACCGGATCGATCCGTTGGGCTTTGCGCTGGAAAACTACGGGCCCACCGGCGTCTGGCGCGATCATTACGGGAATGGGCGCGAGGTTGACGCCAGCGGTGAGTTGTTCCGGCTTCATGCGTTCAGCGACCCGATTGAATTCAAGGACGCGATCCTGGCGGAGAAGGAACGGTTTGCGCGCGCGTTCGCCAAGCACCTGTTGTCCTTTGCGCTGGGGCGCGAGGCGCATCCTGCGGACGAGGCCGCCCTGGATGAGGTGGTCGCCGCGTCGGCGAATGACGGTTACCGTCTGCGCGATATGATCAAGGGGCTGGCATTGAGCGGGCCATTCCGGGGCGGCTCCGGAGTCCCGGCGTCAGTTCGGGAGTGATTTCGGCGTCCCGGGGACGTCGTTCTTCCAGTAGTCCGGCAGACCTTGTTTCGTTGCCTGGAGTATCTCGAGGACGTCGCGTCGGCGTCCCGGGGGGACCTCGTCGAACTTGCCGGACGCGTCCTTGCCGGTGAGAACCTCGAAGAGGCGTTCGTAGACGCGTTTTTTCAGCGGTTCGATCATGCCGTCGAAAGCGTCCGAGTGGATGAGGAAGCTGCACGGGTATTTGAACAGGCGCGTCTTGAGATCCAGCTCACGCAAGGACCGTCCGCGGCTGTCTTTCCGTCCGCGCTCTTGGAACTCCCGGGCGAACTTGCTTGTGCCTGTGACGGGGCCGGGCAGCGGCGGTTCATCCACGAAAAGCAGGTGTCGAATGAAGTGGTCGATGGGGCTCTCCATGTAGCGGATGTGGCCGTATTGCGCCTGGAGGAGGCGGGCGGCGGAGTTGAGGCGGGTGATGAAGTTGTGGACGTGGGTCTGATGTTCCAGGACCAGCATGGCGACCATGTCGCTGTGGGGGGAGAGATAGCCGTCGGGGTCGAAGAAGTCGTCCAGTGCGGCAAGGTTCTGCCGGTGTCCGGGATCCGCCTTGCGGCGGGCGATCTCGGCGGGGTTGATGAGATTGGCGCGGGTTGGGTTGTTGGGCATGGAGCCGGTGATGTACCAGCCTCCCCAGCGATCCTCGTAGGCGGCGTTGTGGCTGATGCGCGGATAGCCGCTGCCGTCGTTCGGCCAACCGTTGGCGGCATTGTAGAAGGATCGCACGAGTTGACCCGGGACGCCCATCGTCTTGGAGCCGACATGACACTCGAGGCATTTGTCGTTGCGCAGGAGAAGGGGGTGATCGCTCTTTACCTGGTCCAGTCCGTGGAAGACGGCGCCGTTGCGCGGATCGACCGACGACAACTCCAGCAGGTTGGCGCCCGGGGTCCAACCGACGTAGACATCGTCGTTGAAGTAAATCGCCCGGGGAACGTTGGTGTAGATCATCTGCCGGTGGGTCGAGGTCTTGGAGAAGACCAGCAACTGGGAGGAAACCGGGACATTCAAGGCCTCGAGCACGGCCGGCAGGTAACCATATCGGGGATGGTGTTCCAGCTGGATTCCGCCCCGTGCCAGTCGTGTTTGCAGTTCCGCGATCGGGCCGCCGATGTCCGCGTCGGAATAGCTGATCGGCGGGCTGTCGTAGTCCACCGTATGCAGCGAACCTGGGAAATCGGCCTGCAGCACGGGGGCGGCCGAAACTGCCAGGGCGGCGATCAGGGAGCGCGCAGTCATGCTGAAGGCTGTCCGCGAACGTAGGCAAATGTCAAAGCTTCCGTTCTCGGCGCTTCTGCCGGTCTCAGGGATCGAGCTCATTCAACAATTGTTTCCACAGTTTCTCGCCGCCGTAGCTGTTGGTCATGATGACGATGCCCTCCTTGCGGTCGGGGTAGAAGCGGCAGTGGCAGCGGAAGCCCGTTCCGTTGGATCCGCCATGCGACACGCGTTGGCCGCGGGGCGTCTCGTGGATCTGCCAGCCCAAGCTCCGCCAGCCGGTGTGGCGGCCGGTTGCCTTGTGCCCCGGCGTCAGCATCGCGGTCACCATTTCGCGAGAAAGCGAGTGCGTTTCGGAGCGGTCGTCGCGCATGATCTCGACCAGGAAGCGGGCGTATTCCGTGGGAGTTGTATAGAGCGAGTAGGCGGCGTTGCCTTGTTTGAAGAAGCGGCGCTCCGGCTTGAATCTGCCCTTGAGGTCGTGGCCGGCCGCGTAGCGGTCGCGAAGGTTTTCCTCGAACTCATAGCCGCTGGACCTCATTTCAATCCGTTGCAGGAGGCGCTCTTTCATGAAGGCGTCGAGATCCTGTTCGAGGAGGTGTTCGACGACGCGCTGCAGGTAGAGAAAGGCTTCGCCCGAGTAGCCGTATTGGGAGCCGGGCGTGAATTTTACCGGCAGCGGTCCGCCCTTGCGCCAACCGCCTTTGCGCCAGTTGGGGAATCCGGAGGTGTGGGTCAGGACCATGCGCGCCGTGATTGAGCGATGCGCCGGTTGATCCTCGAGATACGGCCGCTCCAGGTAGTCGACCGGCGGCCGATCGAGATTGAGGAGCCCCTCTTCAACCAGCTTGAGCGCCGCGTAGGCAAACAGCGGTTTGCTCATGGAACACGCTTCGAACAGGGTCCGCTCGTCGACCGGGGTTGCCTGTCCGGCGCGTTGGACGCCCCAGGTTCCGGTCCACGAGACCTTGTTCGAAGAGATGATCGCGATGGAGACTCCCGGGGTTCGGAACTCCCGCATCAACGTCGGGACGCGCTGGCTGATCGAGTCGGCGTCGAATGGCGGGGGGGCTGCGGTCGCGAGGCGGCAGGCGAGCAGCAGCGCGGTCAGCGGCAATGCTGACCGGACGGCCCGAAGATGCGAATGACGGGCAGGCATGGGGCGGTGGAGGAAGTCGCCTTCGGAGCCTACTTCTTCAACTGGTTGATGAATACGAAGGCGCCCTTCTTGTTGCCGACGACGATATCGGGCATGTCATCGCCGTTCAGGTCGCCGGCTGTGACCTGGGTGCCGATGCCGGAGTCGTCGTCAATCTGGTGCGCGACGAAATCGAGCTTCCCGTCCTTCAGTCTTGTCTCGAACCAGTAGAGGACGGCGGGGGCGTTCGGTTCGGCGTCGCCGCTGGGGCCGTGCGCCCAGAAGCGCTTGCCGGTGACGATGTCCATGTGTCCGTCCTGATTGATGTCGGCGAGGTCGAGGGCGTGGAGCTGGGAAAAGGAGACGCCCTGCGGGTGATCCTCCGGCTTGGAGCCCAGGATGCGATGGTCGCGGAACCTGACCGCATCGCCTTCGCGGAACTGCAGGTAGCAGCTCAGGCCATAGCCGTGGCCGTCATGGCTGGTGGCGACGTCGTTCAGGCCGTCGCCGTTGAAATCGTGCACGAGCATCTGCGCGCCGCCGCGCGCGCCCTTGGGAGCGAAGGGGACGGGATGAAACTTCCAGAGCGATTGCTTGTCCCAGTTCTTGGGTTGGCGCCACCAGCCGTCGCGCTCGACGAGGTCCTTCAGGCCATCGCCATCCACATCGCCGTAGCCGATGCCGTGGGTGAAGCGCATGAAGCGTTTGGGGTTGGGCGGCGACACGGCGCGGAACTCGCCGAGTTGGGTGGGGTCCTCCCAGTTGAGCTCGACGTAGCCCAGTTTTCCGCGCGCGTGGGCGATCAGTTCGGGGCGTCCGTCGCCGGTGATGTCGCCGAGTTGGGGGGATTCATTGTTGGTTTCGTTCCAGACGACATGGGCTTTCCAATGTCCCTTGGCTTGGTTTCGCGGATTCTCATACCAGGTGGTGACCTTGCCGGGGAATCCAAAGACCAGGATGTCCGCCCAGTTGTCTCCGTTGAAATCGTGGGTGTAGGTCAGGAAGTTGCTGGAGTAGGCGTTTCGGCCGCTGAGTTCGCCGGCGAATCCGGGGATGACAATCTTGCCGCCGTCCTTGGCACGAAGTTCGAATTTCTCCGTCGCGGGATAGTATTCTTGGCGACGATTGAATTCCGGGCCGGCGTACCAGTAGGGCCCGATGACCACATCCATGGCGCCGTCGTGATCGAAGTCCGCGTAGTGGGCGCCTTCGGCCCAGAAATGCGGGTTCAGCTTCTGTTTGGCGAAGCCGCCGGCGAAGGTTGGGAAGGCGAGGCTGAGGACAGTCGCCGCGACGAGAGAGTGGAGTAGCGGGAGTTTCGTGCGCATGAACAGGATATGACGATGGCGCGCGGGTCCGGTCAAGTCGACAACCTGACCGTTTACACCATGCCAAGCCGCTGTTAGATTCCGCGACATGACGATTGGCCTGTTTGACCGCGCTCCCACCCTGTCGCCCGCGGCCCGGTCGCTCTTGGCCGTTTTTGTCGCCCTTCTGGGATTGATCGCGGTCGCTGCGCAGGGAGCCGAAGTTTCCGAGATTCGCCGGCAGTTCCTGTCGGGGGAGTATGAGGAGGCCCTGGCAGTTGCGACCAAGTCGGCGGAGGAGAATCGCTACGACGAGGAATGGCGTTTGATTCAGGTTGATTGTCTGATGGCGCTGGGGCGTTACGCCGAGGCGCGCGAGGTGGCGGTCAACGCCCTTTCCCGCTTCTCGACCAGCATCCGCCTGCGGATTGCGGCCTGTCGCGTGTTCCGGTTCAACGGGAGGCCGGAGCGGGTGGAAACGTTGCTGAAGGAGATCGACTATCTGGCGGGCACGCGCCGCTGGGCTTACACCGATGCGAAGAATCTCACGGCGCTGGGGCAGGCGGCCCTGATGCTCAACCTTGATGCGCGGCAGGCACTCGACAATTTTTTCGATGTGGCCAAGAAGAAGGATCCGGAGTATCGGGATGTCTATCTCGCGGCCGGCAATCTCGCGCTCGGGAAGAACGATTTTCAGACTGCGGCCAACCTGTTCTTCGAGGCCCGCAACAAGTTCAAGGACGACCCGGATATCCACTACGGGCTCGCGGCCTCCTTTGCTTCCGGCGATCGCAAGGTGGCCATGGAAAACCTCCAGAAGACGCTGGATTTGAATCCGAACCACGTGCCCGCGTTGTTGTTGTTGGCGGATCACATGATCGACGGGGAGAAGTATGAGGCGGCGTCGGACACCCTGAAGCGCGCGTTCGAGGTCAATCCCTGGAGCCCGAGGGCCTGGGCCCTGCAGGCCGTGCTGGAACATTTGGACAACAACCCCAAGGGCGAGGCCCGTT
>Ga0181594_10003128_pt1 | contig 15059 bp, 12 predicted proteins | sample 071ome_18_FD_145603 | JGI IMG/M metagenome (GOLD analysis project Ga0181594, IMG submission 145603) | Coastal salt marsh microbial communities from the Groves Creek Marsh, Skidaway Island, Georgia - 071413BT metaG (spades assembly) | ecosystem: Environmental > Aquatic > Marine > Intertidal zone... | reverse complement strand
AGCCTGATGACCCCTGTGAGTGAAGCGCCCTCAACGCAACCCCTTCAAGGCCTGAGGGTGCTGTTGGTTGATGATCATGAAGTGAACCGCCTGATCGCTCATCAGCTGTTGAAGAAGGTGGGCGTTGTGGTGATGGAAGCAGAGAATGGGAAGCTTGCAGTAGAGCGGGCAGCTACGTTCGAGCCAGAGCTGATCCTGATGGATATTCAGATGCCCGTGATGGACGGCTACACCGCGACTAAGCAGCTGAGGCGCTCAGGGTTCAGTCGCCCGATCATCGCGATGACCGCTCACGCTATGGCGGAGGAGCGCGCTCGCTGCTTGAGCGCCGGGATGGATGATCACATCACCAAGCCGATCTCACCAGAGGTCCTGTACCGTACCCTCCGAGAGTGGTCAGGACATGGGCAAGACACTCAGGAGCCCCCTGAGCACAGCGGAGCAAGGGAGCATCAGGTCATGAGCGCCCGACCCACCCCACCAGAGCGCTCATCGTCCCCCTCATCTGACGCGCTCCACTTCAACTTCGACAGGGCGCTCGAGCTCACTGGGGGGACAGAGGAGATGCTCACGAGCCTGCTCAAGCGCTTCTTACCGACGATCGACCGCCTTTTTACGCCTGAAGATAACCTCAAGGAGCTTGAGCGTCTAGCGCACACCTTAAAAGGGACAGGCGCTCAGCTTGGCTTAGAGCGCCTCGCGCTGTACGCCTCTCGCTTAGAGGTGGCCCTCATTCATGAGGCTGGCGCAGGGGAGCTCGCGAGCCTAGTGGCGCTCACCCAAGGGGTGGCGCTCGACACGCTCTCAGAGCTGAGCGAGACCCTCGGTTGGCCGACCTCGCCGATGCTCGCGACAGAGGCCCCTACACAGAGTGAACCTACACAGAGTGAACCCAGCTCGCTCAGCCCCTCTGAGCTGTCTGAGGTGAGGAGCTTATTAGCCTTATGTGAGAGCTTTGATCTCGAAGCACAACAGCTAGCGGACAGCCTTAAGCCTTCACTCATGAGGCTCCTTGGCGAGGAGTTTAACGCGCTCGAAGGGGAGCTGATGAGCTTTGAGCTGAGCGCCTGCGCGGAGCGCTTGAGGGACGCGCTCGCCTCACATCGCTCGGGCGAGGGTGAACCTCACTGAGCGCGCAGCCATGAGACCTTTACCGCTCTACACTCACCCGCTCTACACCGATGGCATCCACCCTGACGCGCGCTTCCCGCGTGAGCGCTACCATATGATCACGGCGCGCCTAGACGCGCTTGGGTCAGAGCTCCTGACGCTCAAGACCGCCCCGCTCGCTACCGATCAAGAGCTCACCCTAGCGCATGACCCTGAGTACATTCGGCGCTTCTTAGATGCCGAGATGACGGACAAGGAGCGGAGGAAGATTGGGCTTCGCCCTTGGACCCCCCTGCTGATCCCGCGCACCCAGCACATCGTTGGAGGCGCCTTATCTGCGCTCCGCGAGGTGCTGAGCGCGGGTGGGTTTGCCGCGAACCTCGCGGGAGGCACCCACCACGCTCACTATGATTGGGGGTCGGGCTTTTGCGTCTTTAACGACCTCGCGATCTGCGCGCGCTATGCCCTTCAACAAGGCGATGTTGAGCGAGTCGCGATCCTCGACCTTGACGTCCACCAAGGGGACGGGACGGCGACCTTGCTCGCGGGGGTCGATGACGCCTTCACCTGCTCGGTGCACTGCGCTGAGAACTTCCCCTTCCACAAGGTGGAGAGCGACTTAGACCTCCCGCTCCCAGCGGGCTCAGGAGATCAAGCGTACCTGAGCGCGCTCCATCAAGCCTTGGGGGCGATCGAGCGATTCGAGCCGAGCTTGATCTTGTTTCAGGCAGGGGTGGACGCGCTAGAGACCGACGCCCTCGGCAGACTCAATGTGAGCCCAGAGGGGATGAGAGAGCGTGATGAGCTGGTGCTGTCCTTTTGTGCAGAGCGAGGCCTCCCCTGTGTGATCTTTATGGGGGGAGGCTACAGTAAGCCGATTGAGGCGAGCGTGAGCGCCTTTGCGAGCCTGTTTTGTACCGCGGCGCTGATCCAACAACGCTGGTGTAGATAAGCGTCTTGTTGAAGGCCAAAATTTTCGATGTTTTAGCGCGCAATTGAGCTACAGGAGACGTAAATGGAGCGACCGAGTGGAGTACCGAGCGAGGCGGTGTGGTCAGAGAGTGACCATGAGTGGATGCTGGCCTCAACTGATGAGGCAGGAGAGAAGCACGGAGAGGTGCTCTACTGGAGGCCAGATGGCTCTCTGGTGAATCGCTGTTTTTATCGGCATGGGACAGTAGACGGCCCCTATTATCGGTACCATGAGAGCGGTGAGGTCTCTCGTCAGGGGAGCTTTAAGGAGGGTCAAATCCATGGGGTGGACGTGTTCACTCGAAGCGCGTCTCCAAGTAGCGAGAGCTTCCCAGCAGGGCTAAGCGAGCAGGTCTGGCGCGCTGAGCTCGACATGGAGCATGGGCGGGCGGTGAGCGGTCGTTGCTTCACTCAAGCGGGCGCGCAGGTGACAGAGGCAGGTGAGCCCGTCCCTGAGCGCCCCGCAGGGGTCTCAGAGCAGGCTGTGTTTAGCTCACAAAGTGAGCTGTGGCTTGTGGGAGGGACGGATGAGGCCTGCAGAAAGCAAGGCCAGTGGCGCTTCTACTCTATGGACGGAGCGCTCGTAAAGAGCGCCACGTATGAGGCAGGCGAAGAGCGCTCTGTGACGGTGTATGATGACCCACTTGAAGGCGCGGTAGACCTCGCTCTAGAGGAGGGGCGTGAGGCCGACGCGCTAGAGGCCGCCAAGCGCCTGAGTCTGTCAGAGGATGACCGCAATCGCTGTGTAGGGGTTCACCTTACGCTCAAGGTGCGCCATGAGGAGGGGGTGAAGGCCGCGCTCGCGCTCGCCAAGGACATCCCTGACACCTCAGGGTGGTGGGTGTTCACCCGACAGGACGCCAAGGCGCTCACAGCCTTAGCATACTGCTTAGACGCCGTAGCTTGGGCGCAGGTTGAGGAGCTTGAGCTTGAAGAGGCGCTTGAGACCATCAACCGAGCGATCACGCTCCACCCTAACCCACCTGTGAGCCTCTATGTCAGCAAGGCGCGCATCTTACTCGCGAACCGACATGAGGAGGAGACCTACGCGCTCACCAAGACGATCCTCACGATGCTCCCCGATGAAGCCTCACGCGATCAGCTCCTCGAGCTGTTAGATGTCAGACCTCAATTCGAGGCTTGGCTTGAGGCCTTAGCCCTCGAAACGATGAGTGAAGAGGCGGCATGGATATTGTTGGGCGAGCGAGGCGAGCGCCTCCTCGAGATCGCAGAGCATGTCCGATCGCATGGGCAGTTTGAGCCAGTTGAGCTGGGCTATTATGATAGCGCGTGGCCGATCGACGAGGCCCTTGGCGAAGCGCTCTCACCCGAGCTACAGCTGATGGTGCAGCAACGTAAGATCATCAATGATCACGCGAGTCGCTTCACCTGTTTAGAGCCCGTCCTAGACTCATCCGTGATCGGTGGGATCAAGGTGAGAGATGGGATCTGGGTCGCGCGCTTTCAGAGTGTATTTCTGCCGATCAGCATGATCAACTGTCAGGGGGAGACCGCGGTCTTCGCCTCTTGGGCCCCTACCGAGCACGGCACGAGCCGAGTCTATAGGACGCACGCTGATGAGCGTGGCTTTGCCCTCTCTTACAGCTCGATCGCCGCCTATCTGAGCGAGCAAATTCAAAGAGAGTATGAGGGCCTCCAGCTCCCTCCCGCGCTTAAGGAGCGCTGGGCGAGGGCAGTTGAGTTAACCGATCAAGCTCAACTCAAGCCGCTCCCACCTCACCTCGATGTGGACCACCTTGAGCCACGCACCTTATGGCTGATCACCCACCTGTTAGGGGTGAACCTCGGGGACCCGTTTAATGAGGCGCCTACCCTTGAGACCTATGAGCTAGAGCGTCCACATCTTAAAGGTAACCCGCACCTCCAAGCCTATTGGCTCATGCACCACCTCGCCTTGGGTAACCATGAGCTCCTAGCTGAGGTGATGGAGCACGCGGATACCCGGTATATGCCCGTAGATGAGCTCATGAATGGAGCCCGAGCGGCGCTAGAGGGTGAGCCCATTCCGCTGAGCTTCTGGGATGAGCAGGAGGTCCGAGCGCTCAGGGCGAGCGTGATGGAGGGTGGATACAGCGCGCTGATGAGCGCGGAGGCTCAGGCTCGCTACGCAGAAGCGACCGCCGCGCGCGCCGCGCTGGAGGGCAAGCTCAAAGAGGAGCGAGCTCGCCTAGCGTCGCTCGGTGACGAGCGAGTCGATGACCTCTTAGGTGATTGGGATCGCCTCACCATGATCGCAGGTCGCTTGGAGGAGTTTAATGAGGGGGTGATCGATCAGTTCTTTGAGGGGGATGAGCATCGTGAGATGTTCATGCGTGCTCAAGTGGGTCACATGATGGGACCCACGATCTATCTGAGCGCCTGGCTAAAGATGGGCGTTGATGCCCGCTTCACTGAGCTGTTTAGGACCGCTGTCCTGAGGGGCGTGGGCTACCCTGAAGATCATGAGATGTCTACCCCTGGCGCGCTCCTGGGGCTTGGCTTAGCGCTTGGGGACTTTGAGGCGCTCACCTCAACCCTCACTGAGGCCGGCTATGACCTCGAGGAGCTTGAGCATCATCAGCGAGCAGAGCTCGCGCTCGCTGCGGGTCACTTAGGGGGTGAGGAGGCGCTTGAGACCCTACGTCAGGAGGCGCACCGCTACATCTCTCAGTTCTCAGACTGGGATGTGGACACGATGTATGTCGCGCTCCTGAAGCTCTTAGAGCTCAAGGACCCTGTCGGTGATCAATTGCTGACCGCGCTCTTCCACCAGAGTGAATTTAGTGGCGCGAACTGGGGGACCGCGCTCCACTTGGTCGACCTGTGCGCAGCCAACCCACGCCCTGAGCTCGGAGAGGCGATGTGGGGTGCGCTCACCAACCACCTTGGGAACAGCGCTAAAGGGGAGCGGACGAGGGTCGCGGTGGCCTTCGCTCGATGCGGGGATCCAGAGCGACTCGAGTTCCTTGAGGAGCTCTCGGCCGGGCTTGAAGAGCGTGGAAATGAGTCCGAGGCGAGCGCGCTCATCGCGGCGCTCGTGACCACCGATGTCAATAAATACGCGCCTCGCGCTAAGGCCTTGCTGACCAGAGTGCTCTCAGGTGAGGGCCTAGACAGGGAGGTCTTTGGAGGCGCCACAGGCCTCCTGCTCACCCTCCATCAGCTAGGTCAACTGAACGCCTTTGAGCTCGAGGCTAGGGGCTTACTCGCGAGGATCGGTGACGCTGGGGATGAGTCGCTTAAGTTACAGCTGACCGAGGCACTCAGCGGGCTCTAGAGCGTGGATCGTTGGATCACCTCGCTTGACGGTGCACTTCGCTCAGCCTATAGACAGCGCGCCTCGATCCCTGTAAGCAGATATAGGCCCGCTCATGGGGAGCGGGGTCGACCCTGTTGACGACAACGAGAGAGCACCATGAGCGTAGACGCGAGCCTTCACTTTAGCACAACCACATCGCAAGAGCTGAGAGCGCAGACGCTCTCGGAGACCGCCCTTGGGATGCAGGCGAGCCAGATCCTCACGATCTCGTACGCGGTGCGTGAGCGGATCGCGGCGGGGGCGCCCGTCACACAGTTCACGGTCGGTGACTTTAACCCTAAGCACTTCCCAGTCCCTGAGCTCCTCACGCAGAGCGCGATCGAGGCCTTAGAGTCCAATCAGACGAACTACCCTCCCGCAGACGGGCTCCTCGAGCTCAGGCAGGCGATCTGCGCACACTATGAGCGTAACTTTGGGGTCAAGTACCCTGTTGAGTCGGTGGTGGTAGGCTCAGGAGCGCGCCCTGTGCTCTATGCGACCTATAACTGCCTCATCAACTCCGGTGAGAAAGTGCTGACCCCTGCGCCCGGCTGGAATAACGACTATTTTTGTCAGCTCGTCGGCGCAGAGCAGGTGGTGATCCCCTCAAGCCCTGAGGTCAACTTCATGCCTACAGCTGAGGCGCTCCGCCCTCACATCGAGGGCGCCCGCCTCCTCGTGATCTGCTCACCCATGAACCCAACCGGCACCCTGATCCGACGTAAACAGCTCGAGGAGATCTGCGACCTGATCCTTGAGGAGAACACCCGTCGAGAGGCGTGTGGTGAGCGGATCATGTACCTCGTCTATGATCACGTCTATTGGATGCTCACCTTTGGTGATCACGAGCACATCACCCCCCCACAGGTTCGCCCAGAGATGGCGCGCTACACGATCTTCTCAGACGCGGTGAGCAAGGGGTTTGCGGGGACAGGGCTCAGGGTGGGCTGGATGGTAGCCCCACCTCACATCACCGCGTCGGTGAAGGCGCTCATGACCCACGTCGGCGCCTGGGCGCCTCGCCCTGAGCAGACCGCGACCGCTAAGCTCTTGAGTGACCCAGAAGCGATTGACTCCTTTATGACGGTCTTTAAGGGCAAGATCCAAGACCGGCTTGACGCGCTCTATCAAGCCTTCAGTGGCTGGCGTGACGCAGGGCTCCCTGTGGACGTGATCGCCCCAGAGGGCGCGATGTACCTGAGCGTCAAGGTAGACCTCATTGGGCGTGAGGGCTTCCCCGACACAGACGCCGTGCGCACCTTCCTCCTTGAGCAGGCGGACTGCGCAGTGATCCCCTTTGAGTGCTTCGGTGACACGAACAACCCTGGCTGGCTCCGCTTCAGCGTGGGCGCGGTGGGGATGGAGGACGTAGAGGCCTGCCTACCTAAGATCGAGCGCGCACTCCGCGCCTTGGTGGAGGGTTAAGTATGAGTGATTCCCATTGGATCATCGATCAGATTGACGCGGGCTGGGCGACGCTCAGCCCTGCGCCCAATAACCCTGTGACCGAAGCGTGGACGCTCCCTGCTCAGCTCCTACCTGAGGGGCTCAAGGAGGGAGACGCGCTGACCCTCACGCTCAGCCCAGCGCCCGAGGTGAGCGCCTCACTCAAGGCAGAGGTTGAGGCTCAATTGAGCTCACTCAGCGCCGATGATGACGGTGGAGACTTCAGCATCTGAGCAAGGCTTAAGTAGCTGGAAGGTCGTTATTTAAGGGCTCAGGGAGCTGATTGGAGCTGATTGGAGCTGATTGGAGCTTATCGGACGCGAGCGCCGTTGCTGTCGCTGAGCGCTTCAATCCGCTTCTCAAGCGGGGGGTGGGTCGAGAGGAGCGCGATGAGGCCACCCCCTGAGATCTTCATGGTCTTCAGCCCAGGGGCGCTGTCGTCGACCGGGTGGTCGTCTAGGTTCGCCTGAAGTGAGCGGAGCGCCGCGACCATCTTCGCGCGCCCAGCGAGCTTGGCCCCCCCCTCGTCCGCTCTAAACTCACGGAGGCGAGAGAACCACGCCACGACGGGCGCCGTGAGCAAGCCAAAGACCGCCTGGAGGACCATGACGAGCAGTATGTAGGCGACCTGCCCAAGCCCCTCTCCTTCATCATCCTCACCTCGCAACGCACTGTCGATCGCGATCGCGACGGCGCGTGAGAGGAACATGACGAAGGCGTTCACGACCCCCTGTACGAGGGCCATGGTCACCATGTCACCGTTGGCGATGTGGGCCACCTCATGGCCAATCACGCCCTCGACCTCCTCTTGGCTCATGGTCTCAACGAGCCCACGTGAGACCGCCACGAGGGAGCTGTTCCTGCTCGGGCCGGTCGCGAAGGCGTTCAGCTCACCGCTGTCGTAGAGATACACCTCTGGGGTGTCGATGTTCGCCTTCCGAGCGTACTCTTCAACACGCCTCGCCACGAAGCCATAAGGCCCATGCGGGTCGAGGGGCTGTAAGCCCATCGCCCGCTTAGCGAAGAATTTCGAGAGGGCGAGCGAGATGAAGGACCCTACCATACCCCAGATGAGGCAGATCACCATGAGTGAGCTCAGCCCTGTCGCTTGGTTGAGACCAAGCAAAGAGAGCAGGATCGTCACCGCTGAGATGACGAGCAGGTTTGTGAGTAAGAACAGCGTGACACGCTTAAACATAGGATGATGCTCCTTCATTGTACTGGTCACGATGTACTGTGTGCGCCACGCGAGGGGTGTCAAGTGTCCCATGTCGCTCAACAGCGCTAGGGTGTTGAGACCTAAACTCATGGGGACTCATGACCCCACAGTGTTGATAGACGCTAATCAACGCTCCAAGCAAAATCTCCATGGGGGTGGCATATGTTAATAATTATAAACACCTAGGGGCAGCTAATTCGATTTGGACAAGCTTGGCACATTTAATGCTGTATATGATTCACCACCATGGACAGTGGCTCATCATCAAATGAGCATGTGATATGAATAGAGTTGAGCGTCACGTTGGGCTGTCGAGACCCTTATGGAGACAAAACATGAGATATGTTGCCCTTTTCACTATCATCACGGTGTTGTGCGCTACGAGCCACTTAAGCGCTCACCCCGAAGACAGCCCGCAGGCCACACAGACTGAAAACCCGAGCGCAGATAAGGAAAAGTCATTTCACTTAAGCCTGCAACTAGGGTCTGGGATGGGCTCGGTCACTGAAGAGTCTCAGTTACAGACTCAAAGGGACAAGAGGATTGAAACCGAGGGGCTCTCTTTCGCCCCCCTACATGTCAACCTTGAGGCAGACTTAAGCCTCAACGAGCGCTTTGAGCTTGGCATGTTTACACGACTACAGATCATCGAGTTCGCTGCGCTTGGTGGTGTTCAGCTCCACTATAACGCGATCAAGACCTCTAACATAAAGCTCTCCTTTCGGGCAGGCGGAGGGTATGGTTTCATCAGTCACCTCGTCCCGCTCAGCATCCCTAACCCCCAAACTGGCGCGTCTGAAGAGTATTTGGACACTACACTCAATGGCCCACTCTTCTACAAGGCGGGGGTCTCCTATTCTATTCCGATGACCGATTCGATCGCCCTAAAGACCTCAGCTGACTTTTTTCATATGATCCCCCTTAACACCTGTTCACCTCCACCAAGTGACAGCAGTAACTGTCATGGTCCGTCGTATCATCTTGATATGAACGTTGGGATTACCTTCTCTTATTAAGTAGTGATTAGAAGCGATGCCCTACCCCGTACACCAACCCAAGCGTGTCTACACCAACCGAGGCCGAGAGCCCAAGGTAGATCGTAGTGTCTTGCCCTTTGAGGATGTTGAATCGGAGCGCAGACAGCGGGAAATAGGGGCCAGCTTTTCGGAGAATCTTCCCTCCGTATAACCCAAGGTCCGCGCTCAAGCGGTTGCTCTTCGAGAGCTTGGTGTTGAAGAGGATCAGGCTAGCCCCAGCTAAGAAGACCGGCGCGCTTCGAGTCAGGCGTGTAGAGCCATCAGGCTGGACCTCTTGTGAGGGGACGAGCGGGAGGTTAAAGATCGCCCACAGGTTGACATGCTCACCGAGCTGTCGGGAGAGCATGAGGGTCGCTGATGACACAGGCAGGTTGAGCTCACTCTCTCCAAACCAGCCCTCGAAGAGCTGGGTTGTACCAAAGCTCAGCTCCCATAGGTGGCGCTCAGCGCGCTCCTCTTCATCACCCTGCGAGCCAGATGACTCCTCGGGTGTCTCCTCCTTAAGCGCGTCCCCCTCTGATCGGCCTGTGTCGGCTGACGTGGAGCCTCTTAAGGGCTCAGCGGACGCGACCTCATAGAAGAGCGACACGGAGACAAGCGTCGCCATAAGTAGCCTTAAGGCAAGCAGGCTCAGAGCGGTCGGTTGAATATGGGTCACCTGAGTCACCCTCCCTTTCGTTAGTCAGCGTCTCGCAGACATGCTATACCCCCGTCGCGAGACTAGAGATCCAGTGAGGTAGCTGTGGAGAGTGCAACAAAACCAAGGGAGGAGCGCAAGGCCGTCGTGCTGTTGAGCGGTGGGCTTGACTCATCAACCATCCTCGCCATCGCTAAGGCGCAGGGCTTCACCCCCTATGCCCTAACCTTCCGTTATGGTCAAAGGCATGAAGGTGAGCTGAGGGCTGCCCAGCGCGTCGCGGAGGCCTCAGGCGTCGCTGAGCACGTCATCGCCGAGATCGACCTGAAGCTCTTTGGGGGCTCCGCGCTCACGAGCGACGAGCTTGAGGTGCCTAAGGGCAGATCAGAGGGGGACATGAGCGAGGGGATCCCGATCACTTATGTGCCTGCACGGAACACGATCTTTCTCTCCTTCGCCCTCGCTTGGGCTGAGGTGCTGGGAGCGCATGACATTTTTATTGGGGTGAACGCAGTAGACTACAGCGGATACCCAGACTGCCGGCCTGAGTACATCGAGGCCTACAGCAAGATGGCGAACCTCGCGACCCGTGAGGGGGTCGAGGGGAGCGGGCCCCTCACGATTCACACCCCTCTGATTGACCTCAGCAAGGCTGAGATTATAGGCGAAGGTCTCAAGCACGGTGTAGACTACTCGATCACCCTGACCTGCTATGATCCAATCGACGATCAAGCCTGTGGTGAGTGCGACGCTTGCGCGCTCCGGCTCAAGGGGTTCGCGACGCGCGGGGTCGCTGACCCCGCGCCGTATGTCAAGCGATGAGCTACGCGGTTAAGGAGCTCTTTTATACCCTCCAAGGGGAAGGGATGCAGGCTGGGCGCTCCGCGGTGTTCTGTCGTTTCACGGGCTGTAACCTGTGGAGCGGGCGAGAAAGAGACCGCAGCGCGGCGATCTGTCGCTTCTGTGACACCGACTTTGTGGGCGTCGATGGCCCAGGTGGTGGCCGGTTCGCCGACGCTGACGCGCTCACTCAAGCGATCTCGGACGCGTGGGGAGGGCGTGAGGGCGCCGGTCGCCCGCTCGTCGTCTGCACGGGGGGTGAGCCCCTCCTGCAGTTAGATGAGCCGCTCATCGAGCGACTCCATGATGCTGGCTTTGAGGTCGCGGTCGAGAGCAACGGGACCATAACCGCGCCCGCCGGTCTAGATCACATCTGCGTGAGCCCTAAGGGAGAGGCGCCCCTTAAGGTGAGGAGCGGTCAAGAGCTTAAGCTCGTGTTCCCCCAGGCTGACGCTCCACCGGAGCGCTTCGAGGGGCTCGACTTCGAGCGGTTCTATTTACAGCCTATGGACGGCCCAGACCTGAAAGAGAACACCCGCGCTACGGTCGAGTACTGTCTACGTAACCCACACTGGCGGATCAGCCTTCAGACGCACAAGCTCTTAGGGATCCCCTGAGCGTCGCCTATGCGCTCGCTTGTCTCTCAGCCCTCTCCATAAGGGACCCAGATATTTTTGACCTCTGTCGCGTGTCGGAGGACCTCCTGCTGTGGGAGCTCGCGCCAGTCATACGCCTTGCCGTGATTACACCAGGTGCGCTTGATCGTGTGCGCCGCCGCGACCTCGATCTGACCCGACAGGTCAGCGTCACCAAAGTACCACATCGCGTCTACGTCATCGTGCTCACTCAAGGTCTTGACGAGCGTCTCTTGAGAGCCGGTCACGATGTTGATCACCCCACCAGGGAGGTCGGAGGTCTCTAGGACTTGGTATAGGTCTGTCGCGAGCAGAGGATAGGGCTCGGAGGGCACGACGACACAGGTGTTACCCATAGCGATCGCGGGGGCCACTAAGCTGATCAACCCAAGAAGGGGCTGGGCGCTTGAGCAGGCGACCCCGATCACCCCCATCGGCTCATTCATAGCGAGCGCGACCCCTCGGATCGGGACGTTATGGACCGCGCCATCATATTTATCTGCCCAAGCGGCCGCCTTAAAGAGCGCGCTCAAGGAGGACTCGACCTCTAGCGTTGCTTGCGCTTGATCACAGCCTACGACACGCATTAAGCGAAGCGTAAACTCCGTAGCTCGCGCCGAGAGGTTTTCAGCCCAATAGTAGAGGATCTGCGCCCTGAGGTGACCGCTCTTGTTCCCCCACCCTTTTGCTTTATGAGCGGCCTCGACGGCGTCCCTAATATCCTTACGGTTGCCCTCACCAACATGCGCGATGAGCGCTCCATCTTGTCCATAGACCGCACGGGAGTAGTTGCCATCTGGTCGCTTTTGTTTTCCACCAATGTAGTTCTTCGCCGTCCGGTCAATGGAAGCGGGCTCGTTGAGCGCTGAGCCGGCTCCCTCAAAGGCGGGGCATGGAGACAGCGCTCGTTGTACTCGGCTAGGCTTGAGGTAGGCATAGAGCCCCTCACGGCCACCCTCACGACCAAAGCCTGACTCTCGTCGCCCACCAAAGCCTGCGGCCGCGTCAAAGAAGTTCGCTCCATTGACCCAAACGACACCGCAGTTGACCTTAGGAGCGACGTCTAAAGCGAGGTTAATGTTCTCGGTCCAGACAGAGGCGGCGAGCCCGTACTTGGTGTTGTTGGCGAGCGCGATGGCCTCACTTGGGGTACGGAAGGTCGTCGCGACGAGGACTGGGCCAAAGATCTCCTCTTGCATGAGCGTCGCAGAGGGAGACAGCTCCGTGATCAACGTGGGCGGATAATAGCAGCCCTCCTCGGGGAGCGAGCAGGACGCGCGATACACCTCACCCTCATGCTCGTTTGAGGAGACGAGCTGTGTGATCGTCTCAAGCTGTTTAGGGTCAACGATCGCGCCCATGTCGATCGCTTTATCTAAGGGGTGCCCTACACGTAGCTTATCCATGCGGGCCTTAACCTTAGCGTAGAAGGTCTCGCTCACGCTCTCTTGAACGAGCAAACGAGAGCCGGCACAGCAGACCTGGCCTTGATTAAACCAGATCGCGTTTACGAGCCCCTCAACCGCGCTGTCGAGGTCAGCGTCATCAAAGACAATGTAAGGTGACTTACCACCGAGCTCGAGCGTGAGTGACTTACCGCTCCCCGCGGTCGCCTCCCGAATGATACGACCAACCCTTGATGAGCCCGTGAAGGCGACCTTATCCACATCGGGATGTGAGACGATCATTGAGCCTGTCTGCCCGTCCCCTGTGACGATGTTCACGACGCCAGGTGGGAGACCTGCCTCGACACACAGCTCAGCGAAGAGGAGCGCGGTGATCGAGGTGTATTCAGCGGGCTTGAGGACGACGGTGTTGCCCATCGCGATCGCAGGCGCGATCTTCCAAGCGAGCATTAAGAGCGGGAAGTTCCAAGGGATGACCTGACCCGCGACCCCGACAGCCTGATAGCCAGGGACCTGCTCCTCCATGAGCTGTGCGGCCCCCGCGTGGTAGTAAAAGTGTCTAGCGACAAGCGGGATGTCGATGTCTCGGCTCTCACGGATGGGCTTGCCGTTATCGAGGGATTCAAGCACAGACAGAAGTCGGCCATGCTTTTGTACGAGCCGAGCGAGCGCATACAAGTAGCGCGCTCGCTTCGCCCCCCCCATAGACTCCCAGCTCGGTTGCGCCTGTCGAGCCGCCGAGACCGCTGAGTCTACATCCGCCTGGCTCGCTTGAGCGACGTGAGCGAGGAGCTCACCTGTGGCGGGGGAGCGACTCTCAAAGTGAGCCTCACTGCTCGGCTCAACGAACCGACCATTGATAAAGAGGCCAAAGCGACGACCGTGCGTCTCTAGCCAGTGGTATGCCGCAGACGCGCTCTCGGGTGCCGGACCATATTCCATTGTCTTGAAGATCTCCGTAATATTCATCGCCTCATCCCATCGCGTGGCGGTGACGAGCGGAGTAACGGCCCGTCACGTGGTGTTCAAGTTGCCTCTCAATATCGGTAAGCAGAGAGGACGCGCCAAACCTAAAGAGGTCAGCTTCTAGCCAGCGATCACCAAGCTCCTCTTTCATGAGCGCGAGATAGCTCAGCGAGTCTTTCGCTGTAGAGATCCCCCCTGCAGGCTTGTAACCGACCATAAAGCCTGTCCGCGCCTGGTAGGCTCTGATCTGCCGGACCATGGTGAGTGAGACCGGTAGGGTCGCGTTCGTTTTCTCTTTTCCGGTTGATGTCTTAATGAAGTCAGCGCCCGCCATCATACAGACGAGTGACGCTCGGGCCACGTTCCTGAGCGTGCTCAGCTCCCCTGTCGCGAGGATCGCCTTGACATGAGCGTCACCACACGCCTCACGGAAGGCTGACATCTCATCATAGAGCGCTCGCCAGTCTTGATTAAATACATGTCGCCTTGAGATCACGATGTCGATCTCTTGCGCCCCCGCTGCGACAGACTCCTTGATCTCCTCTATCCTCAGGTGCAGTGGGGACAGGCCCGCAGGGAACCCAGTAGAGACAGCCGCGACAGGGATCCCTGAGCCCTCTAAGGTCTGTACTGCGGTAGGGACCATATCGTGGTACACACACACGGCGCCTGTCTTGATGTTCAGAGACTCAACACCAAGTGCCTCCACGAGGTCTGCTCTGAGAGGCTTAAGCGCCTTTCGACAGAGTCGCCTCACGCGCTCCTTGGTGTCATCCCCCGCGAGCGTCGTGAGGTCCATCAGGGTGATGGCCTTGAGTAGCCAAGCCGCCTGCCAATCCTTTTTGACCGAGCGACGCTTCGGGAGCGTCGCGCCACGCCTCTCGACTGCGCTGGTGTTTACTTGAACAGCTGAGACCCAATCAAGGTCAAGCGCTGTGCCTTCATTTCTAGGGATATGGCTCTGGGTCACCGCGTGACCCTCAATCGCTTCATCCATCTTACCTCCTCTCACCAAAGTACATTTGACCCTCTCGCTGTATGCTACTTCTAGGTGAAGGGGTCATGGTATGATCGGACGCTAACATGAGGTCTGTTTTAGGTCTAGCCAAATACTCGCCCTGCGCGCCCACCGGTCTAACGCTTAAGTGATCTAAATGTAACGTAGGTCTCTACTGAGAGGTACCAGACATCACGACTCTCGCGCTCAAGGGTCTCAATGATGGACATCAGCTGAGCGAGTCGGTCAGCTCCTTGCGCTGAGTGGAGCATTGATAGAGCGCGACACCCTGGCTGAGGCTACCAATCAACTGGGTACGCTCATCATGAACCCTCCACCCGATCTCATCGACGTGATTAGCAGCTCGTCAAAGGCGTCTTGCGTATGTTGAGCGGCCCACTTGATCATGTCGCTGATCGCCCCGACGCTAATTAAAAAATTAAAGCTCTGCCTCAAGAGGCGCTGAATCTGATGGAGGCTGAGCCGGCTCTCTAGG
>Ga0181594_10003126_pt1 | contig 15060 bp, 11 predicted proteins | sample 071ome_18_FD_145603 | JGI IMG/M metagenome (GOLD analysis project Ga0181594, IMG submission 145603) | Coastal salt marsh microbial communities from the Groves Creek Marsh, Skidaway Island, Georgia - 071413BT metaG (spades assembly) | ecosystem: Environmental > Aquatic > Marine > Intertidal zone... | reverse complement strand
CTTGTGTTCCCGATCTGTGAGGCCGACTGGAGCCCGCTCTTTGAGCGCCTTGAGGAGCGGGTCACAGAGGGCGTTGAGCTCCCATGTAGCTACGCCTTCCCACCCGACTCACAAGGCAGGACCTTTGGCCCTGATCAGCTCAACGTCTACTGGCTCCCTGTCGGTGGCGACGAGGCCCTGCTCCCGCAAGTCGAGGGCGCTCAGGCCTGCGCTGAGGAGGCGGGTTGGTACTATGATGACCCGATGAACCCGAGCGTGATCACCCTCTGTGACGCCTCGTGTGGCGAGGTACAAGGTCAGGTGAGACTTGAGTTTGGGTGTATGACCGTCAAGCGCTAGCGCCCAGCTAGACGCTCAAAGACCTCACTCCCCCTCGGTCGTGCTCTCGGTCGTCTCCTCAGGTGGCACGCTCCCCGTAGGCTCCTCTGTGACGGTGAAGATAAAGGTTCGCGAGACCTCACCGACGCTGAAGGTCACCTCACAGGTACCAGTGGTAAGCCCACGGACCCCCCAGTTATAGGGCTTAAGCCAGTAGAACTGCTCTGACTCAATCCTTGTAACCGAACAGACCTCAGCTGAGCCCTCAGCGACCACCGCGCTCAAGGTCGCTGAGGCGCCCTCCTCGACACTGAACTCAGGGGCGAAAAACCACTCTTCGGCTTTGAGCTCTAGCGCGAAGTAGTACTCTTGGTTGACGGGAACGCTGAGCTCAGCCTCCGAGTCCGCCTCGATACGCTCCTCATCTAAGTTCCAGATCGCGAGGTCGCTCAGGTCGCTCAACGCGACCACTTTGATGCTCTGCTCCCCGTTGAGCGTGACCGTGTACTCACCTGCGCGGGTCGCGTAGAGCTCGACCTGGTTTGGGGCGCTCTGAGACAGCGTGAGCCCCTCGAGGTCGAGCGACTCAAAGGTGATCGAGCCAGCGAGCCACTCATCCTCAGCGTTATAGTGGCGAGCGGAGGCCCAAGCTCGGCTCCCCTCGACCAAGGTCGTGCTGACCAGCTCATATTTAACCTGCACGGAGGGCTGTACCGTCACCTCAAAGCTCGACTGCTCCTCCTGCTCACCGCTATAAGTCAGGGTGATCGTAGCGCTCCCCTCGCTCACCCCCGTCAGCGTAAAGTAGACGGCGCTTGGGTCAGCCTCCCCAAAGATCTCCTCACGAGCCAATGGACGGACGGTCACGACGGCGTCATCCGACGAGCTCGCGCTGAAGTCGCTGTCTTGGAACTCCATGACGTGTGAGCCAACAGTGAGCTGCTCAGCGCTGTCAAGCGCGAGTTTAATGTCGCTCATCGCCTCGCCAAACTTCTGATAGGTCCCACCCCCCCCAGCGCTAAAGTCGGCGCCACAAGCGCATAAGAATGACGCTAAGCCGAGACAAGTGAAGGAGAGGAGCCTTTGGAGGCTGAAGGAGCGTTTAATGTGTCTGTGTTGTGTGTTCATCGGTACACTTCCTTGATTGGGTGTCATGGGTTGATTGTGTGAAAAGAGCAAACTTTATGCCCAAATAAACCACTCAAGCAAGATAAAAAATAAGCACATGAAAACAAGATCTTAGCCAACACTGGCTACAGCTCGAATTGCCTACCTACCTGTAAACGAGGCCACGCGCTTGCTTGGGTGAGCCTCAGCTCTGTCAAGAGGTGTTCACACCCCTAAAACCAAGACATCCACATCAGGCGAGCCCTAAGCCCGACCGAGGAGGTGTATCCAACTTCGGTGAAGCGGAGCCTGCCTTCAGCGTCGTATAAGAACAGTGTGGGGAAGGCTCGGACTTGGAAGCGCTCACTCCAAGCTCGGTTCACGTCATTGTACACAGGGAAGCCATAGCCCTGCGCTCTCATGTAACTCTGTAAGGTCTGCTCATCACCAGAGTTGACCGCGATCGAGAGCACCTGTACGTCCTCTACGACGCCCTCAACCGCTGGGGACTGAGCGCTACAGACTGGGCACCACGTCCCCCAGAAATAGATCAGGACGGGGGCGCCCTTAAGCCGATGTGAGCTGAGCTTACCTCCCGCAACCAGGTCGAGCTCAAAGCTCGGGAGCCTGTCGCTCTCAAGCGTGGGGCTACGGAGCGCGCTCATCACGTTGGAGATGACCACCGCGATCAAGGCAAACAGCAGGAGCTCTCGGGCCCACCTCTTGATTAACTCCATGACACCTGCTCGCTCCACTGTGTGACTTTAAAGAGGATTGCTGTTGACTGTGCTCTTGACAAGCGTTGACATGGTCTCCAGCCAAAATCATGAGAAAGAGGGGCGGGCCACAATGAAAGACCAAAGAACACAAGAGGCGCTCGATTACCACAGCCAAGGCCGGCCAGGGAAGGTCGAGATCAAGCCTACGAAGCCCCTCGCGACCCAGCGCGACTTGACGCTCGCTTACAGCCCAGGGGTCGCTGAGCCCTGCCTTGAGATCGCTGAGGACGTGGGTAAGTCCTTTAAATATACAGCGCGAGGCAACCTGGTCGCGGTGATCTCTAACGGGACCGCGGTCCTCGGCCTAGGAGACATTGGCCCTGAGGCCTCCAAGCCCGTGATGGAGGGTAAGGGGGTGCTCTTCAAGCGCTTCGCCGACATCGACGTCTTTGACATCGAGGTCGCTGAGCGTGACCCGGATCGCTTCATCGACATCGTCGCCTCCCTCGAGCCCACCTTTGGTGGTGTGAACCTCGAGGACATCAAGGCGCCTGAGTGCTTCTACATCGAGGAGCGCCTCAAAGAGCGGATGAAGATCCCCGTGTTCCATGATGACCAGCACGGCACCGCGATCATCGCGGCGGCGGCCTTCGTCAACGCCCTTGAGCTCATCGGTAAGGAGGCGAGCGAGGTCAGGTGCGTGTTTAGTGGCGCGGGCGCGGCCGCGATGGCCTGCGCTCAGCTGTTCTTCTCACTTGGGGTGAAGCGCGAGCATCTCCTGATGTGTGACAGCAGGGGCGTGATCTACGCTGGTCGTGAGCAGGGGATGAACGAGTATAAGGAGCGCTTCGCGGTCGAGACCGAGCACCGGACGCTGAGAGAGGCGCTGGTCGGCGCGGACGTCTTCGTGGGCGTGAGCACAAAGGACCTCGTCGACCAAGACATGGTCCGCTCGATGGCCACCTCACCGCTCGTGATGGCGATGGCCAACCCTGACCCCGAGATCAGCTACCCTGACGCCATCGCGGCGCGCGAGGATGTGATCATGGCTACAGGGCGAAGCGACTACCCTAATCAGGTCAACAACGTCCTAGGCTTCCCCTTCATCTTCCGTGGCGCCCTCGACGCGCAGGCGACTGTCATTAATGAGGAGATGAAGGTCGCGGCCGTCCAGGCCCTCGCCTCGCTCGCTAAAGAGGACGTCCCCGATGACGTTAAGCAGGCCTATGATGATGACACGCTTCAGTTTGGACCCACCTACATCATCCCAAAGCCCTTTGATTGGCGTGCGCTCCTCAGGGTCGCGCCCGCGGTCGCGAAGGCGGCGACCGACTCAGGGGTAGCGCGTCGGCCGATTCAAGACATCGAGGCCTATCGCGAGCACCTTGAGACCATACTCGGTAACGAGCGTGGGGTGATCAGGGGGCTGATCCATAAGGCGCGTCGACGTAAAGGGGCGAGGATCGTCTTCCCTGAGGGCGCCGAGGTGAAGATCATCCAGGCCGCGCAGGTCTGCCTTGAGGAGGGGATCGCTACGCCCATCTTGATCGGCTCAACCGAGGAGCTCCACGCCGTCGCCTCTACGCACGGGCTCTCGCTCGACGGGCTCGAGCTCATCGACCCTCGGACAGACGAGCGCCTCGCGCGCTACACCGAGGCATATTACGCCCTCCGCCAGCGCCGTGGGGTCTCACTCCACGACGCGCAACAGCACATGCAGAGGCCCAATCACTTCGGGGCGATGATGGTCTCTCAGGGAGACGCGGATGGCCTCGTGAGCGGGCTAACACGGAGCTATCCTGAGACCTTAAGGCCTGCCCTTCAGATCATCGGGCCCGCCTCAGCCAAGCACCGCGTGGCGGGCGCCCACATCGTCGTCTTCCCGAATAAGGTCAAGGTGTTCGCGGACACCACGGTCAACATCGACCCAGACGCTGAACAGCTCTCAGAGATCGCGCTGTCTGCCGCTGAGATCGCCCGCTCGCTCGACGTTGAGCCTCAGGTCGCGCTCTTGAGCTTCAGTAACTTTGGCTCCAACGCCCCCCCCCAGGTGCAGAAGGTCACGCGAGCTTTGAGCCTTATTAAAGAGAAAGCCCCTGAGCTGTCGGTGGAGGGTGAGCTCCACGCTGACCTCGCGCTCAACGCAGAGGCTCGCCAGCGCCTCTTCCCCTTCTCAGGGCTCAAGGGGGAGGCGAACGTCCTCATCTTCCCTGACCTCAACAGCGCGAACATCGGCTATAAACTCCTCAAAGAGCTCAGCGACGCCGAGTTTGTTGGCCCTGTGCTCATTGGGATGCGCTCGCCCGTCAACATCCTCGAGCAAGGCTGTAGCGTGCGGAGCATCGTGAACATGACCGCGATCACCGCGGTGCAGGTTCAAGCGTAGGAGAGCCTGCGCTCACTCCGCAGGCGTAGCTCCTTGAGCTCCTGAGGTCTGCGCCTGGAAGTGATCTGTGAGCCATGCGTTGATGGCCTTGTGTGACTTGTTAACCTTCAGCGCACGCTTATAGAGTGAGTTCAGGGTGTTTGCGGGCCATTTCTTCTGGATCATGTTGATCAGCCAACCGGGCAAGAGCCCCTTTGGGTTCGTGTGCACCTCTACCTCCATCTTTGTCTTGGTAGGGGAGAGCGCGGTGAACACATAATAGGTGCGCTTTACCTCAGCTCGAACACAGCAACCCTTGGGCGCCTTCGGGTGCTCAACGGACTTAATCTCAACAGAGAGCTTCGCCTTCTCCTTGTCGATCTTCGCGACGCTCTCGAGGACGTAGTCGCGATCTGAGATGAGCGGAGGGAGATCAAAGCGGATCCAATAGACCTCCCTCAGCTCACTTTTCTCGAAGGTCTTATGGTCTTTGTACATATTGACCCACTTCGAGCGCTCTTTCGGGTCGGCGAAGGTCGCGACCAGCACGTCTAAGGGGATGTCTGCGACCCGCTCCCCTCGAAAGGCGAAGAGCGGGGAGCCCTCAACGCTCATGCGTGAGACCTTAACCCCGTTGATGACGCCGAGTGAGCTCCAGCCCTTAGCATAAGCGACAGACGACACGCTGAGCGAGAGGGTGATGGTGAGCGCGCATAAGCAAGCGACATGAGTCAGTTGACGAAGGGTAAGCATCATAGGGCTCCTGAGTGAGGGTCCACTATTCTCATATGATGAGGGCCGAGATCACAAGGCTTTCCTAACGAGCCTATGTCGATCGAGCGTCCTTACCCAGCCTTTATTGACAGCTGACCTTCTCGATCCGCTCTACGTTCACCAACCACGTCACAAAGATCCACCTGCGGACCGGCGCGTCTGGGCAGAACACCCCCTCGCCACAGCCTCCAATATAGTCGCGCTCATAGAGGCCTGAGATCGCCTTTGAGGCCCAGTGGTCAGAGGGCACGTCATTGAAGAGGGACTGTGATGGGCCACGGACCTGAGCGGCCGTCGCGAGGATCGAGGCGGCTTGGGCGCGCGTCATCGTGTCGTCTGGGCAGAACCTCCCCTCATCACAGCCCGACATCAGCCCTGCGGACACGACAGCGTTGATGGTCTGCTCAGCCCAGTGGCCTGAAGTGTCGCTGTGACCGGAGGGCGCGCCCGCTGAGAGCTGGTAGGCCGTCTTTAACACAGAGGCGGCCTGCGCTCGGGTGAGGGTGTCTTCAGGACAGAACTCACCGTTCCCACACCCTGAGATCCACCCTTTGCGCGTCGCGGCCTCTACGGAGCTAAAGCCAGGGTGATCTTGAGGGAGATCCGAGAACTGTCCACACCCGCTCTCCCCTGTAGACCCGCTCGCCCCCGGCTGAATCACGTCGGCGAAGTGCTCGTCAAAGAGCTGAGCGCTCTTCCACGCAAGCCAAGTGCCCCCGCTCCCTACAAGGACCCAAGGGGTATAGGCGTACAGCGCGGCGGTCGCGTGGCTCTGAGGGACAATTCGATAGCCATCCTCTGTGTTCCTCGGTGAGCCCTTCAGCCACCAGCCAGAGCCATCTGCGGACATGTCATAGAGCTCACGGAACTTCTTCCCTGCACAGCTGATTTGATTCCTCAGACCCAAGTAGCTTGGGCTACAGGCATACCCGTCAGGGCAGCCACAGCCCATCGCGCGGTCAATCAGGTACTGTGAGGGCCTTGAGGTCGCGGAGATGAGCGAGGCCTCGACCTGCATCCGGCTCAGCAGTAAGATTGGGTTCAGGCCACGGCGCTGAGCGACCTCATGGATGTGTTGAGAGGCCCGCTTACCGTCGATGCTATAGTCCGCGAGCCAAGACCGCCCATAAGGTGAGCGCTCTAGGAAGCTCTGCACTTGACTCACGCTCACGGCGTCGGTGTCTCCAAAGAAGGCGTCTGTCATCGGGTGACTCTGCGCAAAAGTTGTCGAGACCCTCGGTCGGTTTGCGGTGTTCTTCTCGACACCACCTCGCCCATCCCCGCCCTCGAGGTCGGCACAGGACAGCCACAAGAGGGTCGCACACAAGACCCAGCGTCGACTCCACCCAATAAAGCACGCTCTCGGCGCCATATGTCACTCCTTCACTCTAATAAAACGCTCAGACAAACATATCTATATTAACTGAGATTAGCTTAATTCTGATCGATCGTTATGGTTCAACGCAAGCCTATTTCTCAACTTAAACCAATAAGTAGAACACAGGCTACCAGAGCTTGGGGAGGAGGTAGCCTGTTCGCTTCACATAGTCATCCCACTCGGCGTATCTCGACATAGACGCCTCCTTCATCGCGATGTTCGTCGCGAAGAGCGTCGTCCACACAAACAGGAGGATGAGCCATGGGAGCCAGTGTCCTACCAACAGCGCGTAGCTCCCATAAATCATGACCTCACCTGTGTAGTTCGGGTGACGTACCCTAGAAAACAACCCCTCTGTGATGAGGCCTCGTTTGACCTTGAGCGTGAAGTGCTTCTGAGCGTCCGCGCAGAGCATCAGCGCTACGCCCAAGGTGTGGGTAAGCGCGCACAGCGCGAGGAGCCAGTCTGGACGGGACGACGCGTCTACCCCTAGCCAGCCCGTTATAAGGAGGGTAGGCGCGACCCAATACGGGCCAAGCACGAATAATAAAGCGTTCAGCGCGCCCATAAGCGTCACCTTCACCTGCCAGCCCTCGTCTGGGAAGGCGAGCTCTTTAAGTAGCCAGCAGAGCCCATAGCTCCCATGGAGCGCGACGTACACCCAAGCGGCTGTAGAGCTGTGCCCAAGCCACCACATGAGCCCCCCTACATACAAGAGCGTCCCCCCCTTCTGGAGGTTGATCACCCAGGAGAGCTTGAGCAGGCGTGGGCCACCTAAGCAGTCTTGTGACAGATAACGTGTGAGCGTGGAGAGGGTCTGGAAGAGGGCGGGCGCAGGGCGCGGGCTCATAGGGCTCCTCACTGAGGCTAAGGGTCTACGCGGTAGTTGATTTTTGCTCAAGGCGATAGAGCCACAGCCCTGTGAAGAGCGCAACGCCCATCGTGAGGTACACCCCTGACTTAAGGCCCCACCCTAGGTCATAGATCGCCCCCACCAACAGGATCGAGCCCGCTTGGCTTAAGGTCGCGCATGACAGCTCAAAGGCGCTTAACCTCCCGATCGCCTCTGGGGGAGAGAGCGCCTGGACGTGCGCGCTTGAGCGCACCCAAGTGTAGCCTAAGAGCATCCCCCATAAGAGCAGACAGAGCATAGACAACCACAGGCGCTCGCTGTACAAGAGCGCGACCGTGACCGGGATCGCCCACAGGGTAGAGGCGACAGAGCTCTTAGGCCACAGCGCGCTCAACAGGAGCGGGCCTGCCCCTGTCCCGACCGCGCGACTCGCGTGGAAGAGCCCCAAGGTGACCCCTGTCGTGTCGCCAAAGGTGTGGGAGGACATCAAGGTTAAGGTCATCCAGCCCGCTGAGTTCACCGCTCCAAGGGGGCACTTCGATAAGAGCGCTGAGGCGAGCGCTGGCTGAGTACGGGCGAAACGCCAGCAGGCCCACAGCCCAGATCGGCTCGTGAGCTGGCCCCCCCCATCAAGAGGGGGCGCTTCAGCTCGCTCCTCAGTCGCGTCTGTAGCTTGAGGAGGTCGCAAGCTTGGGAGGCCCCAGATCGCCAAGATCGAGGCGAGGTAGGTGAGCGCGTCTAGCCCGATCGCGGTCTGAGCGCCTAAGGTCGCGGTGAGCGCGCCTCCAAGGGCGACCCCAAGGGTAAACAGCGTGCTCCAGATCAGCGAGTTGAGCGCGTTGGCGGTGTAGAGCTCCCGCTGAGAGACGAGGCTCGGGATCGAGGCCTGCCTCGCCGTCATCCCAAAGGAGCTGAGGCTCGTCCTCAAGAAAGTCAGCGCCTGGAGCGTCCAGATGTCCCCCTTCATCGCCGAGATGAGCATCAAGCCCGTCACGAGTGAGGCGGCGAGGTACGCGTAGATCATCACCTTACGTCGATCGAAGCGGTCGGCGACCCGCCCCGCTAGGGGAGCGACTAACGCGTTCGGGAGCGAGTGGGAGAGGTAGGCGGTCGCGAGCGCTACCCCACCCTCACCCGAGCTCACGGTCAACAGGCTCACCGCGATGTAGCTGAGCCACTCTCCAAGCTGAGAGATCATGTTTCCGATCATCAGCCGGCGAAAATCCAACCGCGACCGGATGAGCGTGATCATCGCCCTAAAGCTACCCTCTGAGGGCGCGCGCGCTTGTCCGTCTGCCATAAGGTGACCTCTGTGAGCGTCGCTGAGCGCCCAGTCCGCTCAGCTCTAGCATATGCGCTGAGCGCTCCGCTACTCGAAGCGCTCGCGCTCATCTGAAGGAGCTCAACAGGAGAGCCTTGAGCTGTGGTCCCAGATAAGAGAGCCTAGGCGTGAACCGAACCAAGGAGCTCAGATGATGACTCGAGCGTGGATCACACTCTTTACCCTCTGCCTACCCCTCGCCTCTGCCTGCGACGATCAAGGCAAATCAGCCTCTGCTTTAGGTGGCGAGGTCGCGGGAGCTGACGCGGGGAGCGAGCCAGGGGGGATGTGGGCTGGCGAGCCCAGTGGAGGTCAAGCTGGCGCTGAGGCCCCTCCCCAGTGCCTCAGCCTTGAAGATGGCTCCTGTGATGAGCCACACAGCTGTGCGCTTGGCGCTGATCAGGTTGACTGTGAGGAGGCCTGTTCAGTGACCCCATCCCCTATACATCTGCGAGGGGTCTGCGCGTGGAGAAATCCCGACCTAACCACGCCTCTGACCCACACAGCTGGCCCTGGCTCAGAGGGCTCAGGGGGGGGCTATGGTCACCTCACAGGTCTGATCATGAGCCCGTCTGGTGCGGACCCCGCGCGCCTCGCGCCTCGTCACTTTAGAGCATTTGTCCCTCGAAGCTATCAGCCTGACCAACCTACACCGCTCGTGTTGATGCTCCCAGGGCACCGAGTCGCGCTCGACCCGCTCCCAGACTACACACAGCTTATGGCGAGCGCCGACATGGAGGGCTTTATCGTCGCCTTCCTCGAGCAGGAGGTGCGCAGTGGTGATCAGCGCTGGGCGTGGTGGACAGACTGGCCATGGGCCCAGAGACCTGACGCCACAACCCACCCTGACCTAGTCTTCATCGAGGAGGTCGTCACACGGCTGAAGTCCCAGTATAACATCGACCACTCTCGCGTCATCATCACAGGTCACTCACGAGGCGCGTCGATGGCCTTGATCGCAGCACATGAGCGACCAGAGCTCTTCTCAGGGGCGGTGGTTGAGTCAGGCTTCACCGAGTACGGCTATGAGGAGCGCCTCCGCGCTCGTGACCCAGACTCCCCTAAACCTAAGGTCATCTTGATCCATGGCGACCTTGACCCTGACATCTGTGTTGACTGCCGACCGGGCGCGACCTGTGCGGTTACAGGGCGACGCTGTGGCGCGATTTATGGAGCGGACGGCCTCAATGAGCTCCTCACTCAAGCGGGCTGGGGGCCAGAGGAGCTCCTCTACATGAGGCTAGAGGGCGTCACGCATCGCTGGCAACCCCAGCTGAACACTACCTGGTGGCGCTGGCTCAGCGCCCGCCCAAACCCCGCGTACCCACAGCAGACGCGCGCTCTGGGTGAGCGACAGTGGCCCAGTCAGCCTACGACGCCCACCCTCGCTGAGCTCGACGACCCTCCTCACGCGCCACGCTCAAGCTCCGAAGGGATGACCCAGTTCGCCTCTGGCGCCTTTGAGATGGGCAACCCTTATGACGCACCACAGCCCTATGGTGATGGGTGGTTTATCGACCAAACACCGCTCCATGTGGCCCCGATTGGAGCGCTGTGGGTTGACCAACGTGAGGTGACGGTCGCGGAGTATGCGCAGTACCTCAACGTCGTTGGGCTCGCGCTTGACTACCACCCGCTCATGCCGATCACCCTCACCGAGGCGGGTTATCAAGCGTATGAAGGCAAGGCGGAGCTCCCCATCTCAGCGGTGAGCTGGGCAGAGGCGCGTCGGTATTGTGCGTGGCGCGGGAAGCGACTGCCGACCGAGGCAGAGTGGGAGCTCGCCGCTACTAGCCGTGGGCAGAGGCCCTACCCGTGGACCTCACCAGGTGGAGGGACCTGTCGACGCGCGGTGGGCTTTATGGACAGCGCCCACTGTAGCTCGGACACCCTCCCGGTGGGCTCGACCCCAGACGGCGACAGCCCTGAGGGCCTCTCTGACCTCAGCGGGAACGTCGCTGAGTGGGTAGAGGACAGCTACGCGCCCTATGAGGAGGGCGCGGCGTCAGGCGCGTGGTCTGCCGTCGATGACGCACAAAAAGTCGTGAGAGGAGGGGGGCTGTATCACAGCGGTCCGTGGCTCGGGGGGCGCGCGCGCTGGTCTGCGAGCGAGGAGGCCCGTGGTCAATCGCTTGGCTTCCGTTGCGCCCGAACCGAAGGTGACCCTGACCTGTATGAGGGGCTCCGCGGTGCGCTCCCCCTCACGGCGCCTGAGCCTCGCGAGCCTGTTGAGTCACCCCTCGCTGAGGCGGACCTCAGAGCAGAGCGTCTTATTGAGGGCCTAAACCGCCCTCGCGCCATGACACGCTGGGGAGACGCGTGGGTGTTCGCTGAAGAGCACGCGAACCAGGTGAGCCTGTGGCGGGAGGGGGGAGCCCTTGAGCTCCTGATCCCTTCCCTGAGCGCGCCGACGAGGGTCGCCTCTTATGGGGACACGCTCTTGGTCGCTGTAGAGGGTGAGCTCATAAGTTGGCGTGAGGGTGAGCTGAGCCTCGTCTCCCTTGTAGAGGGGGAGGTCGAGGCGCTGATCGCTGATGAGCAGGGGGCGTTTTGGAGCGACAGTGGGTCGATTTATCGATGGGCTTCATCTGGTGAACCCGAGCTCCTTAGAGAGGTGGGTGAGGGGGTCACGCTCGCGCTGAGCGACGAGCGCTTGCTCGTGGGGGTCTCTACTCCCTCTGACCCCTCAGGGCCCGCCTTGCTCAGCTTGGGTCGCTCCACTGGAGTCTGGACAGAGGCGCTCACGGGCGCCCAGCGCCAAGGGCTTCAGGTGAAGGGGGTCGCCCTTGAGGGTGAGGGGGCGCTCTTCACCCTCGTCAACCCAAGCTGGCCCTTCAACGGCCGGGTCTGTAGCGCGTCGATAGAGGAGAGTGGGGCGCTGAGCTGTGGGAGTGACAGCCCGCCACGCGCAACACAGCCGATCTCGGTGGCGGGAGCGCGCTATTGGGCGAGCCGTAGAGCGGTCCTTCAAGAGGTGACCCGAGAGGGGGTGAAGACCTTTGAGGTGATGAGCCAATGGCACCACGCCAAACAGCTCACAGCGCACGAGGGTGACCTCTACTGGGTTGATCAGGTCGCGGGCTCCCTCTGGAGGCTCACCCTTTAGGGTGTCTTTTGAGAGGTCTGCCCGAGCAGGTAGGTCTTGATCATGTAACCCGCCATGCTGGGGACGATTAAGTCTTGAGGGAGCTCCGCTTCAAGCTGTTGGTGGCACGTTGGGAGCTCGCTCCAGTGGAGCTTTCCGTTCTGATGGTGAGCGCTGTGGTAGCCGATGTTGAACCAAAAAAAGTTCATCCAGCCTGTAAAGTTACGTATGTGGGTGAGAGGCTCCTGCCCTACATCTCCTACAGCGCGAGGGCTCGGGTGAGCGTGCTGGAGGTAATTGGCGCCGAGCAACCAATGCGCGCTGTGGAGCTGGGGGAGCAGCACCAAGAGGATGAACATGCGCCAGTCGATCGACAGGAGGGTCACCCAGCCACACGCGATCACCATAAGCTCAGCGAGCGGCCACAGGTCACCCCGCCTCACACGTCGTGTAAGGTAGGCGCTGATCAGCGAGCGCTGAGCGTAGAGCGCTTGAAATGGATGGAGCAGGTAGCCTCTGAGGGAGGTGTGGTGGCCACCGAAGTGTACAGGCGCGGTGAGGTCTTCGGGGCTACCGTGATGCTTGTGATGTTCAGCGATGTGGGTCGGGTAAAACACAAAACAAGGCGAGCCCTGTAACGCGCTCAGCCACAGCTCTGTCAGCCGGTTGAGCGTATAGACACGCCACATCTTAAGGTGAGTGTGATTGTGCTGAACGACCGCTAGACCCACGCCGAGATATAACATCAGCGGGTACAAGATCCATGAGAGGCCAAAGGCCCACTGCCACGCGACGAGCGACGGATACAGGGTCATGTACAGGAGAGACTGGAGGTCAGCGCGATACCTAAGCAAGGCGAGGCTCACTTAAAGCTACAGGGCGCTTGGAAGCTGAGCGCCTCACCCGTCATCGGGTGCGTGAGCTCGAGTGACCTCGCGTGGAGCATCAAGCGAGGCGCGCGCGCGCCACCGTAGTCTTGGTCTCCTATGATCGGCGCGCCGAGGTGGGCGAGGTGCACTCTGATCTGATGCGTGCGACCGGTCTGTGGTCGCGAGGCGATCAAGACCAGCCCAGGCGCGGTCGCGAGCGCCTTGAACTCAGTGTGCGCGGGTCTCCCGCCTGAGCGGGTCACCTCCCAGAGTCGCTTGCGACCCGCCCGCTTTGAGCGCTCACGCATCGGGGCGCTCAGGTGAAGCCACCCTCCAGAGCGCTCACGATCACTGAGGTCCCCTTGAGAGCGCCCAACAGCCCAGCGCAGGAGCGCTCTGGGGTCATCGAAGCGCTCAGCGTCGCCCAACTCTAGCCCCTCTGGGAGGGTAGCGCACAGCGCCCAATAGAGCTTCTGGGCGCGTCGCTCCTCAAAGGCTAAAGAGAGAGGTCGCGTCGCGTCAGCGTGTGTGGACAACAGCATCACCCCGCTCGTGCCGAGATCTAGGCGATGCACAACCCACACCTCGCTCCCCTGGATCGCTCTCGCCTCATGGTAGACCGTGCGTCGCTTCGGGTCTCGGGTCGGCGCGCTCGGGAGCCCGCTTGGCTTATGTAAGGCCATGAGCCACGGGTCACGCCAGAGCAGGTCCACCATAGCGATCACGCTCGCCCCCTGTCCTCGGAGCGATCTCGGTCAAAGGTGTCACACAAGAGCGCCGAGAGCGCTTTGGGGAGGTATTTTTGAGGGTTGTGCCCACCTTGAGGTAAGCGAGCCACCTCGGCGTGTGAGATCGCTGAGGCGAGCTCCTCTGAGATGGACTCCTCGATGAGCGCGTCCCTCTTCGCCCACACGCACAGCGTCGGGACAGAGCTAGGTAAGGCGTCTGCGCACCGCATAAGCTCACTGAAGTTAATCCCAATGACGTGCTGGATGATTAACCTCAGCTGTGCGCGATGGAGCGGATGCCCACGGAAGCCGGCTCGAAGAAAACGCGCCCGTCCACGTCGAGACAGCCAGCTCCCTAATATAGGGCTCATCAGAAGGAGTGCTAGGAGGCGCGCGCCAAGCGCCCCGATACGCATCGCGCGGTGACGACGGAGCCCTACACTGCTCACTAAGCCTAACGCGACCACGCTCGGGGTACGGCTCGCGACCATCAGGGAGGCGGGTCCACCCATGGAGTGCCCAATCAGCCTGACCTGACCCCAGCCCTCCGCCTGAATGACCCGCTCAATGTAGCGCGCCCTCGCTTGAGTGGTGTAAGGCGCCCCCTCTACCTCTGCGAGGAGCCCAAAGCCGGGGAAGGTTAAGCGATACACAGGAGCGCTGAGCGACAAATACGGCGCGAGGTGTCTAAAGTCACGCTCAGAGCCAGGCACGCCAGGCACGCATAGCCAAACGGGCTCCATAGCGTCGACCGACGCGGACTGAGCGGGGTCAAAGGCGACCGCGTAGCGGAGCGCTCCCTCATCGTCACAGGCCTCCCTTACGCTTGACTTCGCTTCGCTTGGGGGCAAGCTTAGGTCAAGGTGGCTCGCTTGGTTGAGCGTCAGGTCTACCTGCATCGCTCGCTCCTCACACTAGTCAAAGGACTCCTCCTCTTACCCGTCGAGCGACGCTCATTCAAGCGCCAGGAGCGTACCCCCCAGGACCTCATGAGCGGATATACACATGAGCCCGCTCAAAGCGCGCCTCCAGACGCTCACCCGAGACGACCTCTTGATCGAGCTCTTGATCGAGCTCTTACGAGCCTGTGGGGTCACCCGTTAGAAGCCCTCGGATAAGAAGCTCTGAGCTTCATTACAGGCGCCTAGTGAGCGCTCCCACCGTTCATTATATGAACAGCCTGAACAGTCGCTGTTCATAATATGACCATCCAAAGAAAATCGAGGCTTGGAAACATATAATTAAATCATAAGTTTATATCACACCTGTATCATTGGCATAGTTCTAGCTCTAGCCACCTCGACCCATACCCTCAAGGAGCGAGAGATGTCGAGGCTACGTTTTCAACCTGCTGAGTGGACGACTCATTTTGTGACCCAAAGGAACCTGATGGGCTACCTGCTCATGAGGCCTACGCGTCGAACCAACCTGATCATCGCGGGTTGTTTAGCGTACTCGCTAGAGCGCTTTGAGGGGCTGATTGAGCTTCACGCGTATGTGTTCTTGAGCAACCATTACCACCTCATCTTGAGCGCCAAAAGCC
>Ga0181594_10003118_pt1 | contig 15081 bp, 16 predicted proteins | sample 071ome_18_FD_145603 | JGI IMG/M metagenome (GOLD analysis project Ga0181594, IMG submission 145603) | Coastal salt marsh microbial communities from the Groves Creek Marsh, Skidaway Island, Georgia - 071413BT metaG (spades assembly) | ecosystem: Environmental > Aquatic > Marine > Intertidal zone... | reverse complement strand
TTCGCTGCGCATCATTTCGGCGTCAGACAGGCCGTCGTGCGTGTTCTGAAAGATGAACTGCAATCCGATTTCCATGCTGTAATTCCGCTGTTCTTATGAGGTTGTTGTCTGCCCTTACGCCTGAAGGCGTGTGGCGGATCGATAGTTTATCAGCAGGGGTTAAACACCATGACGCGACGCGACACCGGAACGGACGATCTCCTCGCCGAAATCGAAAACGGGATTCTGACCTTGACCATGAACCGGCCGCAGGCACGCAATGCGCTTTCTCGCGCGATGCTCGATGCGATGGCGGATGAGCTGGCGAAGGCAGAGCAGGACGACACGGTGCGCTGCGTGGTGCTGACTGGAGCCGGCGGTGCCTTCTGCGCCGGTGGAGATGTGAAAGGCATGGCGGCTGGCGGGACCGAAGCGACGCCGGCAATCGACGCGGTTATTCACCGGCAACGCCTTAACCAGCGCGCAACGGCCGGGCGCCTGCACGTGATGCCAAAACCGACGCTGGCGGTCCTTCCGGGCGCAGCTGCAGGCGCCGGGCTGGGGTTGGCGCTGGCCTGCGACCTGCGCGTGATGGCGAGCTCGGCCATCATGACGACGGCTTTCGCGCGGGTAGGTTTCTCCGGTGATTACGGGGGCAGTTATTTCATGACGCAGCTGCTTGGTCCGGCGAAAACACGCGAGCTTTATCTGCTTTCGGAGCGGGTCTCAGCCGCGGAAGCCCTCCAGCTCGGGCTCGCAAACTGGGTAGTCCCGAGCGCCGAGCTGTCAGAGAAGGCGCGCTCGATTGCTCGCCGTCTGGCCGACGGCCCCGCGGTTGCCTACCGCTATATGAAAGAAAATATCAATCGCGCGGCCGCGGGGGGCGAGTTGGGCGAATGTATGGATCTGGAAGCCACGCATCACGTGCACTGCGGACAGACCGAAGACCATCGGCATGCGGTGCAGGCATTCGTCGACAAAACCGAGCCTGTGTTCCGCGGACGATGAGTGCCGGCAATCGCTGATGCTGCCGGAGAGCAACCCATTCAAGCTGGCCGTGTTCGGCTGCAACGTCAGTCATGGCTGCACAATTTCGACCGCAGCAGGGGGCATCGCCGTCGACTGGTCTGAATCAGTGCGTCTGGCGCAGTTCGCCGATGAACTCGGCGTGGAAGCCTTCATACCGGTCTGCCGCTGGAAAGGTTTCGGCGGGCCGAGTTCTTTTAACCATCGCAGTTTCGAGACCTATACCTGGGCTGCTGGCCTTGCTCAGGCGACACAGCGACTGCATGTCTTTGCCACCACGGCGGTGCCCGCCATGCACCCGGTGCTTGCGGCCAAGCAGGGCGTGACGGTTGACCACATTTCCGGCGGGCGCTTCGGGCTCAATATCGTGGCCGGCTGGAACCGGGACGAAGTCCAGATGTTCGGCCAGACGCAGTTGCCGCATGCGGCACGCTATGAGCTTGCTCGGGAGTGGGTGCAGTTCCTGTGTCGCCTGTGGTCAGAAGACGGTGAGTTCTCGGTGGAAGGCGAGTATTTCAATGCCGAGCGGGTCTATGCCGAGCCCAAGCCGCTGCAGCGTCCTCGCCCACCCATCATGAGCGCCGGGGTCAGCGCCGCCGGGCGTCGCTTTGCAGCGGAGTATGCTGATATGAGTTTTATCCTGGCACCGGATCTCGAGGCCGCGGGCGAGACCGCCGCCGATATACGGGGGCTGGCCCGCAGTCAGTTTGGGCGTGATGTCGCGGTATGGGGAAATGCAGCTGTTTTCTGTCGCCCGAGCCATGCGGAAGCTGAAGAGTACTATCGCTACATCGTTGACCAGCTCGGGGACCGTGAGGCCGCCGGGAATCTGCTCGATACCTTCACTGTTGAGTCGGAAAGTCAGCTTCCGGATGCCGCTCTCCGGGAGGCCTATCTGCGCAACATGATGGCGGGTTACTCCGGCTTTCCGGTGATCGGCACGCCTGACGAGGTGGTGGCGTTTTTCGCGGCCATGCACGAGCGTGGTCTGGCCGGAACCAGTCTGTCCTGGCCGGACTATGACGAGGGCCTGGCCCAGCTGGGCGAGGAGATTCTGCCCCGCATGGTCGAGCGCGGGCTGCGACGCCCGGCATCAGATGCTGCGTGACAGTCTGTCCTGGGGCGCGGTCTGAGGCTCAGATAACACCCTTCCGCGCCAGCTCGTCGATCTCCTCCGCGCTCACGCCGAGCTCCAGCAGGACCTCGCGCGCGTGCTCACCGGCAGCAGGCCCTGCATGATGAAACCGTTCCGGGTGCGGGCATGCGGACAGGTTGATCGGGGAGCGGATCAGATTGATATCCCCGAGCGTCGGGTGAGGCGCAGGGCGAGTCATTCCGAGGTGTCGCACCTGGTCGTCCTCGAAGGCCTGGCCGATGTCATAAACAGGACCGCAGGGCACGCCGACCGGTGCGAGCCGGGTCACCAGTTCGTCGACTGACCAACCCCGGGTCACTGTGTTCAACGCGGCTTTGAGCTCGGTCTTATGGGCCACACGGTCCGCAGCATTGGCAAAGCGCGGATCATCCAACAGGGACGCGGCCTCAAGCGCATGACACAGATCGGTAAACATGCGCGTGGTGGAGGCAGCGATGTTCACCAGGCCGTCGCGCGCCTCGAAAGTCCCCATCGGCACCAGCACGGGATGATCATTGCCCTGCTGGGCAGGCACTTCACCAGCCATGGTGTAGCGCGCACCCTGGAAATCGAGCTTTGCCAGCATCGCCTCGAGCAGCGAGGTGTGCACCCATTGTCCCCGACCGGTCTGTGCGCGCTGCAGCAGTGCAAGCAGGATTCCCTGACCGAGAAACATACCGGCGGTAGTGTCGCTGACGGCTATCCCAGCCCGCAGAGGGCCGCCGCCGGGATGCCCCGTCACTGACATCAGACCGGACATTCCCTGGATGATTTGATCGACTCCGGCGCGCTCGCGGTAGGGGCCGGTCTGGCCGAAGCCTGAGATGCTCGCCAGGATGACCCGCGGGTTATGGCGTTCGAGCGTCTGGTAGTCGACGCCAAGCCGTGTTTTGACCGCCGCTCGGAAATTTTCGACCACGATGTCGACCTGCGGCAGGAGTCGGTAAAAAAGTTCTCGCCCGTCGAGATGTTTCAGATCGAGCGTCAGGCTGCGCTTATTGCGATGCAGGTTCTGGTCGTCCGGGCCGTCCCGGCGACCGGTGATGGAGCTGTCCGTGGTGACACGAGCAGCAGGGGGCTCGATGCGGATTACCCGCGCGCCCCAATCCGCCAGAAGGCGCACTGCAGAAGGGCCGGCGCGCGCGATGGTGAGGTCGAATACCGTGTATGGCGCCAGCGGTGCGGTGGGCTGGTCGCTCATTCAAGCCTGCTCTTCACGACAGTCCGCAGCGTGCTGTGTACGTTGCCTTCGCAGGAGAAACACCAGGTTCTCTGCGACTACCCAGCAAAAGCGTCGCCCAGCGCCTGCCGCAGGCAGACGGCAGACTGCTCGATGATGTCCCGCGGCGGGGGGCTGTAGTAGCGCTCCGGCAGCTTCCAGCGGAAACCGTCATCGGCGTAGCGCGCGAAGACATGCAGATGGAGATGGAAAACCGTCTGGCCTGCCGCAACCCCGTCAGCGAGAAACAGGTTGACCCCGTCGCAGTCGAACTCGCCGGCTCGCAGAGCGGCTGCAATCTTTTGACCGACCTCGAACATGCGTGCGCCGGTGGAGGGCGGAAGTTCAGCCAGCGTGGCAGCCTTCGCCAGCGGCACGACCAGCGTGTGTCCCGGAGTGATGGGCTGAATGTCCATGAAGGCCGCGACGAGTTCATCGCGGTAGACGAAACTCGCAGGGAGTTCCCCTGCCAGGATCCGTTCGAACACGGTGTGCGGGTCAAAGCCGCCGCGCTGCACTGCATTCTGCGGTTCATCTTCGTGCATGGTCAGCTGTCCTTGTCAGCAGGTAAGCCGTTTCTTCACCCTGAGTTCCCTTCACGTCCGCCGCCGCTTTTTCGAGCGTTTCAATGCGCCAGTGGTCGGCGTACAGCGACACTATCTCCGCGCCGGTGACCGCAAACGGGGGCGGGTTGACGGCGTGCTCAGGGTACTCAACGCCGATCAGCAGCATGCGGGTGCCTGCCTTAGTCAGGTGAGTAAGGTGATGTGCGTAACGCTGGCGCATGTCCGGCGGTAGCGCGATCAAAGCGGCGCGGTCGTAGACCGCATCGAATGGGTCGACTTCCGCTCGGGTCAGCGCGAAAAAATCTCCCTCGAAGAGCTGATACCCCCCGCCTTCGACCGCCGGCAGTGTGCCAACCTGGCTCCGGCTTGCTTCTATGCCGGCGGCGGCGAAGAAATCCTTGACTGCGATGGGCGACAGCTCGCATCCGATCACGTCCAGTCCACGCTGACTCAGCCAGACCATATCCAGTGACTTCCCACACAACGGAACAAACGCACGCTGCGGGGTGGGCGAGTGCAGCACCGGCCAGTGTCTGGCCAGCAGAGGGTGGGTCGCAGATTCGTGGAAACCGATCTGGTTTTCGCGCCAGCGCTGCAGCCAGAAGTCGGCTTTCACGAGCTGTACGGACTTTCAGACTCAATCGGTCTGGCTGAGGGCTTCGCTGAGCAGATCCAGCGCTGCATGGGCAAAAGTCAGCATGTTCTGCTCGCGGTCGCCGTGCCCAGTCTCGAGCAGCCGGGTGAGCTTGACCGGCCCACTGACCGCGAGCACGCAGATCCCCGGTCCGTGTCCGTAGGGTGTCCCTGCGGGACCTGTCGCGCCGAGCTCGGCCAGACCCCAGGTCGCTTTCATGCGCGACCGGATGGTGTCTGCACACAGGGCTACATACTCTTCGGTCAGAGGACGTTGCTGTCTGAGTTCCAGTGCAGAGATGCCGAGCAGCGATTCACGAGCGGCCAGAGTGTAAATGACCGTGCTGCCGAGAAAGTAGGCGGACGCGCCCGGGACGGCCAGAAGCGCCGCGCTGATCAGCCCTCCCGTTGAGGACTCAGCGACCGCAATGGTGTGCTCGCGTTGTTTGAGCGTGGCGCCGAGGTTCGTGGCTGGCTCTAAATCAATACTCATATCAGGCGGACCTCATGGGCGGCATATCATGGGAGAAAAGCAAGGAAATCGGCTGCACGATGAAAGAAAATATGCATCGCGCATGGCGCTGTCATGTGTTCGGAGATTATCACGATCTCAAGCTCGAATCGGTGCCACAGCCCCTGCCGGGCCCCGGTCAGGTGCTGGTCAGAGTCAGGGCACTGGCGCCGGGTTTCCCCGATATGTTGATGGTGCAGGGCCTGTATCAACTGAAGCCGGCGCTCCCGTTCACACCCTGCGCTGAGTTCGCTGGCGAAGTCGTTGCGCTCGGCGCTGAAGCGAACAGCTTTGCTGTCGGCGACGCCGTTCTGGGTTCGGTGCGGTTCGGCGCGGCAGCCGAGTATGTTGTTGCGGACGCGTCCGCTTGCCAGGCTTTACCCACGGAGTACGACTGGGGGCTGGGCGCTGCGTTTACGGTTGCGTTTAAAACCGCATATGTGGGATTGGTCACCCGCGGGCATCTGCAGCCGAACGAGACGCTGCTGGTACACGGTGCCAGCGGCGGTGTCGGACTGGCCGCGGCCCAGCTCGGCGCCAATCTGGGCGCACGGGTCATCGCGACCGCGTCCGGTGCGGCCAAAGTGAACGCGCTGCATGAGCTCGGCGTCGCGGAAGTCATTGACCTCACGCGCGGCGGTTTCCGTGAGGAGGTCAAGTCGCTGACCGGCGGGCGAGGGGTCGACGTGGTCTTTGATCCTGTCGGCGGAGACGTGTTTGACGAATCTCTCCGGTGTGTCGCGCCTTTTGCACGTGTTCTGCTGATTGGATTCGCGGGCGGTCGGATCCCCGAACTGAAAGTGAATATGGCCCTGATCAAGCAGCTGTCCATCATCGGGGTGCGCGCCGGAGAATACGGGCGGCTGAATCCCGAGGGCGGGGCAGAGGTAGACCGGGCATTGCGCGATTTGATGCTGACTGGCCGCGTGCGACCACATGTCTGCGCAAGGCTTCCTTTCGAAAACTTGCCCGAGGCGTTCGATCGTATCGCCGCGCGGACGGTTGTCGGTCGCCTGATCCTGGAAAGGTGAACCCTGCGAGCCGGGTGACAGGGCAATCGTGATAACGTGCCCGCCGGCTTTGAGGGAGCTGCCAGATGACCCACCGCATCGAATGTTTTTTTGATTGTTCCAGTCCATGGACCTACCTCGCATTCGAATACCTGCAGCGTCAGGTCGCGCCGTTGGATGCGGTGATCGAATGGAAACCCATCCTTGTAGGCGGCGTGTTTAATACGGTGAATTCAAGCGTGTATGCCGCGCGTGAGAACCCGGTGCCCTGCAAGGCGGCGTATTTCCGTAAGGACCTGCAGGACTGGGCACGGTATGTCGGGATAGAAATCGGTTGGCCCGACGTATTTCCGGTGAACAGCGTCAAAGCGATGCGCGGCGCGTTTTTTGCGCTCGACCAAGGACTCCTCGTGCCCTACGCACGCGCCGTGTTTGAGCGCTATTGGGGGCAGCTTCAGGATATTTCTCAGGATGAGATCCTGGCGCAGATAGCCGAGAGCTGCGGTCTTGCGCGTGAGGAATTCTTTGCCGCGCTTGCCTCGGCTGAGATTAAAGAACGCCTGCGGCAGAGCACAGATGAGCTCATCGCGCGCGGCGGATTCGGCTCACCCACGTTTTTCGTCGACGGCGAGGAGATGTTTTTCGGTAACGATCGGGTTGATCTGTTGTGTTGGAAACTGGGACGAAAAGAGTGACAGAGAATGAGTGATTTAGTGACTCTGGAGGTCAGCGACGGCGTCGCCGACGTTCGCCTGAACCGCGCGGATAAACACAATGCGCTGTCGGTGGAGATGTTCGAAGCCATCGTCGCGATGATTGACCGGCTTCGCTCATTGCCTGCGGCCCGCGTGGTTGTACTGTCAGGCAACGGACCGAGTTTTTGCGCGGGACTGGATACGGGACTTTTTGCCGGGATGGCGGGTGGGTCTCCTGGCGGCGCGATGCAGACCTTGCTGCGGCGTGATTCTGGGCCCGACAATGTTGCACAGCGCGTAGCGTATGGCTGGAAAACGCTGCCGGTCCCTGTTATCGCCGCGTTGCACGGCACTGCTGTCGGAGGCGGATTTCAGATAGCGCTCGGCAGTGATATCAGAGTCGCCGCACCCGACGCACGCTTCTCCATCATGGAGACGCGCTACGGTCTGGTGCCCGACATGAGCATTACGCAGACGCTGCCTGAGCTCCTGCCGCGTGATAAGGCACTTGAGCTGACGTTGACGGCGCGGGTGTTCGGTGGCGAAGAAGCGGCCCGCCTCGGTCTGGTGACTTGCCTGGATGCGGAGCCGTTGGAGCGCGCGCTCACACTGGCGCGGGAAATAGCTCAGCGCTCCCCCGATGCCGTGCGTGCCGTGAAGCGCCTGTATAACGAATCATGGCGGGCCTCGGCGGAGCACGGGCTGCGTCTCGAGGAAGCGTTACAGCTGCCGCTGATTGGCGCACCGAATCAGGTCGAGGCCGTTAAAGCGGCTCTGGAACGGCGCGATCCACGGTTCATCGATCCGCAAACAGCAGCGGGCTGAGGCCGGGACGCTGACGAGTACCGCTCAGGCGCGCTGGACGAACTCCACTATGTTGCCGTCCGGGTCATTGACCATGGCAATGGTGACACCGGGCATGAACTCGTTCTTTTCCATCGTGAAAGTCGCACCGGCCGCGGAGAGGTCAGCACAGAGTTCATCGATGTTGCTCACCTGGAAGGTGATATAGCGGAATCCCAGAAGGGAGTGCAGACCAGGCGCGGCTGCGGGCGGGACTTCTTTCGGATCGATCAGCTTGATGAAGCTGTCGCCAAAGGACAGCCGGTGCATGGTGCCGAAAAAAAGCGGTAGCTCCTGGACTTTTTTCAGTCCCAGCTGTCCCTCGTAGAACGCGAGACTGGTCTGAATGTCGTGGACGATGATGCCGATGTCGACGCCGTTTTTCGCTGCCTGCATGCCCATGTACTGCTCTCCTCTGTTTTTCCTGTCGTTTCCGGCACCGTGCGCGGTCCGACGGTGACGCTCAAGGGACTGGATCATGCGATCGAGTGTGGGAGGCGGCAAGCAGGATATGCATAACAATGCGCCGTGAGACGGGTTGGAAAATTGCTCTGGCAGCCAGCTGTGAGCGCGGCTTCGCCGGTTCAGGCCGGGGCGGACCTGACGGCCTCGCGGGTCAGGTTCGACGGATTGTCTGCGTGCTAGTCTTGCCCAGCATGCACACGAGCAGATTTCGACCATGCGCCTGAAAGGAAAGCGCGCAGTGATTACCGGGGCAAGCAGCGGGATCGGCAGCGCCATCGCCCGACGGTTCGCTGCAGAGGGCGCCCGGGTCATCGTTCACTACGGGCAGGCTGCGGCGCGCGCTGAGGCTGTCGCTACGGCTATCCGATCGGCGGGCGGAGAGGCCTTTCTGATTGCAGCAGACATCGCGCAGCCGGCCACAGTTGAGTGGTTGGTCAAAGAGGCAGAGTCGGTGCTTGGCGGCATTGACGTCTGGGCCAACATCGCCGGAGCAGACATCCTGACCGGAGCGAATGCTGCTCAGAGCGATCTCGAGAAACTGGAAAGGCTAATTGCTGTTGACCTCAGGGGCACCATGTTGTGCTCCTGGGCGGTGGCACCCTTGATGCAGCGCGCTAGCGGCGGCGTGATCCTGAATATGTCATGGGATCTCGCGCTGGTTGGCATGGCAGAGCGCAATCCAGAGATGTTCGCTGCGACCAAAGCCGGCGTAACGGGCTTTACCCGCTCGCTCGCGCGCTCCCTCGCGCCGCTGATCCGAGTGAACGAAGTCGCGCCCGGATGGATAGAAACTGCGTTTGCGCGGGAATCCATGCCCGCCGATTATCGCGCCTGGGTAGTCGATCAGACGCCGCTCAGACGCTTCGGCAAACCAGAGGATGTGGCTGCTGCAGCTGTTTTCCTGTGTTCAGACGAAGCGGCGTTCGTCACCGGTCAGACGCTCAAGGTCAATGGTGGTCTGAGCAGCTGAGGTGGCGCCAGAAGCTAGCTATCGTCGCGCGCGAGACGCAGGCCGCAGAACGGCCATCGTTGATGCGGGTAGAAGAAATTTCTGTAGGTGAGGCGCGCATGCCCGACTGGCGTAATGCAGGCGCTGCCGCGCAGGGTCTGCTGTCCGCTCATGAACTTACCGTTGTATTCGCCGACAGCTCCGGCTGCAGCTTCAAACCCGGGGTAGGGCAGGTAGGCTGAGCGGGTCCACTGCCAAACTGCGCCGAACAAATCCTGTATCGGGCCGTTTCCGGCTCCGGCACCGTGCGGGTGCAGTCCGAATTCCTGTTCGTCGGGAAGCGCCTGACTGCAAGCTGCGGCCTCCCATTCGAACTCGGTCGGCAGACGAGCGCTGGCCCACTGTGCATAGGCGTCAGCTTCGTAGTAACTGATGTGGCAAACGGGTGCCTCTGGATCCAGCGGCTGCAGGCCATGGAGGGTAAATTCGAACCACTCACCGTCGACATGGCGCCAGTACAGCGGCGCTGTCCATCCGGCTTCCCGAGACAGACTCCAGCCGTCCGCCAGCCATAGCAGTGGCTCGCCGTAGCCGCCGTCCTGCATGAACTCGAGGTACTCCCCGTTGGTGATCAGCGTGTTGCGCAGCGCAAAGGGGTAGAGCAGATGTCTGTGCCGCGGCGTTTCGTTGTCAAAACAGAAGCTGTCGCCGGACGCGCCCATCTCCGCAATGCCTCCGCAGATGGATTGCCATCCGGTGCGCGCAGGCGTTTCTGCTTTGCGCAGCGGCCGGTTGCTGTACGCCGGCGCCAGAGGGTTGCAGGAGAAGAGGTGTTTGATGTCCATCAGCAGCAGTTCCTGGTGCTGCTGCTCGTGATGCAGACCCAGCTCGACCATCTGCAGGACAGACGGTTCGCCAGCCTCAATCAGACGGCAGACCCTGCTGTCGACGGCGTCCCGGTAATTCGTTACGTCGCCCAGCGAAGGGCGCGTAATGAGCCCACGATGAGGCCGTGAAAACTGCGCACCGATGCCGTTGTAATAAGAGTTGTAAAGCTCGCGGAAAGCGGGATGGTGTGATTTGAAGTCCGGCTCTGACTGCTCGAGCACGAAGGTCTCAAAAAACCAGGTGACATGCGCCAGGTGCCATTTGGCAGGACTGGCGTCGGGCATCGACTGGACGCATGCGTCTTCTGCCGACAGGTCCGCCACTAGCGTACGGCTCTGACGTCGGGTATCCAGGTAGCGCGCCAGCAGGGCCTGGCTCGTCGCAATACCCGGCGCGGCTTCCCGGGTGCTCTGACTGTCGATGACCATAGCGGGTCATGCTAAGGGGCGGGTTCAGCGAGTTCAAACGCAACACGGACGTCTTCAGTTACACGAGCACGGTGGTCGAAGCTTCTTTCGTAGAAGTGCAGGCGATTGCGATCGTCGATAAGCACCACGGTGGAGCACCGTGTGCCGTAGTGCTCGCCGGAAATAAATACAGACGACAGCGCGCGCTCAGCAACCAGACCGATCCCCGTTTGAGGGAGGCTGTCGTCAGCAGGCCGCTGGTGGTCGCAAAGAATCCTCAGCAGGCTCTCGGCGAGATCATCTCCGGGCTCCTGCATGACCCGCAGAAAGCGCTGCTTGAGGCGTTCTGCCTTCGGCCACGGCGTGTCCAGAAGGGCGTTACTTACGGTGTAGATTCCAGGGGGCAGGGTTTGCTGGGGAGCACCGTGGTTCGAGAGCCAGCAGAGTGCTTCCTGGTCGCGTGTCAGCATGTTGAATCCGGCGTAGTCGTCTGCTTCCGCCGCCAGCACGTCCAGAAAGCGTCGCGCACTGTTGCTACCCGTGAGGAAATCGTTAAGCAGAAGGCCCCGTGATCGGGGTCTGGCCCGGGTCGGCGTTCCCGAGCGTACATTGGTCAGAGTTGCGAATCGTCCGGTGCGATCGACGGCCAGCCAAGTGCCGCCGGCATCCAGGTCCCGGCCGCCAAAAACATTCGGATGTTCCGTCCACCAACCCGCGGTCGCGGTTGCGCGCGCATGAAACTCGTCTCGATTGGCAACGACGATCAAGGGGTAGCCGCGGCACGCGTGATGGGCTATCAGCACCAGGCACATAATCTTGCGTCTGCGAGGAACTCAGCGGTCAGTCAGAGGTGTATCTCGGATCGCTGCGTTAAGGCTTTCAGAAATGCACCAGCGAATGGATTTTTTTGACATCAAGAGCCTCGCGTCCGGAGAGGAAGTCGAGTTCGACAACGAAAGAACAACCCACAACCTGAGCCCCTGCGCGGCGGGCGAGTCGTACGCTGGCATCCGCAGTCCCGCCGGTTGCCAGGAGGTCATCGACAATCAGCACGCGGTCGTGCGGCGCGAGTGCGTCCTGATGCATGGCTAACGTCGCGGAGCCGTACTCCAGGGCATAGTCTTCCGTGAAGATTGCGGCAGGCAGCTTGCCTGGCTTACGCAGCGGCACGAAGCCGACGCCGAGCTGTTGCGCAACTAGCGTGCCGAAGATAAACCCCCTGGCCTCCATCCCCATAACTGCGGTGATGTTCAGTTTGCTAAACGGTGCGCTGAGCAATTCCGCGCACAAACGCAACGCACTTGGATCGCGCAGTAGCGGTGTCAGATCCTTGAACAGGATCCCGGGTTTAGGAAAGTCGGGAATATCCCGGATCAGTTGTTTAATTGTGTCCATGTCGGCGTGGGACTTACGTGTCGGGTCGAAGATAATACGCGACGCTCCGGTGGGGCTCATGCACACCTGACGCAACGCGACGGATCAGGCCGGTAAGAATCATATGGCATCACAACAAGACATTGATTTGCCTGACGGGAGCGTTGAGTTTGATGCCTGGGCAGAAACGCCCAGAGATGCTGCGCGGCTGCAAAGGCAACTTGCCGGGCAGGTGATTGCCGATGATCGTTTCGACGCCGTCAGACGCGTGGCTGGGATTGACGCGGGCTTTCCCGGAGACGGCGCGCTCACCCGGGTTGCGGTCGTGGTCATGAGTTATCCGGGACTGGTAGAACAGGAACGCGTGGTTCTGGAGAGCCCGACCCGCTTTCCCTACGTTCCGGGATTGCTGTCGTTTCGCGAAGTACCCGCGATGCTCGAAGCGCTGTCTAAATTATCGCGCCCGCCGGATATTGTGCTGTGTGATGGGCACGGACTCGCGCATCCGCGCAGGTTCGGCAGTGCCTGCCATCTCGGCGTGCTGAGCGGTCTGCCGACGGTCGGTGTGGCCAAGTCGAAGCTTTGCGGCTCTTTTTCTGAACCTGCTATCGAGCGCGGTGCTTGGTCGACGCTGGCGCATAACGGTGAGGCGGTCGGCGCCGTGGTGCGCACGCGTAGCAAAGTCAGCCCGGTGTTTGTCTCAACGGGACATGGCGTCAGTCTTGCCAGTGCGATCGATCTGGTGCTCGATTGCGCGCCCCGTTTCAAACTGCCGGAGCCCATCCGGGCCGCAGACCGACTGGCCTCGGGATGATCCAGAAGCGGTCTTGCTCAGCCGGATCCTCGGCGCCAGCGATGGAAACGCGACAGCCAGGGCAAGATCGCCTGCGGCGCGTGCGCGCGCTGCCAAGCGCTGGCCGCGAAGCGATTTGCCTCTGAAAACGTCGGGTAGATATGCGTTGTGGCGAGCATTTTTTTAAGACCGAGGCCGTGTTTCATTGCGATAACAAACTCGCTGATCATGTCGCTGGCGTGCGAAGCAACAATCGTGACACCCAGAATGCGGTCCGAGCCGGGCGCTGTCAGAACCTCAACAAAACCCTCCGTCTCACTGTCTGCAACAGCCCGATCAAGCTCTGACATCGCGTAACGGGTGGTTTCGTAACCGACCCCAAGCGCGTCTGCTTCCTGTGGGTTATACCCGACCCTTGCGACTTCAGGGTCAGTAAATGTGCACCATGGCATAACGCGGTAATTAATCGCAAAGCGCTTCAGACTGCTGCCGAACAGTGCATTCACCGCGGCGTACCAGGCCTGGTGCGATGCCGCGTGCGTGAACTGGTACGGCCCGATGACATCACCACAGGCATATATGGAAGGGACGCTGGTTTGGAGATACTCGTTGACCTGTAGCCGACCGTCGGCCTGGCGTTCGAGACTCAGCTGTTCCAGACCAAGATTCTCCAGATTGGGTGTGCGGCCGAGCGCAAGAAGCACGCGGTTAAACTTGAGAGCCAGATCAGACTCAGGTGCTGAACCCGGCGCAGATCGGTCGTAAATCACACGGTTTGAAGGTTCGCCGCTCTCGAAGCGGTGCGGCCTGCAGTGAGTCAGAACACGGACTCCCTCCGCGTCGAGCCGGCGTTCGATAAGCACAGACGCCTCCTCTGTTTCCCGCGGCAGAAGCCGGTCTGCCGTTTCCATCAACGTCACCTGACTGCCCAGACGAGAGAAAGCCTGCGCAAGTTCGCAGCCAATCGGGCCGCCGCCGATGACAAGCAGGCGGCGCGGCAGCTGGTCGAGATTCCAGACCGAGTCGGAAGTCAGGTAGTCGACAGTCTCCAATCCATCAATAGCGGGTATTCGAGGGCGCGCACCGGTGGCAATGACAATATTCCGGGTCGTGATACGCCGACTGCCGACCGACACTTCGTAAGGCGAGCTGACGACCGCATGTCCGTGAATACACTCGACCCCCATAGCGGAATAGCGGGCAACCGAGTCATTCGGGGCAATCGTGGCGATGGTCTGGCGGATGTGTGCCATGACCTCGCGGAAATCAACCTCCGGGGTGACGCCGGGGACGGCCGTGCCGAGGCCGCAGCGCGCCTGATGCACGCGCTTGGCGATGTTGATCAGGGTTTTCGAAGGGACGCAACCTGTATTCAGACAGTCTCCACCCATCTCGCCGTTTTCAATCAGCGTGACTTTTGCTTTGACCGTCGAGCCGATCAGGCTGCAGACCAGTCCGGCCGAACCTGCGCCGATCACAACCAGGTTGCGTTCGGCGGCAGGGGGCGGAGGATGGAGACGGCGCCAGCGGCGGGCTTGGAACAAGGCCTGCAGCCTGCGCGCAATCAGCGGGAGCACCGCGAGCAGAGTCAGTGCGATCAGCACATTCGGTGTTGCAACGTCTCCGAGCGTCCGGATCTGCGCGAGCTCGGTGCCTGCGTTCACATAGATCACAGTGGCCGGGAGCATGCCAAGCTGGCTGCATAAATAAAATCTGCGCCATGGAAACGTGGTCAGGCCGAAAAGCAGGTTGACGAGAAAAAACGGAACGACAGGGAGCAGCCGCAGACTTAGCAGGTAGCCCGCCCCATCGCGCTCAAGACCGCGATTTACAGCACTGAGTCTTTCGGCAAAGCGGCGCCCGACGTAATCGCGCAGCAGGTAACGCGACACCAGAAAAGCCAGGGTGGCGCCAAGACTGCTGGCAAAAGACACCAGCAACAGACCCCATCCAAGGCCGAAAACGGCGCCGCCGCCCAGCGTCATGAACGTGGCTCCCGGGATTGAGAGCGCTGTAACCAGCACATAGGCAATGAAGAAAGCGGTCGCGGTGTGCCAGGGTGAGACGTTGAATGACTGCTGCAGCGCTTCCTGCTGCTGCACGAGGAAGTGCAGACTCAGGTAATCGCCAGGAGCGAAAAAGAGCAGGCAGATGATGAGGGCGCCAAGCCCTACAAGCAGCAGGCGTCGCCGACCGCCGCGCCTGCTGTTCGACTGTGGCATTCAGCAGCAGCTCCCGCCAGCGCTTGCTGGTGAGGATGTCTCCGTCGCGGAGTCAAAAGGCAGAGAGGTTCCGCAGCCCTCGAAAATACCGAAATGGGTGTCCCAGCTGCCAAAGAAATTGAAAAGGTGTTGAAAGCGAGTGTCGTGAAGCATGCGCCAGGTGTTGCCACAGACCGGGAACACGCGGCCAGGTTCGATGACGTGATGGGCATCGAGTTTGAAGGGCGTGTCGTCTCCCCTGCCCGCACCGCGATAGACCACCGCTTGTCCGTAGTCCTCGCACGCCGGCTCAAGCTCGGTGAGTTTGAACAAACGGTAGGTTGCTGAGTAGAACCTGAGTTCGCCGAGCTGTCTTTCCAACTGTAG
>Ga0181594_10003117_pt1 | contig 15084 bp, 18 predicted proteins | sample 071ome_18_FD_145603 | JGI IMG/M metagenome (GOLD analysis project Ga0181594, IMG submission 145603) | Coastal salt marsh microbial communities from the Groves Creek Marsh, Skidaway Island, Georgia - 071413BT metaG (spades assembly) | ecosystem: Environmental > Aquatic > Marine > Intertidal zone... | reverse complement strand
TGTTCCGGCTGGTGTTCGAAATCGACGTGTTCGCGGTGCGTGACCTGACTTTGAGAGCACTTCCCGGCATGATGGACCAAGGCTGGGGCCGGATCGTCAATGTCTCCTCGACCGCGGCGGATCGCTCGGCGCCCAATCCCGAAGGCCCGCCGTTTCTCGATTATCACAGGACTTCGGGCACCGCCGCCTATTGTTCGGCGCGCTCGGGCGTGAACCTGTTCACTCGCGTGCTTGCCGCCGAACTATACGGCACAGGCATCAGCGCCAACACGGTCGCTCCGGTCAATTCGGTGATCACCGAAAACGTGCAGCAATCGATCGATGCGGGACTGGTTGCCAGGGACCGGTTCACCGCGCCGGAATCGCCCGAAGTTATGGCCGAAGCGATCCTCGCGCTTTGTCTGATCGATCCCGACAAAGAAACCGGACTGACCACCTATTCCGGCCAATATCTGCAAGCAATCGGACGACCGGTGCGCGGCCGCGACGGCGGCGAATTCCACGGCTCGATCACGACCGAGTCGGTCAAATACGAGGCCTAGGTAAAAGTGAACCAGAGAACCGGACAACGCGTGGCGTGGATCACCGGCGGATCGGCCGGGATCGGACTGGCGATTGCCCGGACAGTGGCCGGGGCGGGCTACTTGGTAGTGTTGTCGGCGCGTAGCGAAGACCAGCTAGTGAACGCCTGTGCCAAGCTTCAGTCTGACGGAGCCACTGTGGAATTCGAGGTGGCCGATGTCACCGATCGCGATGCGGTCAACAAGGCGCGCGATGCCATCGTGTCGCGGCACGGACGCATCGACCTGCTGATCAACAACGCCGGTTTCAATTCACAGAAGCGCAAGTGGGACGAGCTGATTCCGGAGGAATTCGACGCGGTGATCGCCGCCAATCTGACCGGGACCTTCAACGCCATCCACGCAGTGCTGCCGACGATGCGCGAGCAGGGTGGCGGTATGGTGGTCAACATATCCTCGATCGCGGGCAAGCAGATCAATCCCGACGGCGGCGTTGCCTATACCGTGGCCAAGCATGGCGTGCAGATCATGTCGAAAATGCTCAACCAGACCGAACTGGCGAATGGTATCCGTTCGTGCACGATCGCGCCGGGCGGGGTGAAGACGCGCGCTCATGACTGGCGTCCGAAAGAGGCGCTTGCCTACATGATTGAACCGGAGGAAGTCGCTCGCGCGGTGCGCTTCGCGATCGACAGTCCGCCCAATTCCTTCATTTTCGACATCGAGATGAACTGGTCGCCGGTGTGATGGCCACTTCGGGAGGGACCATGCTGACATCCGAAGCGCTCGCCGCAGGGCTCGCCCGCCATGGCGTCGATACCATATTCAGCCAGTGTTTCCCGGTGCGCACCCAGCATGTTGCACCCAATTACGGCATTCGCCAGATCGGATTCAGGACCGAGAATGCCGGCGGTGCGATGGCCGATGGCTTTGCGCGAATTGCCGGTCGGATCGCCGTGCTGGCCGGACAAAGCGGCCCAGCCGCGACCTTGCTGGTTCCGCCGATGTGCGAAGCCATCAAGAGCTCGATTCCGCTGCTTGTGCTGGTCGAGGAATTTTCCGAGATTGAAGCAGACCGCAACGCCTTTCAAGAATTCGATCACTTCGCGCTGTTTTCGGGGTGCTCGAAATGGACCCGTCGGGTGACGCGGCCCGAGCGGCTCGACGACTATCTCGACATGGCGATTGTCCAGGCGACCACTGGCAGACCCGGCCCGGTTGTGCTCTTGCTTCCCTCCGATTTCATGGCGCAGGAGGCAGTCGCCTCGCCGGTCAGGACCGCGCAACTGGGCGCATTCCCGCTCGACCGGGTCAAGCCCGAGGCCGAACTGCTGCGCACGGCGGCGGAGATGCTGAAAGCCGCCGAGCGGCCCCTCATCGTGGCGGGCGGCGGCGTGCATCTGTCTGGCGCTGCCTCAGAAGTCGCGCGGCTGGCGGAGATGGGCGCGATCCCCGTCGCCACCACCAACCACGGGAAGGGCGCGATTGCCGAGACCGATCCGCTATCGCTCGGCGTATTCGGCAACACCATGGGCGAAGGCGCACGGGCAATGGACCTTCGCACTTATGCCACGCAGGCCGATGTAATCCTGCTGGTCGGCACCCGCACCGCCGCCAACGGAACTGCGAACTGGACGCTGCTCAATACAGACGCGCAATTCATCCATATCGACATCGACGGGGCCGAGATCGGCCGAAACTATCCGGCGCATCGTATGGTCGGGGATGCCAAGGCGACGCTCACAGCGTTACTGGAGCTGCTTTCAGAAGCGGACTTCCCGCAACGCAACCAGCGGCACGACAAAGTAGCGGCAGATACGGCCAAGGCCCGCGCCCGAAGCGATGCCGTTGTCGATGCCATCGGACCTGGCGTACAGGGCGCGGTCCGCCCTGAGCATTTGATGCGCGTGCTGAACGAGCGGCTGCGTGTGCGGGATATCGTTTGCGCCGATGCGAGCTATTCGACCAACTGGGTCGCTACCTTCCTCGATGCGCGAGCGCCGGGCTGTCGTTTCATCACGCCTCGCGGGCTGGCGGGGCTTGGGTGGGGGCTGCCAATGGCGCTGGGCGCCAAGGTGGCGCGACCCGACGCCAATGTCTTTGCGCTGGTCGGAGATGGCGGCTTCGCGCATTGCTGGTCGGAGCTGGAAACCGCGCGGCGCATGGACCTTGCGATCATCACGATCGTGCTCAACAATCAGATCCTCGGTTATCAACTGCACGGCGAGGATTGGTTCATGTATCAGCATTCCGATGCCGCCGAGCTGGGTCCGGTCGACCATGCCGCCATCGCGCGGGCCTGCGACTGTTTCGGTGAGCGGGTGTCCTCCCCGGACATGTTCGCCCCTGCGCTCGACCGTGCGCTGGCCTCGGGGCTTCCTGCCGTCATCGACGTGGTGACCGACGATCAGGCGCATCCACCGCTATCACAATTCCTGTCGCGGCCGCCGGCGCCAGCCTAGTCGATCAGCCACCAGTCTCCGCGACCCATGATCCGGTCCATCAGGTCGGGATCGGTTTCGGCCAGGTCTGCCCGGTCTGCTTCGACCAGTGCCTTGTAGCGCGGCTGCACGCGGGCGAGACCGGGACGCTGTTCGACTTCCCTCAGCCACCGGTTGAGCCCTGAGAACCCGCTCGTGTCGATGCCGACCATGCCCGGATGCCGCCACAGCCAAGGGAAGGTCGCGACATCGGCAATCGAGAAGAAATCGCCCGCAAGAAAGCGCTCGTTTTTCAGCCGCTCGTCGTAGACTGCGCACAGCCGCGCTGCTTGGGTGACGAAGCGCTTGCGCGAATAGTGTTCGTCCTTCCCGCTTGCCGCCGTGAAGTGCGAGGCATTGCCGAACGAGGGCCCGACACTGCTCATCTGCAGCATTAGCCATTGCATGACTGTGCTTTGTTCGGCGGCGTTCTCGCTTAAAAGTTTGCCTGTCTTCTCGGCGAGATAGACGAGGATTGCGCCCGATTCGAATACCGTGAACGGACCACCGTCCGGCCCTTGCGGATCGACCAGTACCGGCAACTTGCGATAGGGGTGCAAGGCCTCGAACCCATCCGCGAAGTGCTCGCCGCGATAGACGCGCACGCGTTTTAGCTCGAACTCCAGATCGAGTTCGCCGAGCATGAACATCGCTTTCAGCGTATTCGGCGTCATGCAGGCGTATAGATCCATGGTCGGGCTCGCGGTCAGCTTTGCGGCGGGGGTGCGGCTTCGGCGATCAGCTTCAGGCTCTCCTCGCTGGACCAGTCGCGGTCGCCGAGATAGCGCCACACTTCCTTGCCCTTCGCATCGTAGAGGATCGTCATCGGCAATGCCTGCGCGTCGTATGCAGCGGGCAGCTCGCCGTTGGCATCGATCCATGCGGGAAGATCGGCAAGATCGCGCTGGTCAAGAAATGTCCGCACTGCCGCCGGTTCACCAATATCCTGCGAAATGGTGACAATCTTCACGCCCACATCGGCGCGGTTGGCGATGGCCCGAAGCGTCGGCAATTCCTTGACGCAGGGCGCGCACCAGGTCGCCCACATGTTCACCAGAACCGGTTGCCCCGACAGGCTGTCGAGCGCCAGTTCCTCGCCATCGGGATCGCGCACGGTCACCTCGGGTAACGGCTTGCCCGCCTGTCCGCGATCGAGCTTGCCCGCAGGCACCCTGCTCGCCGTCTCAGCCTCTGGTTGCCTCGACGCTTCGCTTTGCCTATCGCACCCGCCTGCGATAAGCGCGCAGCCAAGGACCACGGCTTTGAGCGAACGGGACGACAACAACGGGCAGGCCTCCAATGCGATGTGGGGCGGACGGTTCGAGGGCGGGCCGTCTGCAATCATGCGCGAGATAAATGCCTCGATCCCCTTCGACAAGGCGCTGTGGCGGCAGGACATAGCCGCTAGCCGCGCGCATGTGACGATGCTCGGCGCGCAGGGCATCGTTTCCGGTGAGGATATGCAGGCGATCCTTGGCGGACTGGAGACTATTGCAACCGAATACGAAGCGAACGGTGTCCCCGAGGACTGGGACCTCGAAGACATCCATATGACCACCGAAAGCCGCCTTGCCGAGCTGATCGGTCCGGCGGCGGGTAGGCTGCACACCGCGCGCAGCCGCAACGATCAGGTGGCGACCGATTTCAGGCTTTGGGTGCGCGACACCATCGATCAGGCAGACGCGGGACTTGAGGAATTGCAGAAGGCGCTGGTTACGCGCGCTGGCGAGCATGCCGACAGCATCTTGCCCGGCTTCACCCATTTGCAGACCGCGCAGCCGGTGACGCTCGGTCATCACCTCATGGCCTATTACGAAATGGTGGCGCGCGATCGCTCGCGCTTTGCCGATGCGCGCACGCGAATGAACCAGTGTCCGTTGGGCTCAGCGGCGCTGGCCGGCACGGGCTTTCCGATCGACCGGGGAGTGACGGCGAGCGCTCTCGGCTTCGACGGACCGACGCTGAATAGCCTCGATGCCGTGTCCGACCGCGATTTCGCGCTCGATTACCTTCAAGCTGCTGCTCAGTGCTCCTTGCACCTTTCGCGCTTGGCCGAGGAGATGATCCTGTGGGCGAGCCAGCCGTTTGGCTTCGTTACGCTTCCCGATGCGCTTTCGACCGGCAGCTCGATCATGCCGCAGAAGAAAAACCCCGACGCTGCCGAGCTGGTGCGCGGCCATGCCGGTCGGATTGTCGGCTGCCTCACTGCGCTGATGGTGACGATGAAGGGCCTGCCGCTGGCTTATTCGAAGGACATGCAGGACGACAAGCCGCCCGTGTTCGAGGCGGCGGGCCTGCTCGCCCTGTCGATTGCGGCGATGACCGGCATGGTGGCCGACAGCACGTTCCGCACAGATCGGATGCGCGAAGCGGCGGAGCTAGGATACGCGACGGCGACCGACCTTGCCGACTGGCTGGTGCGCGAGGCCGACATTCCGTTCCGCGAAGCCCACCACATCACCGGCTCCGCCGTGAAGCTGGCCGAGGAGCGCGGCGTGGCGCTTGATGCCTTGCCGCTGGACGATCTCAAGGCCATCGATGCGCGAATCGACGAGCGGGTCTTTGGCGCGCTGTCGGTCGAGGCTTCGGTCGCGGCGCGGGCCAGTTATGGCGGCACCGCACCCGATCAAGTGCGCGCGCGGGTGGCCGAAGCACGTAAGGCGCTGGGGATGACGCCATGACTCGGGCAGTGCTTGTCCTTGTGACCGCTGCTACCATCCTTGTCGGTTGCGGTAACCGCGCCTCGCTGGAGCCAAGGCAAGGCAAGAGCCTGCCGGTCGCGCCCTATGGCCGCGAAGTTTCGCTCGACGCCGATGCCTTGCTGGTGCCGCCCGTGCAGGCGGTTCCCGAACGCAATGTCGAGCTCCGCCGCCGCTCGGAAGAGCGCGCCAACGACGCCTTCGATCTGCCGCCGAAGGAATAGGGACGTGGACCACTTCACTTATCGCGACGGCGTGCTCCATGCCGAAGACGTGCCGCTGGCCGAAATTGCCGAGGCGGTCGGTACGCCGGTCTATGTCTATTCGCGCGCGACGCTCGAACGGCATGCGCAGGTGTTCGCCGAAGCGCTCAGCGCCGCTGGTCCGGTGCACATTGCCTTTGCGGTCAAGTCCAATCCCAATCTCGCCGTGCTAAAGGTACTGGCCCGCCAGGGCTATGGCGCCGACATCGTCTCGGTAGGCGAGATGGACCGCGCGCTGGCAGCGGGAATGCCGGCTGCCGACATCGTCTTTTCGGGCGTTGGCAAGACTCATGGTGAGCTAGCTGCAGCGGTTGATGCCGGGGTCGCTCAGTTCAACATCGAAAGCGAGGGCGAGGGCGAGGACCTGGCCCGACTGGCCGCGGCGTCGGGGCGCCGCGCGGTGGCCACCCTGCGGGTCAATCCCAATGTCGATGCCAAAACTCATGCCAAAATCTCGACCGGGAAGGCCGAGAACAAGTTCGGCGTCGCCTATGATCGGGCGGCGGAAATCTATGCGCGGCTCGCGGCGCTGGGCGGGTTAGAGATGCGCGGGCTTGCGGTCCATATTGGCAGCCAGATCACCGACCTTGCTCCCTCGCGCGCCGCGTTTGAGCGGATGGGCGACCTGATGCGTGACATCCGCGGTGCAGGCTTGACCGTCAGCCACATGGACCTAGGCGGCGGGCTGGGCGTGCCCTATCGGGCTGGCGAAGAGCTACCGACGCCCGCTGACTACGGTGCCATGGTCACCGAGGTCACCCGCGGCTGGGACGTGACGCTGATGTTTGAGCCGGGCCGGGTCATTGCTGGCAACTCGGGCATCCTACTAACCCGCGTCATTCGGGTGAAGCCGGGGGTTGGCAATGCCGCATTCGTTGTGCTCGATGCTGCGATGAACGATCTGGTCCGACCGGCCATGTACGATGCCTGGCACGAATTCGTGGCGGTGAGGCCGACGGGCGAGAAGATGGTGGCCAACCTGGTCGGCCCAATTTGCGAGACCGGCGATACCTTTGCCATGGGCCGCAAGATCGACGTGGTCGAAGCCAGCGATCTGGGCGCGTTCCGCACCGCCGGAGCCTATGGCGCGACCATGGCCAATACCTACAACAGCCGTCCGCTGGTGCCTGAGGTGATGGTCGATGGCGACAAGTGGGCAGTGGTCGCCGAGAGGATCGAGCCTGCCGCGATCTTGGCCGCCGAAAAAGTACCGGACTGGCTCGAGTGATCCAGTCGTTGCCCCTCTTCCATCGCATTGCCGGCCAGCCGGTGGTTGTGCTGGGCGGGGGTGAAGCGGCAGCAGCAAAACGCAGGCTGGTCGAGCGCGCGGGCGGCTTGGTCGTAAACGATATCCAAAAAGGTATCGATCAAGGCGCGCGGCTGGCCTTTGTCGCACACGAAAATCCTGACCCGGCTTCGGGCGACGCCTTGCGCCTGCGTTGCGCTGGCCTGCTGGTCAATGTCACCGACCAGCCCGACCTGTGCGATTTCACGGTGCCTTCGGTGCTCGACCGCTCGCCGGTGCTGATTGCGGTGGGGACCGGCGGTGCATCGGCGGGGCTCGCAAAACAGTTACGATTGAGACTGGAATTGCTGCTCCCGCAATCGCTCGGTCGCTTGGCAGAAGCGCTTTTCAAAGCCCGCGACAGACTGCGTAAGCGTTGGCCCGATGCCGGCGAGCGGCGGCGCGCGCTCGACGCGGCGCTTGGCGAGGGCGGGCCCGTGGATCCGCTGCGCCAAGGCAGCGCCGATGCGCTTGGGGAATGGCTGGAAGAAACAACCGAAGCGATACCTTCGGCTCCTGTGGAATTTCTGCTGTCCAGCGACGATCCAGACGATCTCACTTTGCGTGAGGCGCGGACGTTGGGCATGGCCGATGCAGTGATCCATGAACCCAAAATTGCTGATGCCATTCTCGATCGCGCCCGCGCCGATGCAGTTCGGATTCCGATTGCAATTGGCGAAGCGGTACCCCGTCAACCCGGGCTGGTCGTGATCCTGCGCGGGGTGAAGGATTGAAGGCGGACCATTTCTCAGCCCAGATTCTCTTACAATCTTTTAACTTAAGGAGCCTGCCTGGCCTCGACATTGTGTGGCGTGCGCAATCTGTCGCGCACGTACGTAACTCACCGAAAAATGGGGTAATCAGGACATGAACCTTCCGAAAATCGACATCGCTTCACTTCCCGATCTCGACACGCTGACCGGCCTGTTCGGCTCGCTCGTCGATGTCGCCCGAGTGCAGAGCTCGGACGATACAATCGTCTTCCTTATCACTTTCCTTTACGAGATCGATCCTACTCGTGGAATTCTCTGACCGGGGCTGCGAAGGATGATCATCCATCCGCAACTGCGTGCGCTGCGGGATGACGACACCCCGCAGCGCGCGGCGCAGGACGCCACCGTGGATCAGGTCATGGCCTGGCGCAATCAGTCTCACGTTGCGAAGCTGCTGGACGCGGTCCGGGCTTTTGCCGCGGGCGGCGATCTGGCCGATCATCAGGTGCTGGCGCGGCTGTTCGATGCAGGCAGTGATGATGCAGAAGCGCTGGCACGCGAATTGATCGGTGTTACGGCATCGGCGCTCGCTGAAAACTGGCTGGGCCACGCGCCGTTCCGCCATTTCACCGACGATACGATATCGACGCTGCAACTGGCGCGGTCGGGATCCGTCACGCTTTCGCTTGTTGCCATCGACGGCGCGGGGCTCGCCAAGCGTCCGCCAGCGACGACTGCCGATTCTTCTCCCAGCCAGGTGTGGGAGCGTGTCCTAGCGGGTCATGCACGCGCCGTCACAATTGATCGCTGTTCGACCCGGCCCGATCGCGCGGACCTGTCCGCAAGCACCCTGTCGCTGACGCCCGGTTCGATAGTCGTTCGAGATGCGCGCTCGCACCACATGCGGCTGGAAAGCGTCGACGGCTGCCTCGTTTTGCTCCGACTCCAGCGACGCTTGCCCGAGGCTGGGCCGACGCGCGAATATGCACTGGCCGACGGAGCGATGGTCCATCAGGCGGCTGGTACGCCACAGGACAGCCGCACCGAGCTGATGATGGCTCTGCTCGGAAGGATGGGCCGACCTGACGCCGCGCCCGCGATGGCCGTGATCGCCTGCGACAAGGGCGGCAAGGTGGTGCGATGGCAGGCGCTTCGTGAATGCCTTTCGCTCGACACTGCCGCAGGTTTTTCCGCGCTGTGCGAAGTCGCGCGCCGCGAGGAGGATGAACTGGCTCCCGCGGCAGGCGCGCTGCGCTCGCAGCTCATCGAAGCCTATCCGCAATTGAAGGAGCTTGCCTGATGCCCCGCGTTCTCGATGTCCCGCCAGCCGACCCATGCAGTCTTGCCGAGTGTGTCGACGCGCTCAAGGCCCGTGGCTTCGATCCGCGCGAGGAAGAGAGCGTTCAGCACGGTGCTCTGCTGTTGCGGCGGCTGGGAGCTGACCAGACCTTTCTTGGCGACATGCTGGTGGCCGAACTGGCTGCCCGCCATGACGAGGATGACGGCGTCAACTTCTATGGCCCCCAAGTGGTGATGCTCCACGCGCCGGACGGCGGCGATTTCTTCATGCGCGCGAACCTGTGGCCTTCCGAAGACGATTACATGTTGCGAGCCAGCGGTGGCGCGAGCTTCGTCTACGGCTTCCCGCACGACCACAATTTTGATTTCCTGACCCTGGGGTATTTCGGGCCGGGATACTAGAGCGACTATTACGAGTACGAATACGAGGACGTCGTCGGCTGGCAGGGTGAGCCCGTGTCGTTGCGGTTCGTCGAAAAGTCAGCTCTGCGTGAGGGCAAGATCATGCATTACCGCGCCCACCGCGATGTGCACGCGCAGCTACCGGCCGACGCGCTTTCGGTATCGATCAACATCATGCATTCGGGCGGATCGCTCGGCTGGATGGATCAGTACAACTTCGATGTCGAAAACGGCCGGGTAGGTCGGATCGTCTCGCCCGGCTCGAGCGAAGCCTTTCTGCGCGTCGCGGTTGGACTCGGTTCGCCGGAAGCGATCGATCTTGCCGAGACTTTTGGCGTGCGGCATCCGAGCGAGCGAATGAGGCTAGCCTCTTGGCGGGCGCTAGCGTCGGTAGCCGGGGGTGAGGTAAGGCGCGACGAGGTTTGGCGCCGGGCCGAACAGTGCGGTAGCAGGTTGGTTGCCGCTGAGGCCCGCAATCGCAGGCGAATCTTAGAACACGCTGCCTGACAGCGCGTCGATCGCGGCTTGCAGGATCACGGCAGCTGCCGCCGAATCGATCCGTTCCGCACGCTTCGCACGACTCATGTCCTGCCCGATCAGGTCTCGCTCGGCCCCGGCGGTCGACCAGCGCTCGTCCCAGAGCAGGATCGGCAGGCCGAGTGCCTCGCCGAGATTGCGGGCATAGGCCCTGCTCGATTGCGCGCGCGGGCCCTCGCTCGCATCCATGTTGAGCGGCAGGCCGATCACTATGCCAACCACAGAGCGCTCCTTGCACAAGGCCTGCAACTTCGCCTTGTCCGCGTCGAACTTCCCGCGCGGCAGGGTCTTACCTGCCGTTGCGAAGCGCCATCCTGCGTCGCAAAGCGAAGTGCCGATTGTCTGTGTCCCAAGGTCCAGACCCAGCAACACTCCTCCGCCTTGCGGCAGTGCTGCGCGAAAGTGCTCGCGGTTCTCCGTAATCACTGTAACGGCTGCCACGCCTTTGCACGTCGCACGAAATCGGCGCGCAGGTTGGCCCAGAAAAGCGTCACGTCGAACAGGTGATAATCGTTGCCGGGCATCACGTAAGGCCCGAGCTCGAGCAAAGGCGGATTGCCAATCGAGAGGAATCCATCTTCGCGGCATCGCGCACCGACCTTGCCGGGCACCAGGGTCCCGGTCTTTGCAACAATGTTTGGCACGAGTGTGCCGAGATTGTCGTCAGCAGGGGCTTCGCCGCCCCGCCCGCCGGTCAGCGGATTGGTGCAGATGAAGGCGGCGTCCTTCAGCTGTTTACCGTCAAGGCCCTGCCGGCGTTTCCAGGCCCTGACCAGCATTTCCGTCTCGGCTGGTTCGGCAACCGTCAGCCATGAGACGATACAACGGGTCTGCTCCGGGCCCTCGCATGCGCCAAGTCCGGTCCGCGGCAGGTCCTGCTCCACAGCAACTGGCCAGCCGATCAGGTAAGCGGCGACCATGCGCTGTGCCAGGGACGTTCCTGCGACCCGGTCGCGCAGCAGACGTCGCAAGTGGTAGGCCCCCTGACTATGCCCGGCGAGCACCAAGGGCTTGGCCGGATCGACTGTTGCGATGAAGCTGTCGAAGGCGGCGAGTACGTCGCCGTAGGCCAGGTCGAGCGCGCGCGTTCCTTCGGGCTTGTCGGTCAGGAAGGCGCCGATCGTCGCCTGCCGGTAGCGCGGCGCCCACACGTTCAGGCTCTTGTTGAAAGGGCTGGCCATGCCCTGCACGAACAGTTCGGCCAGATCGCGTGAGGGTTTGTCGTCTTCGGGGGCGTTCCACTTCGCCTTCTCGAAATAGCTTGTCGGATGAACGAAGAACACCGGCACCGCCAGCGCATCGGCATCTCCTTCGAGGCCGTCCGGTAACCACATTGCCGGATCGTCGGCGCCCTTGCCGGGCCGCGCGATCCATCGGTCGTATCCTGCGTAGGTATCGATCCCGATGGCGGGCTGGGGCGTAAATTCGGCCTCCGGTACGAAGGCGATCTCGCTAAGCTCGGACGACCAGAGCCTCAAAGCGAGCATGACCGCGATAATCAGAACCGTGATCCCTGCCACAATGTAGAGGAACTTGCGGGCCATCTGTCGCCGTCTAGCCTCCGCTCTTCTCGATGCGCGGGCGGAGCGTGGTCCAGGCGCGGCCCCCGCGCAGAGCACCCCACCATGTGAGCGGATTCCAGGTCTGCGTGCCATCCAGCGAGAATGTGATGAATTCGGCCCGGCCGCCGACGTCGTGGAGCGCTACCGGGCCGCCGAGCCCATTTTCATAGAGTTCGGCGCGGCTGTCGGCGCTATGATCCCGGTTATCACCCATCAAGAAGATGTGCCCCTGAGGGACGGTGATTTGCGGCTTGTCGTCTAGCGTCTGGTTGAGGTGATCGATCACGAGATAGCTCGCGCCATTGGGCAAGGTCTCGCGCAGCACCGGCAGCTCGTAAACCTCGCGGCCGCTCGGCAAGCGCGTTCTGAAAGCAGCGAAATCGTCGTAGCAATGGCCAGGGCCTTCCGCGGGATCGCATTCGAGACCATCATCGGCTGGCAGCAGCAGCGAAGGCTCGACTGCCTGCGGCACCGGTTTGCCGTTGAGCACGATCTGGCCGTTCACGACAGCGATGCGGTCGCCCGGCAGGGCGACGACTCGCTTGATCAGGTCCTCGCGCCGGTTGCGCGGAACGACAATGACGATGTCTCCATATTCGGGCGTGGTCCCGGCAATGCGCCAGTCGCCGCGTGGCAGAACATGGAACGAGGCGGAGGACCAGTTCCAGCCAAATGGATACTTGCTAACCACGAGTCGGTCGCCGACGAGCAGCCCCGGCATCATCGAGATCGAGGGTATGTAGAAAGGCTTGGCGATCAGGCTGTGGAAGCCCAGAACGGCGAGCAGCATCAGCAACAGGCCGCGAATTTCCGCAGCCCAGTCGATACCCTTATCTGCCTCCTCTGCGTCGCTGATCTTTACCTCGTTCACAGCGCGCGCGCCTCAATCACAACGAAGGCCTGCGCCCATGGGTGATCGTCGGTGAGGGTCAGGTGAATGATCGCCTCGTGACCGTCGGGCACCATACCGGCGAGCCTGCTTGCCGCACCGCCAGTCAATGCCAGCGTCGGCGCGCCCGAGCGCGCGTTGACGACTCCGATGTCCCTCATGAACACGCCAGCGCGAAATCCGGTGCCGACCGCCTTGGAAAAGGCTTCCTTGGCGGCGAAGCGCTTGGCGTAGGTCGCCGCCGTGGTTATCTGGCGACGGCGGGCCTTGGCGCGTTCGATTTCGGTGAAAACGCGATTTTCGAAGCGCTCGCCGAAGCGGTTGAGCGAGTTCTGGATGCGCTCGATGTTGCAGAGGTCTGAGCCGAGGCCGATAATCATCTTGCTTCGTCCATCAGTCGTCGCATGCGCAAAACGCTATCTTCCAGCCCGGTGAAAATCGCCTCGCCGATCAGGTAGTGCCCGATGTTGAGCTCGCGCAGTTGCGGGATCGCGGCGACAGGCTGGACGTTCTCGTAGGTCAGGCCATGGCCTGCATGCGGCTCTATCCCATTCTTGACCGCGAGCGCGGCCATGTCGGCGATTCGGCGCAGTTCGGCAGCGCGAGGCTCTCCCTCATCGGCATGGGCATATTCGCCAGTGTGAAATTCGACGACCGGCGCGGCGAGTCGCATGGCCGCTTCGACCTGGCGCGGTTCGGGCGCGATGAACAAGCTGACGCGAATTCCTGCATCGCTGAGGCGTGAGACGATGGGGTAAAGCCGGTTGTGCTGGCCTGCCGCATCGAGCCCGCCCTCGGTGGTTCGCTCTTCGCGCCGTTCTGGCACGATGCAAGCGGCATGCGGTGCATGACGCAGCGCGATTTCCACCATTTCGTCGGTCGCCGCCATTTCCAGGTTGAGCGGCAGGCCGGTCGCGTCCTGAACGCGTTGTAAGTCGTCGTCGCGGATGTGGCGGCGGTCCTCGCGCAGGTGCACGGTAATGCCATCGCCGCCTGCGCTAGCGACGATTTCCGCTGCGCGTACCGGGTCGGGATGGTCGCCGCCCCTTGCGTTGCGGATCGTGGCGACGTGATCGATGTTCACGCCAAGACGCAACCTTTCAGTTGTCACGGCTTCGCCCGGCTGCCCGGTTTGATCGCGGGTGTAGCCGCAAGTTCGGGCGGCAGTTCGTCCGGAGCATAGGTCGGAAAGCTGATGACGATCAGCGGATGGAATGGCACGCCCAGATCGACCTCGCCGTTCGACCGGTCGACAAGCGCGGCTGCCGCAACAACCTGGCCTCCCTCGGCTTCGATAGCCTTGATCGCTTCACGGCTGGATAGCCCGGTCGTGACCACGTCCTCGACCATTAGTACCTTGTCATTTTCGTCCAGCGCGAAGCCTCGCCGGAATTCAAAGGTTCCTTCCGGCCGTTCGACGAACAGGGCATCGACGTCAAGCGCACGACCCATCTCGTGGCCGATGATGACCCCGCCCATTGCTGGAGACACCACCTTGGTGATGGTCTTGCGCAGCTCGCGAGGGATTCGCTGTGCCAACGCCAGCGCAAGCCGCCCGGCGCGATCCGGGTTCATCAACACCCGCGCGCATTGCAGATAATGCGCGCTGTGCCGCCCCGACGAAAGCAGGAAATGCCCCTCAAGAAGCGCCTCGCTGGCGCGGAATTCCGCGAGAACTTCCTCGTCTTCCACCGTCTATTGCCTCTCACTCGCAAGGAATTGCGATGCGGTCCGAAGATACCCGGTTGCCGCTCGGTCAATTTTTCCCCTAGAGGCGCTTGAGACATGCCGCAAGCGCGCGTATAGGCCGCGCCAGCGGGGGGCGCATGCCCGTTTGTTTTGTATGGTCGGGGCCGCGAGGTCGGACCGTTGACGGAAGCGAAAGCACAAAAGATCATGAATTTCGCGCAGCACGCAGGTGCAATCAGCAAAGCGATCAAGGCTCTGGGGTTGAGCCTTGCTCTGGTAACCCTTCCGGCTGCGGCGCAGGTCGAAGCCGCTCCGGCACCCGCCGTCGAGGCGGCCACGGCAAGCGACGGTGCCGCTGAATTGGCCGCAGCGCCGATTGCGCGGATGAAGCCAACCGAAGGCGTTGGTATGCCGGTCGATGCCGGGCTTGGGCTGCAGGACCAGTATTCTTCGCTCGGTGAATATGGGCACTGGATTCACAACGCGGTCCTGATGCCGATCATCACCCTGATCAGCTTGTTCGTGCTGTTCCTGCTCATCTGGGTCGTGGCGCGCTATAATCGCCGCGCAAATCCGGTTGCTTCGCGCACGAGCCACAACACCGTGATCGAGGTCATCTGGACGCTCGTGCCGGTGCTGATACTGGTCGGCATTGCGGTGCCCTCCATCGACCTGCTCGCTAAGCAGTTCAAGCCAGCACCGGACGAGGCCCTGACCGTCAAAGTTACCGGCAACCAGTGGTTCT
>Ga0181594_10003115_pt1 | contig 15096 bp, 13 predicted proteins | sample 071ome_18_FD_145603 | JGI IMG/M metagenome (GOLD analysis project Ga0181594, IMG submission 145603) | Coastal salt marsh microbial communities from the Groves Creek Marsh, Skidaway Island, Georgia - 071413BT metaG (spades assembly) | ecosystem: Environmental > Aquatic > Marine > Intertidal zone... | reverse complement strand
ACCCGAATTTTTCTTTCACTGGTGGGCACTGAATGCCTTGGGTGTGTCGGTGGTGCCGGTTCACGCGGCGCTGCGTCATGCCGAGCTGAGCTATTTGCTTGGCCACAGCGAATGCGCCTTGGTGGTGGCCCGGCCTGATCGGCACGCCGCGTTGCAGGCGGCGCTGGACGCCGCGTCGAGTGCTGCGGCCGTTTGTGCCGCCGATGACGCCGGCTTTGCACCGGCACCCTTTGCTGCGCCAGCGGCGGCGCAGCCGGTTGGGCGTGATACCGAGTGTGCGCTGCTTTACACCTCGGGCACCACTGGCCGGCCTAAAGGCTGTCGCCTGCTCAACGGTTACTTTTTGCGCGCCGGTCGCTGGTACGCTGAACTCGACGGACACTGCACCTTGCGCCCAGGCATGGAGCGCATCATTACCCCACTGCCCGTGAACCACATGAACGCCTTGGCGTTTTCCACCATGGCCGCGCTCATGACGGGCGGTGCTTTGGTGCAGCTCGATCGCTTCCATCCGCAAAGCTGGTGGGCCAGCGTGCGCGACAGTGGCGCCACTGTGGTGCACTACTTGGGGGTCATGCCCGCCATGCTGCTGGGCGCGCCGCCCAACCCCGCTGACCGCACCCATCAGGTGCGCTTTGGCTTTGGCGCAGGAGTCGGCGGCGAGCAGCACGGCGCCTTTGAAGAGCGCTTTGGCTTTGCACTGGTTGAGGCGTGGGCCATGACAGAGACCGGCGCCGTGGGTTGCGTAATTGCCAACCACGAGCCACGCCACATTGGGCAGCATGCCTTTGGTAAGCCCCAAGCGCACATGGCATGGCGTGTGGTGGACGACGACGGCCACGACGTTGCCTCAGGCACACCGGGGGAGCTGTGGGTACGCGGCGCGGGTAGTGACCCACGCCAAGATTTTTTTGCGGGGTACCTGAAAGACGACGCCGCCACCGAAGAAGCCTGGGCCCTTGGTTGGTTCCACACCGGTGACGTGGTGCGGGTAGACGCCGACGGGTGTATGTTTTTTGTGGATCGTAAAAAAAATGTGGTGCGGCGCAGCGGCGAAAACATCAGCGCGGTAGAGGTAGAAACGGTACTGGCCACCCACCCCGACGTAAAGGCCGTGGCGGTCGCGCCCGTACCCGATGCTGTTCGAGGCGATGAGGTGTGCGCGTGTGTGGTGCCGCACGAGGCGCCCGATAACGCCACCGAGTGGGCACAAGCCTTGGTGCGTTGGGCGCTGGAGCAACTCAGTTATTACAAAGTACCCGGCTACGTGGTGTTGGTGGACGAACTGCCCTTGACGCTATCGCAAAAAATTCAGCGTGGGCAATTGCGCGAATTGGCGCAAAGCGCGTTGGGGCAGCCACACGCGGTGGATACCCGTGCCATGAAAAAGAGTGGCGCATGACGCGGCGCGGCTACGATGACGTAGCCGTGGCGGTGCCGGTCACGGTGCCCTACATACGCTACAGCCCGCGCAGCGCGCATTGGTTTGTGGCGCGTGCGCTTGAAGATTTGCTGCAAGCCAGTGGCCTAGATAAACCCAGCATTGACGGCTTGTGCTTAAGCAGTTTTACGCTGGCACCGGATACCGCTGTCGGGCTGCTGCAGCACGTGGGTCTTAGCCCGCGTTGGTTGGACCATATTCCAACCGGTGGTGCATCGGGGGTAATGGCGGTGCGCCGCGCGGCGCGGGCGGTGCAGGCGGGTGACGCCGACATCGTGGCCTGTATTGCCGCAGACACCAATCACGTGGACACCTTCCGGCAAACCTTGGGCAGCTTCAGCCAGTTTGCCCGCGACGCCACCTATCCTTACGGCTCAGGCGGGCCCAATTCAATTTTTGCGTTCATCATGGCGCACTACATGCAAAAGTATGGTGCCAACCGAGAAGACTTTGGCCACATCGCGGTGGCGCAGCGTCATAACGCCCTGCGCAACCCCAACGCGTTGTTTAAACAGCCGCTGACCCTTGAACAGTATCTTTCGGCCCGACCCATTGCGGATCCGATTCATTTGTTTGACTGCGTCATGCCCTGCGCCGGCGCAGAGGCGGTGTTGGTTATGTCCAGTGCCCGGGCGCGAGACCTTGGGTTGGCACACGTGGTGTTGCGAGGCGCCATTGAGCGGCACAATGCCTTTGCCCACGATCCGATCTTTGAGCGCGGTGGCTGGCGTGTGGATCGAGCCGAGCTTTATGCCCAGGCTGGGGCCACGCCCGCGCAGGTGGATTTTGTTCAAACCTACGACGATTACCCAGTGGTTTCCATGATTCAGTTTGAGGACTTGGGCTTTTGCGACAAAGGGGAGGGCCCGGCATTTGTGCGGTCACACAATCTTCAGTTTGACGGCACCTTTGCGCACAACACATCGGGCGGTCAGCTCTCCAGTGGACAAGCGGGTGCCGCAGGCGGTTTTTTAGGACTCACCGAGGCCGTACGCCAGCTCACGGGTGCGGCCGAGCAACGTGCTGTGCCAGGCGCTCAACTGGGGTTGGTAACTGGCTTTGGCATGGTCACCTACGACCGCTGTTTATGCACCGGTGCCTTGTTGTTGGGGGCCGCCGCATGAGCATGCCCATGCCACCACCGAAGCGCAAAAACCCGGCGCTTCGCACACGGCCTATGCACCCACCGCCGGCGGCCCGCAGCCGCATTGGGCTGGGGCTCACCGCCGCCGCCGCCCGTGGCGAGCTTGCCCTACAGGTGTGTCAGGCCTGCGGTGCGCATCAGTATCCGCCACGTGAGAGTTGCTGCCGCTGCCCCAGCACCCACTTGAAGTGGCAGGCCCAGTCGGGCTTGGGGCAACTGCTGGCGATCACCACACTGTCGCATAGCAACGATTTGTTTTTCCGTGAGCGGCTACCTTGGCGGCTGGGCATGGTGGCACTTGACGTTGGCGTCTCGGTGCTGGTGCATTTGCACGAAGACGTCGACACGCCCAATCAAAATGTTCGTGTGCTGGCCCGGTTGGATCGGGCCGGTCAAGCCGTGCTTATTGCGGTACCAACCCAACCCTCCCCCCATTGGCAGGAGACCTCCATGATGCGTGAAATGGGCTGCGACCCGAAACATCGCAAGATATTCATCACCGATGGCAAAAGCCCCACCGGTCAGGCGCTGGCGCGGGCCTGCGTGTCCGCCGGGGCACAAACGGTGTGGGTGGGCCATGCCGAGCCATGGAAAAAACTACCCGGGTTAGACGAGCTGGCGGCCCTGCCGGGGGTGAGCCTGATACCACTGGACCTTACCAATGAACGTGATGTGGCCAAGGTCAGTGGCGGCATAGGCGGCAAAGTGGATATTGTGATCAACAACGCCGAGGCGCACCGCACGCACGGCATAGCCGACCGCGCAGGAACCGATGCGGCGCGTTTCGAGATGGACTTAAACTACTTTGGCTTGCTGCGATTGGCCCAGTCGCTTGGGCCAGCGCTTAAGGGGCGTGCCGCCGATGGGCCTGCCAATGCCGTGGCATGGGTCAACGTGCTGTCAATTTACGCGCTGGCCAACTTTCCGGCCCATGGCACCTACTCGGCATCAAAGGCTGCGGCCTATTCTTTGGCGCAGTGTTTGCGGGCAGAGATGCGGCCCTTTGGTATTAGGGTGATCAATGTTTTTCCAGGGCCAGTGGAAGACGAATGGTTTCAAAGTCTGCCGCCACCCAAGTTAAACCCCGACGTGCTCGCACGTGCCATTGTGAAGGCACTGCAAGAGGGCACCGAAGACGTTTACCCCGGTGATGTGGCGCAGGAGTGGCTGCAACGCTGGCGCGAAGATCCCAAGATACTTGAGCGTGAAATCGCGGCAGGAGACGGACAATGAGCACCACCCCCAGCATTCTGATGGCGCTGGCGCAAGCCATGCAGCAGCGTCGCATCGAGGTGGTGGACCTTACGCAAACACTGACGCCTGAGTTTCCCCAAATCAGCCTACCCCCAGAGTATGGGCAGTGCTGGCCGTTTCGGCTTGAAGAGGTGGCGCAGTACGACGCCCGTGGGCCAAGCTGGTACTGGAACAACTTTTCTTGTGGCGAACATACGGGCACCCACTTTGATGCCCCGATTCACTGGGTTTCCGGTCGACACCTGCCGTTCAATTCGGTGGATACCATTCCGGTTGAGCATTTCGTGGCGCCTGCCTACGTAATCGACTGCGTGGCGCAAACCCAAGCCGACCCCGACTACTTGCTCACGGTGGACGACGTGCTGGCGTTTGAAGCCGCGCACGGCCGCATACAAGCCCGGTCGTGGTTGTTCATGCGTACCGATTGGTCGCAGCGCACCGACCCCGAGGCCTACCAGAATTTTGATGAAACCGGTCAGCACACGCCTGGGCCAAGCACCGAAGCGGTGCGGTTCTTAATTGAAGATCGCGACGTGATTGGTTTTGGCTCCGAGGCCATTGGCACCGACGCCGGACAAGGCTTTCACCTCAAGCCCCCGTATCCGTGCCACTACCTTATGCACGGCAGCGGACGCTATGGACTGCAGTGCCTCACCAACCTGCATCTGCTCCCTCCGGCGGGTGCGGTGGTGTTGGCGGCGCCACTCAAAATACAAAAGGGCAGCGGCAGTCCATTGCGCGTGTTGGCGTTGGTGGAGCGCACATGACCAAGCATGCCATCGTGACCGGTGCCAGCGGCGGCATTGGCGCGGCGATTGCGCAGCGTTTGCTGGCGCAAGACATGGTGGTGTGGTCGTTGTCGCGCCGTGCGCCAGGCTTTGCCCATGCCAACCTGCACCACCTGTCGGTGGACTTGCTTGACCGCGTGGCGTTGGCCGATGCCTTGCACACCCTAACGGCTGAGCATGCCATCACCACCCTGGTGCACAACGCCGGCGCGATTCGGGCCGCTAGGGTGCCCGAAGTCCAGCTTGCCGATTTGGATGCTCTGGCCCAGCTGCACCTGGGCTGTGCCGTGCAGTTGCTGCAAGCCACCTTACCCGCCATGCAGAGCCATGGGTTTGGGCGGGTGGTGTTGTTGTCGTCGCGCGCGGCCCTTGGCTTGTCCTCGCGCACGGCCTACAGCGCCACCAAGGCTGGCATGCTGGGCATGGCCCGCACCTGGGCGCTGGAATTGGCGGGGCAGGGGATCACAGTGAATGTGGTGGCGCCAGGCCCGATCGCCGAAACCGAAATGTTTGATGCAGTGATTCCACGTGGCAGTGAGCGCGAGGCGGCGTTGGCACAGGCCATTCCGGTGCAGCGTTTGGGCAAACCCGCCGACGTGGCACGGGCGGTTACTTTTTTTACAGACGCTGAAGCCGATTTTGTAACCGGCCAAGTGCTTTACGTGTGCGGCGGCAGCAGCGTAGGCAGTTTGTCGTTGTAGTGCGCCTATGGGCTCTGCTGGGCTGCCCAGCGCAACGCGCCGCGTTTAGTGCGACAAACCGGGCAACCACAGCGCCAATGACGGCACAAATATGACCAGCAAAATCAGTCCAAGCACACACGCCACAAAAGGCGTGGCGGCAAGCCATACATCGCGCATGGTGATATGGCTGGGGGCTACCCCTTTCATCACAAACAGCAGCAAACCAAACGGCGGCGTGGTGTAGCCCACCTCCAGCGCCAAAAGCAAAATCAGACCAAACCATGTTAGGTCAAAACCAAGCGTTTGCGCCAAAGGAAAAAAGATAGGTGCGGTCAACAACATCATGGACAACTGGTCCATGAAACAGCCCAACAGCAAAATGATGCCTATCATCATGAACAGCATGGCCAAGGGCGCCAGTTCGTAGGATGTTGCCCATTCAATCAGACCCGAACTGGCTCCCGAAAAAGCCAGCAGCTGGCTGAAGGTGGCCGAGCCCAGAATAATAAAAAACGACATCACCGTGACCCGCATCGCCCCGGCCAAGGATGAGCGAATCGCTTTGATGGTCAGCACCCGGTAGGCGGCCGCCAACACCATCACCGCCAAGCAGCCCACTGCAGCGGCTTCAGTGGGGGTTGAAATGCCGGTCACCATGGCGCCAATGCACGCTGCCACCACCAAGAACATGGGGACGACGTCTCTCACCACCAACAACAGTTTTTCACCAATAGAGACACTGCCCGCCTGATAGCCGGGCGCTGCATTCGGGTCCAAGCGGGTCCACAAAAAAATGACCACTACGTAGGCGGTTGCCAAAATGAGCCCGGGAATGATGCCTGCAATCAGCAGGTCACCTACGTCGGTTTGCCCTAAGGTAGCCAACAGCACCGCCAACGCCGACGGTGGAATGATCACCGCCAAGCCGCCGGTGCCCAAAATTGGGCCGATGGAGAGGTATTTGTTGTATCCCCGGCGCATCATCTCGGGCACCATGGTTGAACCCAATAATGCGGTGGATCCCATGCTGGAGCCCGACAGCGTAGCGAAGGCGGTACCACCCGCCACCGTCACGTAACTTAAACGCCCTGGCACATTGCCCATGAGCCGGTCAATGGCGTTAAACATTCGGTTGGCTAAACCGGTATAAAAGAACAACTCTCCCATGAGCAAAAACATGGGGATAGGGACCAGCGCAAAAAGCGTCATGGCGCCGTAGCCGTTGTGCAGCATTTGCTCCACGCCGGTGGCGCCACGCATAAAAATGGCGGCTCCTACGATGTTGCTGGCCAAAAACGCAATCGCCACCGGCATGCCAAGCAGCATAAGCACAACAATCATGCCGATGAGCAAACCAAAGGCTTCGTACCAGACCATGGGTTATTTATCCTGATTTGGAATATCGATGGCGCCCACTTTGGCGATGGGTTCGCCTCGCAGCCATAGTCGGAAAAACTCAAGAACCATCATGCCAAAGCTCAGCGGCATAAACGCCAAAAGCATCCAGCGTGGCATGTCAAATGAACGCATGTCCATATCGCCCGCCGAGTAGGTGTCCAGTGTCACGAGAATACCGAAATAAGCCAGTATCAAGCAGGTCACGATACACAGCCAGCAAAGGGCCGTAAGCAACCGTGCACGAGCTTTTGGCGGCAGCGTGACCAGCAACACCTCCACCGTCACATGTGCGCGCTCGCGAACCAGCCAGGGACCACCCAACAATGGAATGATCAACAGCGAGTACTCAGTTAGCGCAAAGAAGTGAGCCGAGAAGGACAGCCCAACTTCACGTGCAAAGATATCCAGAATAATCATGACCATCATGGCAAGCAGCAACACACCGGCGAGAGACGCCATCAGGTCAACGATTCGGTCAAGAATGCGGCTTAGCATGGTGGAGTGACGATCCTAAAAAATAAGCCGAGCCCGTTACCTGGGCTCGGCTTCAGTCACGGCACGACTTAGCGTGGCGAGAACAGCTTCATCACGTTTTCAGCGCTGGCGGTGTTGCCGTCCATTTTCTGGATGCGATCCTTCATGCGCTGGTGGCTGGCGTTGGCTGCACCTTCAACAAAGCGGGCGCCTGCCAGGGTTGGCAACGTGGTTACCTTGACACCTTTCTCATCAAGCATTTTGTGCTCTTTGGTGCGCAGGGCGCCAAGTTCAGCCATGCTCTCTTTTTCGTAGGCAGCAATGGTTTGGGTCAGGATATCCCGGGTTTTCTGGCTCAAACTGGCCCACTTTTTACCGTTGACAATCACGCCCAAGTCAGTCGAGAAGAACGCTGGTTCAAGCCGGTGCTTGATGTACTTGTCCCAGCTCAAATCCATCACGCCAATTTGTGTCCACCCCATGGTGTCGATGGTTCCGCGCTCCAGCGCTGTGTACACGTCGGTGGCTTTGAGGTTGATCACCTGAACCTTCAGAACATTGGTAAAAAACGCGTTGTAGATGGCGTTGCCGCGCATTTTGCGGCCCTCAAGAATCAAGTCGCCCGCTGGGCCAGTCTTGAACTCTTGGGTTGACCATAGGTTGAAGCGAATGCCGCTATCAATCCAGCCTAAGTAGTGTGCCCCCATGCGCTTCTCGTGCGCCGCTTGCAGTGCTTTTAAGGCACCGCTTTCACGTGCTGTGGGGCCGTCGATCGTGCTGGCGCTGACTGCATCGCACTCGGGAACGGTTGCGGAGTAAAAGGCGCAGGGCGTATAAACCATGTCGACCACACCGTTGGTCAGCGCCTTTGGCTGTTCAAACATGCCGACGGCCTCGGGGCCTCCACGAACCTGAATTTTGAACACACCCTCGCCAGCGGCGTTGGCTTTATCTACAAACTTTAAAAAGCTCTTGGTGTAGATGAGCGATTTGGGAAACGCGTGAACCGCAGTGATGGTGTCCATCGCGGCAGCGGTGCTCATCACACCCAGCGAGGTTGCGGTGGCCAACGCCACGGTTAGGGCACGACGGCGCCATTTACCAACTGTCATCGTCATTTCAGGGTCTCCTGTGGTTTTAACGCTTGCTTAAAAAAATGCGCTAGCCTAGCATCCTACCTTTAAAAAGCCAAAAATCAAGCAAACCCGCCAAGCTTTCACGCCCATCACCACGTTTCTTTTAGCAACCGCACGTTCATCCATATCGCGATTAGGGTAAACACCAGCATCAACGCCGCCAGCTGCGTGTGATCGGCCAACGAAATCATGCCAACCAGATAGCCTGACAAGCCGCCAAGGGTTTGTTGGGTGGTACCGGCAAAAGCCGCTGCGGTGCCAGCCACTGCGGGAACCGCGCCCACCGAACGCGCCAGAGCCACCGGCATGAGCAAACCATGACCAATGCCCACGGCGATCATAGGAATCGCAAATCCCATTGGGGTGTGCCAGCCCAACCACGCCCCAGCCAACATCCCACCTATGCCCAGCAGGGTGATGCCGTGCCCTATGGTGAGCAACCGCAAGGGCGCAATGCCAGACGACAGGCGCGTGCACAAAAAATTACCGATAACGTAGGAACTCGGGCCCAGCATGATGAAAAAACCCACCCCGTCGGGGAGCACCCCGTAGCTGCCCAACACCGTGGGGGCGCCCGATAAAAAGCAATAAAACGCCGATGTGCCTGCGGCCATGATGACCAGGCATCTAAGGTAGGTGGTGTCGTTACTTAATGCGGTGAGACCTTGTCGGTAAGACAAGCGCGGCCCGCTGGATTGGGGTTTACGTGTTTCTGGAAAGCGATACAGCGCGACGAGCAACCCAACCGCCAGCAACGCCACGATAATGAAGTTGGATTGCCAACCAAAATGCACGTGGTTGAAACCGCCCAAAATGGTCGCTAGAGGCGGGCATACACCCAATGACATGCCAAAGTACGCCATGATGCGCGTGCGCTCGTGCGGCGCATACAAGTCTTGCACCATGGATCGGCTGATGACCATGCTCGCCCCAGCCCCACAGCCTTGAATCAACCGGCCGACGATAAGCTGCTCGATCGAGCCCGCTGTAGCGGCCACCAATGAGCCCACCAGCGCAACAACCAGACCAAAAGCCAAAACGGGCTTGCGTCCGACGCGATCAGACCATGGCCCGTAGATAAGTTGCAGGCCGCCGTAGGTCACCACATAGGCACTGAACGTGAGTTGCACCTGGCCCTGGCTTGCGCCAAGCAGTTCGCCCCACTCTTGCATCGAGGGCAGGGCGATCGCCATGGCCAGCAGACCGAAGACGACTTGAGCGATGAGGTTGGCAACAATCATGGGGTGCCGCAAAGGGAAGGTAGTGGATTCTCGCAGGTTCCTCGGGCAGGTATCGCGCTAGACTGCAGCCCTCCTATTGCCCAGTCCATGCCATGACCACCCACCGCGAATCAACCGGCGTTTTGGCGCCATTCCGCCTCAAGAGTTTTCGCTTGCAATGGGCGGGTGACCTGGCGGCGTCGTGGGCGTTCGAGATGGAAATGCTGATGCTGGGGTGGTTTGTGCTGGTGCAGTCGGGCTCGGTGCTGGCGCTGGCTGCCTTTGGTGCGTTGCAGTATGCGGGGTCGTTGTTTTCGCCTTTGGTGGGGGTGTTGGGCGATCGGGTGGGTTACGCCAAGTTGTTTTGGCAAACACGTTTGTTTTATGGCTTGTTGGCGGCGGTGATTTGGCTTATGGCGCTAACCGATACCTTAACTTACGGTTGGGTGCTGCTGGCCGCTGGTATCAGTGGTGCGCTGCGCCCATCGGACATGGTGATGCGCTACGTGGTGATCGCCGAGCACCAGCCGCCTGCGCAACTCATGGGTGCTTTGGGCGTGGCGCGTGCCACGTTTGATTCAGCCCGCATTGTGGGCGCCTTGTTGGGCACTGGGGCGGCGGCGGTGGTGGGTTTGCCGATTGCTTATACCGTGGTGGTGGCGCTTTATGTCATCAGTTTCTCGCTGACGCGGGCCATTCCCGACGCCGGCGTTCCACGCCCAGGTATGCCAGCCGGCGTGCCGGTGCAGGCCCATCTGGCCTCGATTGGCCGAGACCTTTTGACGGCGGTGGGTTATGTGTGGCAGCGGCCGTTGTTGCGCGTGGCGTTTGCGCTGGCGTTTTTGGTGAACCTATTGGCTTTTCCGTTCTACTTGGGTTTGCTTCCGTACGCTGCCAAGCACGTGTTCGCGTTGGGGCAGCAGGGTTTGGGTTGGCTAAGCGCAAGTTTTGCGTTGGGGTGTTTGCTGGGCTCGATCACGCTTAGCCTGACGGCAGCGCGTTGGCCAGCCAAACACACCATGGTGTGGGCCACTTTGCTTTGGTTCGTTCTGGGGGTGGTGTATGCGCTCAACACCGAGTGGCGGGTGGCCGTGGGGTTGTTGGTGGCAATCGGGTTTGTCTCCAACATGTGCCTTACGCCGTTGGCGGCGGTGATGTTGCGCGGGGCCGAAGCCACGCATCGCAGCCGGGTGATGGGGCTGCGGATGCTGGCCATTTGGGGGCTGCCGATTGGGCTCACCGCGGCAGGTTCCTTGGTGAGCTGGTTGGGCTTTGGCGCAACGGCGTTGGCCTATGCCGGTGTGGGGCTGGCGTTGAGTGCGGCCATCATGGTACGCTGGCGTCATGTGTTGCAATAAAACCAGTCGGTGTGCCGGCTGCCCCCTGTCATGAGCCAAACGCCTACGTCCGCCCAAGCCGCAGCCGATGCGTCGCCAACCGCCTTGCCGATTTTGGAGCAGCGCCGACTCGAGGCCAACATACTCAAGCACGTGTACGAGGTTTTGCTTGAACAAGTGGGGCGTGAGCAGGCGCGCCAATTGATCGACCGCATCGTGCGCCAAGCGGCCGTGGCCCAAGGTGCAGCGTTTGCGCAAGCGCTGGGACGCGCGCCCACACTGCAAGACTTTGCTGACATCTTGCCCAACTGGACCCGTGAAGACGCGCTGCGCATTGACACATTGCACGCCAGTGCCGATCGGCTGGATTTCAACGTAACCCGCTGCCGTTACGCCGAGATGTACCAAAGCATGGGCTTGGGTGAGTTAGGGCCGCTGCTGTCGTGCAACCGTGACGGCAGTTTTTGCACCGGCTACAACCCAAACATCAAGCTCACGCGCACCCAAACGCTGATGCAGGGCGCCACACATTGCGATTTTCGCTACCGGCTTACGGATTCGTCGGCTGATTCAGCGTCTTAAAGTCGGCGCGCTCCAGCCACCATGAGGTGGCAGCGCCAAACACCAACCCCCAAAATGCGGCACTGATGTTCCAAATGGGCAAGTCGGCCACGGTGACCAAAAAAGTAACCAAGGCGCCCAGCGTAAAGCGGTGACTAAACGCGGCGACAAACGCACCCTGCAGCACGCGGATCATGGCCAAACCACCAAGCGTGGTAATGAACGCCGCCGGGGTGGCCAACAGCGCTTGGGTAAACAATGGTGCCGCAGCACCAAAGCCAATCGCCAGCAGGCCAACCACGATGCCGCCGGTCCATTGTGTGTCTTTGGCCACGCCGTTGGTTAAAACGGCGTTCACCGGCCCAGTCAGGCAGGTGCTAACCGAACCCACACAGGCCGATAAGATGGACCATACGCCACAGGCTGAGGTAATGGCGTTCACCGGCGGCTCGTGTTTGGCAGCCCGCAAAATGCCAATCCCCATACCGTTTTGCACCACCAGCACCGTGATCGACAACGGAATCACCAACTCCACCATGGCGCGCCACGACCACACCGGCATGGTCCATACCGGCTGCGCCCAGGCGGAGTCGCCAAATGTGGGCTGGTAGTCAGCAGCCAGCAGCAGCACCCCAATGCCAACCAGCAGGGCGCCAATAATCGGTGGCAGGCGTTCGCCCCACGCCTTGTTTGCCGAAAGCACCAAAAAAGTAAGCGTCATGCTTCCGGCCAGCAGCCAATCTGCGTGCAAGCCACGCACCACGTCCAAACCAAACTTTAAAAAAACGCCGGCCACCATGGCCATAACGATGGGCATGGGCAACCATGCCATGACCCGCTTAACATAGCCCGACAAACCAAGAACCAGCATAAGCGCACCGGTTACAAAATACGCGCCAATGATTTCTGCAAAGCTAAGGTGCTGCAACGCCGGCCCAATCAGCACCGCCCCTGGAATCGTCCAGTAAAACGCCAGGGGTTGCCGGTAACGCCAGCACGCCCACAGGGTGAGCCAGCCGTTGACGAAGAACGCCCCAAACACCCAAGATGCCAATTCGGCAGCGCTTAAGCCGCCTTGTGTACCAACCGCCAAAATAATCGCCAACGGGCCGGTGCACGAATACAAAAAGCCCACCATGCCGTTGAACAGCTGCGCTCGCCCCAGACCTTGGGTGAGCATGGATACGCCGGTGCTGGGGTTTGCGGGGGCTTCTATTGGTACCACGTTTTGCCTCAAAAAAAAGGGGGCCAAGCCCCCTAGCATACGCCAAGGCCCGCCAGTTACTCTTTACCAAAGAGACGGTCTAAAAAGCCCGGCTTGACCGCAGGCGGGGCGGGGCGCAGCGTGCTGGCCGGCGTGGGCCTGGGCTGGCTGGCCTGCGTGGTGCGGGTGTTTTGCTGCTTCATGAAGCGATTCAACACGTCGGACGCACCATGGGTGTGTTGAATATCGTTGATGCGCGGCGCTTTGGGCGCTTGAACCCGTTTGCTCACTTGGCGTTGACCGGCGTCGGCAACGGCGTGGCCAAAGCCCATGAATGAATGGCCCGCACCATCCGGCAGATCGATCAGATAGCCTTTTTCAAACAAGTTACGTGCTTCGTTGCTGGTCAGTATGGGCGGCGCCAACAAAAAGCTGATGGGGAACCGTTGTTGGGTAAACAGTGGCTCAATCATGGCCGGATCGTCCACGCGGCTGGGACAAATCACCAGCTGCGGCGCCAGTCGCGTGGTGGTGTCAAACACCCAGTGCAAACGATGCAAAAAGGTAATGGTGGCTGCAACCTCAATGGCCGACAACGACACAGGCGTGAGCACCAAGTCGTAGTCGTAAAGCATTTCTTCGTCGGTGGCGTCGGTCCAGGTGAGGTCGGCAATCACCACATCGCTGGCCTGCGCGGCGTGTCGCAAGTGGGTGCGCCCTTCGAGCAGGGCGCGTTTTTTGCCCAAATTCACCGGCAGCGGATGGTGTTGCACCACCACACCCAGCGGTGCGCTGCGATTCACCCACGAGCTGGAGGAGCCGTGCGGGTCAAAGTCGATCAGGGTGGTGCCGAGGTTTTTGTTTTTACGAAAAAACGCGGCAAGGTTGGCAGCAATGGTGCTTTTGCCAACCCCCCCTTTTTGGCTGGTGACCAGAATTTTCAGGGTTTGCATGGGAGCTAATTTTTGTTTTTAATCATTGCATTATGCGAATAAAGCAAAGCGTTGTCTAGGTTCCAGGTGCGACCAAAACAACAGGCATAATGCGGGGGGTCAAGCGGCCTCGGTGGTGAAATTGGTAGACACAGCAGACTTAAAATCTGCCGCCTTTAAACGGGCGTACCGGTTCGATTCCGGTTCGAGGCACCAACTTTGATGGGCACCAGTCGCCCGATTCAGTGCCGCTCTCGTGGCAGTCGCCAGGTTGCACCCCAGCAAATCAGCAGCATCAGTGCCGAGCCCAGCAAGGCAAACAACAGCCCGCCTTGTTGATACAACAGGCCCGACAGCAGCGTGCCGCCAAAGCGCCCTAAGGCGTTCGCGGCGTAGTAAAAACCCACGTCTTCGGCGGCTTTTTCTGAACCGGCATAGGCCAGCACCAAATAACTGTGCACCGAAGAGTTCACCGCAAACGCCACGCCAAAAGCCGCCAATCCGATCAGTACCCAAAGCAGCTCGTTCGCCACTTGCTGCCACAGCGCCACGGCGATCAGCAGCGGAATGGTGGCCAGCACAAACGACCAATCTCGTGCCGCTGGCACCTCGGTGGCCAAGCCATCTGGGCTGCGTTTAACCAGTTGCGGCGCCAAGGCTTGAACCAATCCGTAGCCTATCGTCCAGCACGCCAAAAAACCACCCACCATCGCAAAGGTCCAGCCCGCGGCATACAGGTACACGGGCAAGCCCACCACAAACCACACATCGCGTGCGCCAAATAGCATCACCCGTGCGGCGGCCAAAGCGTTGATCCCGGAGTTTTTGGCAAACAGCTCTTTGGCCGACCCCGAGGCCTTGGCTTTGCCCATCATGCTGGGCAGCGCCAACACCACGGCCAATAACACGGCCCCCAACAGCGCGGCCATGGTGAGCAAAGAGCCGGTAAAGCCCAGCCACTGCAACAGCACGCCGCCGATAAAAAAGCCCACGCCTTTCATGGCGTTTTTGCTACCGGTGAACCAAGCAACCCACTGAAAAAGCTGCCCCGAGCCCGCGCCCTGCGCTTGCGATTGGGTAATTTTGATCGCTGATTTGCTGGCGGTTTTGGTTAGGTCTTTGGCCACACCGCAAATACCCTGCGCCAACACCACCCAGGTGACCGACAAGGCCGCTGTCCAGGTTGGATCCAGCCGTGAAAGCAGCAAAAACCCAAGCATTTGCGTGGACAAGCCAATTGTGAGCATGCGGGTGATACCAAAGCGTGTGGCCAACCAGCCACCAACCAAATTGGCAACCACGCCAGCGGCTTCGTACAACAAAAACAAAAACGCCAACGTAAACGGTGAGTAGCCGAGCTGGTAAAAGTGCAGCAGCACCAGCATGCGCAAGGCGCCATCGGTGAGGGTGAAGGCCCAATACGCTACCGTAACAATTAAGTAGTGCCGCATGGTCAGAGCGGTGGCTAGATGCCAACCTCTTGCATATGACAGGCCAAGTCCACCATTCGGCAGGCATACCCCA
>Ga0181594_10003111_pt1 | contig 15101 bp, 12 predicted proteins | sample 071ome_18_FD_145603 | JGI IMG/M metagenome (GOLD analysis project Ga0181594, IMG submission 145603) | Coastal salt marsh microbial communities from the Groves Creek Marsh, Skidaway Island, Georgia - 071413BT metaG (spades assembly) | ecosystem: Environmental > Aquatic > Marine > Intertidal zone... | reverse complement strand
CGATTTGTGCTAGCTCGTTCACGCCACCGCTCGCTCGAGATCGGTGAACATGAAGTCTCGAATCTCGAACCAATCCGCCATCACCGCATCGGCACCTTCGCCGCCCGTCGCACTCAATAGAATTCGAACGATTTCGTTCGGGAACGATTTCTCGGCGAACAACTCGGGCAGATCGTCGATGAAGTGGGTACAACCCAACTCGCCGATCCGTGCGGCTTTTTCGGCCCTGGTGCCCTCGAAATAGATATCGTCGACATTGAACCCCAGCCCGCCGGGATCGAAGAATTGGTTGGCGCGCATCCACGCCAGCGCCGCGTACCGCAAGTTGGGGCCCGGCACCGCATTCGAAAACACCGATTTGTGGCTCACCACCACGAGCGGCACGCCAAGCCGCCGCGCACTCCCGACGAAACCAAGAAAGCCCGGCATCAACGTTGCCTCCGACATCCGCGGGCCATAGGCCTCGGCCTGCATCACCTGCCACGCATCATCGCTATGACGTTGTCGGACGGCATCCCGCACCGCGGTCTTACCACCGACCGGAATGTCATCAAGATAACCACCCTCAAGCGCCAGCCGCGCAAACAGATCGTCATAGCGCGCAATCGTATTGTCGAAGTCGATTCCAATAAGCATAACTACGCCAAGTTGATTTCTTGCATGGTTTTGATGTTGTAGTAGCGCGGGTTGGCCATCGGATCGGCAACGCGCCCCGCCTCGAACGCCGACACCAAGCTGTCGACAGCATCCTCGATGGTGTGCACCGGCACAAAGCCCAACTCATCGGCGATCTTCTGCGACGAGACATGGTAAGAGCGCAAATCGTCCGACGGTTCGGTCACCACCTCGACGCCGTTGCCGACCGACGCACGCACCATTTCGGCAATCTCCGACACGCTGTGGTTCTCAAACCCGGCGTTGAAGATTTTGCCGTCGATCGCGGCATCGTCGTATTGCAAACACTTCACATAGAGGTCGGTCATATCTTCGATGTTGATGTTGGGTCGCCGTTGCGAACCCCCAAACACCGTGATCTTGCCGTTGTTGATGGCATGGTTGGTCAGGATGTTGACCGTCAGATCGAGCCGTAGCCGCGGCGCGTAACCGCATACGGTCGCGGGGCGGATCACCAACGTCGTGAAACCCGGCACGCGTTCTTCGGCCAGCACGTCCTCGCACATCGCCTTGAACTTGGAGTAATCCGTCAGCGGTTCCAGCGGCAGGTCTTCCGTCACCTCGGGATCGTCTTTGATGCCGTAAACGCTCGAGGACGAGGCGTAGATGAACCGCGTCACCCCGCCGCTTTGGCGGCGCGCACCAAGGGGCGGAAGGCGTCGTAGTTGATCGACTTCCCGAGATCGGGGTTCAACTCGAAACTCGGATCGTTCGATATGCAGGCCAGGTGAATCACCGCATCGCACCCGCGCATCGCGTCTGCCACGGCCGCAGGGTCGCGTAGATCGCCCTTCACTTCGCGCAGGTTCGGATTGCCCTTCAAATCGGCAAACACATCGCCGTAGATGTAGAGATCCAGCACCGTCACGTTGTGACCGGCATCGAGAAGTTTCGGGATCAACATGCTGCCGACATAGCCGGCGCCGCCCGTTACCAGGACATTCCAAGTCTTGTTCGTCATGCGGAAACCACTTTCAAAGCCCGTTCTTGTGAAGTCGCCTCGCCTGTCCACCCCATCGCGACATCCAACATCGCGTGGCACACGGCGAGATGCGTAATCTCGACAAAGCCGTATTCGCTCGACGGCACGTAAACGTTGATGTCGCCCAAGTTGCGCAGCAGGTTGTCCGGCGTGAAGCCCGACAGCGTCATCACCCAACAACCACGCTTCTTTGCGGCCAACACGCCGTTGAGAATATTTTGCGAGTTGCCCGAACTCGAAATCGCCACCAGCATGTCGCCGGGCTGGGCGAACATCTCGATCTGCTTGGCAAAGATCTGATCGAACCCAAGATCGTTCCCCAGGCAGGTCAAGAAGGCCGGGTCGTTGAACGCCAGCGTCCGGATGCCGCCGGCTTTGGTGTAGTCCTCGGCCATGTGGCTTGCGATCGTCGACGAACCGCCATTGCCGATAAACATCAGCTTGTTCCCGGCGTCGTGCGCGGTTTGCGCGCGCTCCATCGCCGCAGCCATCACCTCGGCAAGGTCGAACTGCTCGCCGGTCGCCCCGGTGGCGACCATGCGTTCGTCCATCGCGCCCAGCGTGGCGAAGTACGACGAGATATTCCGTTTCGTGAAATCAGCGCGCATAACGGGCCTACTTCAATAAAGTTGTGATGTATTTCTGAACCGGCACTTTTTCGACCGATTGCCGGTGACCGACGATCCCGACCTTCAACGCCCCCACCGCGTTGCCGATGAACCCGGCGACTTCCATATCGGTGCCCGCCGCGACAACCGGTGAGGTCACGGACAAAAACGCATCCCCTGCCCCCACCGTATCGACGACTTGCTGAGTGAATGCAGGGATCCGACGCGGCCCGTACGCGCGGTCATACGCAACGCAACCATGTTGACCATGGGTGATCATGAAACGGTCGCAATCGATGGCGTGCGCCAACCCGTCGGTAATGACATCCTCGATATCGGAGAATCGATCGCCGGTGGCCAGCTGCGCCTCGGGCGCGTCGATGCAAATGTAGTCGGCGCGGTTGTATCGGGTGACCATGTTGTACCCAAGGTTTGCACTATTGCTCTGTGCGTTGACCGCGAGAAACCGAGCGGTGTCGGTCGTCGTGCGAATGGCGCGGGGCGTCATCATCCCGTGACCGAAGTCAGCGACGATCACCACATCGAAGTCTTTCGCGCGATCGCCGATCATGTCGCACAGTTGTTTCTCGACTGCGCCGTTCAGCGGCGTATCGTCGAAGTGATAGACCTCGAACAACTTGTTCATGTGCCCGGGATCGACATAACGGCTCTTGCGAATCGTCGGTAGACCCGGTCGGTACAAGCTATGGATCGTCACGTTGTCGCGAATCGTGTCGCGAATCAGGCTTTGATAGGATTCGCGCTCGCCCAAGATGGTGACGACCTCGACGTCCTTGACGAAATCGGCCACATGGTTGGCCGCGGCGATGACCCCGCCGGCAAAGACCTCGCGGCCCGAATAGCGCGACGCGATGATGTTCTCTTTGGCCGACTTGCCCATCGGCTTGGCGTAGAGGTATTCGTCGATGATCGCTTCGCCGACCAACAGGACGCGCATGTCTTTGATCTGATCGATCGCGCCGAGCGCCTGTTCCATCTGCGCGTCTTTGTCGATCCCGCCGAGGTATTCTATTACCGCCGGGTCGAACACGTTCAGGTGTCGGTTGATCAACGAGGAAGAAGAGAACGTAATGTCGTCGGTGTACAGCACCCGACCGCCGTGGCGTTCGACCGCTTCGCGTTCCATCCGGATCTTGCCGGTCAGATCCTCGCCTTCGTTCGAATAGTCCGAGCCTTTGACGTAGACATCGGGCCGGATCAGATCGAGCAATTGCTCCGCACTGGGCCACTCGTTGATGCCGATCCAACTCGTGCATTCCAGTGCGGCCAGCATCTCGGCGCGCAAATCGCCGGTGAATACCGGACGACCGGGACCCTTGTTGACGAATTCATCCGGCGTGATGGTGACGATCAGCACGTCGCCCTCGGCCGCCGCGGCTTCGAGGTGGCGCACATGTCCCATATGGACGAGATCGAACACGCCGTGCGCCAACACGATGGTCTTGCCACGAGACTTCAGCGCCGATGCGATGGCGGCCAGATCGCGGATTGACTTGATCTTGTCTCGCGCGCGCTGCGGCGTGCGGGCGATATCGAGAGGAATAGCAGCGGATTCGCTAGGGGTCATTTATGCCTCCCGACCGGCAATTCTTGCCTAGTACTGGGCACATTCCACCCCCTGGTGGCGCGATGATCCGGTGAAAGTGCCGCTTTCTGTCTCATATCGTAGCCATTCTCTCCGCGGTTTGGTTAACGCCCGGTAAACCAGCGCCCTACCAAAGGGCCGTTAACCATAGTTCTCAAAGGAAACCGGTGCATTTGCCGTGCCAGGATGCGCCAAGGTGGTCCGGTCTTTGCACAAATTCCGATGGATCCACTGCACACGGCCCGATTCGGCATGTCTTTCATCGGCTTCGATTTCAACGTTCTGGGCAGCTACTACGCCTCTGGCGCCTCTTTGTCGGCGTCCGTGCAGACCGCGGTCCTGCGCAACGGTGAGATTGGCCGCCTGATCGCCGCCCGCGAGCAGACCGTTATCCCACCGTGGCAGCAACCCGAGCCGGTTCCCGACAAATCGCTCGAGCAGCGTGTTTTCTCCCAAGCCGCGCTGATCGACCCCAACGATCCGCTTTTCGACCGCGTTGATCTTGATGACGACTCCAAAACGCTGTTTGCCGCCTACAAGGCGCTCGGCGAGATGCTCGATATCGTCAACTACGCCCAGACCTCGCAAGGCAAACTTCTGTCCAACTTGGTCGACACGAAGTTCCAGTCCCGGGTCGCCGAACTAGAGACCTTCATCAACAACGCCAAAACCAACACGGTGTCCCTCGTCACCGGAATCCTCGAGGCCGAACTCGATTCCTCGATCGTCTTGGCCCAGGACGAAGACGCCCCGCGTTTCAATGGCGCCGTTATCCTCGAGAACCGTAACGATCCGATCCCCGGCCTCACCGCAACGGACGAATTCACGATCCAAGCGGATGACGGGACCACGGTGCGCACGTTTACCGTCACCATGAGCGATATCAGTGCCGACCCGAACGATTACACCCTCGACAACATCACGGCCTACGTGAACCCCGAACTGGTCAATGCCGGCATCACCACGCAGATCCATACCGAGCGTTACGACGAAAACGAATACGGCTTTCGGATCGACGTTGGCTTCGGCGAAACCGTCACCCTCAGCGCGAATGCCTCAACCGAATCGAGCGCCGTTTATCTCGCCGGGTTCCGCGGCCAAGGGCCGTCCGGCGGCGGTTTCGTCAGTAAGATCGACGACCTCGGCGCCGCCGACCCCAACGAGGTGTTCTACAACCAGATCGACACCACCAGTCAGGCCGATGCGGCATCCGGTGTGGCGGTCGACAGCACCGGCGCCGTCTACGTCGTCGGCAAGACCGCTGGCGATTTGGGATCGCAATCGATCGACCCCGAAAACAACGACGTCTTCCTCAACAAGTACGATGCCGCCGGGAATCTCATCTTCACTCGCCGGCTTGGCGCCACCGAAGACGGCTCGGGCTTCGCCGTCGCGGTCGACGGCAACGACAACGTCATCGTCACCGGCCAGGTACGCGGTGCCCTCACGTCGACCGCGTTTGGCGGCAACCTCGATACCTTCGTCACCCAATTCGACAGTACCGGCCAGGAGCAATGGACCCGGCAGGCGGGCCCCTTCCTAGACGACGTCGGCCTGTCGCTTACCGTCAATAGCAGCAACGAGATTTTCGTCGCCGGGCTGACGCGCTCCGAGATCGCGTCGGGCGAAGGCTTCGGCGGCGGCGACGACGCCTTCGTCACCAAACTCGATAGCAGCGGCACCCTGGTCTACAACCGCCAATTCGGCGACTCAGGCGACGAGCAGCATACGGCCATCGCGGTCGACGGCTCGGGCAACGTGTTCCTCGCCGGTACCGACGATGGCGCAGGTTTTGTCCGGCGTTACGGCGATGGCGACGCCACGGCACAGGACTGGGAATTCACCGGCACGCTCGGTACCGACGGCAGCGTCACCGGCCTCAGCGTCGATAACGACGGCGATGTCTATGTCAGCGGCTACACCACCGAGGCGGGCTTTTTCGGCGGCACCACGCCGGTCACCGCCCACGCCGGCGGCACCGACGGCTTTGTCGCCAAACTTGCTAACGCCGATGGTTCGGTCACCTTGGGCACCTTCCTCGGGACGACCGACACCGACCGCGCCTTTAGCGTTGTGGTCGATCCGACGAACGAAGAAGTCTACGTCTCGGGCGAAACCGACGGCACACTGGCGGGCGAAACCTCATCCGGCATCACCGACGGCTTTGTCGTCAAACTCGACACGACGTTCAACGAGGCGTGGCGCCACCAGTTCGGCGGCGGGTACGACCAACGCGCCTCTTCCATCACGTTCGACAGCAACGGCACCAACATCCTCACCCGTATGGGCTTGCCCACCGGGGAAGTCCCGGCCGATCCCGCGGACTCCATCACCGCCGTGACGACCGCGCGCCCAGGACAGTACTTTTACGTGTCGGTCGACAACGGCCCCTTAGAACAAGTCACCGTGGACGACGACGATTCGTTTGGTTTCCTTTCCTTCAAAATTCGCAACGCCATCGGGTCGGGCGGCGAAGGCACCGCGCAATTCGTCGACGACGATATCGACGGTCGGTTCCTACGCGTCACCGCGCTCAATGGACACAAGATCGAACTGATCGCCGGCCCCGAAGGACTCGACGCCTTGTCCGCAATCGGGTTGCGCCCGGAAGTGCTGTTCGGCGAGATCGAAGACGACGGCAGCGAAGACTTCGTTGAAACCAACTTCGGCCTCGGACTGACCAGCGACATCAACCTTCTTTCCGACACCGCCAGGGAAGATGCGAAAACCCTGCTCGAGTTTGCGCAGGTCACCGTCCAGAGGGCGTTTCGTCTGAAGACCCAGGGCCCGGACGAGGATTTCGAAATCCCCGAACAACCGCCGCAACGCATTCTCGATCAGATTTCAGGGATGCAGGCCGCCCTCGCCCGCCTCCAATCGGTCTCGGCCCAAGCCAACGCCAGCGCAGCGCAGTTCGCGGCGGGTCAGGGCAGCTTGTTCAATCTGGTGATCTAAACCAGCCGCGTCCCGCACCGACCAGGCCGACCACGAAGAACACCACCGCCGTACCGGTCATCGCCAGCATCGCATACGACAACGGCAACTGACTCTCGTGGCTCAGAAACCCCGCCACCACGGTGCCGACCGCCCCAAGCGCAAACGAATTGAAGCCATAAAGCGCCGAGGCCGTGCCCGCGATTTGCGGCCGAACGCTGACCGCGATCACGCTCGTCGGCGGCAGCACGAAACCGTTACCCAATCCGAACAACAGCATTGGTACCGCGATCGCGGATTCGCTGCGCGCGCCACCAAGGCCCAGCAGGGTCTGAACCGCAATGCCCGAAAAACAAATGATCCCGCCCACCAACACCAATCGTTCCAGCGGGAAGCGGGAGCCGATTCGCGAGACCACTAGGGTGCCCACGAAAAACCCACCCGTGATATAGACCAGCACCGCGCCGAGCCGTTCCGGCGACGCCCCGGCCACATTGACCAAAATGAACGGCGCCGCGGCCAAGAACGAAAAGAACGTCGCATTCATCAACGCAGCGCCCAACGCATACAGCATGTACTCCGGCGCCCGGACCAACGACCAATAGTCCCGCGCCATGCCGCCGATTCCGCCCCGCGGCGCGCTCGAGCGCCGCAACGTCTCGCGAACCGACACCGCCAGCACGACCATCGGCACCAACGTGAACACCGTCATAAAAATGAAACTCGACCGCCAGTCCCCGGTCCACCCCTGCAACGCGCCACCCAATAGCGGCGCGATGGACGAGGAAATGCCCGATCCCATCCCAAGGATCGCCATGATCCGGGCGCTTTCGCCCCGGCTATAGGCGTCGCGCACCATCGCGCGCGTAATCACCATCCCGGCACAGGCCCCGATCGCTTGCAAGACGCGCGCTACCAACAACCACTCGATCGTTTGCGCGGTCGACGCCACGACGTTGGCCACCATGAAGATCGCCAACCCCGACAACATCACCCGCTTGCGCCCATAGCGGTCGGCCAACGGCCCGTAGACCAACTGAAATACCGCAAAGACCACGAGGAATACCGAGATCGTGAGTTGGGCCATTCGCTCGGTGGTGACCAAGTCCGCCGCAATCGAAGGCAGCGACGGCACGTACATGTTGGTGGCAAAGATGCCCGCCGCCGTTACCGTCATCAGAAAGATGACGGGCGGTTTGTGGGCCGCAAGGCCCGTCTCAGGAGATGGCGAGTTGATGGCGCTACCCGACCGGCGGCAATCCGTTTTCTTCACGCACGCGATTGATGCGCTCGCGCAGTTGCATTTCCATCGTCCACTTGGGCGCGTAACCGATTTCCTTTTCGGTGACCGAGCCGTCAAACCGGCTAAAGCCCATCTTGCCCGGCTGCACCGTGATCTCGGCATCCGGCAGCAGCGATTTCACGTAGGCTACCGCCTTGGCCATCGGCGCGCTGTCACCCGGTACGTTGAGCGCCCGCACCTTTGTCGGCTTCGCTTCCAGCGCCAACGCCGTGGCTTCCCCGGCATCGCCGCCCCACAACCAATCCGGCGTATCGTCGCCCCACGGCACCGTGGCCGGCTGACCCAGCGCAGTCTTCTCGCACAGTTCCTTGATCATCCGCCCGCCCTGATGGTCCGGCATGCCATGACCGTTGACGAACGTATAGCGCAAGCCGATCACGTCGGTGCCGTAGGCATCGTGGTATTGCGCCGCCAACGTCTCACCGAGAATTTTCAGTCCGGCATAAACATTGCGCGGATGAAACGGCGCATCGTTGGGCACCGGCTTGTCGCCCCAATTGCCGCCGAACACCCCCGCCGAGCTCGCCCACACCATGCGCTCGATCTCCATCGATCGGCAGATCTCCAGCATGTTGGCAAAACCAAGCCCGTTGATCTGCACCGCATGCACCGGATTGGCATGACACAACGTCAGCCCCGCCGCCGCGATATGCGCGATGTGGGTGATCTTGTGCTCGCGAATGGTCTCGATCACGCGATGCATCTGCGTGAGGTCGCCCTGGACGATCGTCACCTCATCGGCGCGCTTGCCGACAACTTGGTCGAGCGCATGACGTCCCGGCGCCCAATCGAACGCCACTACTTTGTGTCCGCGTTCCAACAACGACTTGACCACCCACGAACCGATAAACCCGGTGCCGCCTGTCACGAGATACGCCATGCCCTCTTCTCCCCTTCTTATGCGTTACGCCGCAGCCGGACGTCGCCGAGCCGCCACGATCAACGCGCATGACACGAACGCCGCAAGCCCCATCCCGGCCATCAGCGCCGCCATCGGCGTCGGTGTGCCGTTATGCATCAAGCCGAACAACAAACTTGCGACCGCGCCCATGCCCATTTGCGCCGTCCCCAAACTCGCCGACGCCGTGCCGGCCAATTTCGGGAACAAATTTACGCCGGCCGCTGTCGCGTTCGGGATGACCTGACCGTTGCCCCACCCCAGCATCGCGCTTGCGACCAACATCGCCGCCACACTCGCATGCCCCGCCAGCGCCACCACCAGTAGCCCCGCCGAACCGGCAAACGTTACCAGCGTGCCCAGCGCAATAATCCGGGTCGTGCCGAACCGCTCCGCCATTCGAACGCTGACGTAGGCGCTCGGGACAAAGAACAAAACGACAGGAATCGTCAGCAGACCGAACTGCGAGGGCGACAAGCCGAGAATATCGATCGCGACGAACGTGCCGCCGGCAAAGAAGGCGTAAAAAGCGCCGTTCACGAACGCCACCGAGAGCAAATACCCCATGAACCGCATCGAGCGCGCCAAGGTCGCATAGCCGCGCGCCAAACCGGCAATCCCCACCGCGCGGCGCAGCGCCGGTGGGTGGCTTTCCGCCAAGAAAAACCCGCACGCGATCAAAAGGATAATCCCGAGCACCCCGTTGAGGCCCATGCCCCATCGCCAGCCTACGGTCTCGTGCACCAACCCGCCCAGATAAGGCGCGACCAGCGCGGCCATCCCAGCGCTAATACTGATCCACCCGATCGCTTTGGGTGCACCGTCATGGCCGTAAACGTCGCGCGAGACCGCCGGCGGCAGCACGAACCCCGCTGCCGCGCCGACCGATTGCAACACCCGCGCAAGGACCAACACTTCGATGTTGGGCGCCACCATGCCTAAGAACGACCCCACGACGAACACCGCCGTCGCCCACATCAACACGCCTTTGCGACCAAATCGGTCGGACAACGGCCCGTACGCGATCTGAAACGCGGCATAACCCAACATGAACATCGTCAGCGTGAGCTGCACCATGGCGGGCGTGGTCGCGTATTCGCCCACCAACGACGGCATCGCCGGCACGATGAACTGCATCGCCACGATCGACAGAGCGTTGACCGACAAAAGGAGGAATAGCGTGTAGCGGTGTTCCAGCGGGGCGTTCAGCATCGCGCGACCTTAGGCGTTCGACCCCATCCGGTGCGAGCCCCTTTTGCATAACCGATCATCCGCTGGCCGCCAAAACCCGATGTCGCCGGGCGATGGGCACGAACGCGACCAACGCGCAGCCCGCCAGCGCCGTCATCAGCACCGCGACGGGCACGGTCGTGCCGTCGTGAATGAAGCCGTAGATTTGGCTCGCCAGCGCCGCAATCACCATTTGGCTCACACCGATCCAGGCCGACGCGGTCCCCGACAGTTTCGGATCGACACTGACCGCCTCGGAGATACATGACGGCAAGACCTGGCCGTTGCCAAACCCCATGAACGCACTCGCGATCAACAAGGCGGTTACGCTTTGGTGCCCCGATAACGAGACCACCAACAAGCCCACCGCGCCCGCCGTGGTGAACAGCGTCCCGATCAAGATTACGCGGGTCGTCCCGATGCGTGCTGCGATACGGTCGCTCAGGAACGACGCGGTCATAAAGAACGCGACCGCAGGGATCATCAGCAACCCGAATCCCGAAGGCGACACCCCCAGCGTATCGATCGCGACAAACGCGGCACCGGCCAAGAACGCGTAGAACACGCCGTTGACCGAGGCGACCGCCAAGACGTAACCCATAAACCCGCGCGTCAGCGCCAGCGTCAGATAGCCGCGCAAGATCGGCGCCAGCGCCACGCGTTGGCGCACCACGTTGCCGCTTTCTTTCAAATACAACGCCGTCATCACCAACATCGCCGCACCCAACGTGCCGGTCGCCAACAAGCCATAGCGCCAACCCGCATATTGATGGATTAACCCGCCAATCAACGGCCCGGCCGCCGAGATGAACCCATTGGTCATGCTGATGTAGCTCATCGCCCGCGGCGCGCCGCCGTGCCCGTAGACATCGCGCGCAATCGCGGGCACCAACACGAAGCCCGCCGCCGCGCCGATGGCTTGCAGCACGCGCGCCGCAATCACCATCTCGATACTCAGCGCCGCCGCGCCGAGGAACGAGCCTGCGACATAAATCACGATCGCGGCCAGCAACACCGGCTTGCGCCCGAACCGGTCCGACAGCGGCCCGTACACCGCCTGGAATAGCCCGTAGGCCAGCATGAACAGGGTCAGCGTCAGTTGCACCGTCGCCGGTGTGGTCTCGAAGATCGTCACCAAGTCCGGCATCGCCGGCACAAAGAACTGCAGCGAAAATGCGGATGTCCCGGTCAGCGCCAACAACAACGCCAACGTATGTCGATGATCCGGACGATCGTTCATGCCGAGGCGCTTTCTTCTTCGTGGTCGCCGCGCCCAATCATGAAGATCGCTAATAGCCCGACCGATGCCAGCAACAACATGATGATCCCCACCGGCAGCATCGTTTCATGCACAAAGAGACTGGCGACAAAACTGGCGATCGCGCTTGCTCCCATCTGAAACACACCCAGCATGCCCGAGGCCGTCCCGGCAATGCGCGGATGCGCACCAACCCCCATTGCCATCGAGGGCGGGAACACGAACCCGCTCGCCACGCCCTGCAGAAACATCGGCACCATGATGGCGGTCACCGAAAACCAGCCCGCCAACGCCAACACGACCAGCAAGGCAATCGACAAAAAAACGGCGACCGCGCCAATCGAGATAATGCGGTTCGGCGCCATCCGCCGCGACAACCGCGCCACCATCAAACTGCCGACGAGAAATCCGCCCGTCGACATCAGCATCAACAATCCAAAGGCTTCGGCCTGAACACCTAACACGCCGATCATCACGAACGGGGCCGCCGCAATGAAGGCAAAGAACTGCGCATTCACCGACCCCACCAGCATCCCGTAACCTAGAAAGCTCGGTGAGCGCAGCAACGTCCCGTAGGCGTTCGCGATGCCCCCGCCGCGCCCTGACAATCGCCGCGCCGGCGGATGGGTCTCGGGCAGCCAGAAATAGACCAACAACATCGGCAACGCCGCGGCCACCGCAAGGAACCAAAAATTCGCGCGCCAGCCGAACACGATCAGCGCACTGCCGATCGACGGCGAAATCGCCGCCGTGATGCCCGCCCCCACGGCGAGGTAGCTCATGATCCGCACCGCGTCCTCGCGGCCGTACAAATCCCGCACGATGGCGCGCACCAAAACGCTGCCACAGCACGCCCCGAACCCCTGCACCACGCGCGCGGCCAACAACCAGTCGATCGACGCCGCGGCGGCACAGGCCGCATTCGCGGCCAAAAACAAGAACATCCCGCCGAACAACACCGTGCGCCGACCCAGCCGATCCGAGATCGGCCCATAGACGAGCTGCCCTGCGGCAAACCCCGCCAAGAAGACCGTAATCGTCAGCTGAGCCGCCGCCGCCGTGGTTTCCAGCGACTGTGCGATGTCGGGCATTGACGGCGCAAAGACATTGATCGCTACGATCCCGCCAACCTGAATGGACAGCAGCAGCGGGACCGGCGGCTTTTTTGTTTCTGTGGGGGTCATAGGTTCGGCGGGAAAGACCGGCAACATAGCCGGACGGCGGCGCTGTTGTCTCGGTCGCCGATTAGTTTGCCCGAAACGCCGCCCTACGCTTGTGCAGCGCACCAAAGCCGCCATATATTCCCGGCCCTCAACCAGGACAGGCCCATGGAACTCCGCAACGTAGCGGTGATCGCCCACGTCGATCACGGCAAGACGACCCTTATTGACGCGCTACTGCGGCAAAGCGGCACCTTTCGCGCCAACCAGCAAGTGGCCGAGCGCGCGCTCGACTCCAACGACCAAGAACGCGAACGCGGCATTACCATCCTCGCCAAGTGCACCTCGGTGGCCTGGCGCGATACCCGCCTCAATCTTGTCGACACTCCAGGCCATGCCGATTTCGGCGGCGAAGTGGAGCGCATTTTGGGCATGGTCGACGGCGTCTTGTTGCTGGTCGATGCCGCCGAAGGCGTCATGCCGCAAACCAAGTTCGTCCTCGGCAAAGCGCTCAAGCTCGGCCTGAAACCCATCGTCGTGCTCAACAAAACCGACCGACCCGATGCGCGCCCCGACGAGGTCCACGAAGAAGTTTTCGACCTCTTGGCCTCGCTCGATGCGAGCGAGGAACAGCTCGACTTCCCCGTGATCTACGCCTCCGCCAAAAACGGTTGGGCCTCGCTCACGCTCGATGGCCCGCGCGAAGAGATCGCCCCCCTACTCGACCTGATCGTCGAGCGTGTCGACGTTGCCGCGGGCGATCCCGAAGCGCCTTTCGCGATGCTCGCGACCATCTTGGAATACGACTCCTTCCTGGGCCGTGTTGTCACCGGGCGTATCCATTCGGGCCGCTTGCGCGCCAACATGACCGCCAAGGTGCTCACCATCGACGGTGAAGAAATCGAAACCACGCGTCTCACCAAGCTGCTCGCGTTTCGCGGCCTCGAACGCGTGCCCCTGGAAAGCGCCGAAGCCGGTGACATCGTGGCCATCGCGGGCCTCGACAAGGCCACCGTGGCGCACACGATTTGCGATCCTAGCGTCGACACGCCAATCGCCGCCCAACCGGTTGACCCGCCCACGCTCGCGGTCACCTTCACCGTCAACGATTCGCCGCTTGCCGGACGCGACGGCGACAAAGTCACGTCACGCCTGTTGCGCGCCCGGTTGCTACGCGAAGCCGAAGGCAATGTGGCGATCCGCGTGCGCGAAGCCGATCGCAAAGACAGCTTCGAGGTTGCCGGGCGCGGCGAACTTCAAATCGGCGTCCTGATCGAAACCATGCGCCGCGAAGGCTTCGAGCTCGCCATCAGCCGCCCGCGCGTCCTGTTTCAAAAGGACCCCGATACCGGCAAAGACCTCGAGCCCATCGAAGAAGTCGTGATCGACGTCGATTCCGATTACGCCGGTGTCGTCGTCGAAAAGATGAGCCAACGCAAAGCCGAACTCGCCGAAATGAAACCCACCGCCGGCGGCAAACATCGCCTCGGTTTCCTCGCACCTTCGCGCGGCCTCATCGGCTATCACGGCGAGTTCCTCACCGACACCCGCGGCACCGGGGTCATGAACCGCGTGTTCCACAGCTTCGCCCCGCACAAAGGCCCGATCGGCAACTACCGCAACGGCGTGCTGATCTCGATGGACGACGGCAAGGCCGTCCCCTTCGCCCTATGGAACCTGGAAGAACGCGGCGTCTTGTTCATCGAACCCGGCGTCGACGTCTACCGCGGCATGATCATCGGCGAGCATTCGCGCGGCAATGATCTCGACGTCAACCCGCTGAAATCAAAACAGCTCACCAACATCCGTGCCGCCGGCAAAGACGACGCCGTCCGCCTCTCGCCACCGCGCCGCATGAGCCTCGAAGAAGCCGTCGCCTACATCGGCGACGACGAACTGGTCGAGGTCACGCCCAAGGCCATTCGCCTGCGCAAAAAACTCCGCGAGATTCACGAACGCAAAAAAGCAATGCGCGCCGCGAGCTAGCTCGGCAGCACCGGCGCTTTGGTGTGCCAGTCGGTCTCGCGCTGATAGGCGTGACCGACCTCGAACAACAAATCTTCCGAGAACGGCGGGCCGACCAATTGCTGGCTCACCGGCAACCCGTTGCCGGAAAAGCCGCACGGCACGGCAAGGCCGGGCAGGCCGAGATAGTTCATCGCGCGCATGCACCACGCCAGTTTCTCGTTGATCGCCAACGCGTTCTCGCCCACCGCCGCGTCGGTGTCGGTCAGCGTCGGTACTTCAATCGGTAGCCCCGGCGTGTGCAGCACGTCGCACACGTCGAACACCTGATTGCAAAACGCCGTGACATGCTCGCCACGCAGGCGCTGCGCCTGCAAATACCGCACGCCCGGAATGTAGAGCCCGCCCTCGATGCGGGCGCGCACCTCGGTCGAATACTCGTTGCCCCGTGTGCGCAACCAATCGGCATGAATATTGGCCGC
>Ga0181594_10003107_pt1 | contig 15107 bp, 13 predicted proteins | sample 071ome_18_FD_145603 | JGI IMG/M metagenome (GOLD analysis project Ga0181594, IMG submission 145603) | Coastal salt marsh microbial communities from the Groves Creek Marsh, Skidaway Island, Georgia - 071413BT metaG (spades assembly) | ecosystem: Environmental > Aquatic > Marine > Intertidal zone... | reverse complement strand
GCTGCCCATCCGCTGGTATGCGCTGGCCTATCTTGTCGGCCTGGTCGGCGGATGGCTGTATGCCCGCGCGCTGGTGCGAAACGACGCCCTGTGGGGCGCATCCCCGCGCCCGGCGCTCACCTCGATAGATGATCTGCTGGTCTACGTGGCGTTTGGTGTCATCCTTGGCGGACGGGTCGGATACGTCCTGTTCTACAATTTCGATTTCTTTCTCGCCCATCCCGCCAGGATCTTTGCCGTCTGGGAGGGCGGCATGGCGTTTCACGGCGGGCTTGCCGGCGCGGCGCTGGCGATCTGGCTGTTTGCCCGCCGCAATCTTGTATCGGCGCTGACCGTGGCCGACATCTGCGCCGCCGTCGTTCCCATCGGCATTCTGCTCGGACGGCTGGCGAATTTCATCAAGCCGGAATTATGGGGCCGGGTGAGCGACGTTGGCTGGGCGATGGTGTTCCCGGGCGCTGGCCCCCTGCCCCGCCATCCCAGCCAGTTGTACGAAGCCGCGCTGGAAGGCCTGCTGTTGTTGATCGTCCTGTACTTCGCGGCCCGCATGGGCGCATTGAAGCGGCCCGGTTTTACCGCCGGCCTGTTCGGCGCCGGCTACGGCGCGGCCCGCATCATATGCGAATTTTTCCGTGAGCCGGACCCGCAACTCGGTTTCCTGTTTGGCAGCGCCACGATGGGGATGCTGTTATCGATTCCGCTGATTGTCGTGGGCATCTGGCTGATGTGGGTTGCATCGCACCGCCCTGTCCGCGAAGCTGAATCCGGAAGATCGGAAATCTGAGCGCCGGGCGTGACACCGGACTGGCGGCGGGAAACGGGGGAGCCTTCCACACCATGACTGCGCTGGCCGAGGAAATCAGACAGATCATCACGCTCGGCGGACCCATTTCGGTCGAGCGCTACATGGCGATCGCCCTGACCCATCCGCAACACGGCTATTACATGAACCGGGATCCGTTCGGCGCTGATGGTGATTTTGTCACGGCGCCGGAAATCAGCCAGATGTTCGGCGAACTACTGGGATTGTGGTCGGCTGAGGTTTGGTACCGTCTTGGCGCGCCGCCGCGGATCAACCTTGTCGAACTCGGCCCCGGCCGCGGAACGTTGATGTTCGACGCCCTGCGCGCGGCCAAGGTTGTTGCCGGGTTTCGCGACGCGCTGTCGGTTCACCTGGTCGAGGCCAGCCCGGCCTTGCGCCGGATGCAGGAACAAAAGCTCCAAGCTTACTCCGATATCATTGAGTGGCGGCCTTCCACCGACGATCTGCCCGAGGGCCCGGCGATCATACTGGCCAATGAATTCTTCGATGCCATGCCGGCCTGCCAATATGTCAAAACCCTGAACGGCTGGCACGAGCGCGTCATCGGTCATGACGGCGAAGGCGGATTGCGCTGTGGACTGGCCCCGGACCCCGTCCCGCAGATCCGGGCGGAGGCGGAGCAAGGTTCGGTACTGGAAATCAGCTTTGCCGCCTATGAGACCATGCAGCAACTTTCCGCCCATGTCCTGGAGCATGGCGGCGCTGTTCTTGCCATCGACTATGGCCATATCGCTACAGGACCATCGGAAACCTTGCAGGCGATGCGCAACCACGCCGCGGCAGACCCGCTTGCGGAGCCCGGCGAGGCCGATATCACAATGCACGTCGACTTCGCCAATCTGGCGCGCGCGGCAAAGTCGACAGGCGCCAGCGTCTCCGGGCCGGTCATTCAGGCCGATTTTCTGACCTGTCTTGGCCTTTTCGAACGCGCGGCAGGCCTGAAACGGAACGCCGATATCCGCCAGGCAATGGAAATCGACCATGCGCTCTTGCGTCTGTCCGGAACCGGCCAGGAAACCGGTATCGACGGCAAACCGGTCCCGGCGATGGGCGCGCTGTTCAAGGCGCTTGGCGTGGCCGCAAAGGACATCGGCGTGCTGCCCGGTTTCGAACCAAGATCAGCGGCGGTTGACCGGTGATGCCTGGCGCGCATCCCATCCCCCTCACCGCGGCTCAACTGGACGCGCCGGGAATCCGGCACGGTTTTTTTACGCGCCAGGGCGGCGTCAGCTCGGGTGTCTACACCAGCCTGAATGGCGGCACGGGATCGAACGACAATCCTGATGATGTCGGCGAAAACCGCGCCCGCATGGTCGCGGTGCTCGGCATACCGGCGCACAACCTCATGGTGCCGTACCAAATCCACTCCGCCGATGCACTGACCCTCGATATCCCCTGGCCGCTGCACAAGCGCCCGCGCTGCGACGGACTTGCAACCGCTACCCGCGGCATTGGCCTGGGCGTTACCGGCGCCGACTGCGGCATGATCCTGTTCGCCGATTCCGAGGCCCAGGTTATTGGCGCCTGCCATGCCGGCTGGAAAGGCGCGCTGACCGGCATACTCGAACACACGCTTGTTGCGATGGAAAAACTGGGCGCATCGCGTCCAGCTATCCGCGCCGTTCTCGGCCCGACCATCGGGCCCGCGTCCTATGAAGTCGGCGCGGAATTCGTCGCCCGCTTCAAGGCCGCTGACGCTAGCTACGCCTCTTTCTTTGCACCCTCCCTTCGCCAGGGTCACAGCATGTTCGACCTGCCGGCCTTCATCGAAATGCGCCTGCGCAACGCGGCGGTGGGTTCGTTTATCAACCTTGCATTGGATACCTATGCGGACCCCGAGCGCTTTTTCTCCTATCGCCGCAGCGTCCACCGCAATGAACCGGACTACGGCAGGCTTATCTCGGCAATCGCGCTGGTGTAGACTGGCTACATTGCAACATCCCGGATTGCCGCGTGCGGATATCGTGCGGCACGCAACAAGGACAGATAAAAATGAAAACCGGCGACGCGATTGCGCAAATCCTCAAAGCCGAGGGCATTCAATATTTGTTCGGCTATCCGGTGAATTCGATTTTTGAACACGCCGCGAAGGCCGGCATCCAGCCCATCATCGTTCGCCAGGAACGCATCGGCCTTCACATGGCCGACGCCATGTCGCGACTGTCATCGGGCAGGAACATCGGGGCATTCGCCATGCAGCATGGCCCGGGCACCGAGAACTCCTTTGGCGGGATCGCCCAGGCTTACAGCGAATCCGTTCCGATCCTGGTTCTGCCGGGCGGCTACGAACGACGGCTGGAAAATGTCGATCCGAATTTTTCCGCTGTACAAAACTTCGCCCATGTGTCCAAGAGCGTCGAGCAATTGTCCTCTGGCCGCGATGTCGGCGCGGTCTTCCGCCGCGCATTTACCCAGTTGCGCAACGGCCGCGGCGGTCCGTGCATCGTTGAAATTCCCAAGGACGTCTGGGCCGAAGACGCACCGGAAGGATTTTCCTACCGGCCGACTATAACAAGCCGTTTCGGCCCGGACACGCAAAGCGTGGAAGCGGCGGCAGCGCTTTTGCGGGACGCCAAGCGGCTCGTGATATATGCCGGGCAAGGCGTTCACTATGCCCAGGCCTGGCCGCAATTGCAGCAACTTGCCGAATTGCTGGCCGTGCCGGTGTGCACATCCCTGGAAGGGAAAAGCGCTTTTCCGGAAACGCATGGTCTTGCGCTTGGCTCCGGCGGCGCGGCCATGCCCCGCATGGTGCGCGATTATCTCGACAACGCCGACGTTATTTTCGGCGTTGGCTGCTCATTCGGCGAAACCTCGTTCGGCGTGCAAATGCCCAAGGGCAAGACGTTCGTTCACGCTACGCTTGACCCAAAGCATCTCAACAAGGACGTCGAAGCTGCCGTTGGCTTGATTGGGGACGCCGCCCTGACGCTGGATGCGCTGCTGGCAACGCTCAAATCGGATATCAAGAAGCCCCGTGATCGCAAGCCGGTCGAACAGGAGATTGCAGCCGCACGCGCTGACTGGATGAGTCAATGGGAAGCTGTTCTCACATCGGGAGAATCGCCGATAACGCCCTACCGCGTCATTCACGAGATGATGCAGACATTCGACATCGACAACACGATCGTCACCCATGATGCCGGCTCGCCCCGCGATCAATTGTCTCCATTCTGGAAAAGCACGACACCGCTTTCGTATATCGGCTGGGGCAAGACGACCCACCTCGGCTACGGGTTGGGCCTGGCCATGGGCGCCAAGCTCGCCAAACCGGACAAGTTATGCGTGAACGTCTGGGGCGACGCGGCCATCGGCTTCACCGGAATGGATTTTGAAACGGCCGCCCGCTACAAAATTCCGATCCTGTCGATATTGTTCAACAATTTTTCGATGGCGTGCGAATTGCCAATCATGGAATATTCGACGCAGGCCTATCGCTCGACCGATATCTCCGGCAATTATGCCGAATTCGCCAAAGCCCTCGGCGGCTATGGGGAACGTATCGAGGACCCGGAGCAAATTTCAGCGGCGCTGCAGCGCGGCATCGAAAAAACCAGGGAAGGCACGCCGGTGCTACTGGAGTTTATCACCGCCAAGGAACTGCGCCAGTCGCGCTGGCCATACAAGGGTTGATGCAGGACCATACGGCGGGTTTTGAACTGGCAACCTGCAAAACACGTTGCACATGCGCCGCGAAGCATCACGATAAACACAATAAAAAAGGCCGGGTTTGCCCCGGCCTTCACGTTTTTTGTTCACGCAGGGGCTACGGACACGGATGCAAGCGCCCGTCAAAACCGCGATACAACCCGGTATCGGGATTGTAGCTGCGGAAACGCCGCATGCAATATTCAACATCGCTGCCGTATGCCGGCCGCCGGCGAACATATACCGGCTCCTCGGTTACAACTTCACCGCGTGGCCGTGCAGATCCTGCTGCGATAGCGCCAAGCAATGCAGCGCCAACTCCGATGGCGGCCGCCGCGCCCAGCGCGCGATTGCGGCGAACCCGCGCCCTGCCACCCGGGGTCCGTCCGCCGCGGATAACCGCACCGCGCCGCACGCCTCCGCCACGCCGTACTACACCGCCACCACGACGAACACCGCCGCGACGGGCGCCGCCCCGACGGCCACGGAATTGCGCCTGATGAAACAGCGCAAGCGAGCTCACTTCACCGTTCACCGCACCAGCGACACCGGCGGGCAGCGCATTCACGCTGCTCGTGGAAGCCAGCGCAGAAACGCCTGCAAAGGCACAGGCAAACAGGAAAGACCGGAATATGCGGGTATTCTTTTTTGACATTGATCGCTCCTCGATTACTCAAATATTGCTGTGTCCGGAACAGTGCTTGTATCACCGGATGGCGTCAAAGCACTACGTTTACGACTACAGGCTTCGAATTGAAGTCTGTAGCCGCCGCCCGACAATCAAAAGGTCTTGCTGAAGGCCGCACCAGAAGCACACTTCCGGATGAGGAACAATACCCGTCACTTGCCAATGGCGATTAGAACACACGCGATGTGGCGATACAATGACCGACGGCGCCGTTTGGCACATTGATTTATCACAATCGTTTTCGCAGCGTGCCAACCCCGCTTGTGAACAACGATAAGTGCGCACGGCGCGAAGCCAAACAGGAAAACCCGCCGTCAGCAAATGCTGCGGCGGGTTCCAATGTATTGTTTCACCATCGATCCGGGCGATCAGACCCGAAACGGGTAACTACTTGCCCTGAATAATCTGGGACGCGAGTTTCTTGCGTTCCGGATTTAACCCAAGAATTTCTGTCAACGCCTTCTCGGTCGAAGCGCCGTCGCTGAACAGAATATCACGCTTCTTGGATTTGGCTTCCGCTACGAACTTCGGATCCGTCAGGATGTCCTTTGCCATCTTGCGCAGCAACTCGACCCGATCCTTCGGAACACCAGCCGGAGCGGACAGGATGCGGCCAACTTTTTCCAACCGGTTGTGGAAACCGATGATCCATTTTCCGCGCTCGTCGACCTTGGTCTGTTCATAGACGCTTTTGACCTTAGGGAAGAAAATCGACTTGACGGAGTGGAACACGGCAACCGGCTTGCCGGCCTTGGCGCGCACGTATTTGAATGCCGATGAATCCGACACGTAATACGCATCAACCTCACCACGGCTCAGCGCTAGCGACGCCGCCCTGGAACCGCGATAGCCGACAACGTGTTTACATTTGACGCCAAGCGACATGCACACCATGCGTCCGCCGGACGTATCGGCCGATGAAGGCCCGTTGCCGCCAAATGTGATTTCCTTGCCAAACTTCTTGAAATCGGCAATTGAGTTGATCGGCGACTTCGGCTGCACGAGCAGCAGCCACGGCGACCAAGCCACGGTTGCAATATGCTGCATGGTCTTCAAATCGTACCGTACGTTCTTTACGCCAATGAGCTGGTTGGCAGCGATTGACGTACCTTGGAAGAAGACCAGCATGGTCCCGTCCTTCGGCCCGTTGGCGACCTGGTTGACGCCAATCATGCCGCCGCCGCCGGGCTTGTTCTGCACGATCACGGTCGCATTGAGGTATTTCGCAAAATGCGGCGCCATGATGCGGGCGTAGGTATCGTAGCCGCCGCCAGCGCCATAGGGCACCATGATCGTAATTTTCTTGCCCTTGTAAAACGCCTTGGCGTCGGCTTGCGCCGCCGTTGAAGCGCCAAGCAGTGCCGAGCCAGCCAGAACGCCGGCCGCAGCAGTACAGATTAATCCCTTGAGCATGTGTTTCTCCCTCGGCTCTGTGCAGGCTGTTCCTTGCGCAGCCCGGAACCCGCAATGGTCGAGCGCCGCCCGAAGGCTCCTGCATCGCCCGCAAGTATTGCAATAACCCCGCCCGATGGCAACTAACCGACAGGCGGGTGCCAGACTAGCGATCGTGTTCCAGTTTCTCCGCCGGAACATAGCGCCCTGTTTCAGCGTGCATCAGCTCCAGGATCACCGGGTCCCGGTCAGATTGCGGATAGGGATCAAGATCCCAGTGTCCGTATCGGTCCTCACCGCACAAGAGGGTGGCGGAACGGCGTCCGATCGTCGAACGGACACGCGCGGGAATAAGCGACAGGCCAAAGCCTATCCGCCGGTCTGCCGAGGCATTCGGCGGCGACCAATGCATCACGTGGCCGTGGTGGATAGAGCACTCGCCCGGTTTCAGCCCTAGCGCTACGCCCTTGTTGTCATCGACATGCCGAATCGTCTGTCCCCGGGTCAGGAGATTGTCCGGCGACAGCGCCATTTCGTGCTCAACCAGACCTTGCTTGTGGGAACCGGGATAGAACCGCATGCATCCTGCCTCGACCGAAGCCTCCGACAGCGCGATCCACATGTTAAAGTAGATGTCCGGCTCAAGGCCGAAATAGGTCGTATCCTGATGCCAGGACACGAAGCGGTTGTCCCCCGCTTCCTTGATCCAGAACCGTGACGCCAGCACAAGCACATCCGGCCCGCATAGCTGCTGCGCATAGTCAATGACCGCCGGCGAACGCGTCAATTCCCATGCAAAAGCAAGATACAGATGTATTTTCATGTGGAACTGGCCGGTTGAGCCATGCTCCGCCTCGTAGGCCTCAAGCGCCTGGCGGTACCTCAACGCCTGTTCCGCCGGTACAACCGGAAGCGGGCCGACAAAACCCTGCCGGTCCATCTCTGCCTTGATTGCGCTGGTGTCCGGATTGCTCATGGGATCATTGTGAACCGGATCCGCGAACGGTTCAACAATTGACGACACCCGAATTCAAAACCGGCCGCGATCTGGCGGACCGGTCAAACTCGTCCATCCGCGTCAATTAATGGCGGAGCCGCATTCAACTGTTCAATCGCAAAGCCCGCCGCGGACTTGTAACCACGCATGAATTCGGTGCGTTCCTCCAGCGGAATTATGTCGTCAATATTGTCGAATACCCCGCCGCAGCGCTCATCGACCATGTGCAGCAGGCCGAATGGCCCGGCACTGCGATTGCGTAGAACGACCTGTGACACCGGTCCGCACAGCTTTTTGTCGAAACTCTCCAGTGCGGCAGGAGAAACACCGTGTTCGAGCATGGCCGCGCCCAGCTCCCGCGAATCGACAATGGCCTGGCTGCCACCGTTGGAACCGGTCGGGTACATCGGATGGGCCGCATCGCCAAGCAGCACGACCGGGCCGTCCTGCCAGGTCGGCACCGGATCACGGTCGATCATCGGATTTTCAAATACGCTGTCGGCCTGGCTGATCAGGCCGGGCACGTCGAGCCAATCCCAAACCCAGTCATCGAAATGGTGCATGAAGTCCCCGGTCGCCACCTCCCGGAACCAGCCGGTCTGCTGCCAACCTTCCGAATTGTCCATCGTCACTTCCGCAATCCAGTTGATCATCGCCAGGCCCGTCCGCGGATCGGGTTGCGAAATCGGATAGAACACCAATCTGTGCCGATGCGTGCCGAGGCCAACGAAAGACGATCCGCTACGGATCGGCCTGCCCATCGTTGTGCCGCGCCACATGATCGCTCCGCCCCAGTGAATAGGCGGCTGATCCGGATGCATCTGCGCCCGGATCACCGAATGAATACCGTCGGCGCCGATCAGCAGCGAGCCTGTTTCCTCGAACGAAGCACCATCGGCGCTCTCGATCGATGCGCTGACGCCGCCATCGCCGGTTTTTTGGTAACCGGTAACCCGGCATCCAAGCCTGACGTTGTCGGGCCCGATCCGTTCACACACTTTGTCGTACAGGAGCATGTGGAACAAACCGCGGTGGACTGCATATTGCGGCCACTTGTAACCGGCCGACAGGCCGCGCGGTTCGCTGTAGATATCATTGCCATTGAGACCGACCAGCGCCCATTCTTTCGCCGGTACACCGACGCGATCGAGGTCCGCCTCCCCAATATCCAAATCGTACAATTCGCGCACCGCATTGGGTTGCAGGTTGATCCCGACACCAAGCGGGCGCATCTCGCGCACCGCTTCAAAAACGATGCACGGTACACCAATCTGGTGCAGCGTCAGCGCCGTTGCCAGCCCGCCAATGCCGCCGCCGGCTATAAGCACTCGTCGATCCGTCATGACTTCAACCCGCAATACAAAGACGGATTTTCCTACCACCGGCCAATCTAACGGTGCAAGCTACGCAAGGATCCGCATGCATTGCACACCCGCACCTATGGGAAACGCTTGCCATCGCATGGGCCAACGGGTGTAATACGGCGTCAATTGGACTTTATGGGCTGGAGAACGGCATGGCAGGCAACGATATAAAATTGCGATCGAGCGAGGGGAGCGATTTCGATTGCTATCTTGCCTTGCCGGACAACGGACCGGCCCCCGCCGCCATCATCGTCGCTGCAGTCACGGGCGTTGGCCCGGATATGCGCGCCATGGCGGATGATCTCGCCGCCAATGGCATTATTGCGGCGGCGCCGGACATGTTCTGGCGCACCGATCCTGGCTATATCGAGCGCTCGGAAGAAACCCAGCCGCGCATTCACGCGCGCACCCAGCCGCGCGAAGAAGTCATCAATACCGGCATTCAGGACGTTGCCGACGTTTCCAGCCATTTGAAAAATCTCGACGCCTGCAATGGCCGGGTCGCGGTTCTTGGATTTTGCTACGGTGGGCCGTACGCGCTCATCGCTACCGCTCGGCTGGGCGCCGATGCGGGCTGCAGCTATCACGGCACAAGCATGGCCAATTATACAAATTACCTGGAGGGCAACGACAAACCTCTGCTGATCCATTGGGGCAGCGAAGATCATGCAGCGCCGGCAGACGTCGTTACCACCTATCAGGATATTGCCGCCAGAATGGACAATCTGAAGGTCCACATCTTTCCCGGCGTGAAGCACGGTTACATGATGACGACCGCCAAGGCGGCCTATGACCCGAAGGCCTTTCGTCATTCCTGGGATGCAACCCTTACGCTGCTGAAAACGCTGAAATAATCGGCAGCAGCACGACGGATCCGAATTCGTCAATCAACCTTCCATACCCTTGGGAGACTGCAGAAAACGAGGCCAAACCGCTTGTGCCAGATCGCGCGGTCCGACTAGAAGATGGCTCGCACATCTTCGGCAATCGCTGGCGCCGAAACCGGGCATCGCCGCGGGAAATTCATTCAGGATTTCAACGAGCGCGCATTCGTCACCTCCGGGGAAGACCCAGGCGCCAAGCGTTCGCCCGGCAACCGTCAGCCGGTCGACATGCCAGCGCACCAGCTTGTCCTTGCGAAAGTGCCGCGCAACGCGGGCGCGGATACCGCCAGGGCCATACGCGCTTCCGCAATACAGGTATTGGCCTGGAGCGAGCTGCACATCCGGCCGCTTCGGCAACGAGATGCCGACAGGCGAGACAATCGCGATCAGCAGGACATAGGCGCCGCCATCACGTGGAAGCGTTTCAACATCAACGTGGAAGCTGGCAACGCCCGGCCGCCGACGCCGGCTTCGAGCGCCGTTAACCCGTTGCGGCTTTGGCGAAACGGGGGAACAATTCATCGCCATTGTCTATTGCCCATTGCAGCAGCGAACGGCCGTCTGCTGCTGACTTGTTTCGCAGGAATTCGAATGCAGTATCGGCCACGCTTTCCGGCATGAAGGGATGGTCGGACCCGTAAAGCAACCGCTCCGGCGGCGCCAGAGCCAGCAGCGCGTCGATCGCCCAGGCATGCGACACCGCGGTCAGGTCGTAATAGAACCTGCGGTAAAGCCCGAGAACATGATCAGCCGTTTTGCCGTGCAGACCGCTCCCGAACCTGGCCAGGTGCAAAGACGTGCGCAATGCCAGAAACGGCAATGTTCCGCCACCATGCGGCAGAATGATTTTCATATCGGGAAACCGGTCAAGCAATCCAGAGCCGGCCATTTTGACCACCGCCCGCGTCGTCTCGAACGGATATTCTATCGTCGGCGCGGGCACGCCCATATCAAGCTGTCCAAAAACCTGCGGTGCGACCGGGTGAAAAAAGATCGTGGATTTGCGCCGGTTCAATTCTTCAAAAAGCGGATCCAACTGCGGATCGCCCGGATAGACGCCCTGCACATTCGTGTAGAGATTGATCCCGTCGAGTTGCAACTCGTCGTAGATGAATTCGATTTCCCGAAGCGTTGCATCCATGTCGGGCAACGGCAGCATGGCGAAAGCACCGAACCGGTCCGGCCGCCACGCTTTCAATTCTGCGGCCCGCTCATTAACCGTCCGTGACAACCCGGCCCGCTTTGCCAGCGGAACCGCATCGATGCCCGGTGCCGAAACCGATACTATCTGCGCGGCCAACCCACGGCGCTCCATCAGGTCCACGGCGGCATCGCGGTCCCAGGACGGCAGGGGATAGCCATCAACACTATCGATTCTCGCGTCCGCAAGGACCTGCCGGTATTCGTCGGGAATGAAATGCGCGTGAATGTCGATCGGAGTATTGCCCGCTGCCGCCACGATATCCGCCTTGTTTTTATCTTTGCCGAGACTCTACCAGTTGCGCTATCAAACCTCAACACGGCGCACTGGCTTGGAATCGACAAAGGCCCCGCACCAATGCGAGGCCTCTGCAAAATCGATCCGCGGAATCGGAGTGGCCGATTCAGTTAGCGAACTCCTCGAAGAACCCAAGCTTGCGCTGCATTGGCGCATCGTCTACCTGAAACAGGAATGCAGGCCGGCTTTGCGAATTATTGGTAAGCTCGATATGCGCGTGCGTCGGTGCACTGAGTGTGTCGTTCTGGTCCTAGTCGAGCGTCACGCCATCGATATGCGCCTGCCCGGTGCCCTCAACAACACTGAACACGGCCGAAGACGAGCGGCGATTGAACTTCACGCTCTCTCCGGGCCGCAGCATGATTGCCGAGAAACCAAGCACCGGCATGCACTCTGCGCCCGTCTCGGGATTGACATAGGCCAATTGTACCGGAGTGCTGCGGTCCGTAATGCCGGACATGGCGGTCAGCGCCTCGCGCACGTCACGCCAGGGAAACCGTTTCAGGGGATAGCGGTCGCGCGGACGGCTCAGGGCCTCGAACGGCATAAGGCCCGAGCGTACAAAACGCGTCTGCGAGGAATCCGGCTGGTTGCGTGTATTCTGTGCTTCGCCTTCGACACAATAGGACGCTTCGAGCGCTGCAACCGTTGGCAGATCAAGCGCATCCATCCACACCACCGGCTCTTTGCCCTCGTGGCCGTGTTCGTGCCACAATCCTGACGGGGTTAGTATGAGATCGCCCTTCTCCATCGGAAGTTTTTCGCCGTCGACGACGGTGTATCCGCCCTCGCCTTCGATAACGAAGCGCACCGCGCTCGGGCTGTGCTTATGGCTTGGCGCATATTCCTTCGGCAAGATGAGTTGCATTCCGATAAATATTGCCGGTGTCGCCTTCAGGCTATCGTGGCCCAGGCCCGGATTGGCAAGAATAAGCACCTGGCGCTCAGCCTTCTCCATCGGAGTCAACTCGCCTGCCCGCATCAACTTGGGGCGAATATCGGCGTAACGCCAGCAGGTCGGCTACGCCTTGCGAGTCGGAGTATCATAAGGCAGCGCTGCACGCAAACTGGGCCAAAGCGGCACCAGATTATCAGCGGTTAAAGCATCACGATAATCGAGAGGTAATTCATCGAGCGTACCCAGCGCGGTCATTTCACGTTCCTCCAACAACTACGTTTTCGCGTGAAAGGAATTCAAGGCGCCAAGCGAAAACGGCACAAACAAAAATTGAAAACAATCCGCGCTAATGGAAGCGAATTTGATTTCACGCACGAAACGCCTGACGCAGAGACAGACGTCCGGCACTTTCATACTTGCTGCGTTCAGCCGCGCAACACACAGCCGCCGCTTCCGCTGCAGACTAGGGATGACAGACGTTTCGTCCTTGATATCTGTCAAGCAAACGCAAAGTTGTATGCTACGGCCTTACCCGCGCATGCAGAGGCGAAGGGCGTTCCCGGACAGTCAACGATAGCTTACGGCGCGGGGCTAAGCTGCCCCTGCGGCTTTTCACCCTTGAGAACGCGCGCCAGGTTGGTCAGCACATCTTCGCTCTCGCGTATCATGAACTCCGGACGCCCGCCAGAAATATGCGGCGTCCAGACTATGTTGTCGAGGTCGAGCAAGGGGCAGTCCGGAGGGACGGGTTCATACCGGTAAACATCAAGCGCGGCCCCAGCGAGGTTGCCGTTCTTCAGGCAATCGTAAAGCGCCTTTTCATCCATGATACCACCGCGTGACGTATTGAGTATGTAAGCGTCTTTTTTCATTTGCGCGAGGAACGCCGCATCGATGTATTTTTCATTCGCGGGGATATAGGGGATATGAACGGATACAAAATCCGACCGCTCCAGAAGCTCATCGCGCGACACGAATGTCACGCCGCCGAGTTGCTCTTCCTCGGCCGCCGTCAATTGCGTGCGTTTGTGATAGAGAACGTTCATTCCCATCGCGCGCAACCGGCGGGCTGACAGCCCTGCGTTCTCACCCATTCCCACGAAGCCGATCGTATGTTCGGCTAGGACGCGGATATCGCGAACCCCGACCCAGTTGAACTTGTTGCGCGGTGGATCGGCAGGAAATGCGCCAGGCAATGCCGGATCCCTCTGCGCTTTAACGCTGTTGTGGGCGTAGATAAGACTGCGCGCCAGAGCGAGCACCAGGGCGACTATGTTGTCAGCGCAAGACAGGCTCGAAACCCGCTGCAAGTCCGCTACCGAGATGCCGAGGCGCCGCGCCGTTGCAATGTCGATATGCCGGGAAACCGTCCCGAACTGCTGAATATGTTTAACGCGGCCGGCGCAAGCCTCGATCCGCGCTGCCGTCATCGGCGTCGTTTCAAGAATAACCGCGTCGGCCGATGGAAGAGCAGCATCCAGCTCACTTTCGTCCTTCGGCATGGTCACGCGGATACCTTCCGGCAATCCTACCTTGTCCGCGATGGAAGTGAGGTGATCCACATGCGGTGCAAATCCGCCACCGAAGAAATATGTGAGAACCTTTTCACCCTCTGGCGTCAGACGTCGCAGCAGCGCCATCTCCATCAGCCGGAACAGATTGTCCTCTTCACCAAACACAACGTGAAAATCATTCTGCGCAGACATGTTCGCTCCCCAATAATCTGTTGCGCCAACTTATAAAGCGAAGATCACCCTGGCAAGACAGCACTCAGTTCGCACCCACGGCATGGGCCGCGGCGAGCCGCCCGGAGGTAAACGCCCAGGACAAGTGATGGCCATGCCCCTCGAGGAGGACGCCGCCCTGCCCGGCCGAACCGGCCGCGTAAAGTCCGGGGATCGGCTCGCCTTCCCGGTTGAGAACACGCAACTTGTCGTCCACCTTCAATCCGCCCTCGCTGAAGACGATCCAGGATATTGCAGGCCCCATGGCGAAGAAGGGACCGCGCGTCATTGCCGCGCGCTCATCGTCCGCCGCCCGCGACGCGTTGAACTCATCGACGGACCGCGCCAACATATTCGCATCGACATTGATCTCTTGCGCCAGCTCTTGGAGAGAAGCGGCCTTGTAAACGACATCCGGGCGCGTCCGTTCATAGTCGCTGAGATCGGCGTAACCGACTCCCGGCGCGGTCGAGATGTAATTTGGATAAGCGCGAAATTGTTCAGCCACTTCGCTGGCGAAGATCATCCAGGCGCTCTTGCCATCCTGTTTGCCGATATGATCCTGCGGCCGGTTCAATTCGTCGCAAAACCGTTCGCCATTCGAATTGACAAGAATCGCGCCCTTTTGAAACAGCAAATGCGACGGCGCCAAAAAGGTCGTCACGAAGCCAAGCAAAAATGGACGCATCAACTTGTCCGGCACGATCTTCATGGCAAGAAGAATTGCCCGCGCCAACCACGGCCACGCCGGGAGTTTTGAAATTATGCTCGGAGAAGGCGGCGCCTTGAACCGTATCTCCGGTCCCCATGCAAGATCGCCATTGACGATAACTCCGCCGGCAGCCTCGCCCATACGCTGGCCATCGCCGGTGCTGAGCGGATTGATCCCGCCAATATCCAGCAGCGGCCCGCTCATGTATCGGCTCTTGTATTCAAGGTCTGCCGAGCTGAAATCGCCGGACGCAATGATCACCGCCTTCCGCGCGCGAATTTCTTCCCCGCCTCGCATCGCAACGCCAACGGCCTGGCCGGCATCCACGATAATGTCCTGAACGACAGCTCGCGTGCGGATCGACACTCCCTGCCTGTTGCACGCTTTCTCCATCTGCCGGATGAAGCCCTTGGAATGGGGTATGATGGCATGCATGCGCGGATGCCGGTGCGGCGGCTCCGGCAACGGCCCCATGAAAA